>Ga0157370_10006149_pt1 | contig 13321 bp, 13 predicted proteins | sample C35metaG_FD_113463 | JGI IMG/M metagenome (GOLD analysis project Ga0157370, IMG submission 113463) | Corn rhizosphere microbial communities from Kellogg Biological Station, Michigan, USA - C3-5 metaG | ecosystem: Host-associated > Plants > Roots > Rhizosphere > Soil | place: USA: Michigan...
GCCTCTTTATGTCCGGTCTTCATACCGCAACTGGAATACGCCGGAGACGCGCTACCTTTTGGTAGGATTTCGACTTTTACTGGAGATTGATGCAGAGGAGTGATGGATGGCCTTCTCCCCGGCGCCGCATTCATGGAAGCTGAGGATATTTTTTAAATCTTCTCGTGGAGAACGGCCGGGAATTTGAAGAGGCGGCAATGGAGGCGGGGTAATTGCGGACTTGCCGATTAGGAGATATTTACCCATCGCGCCGAGAAAGCGCATGGGGGAGATATTCTCCGTAGAATCCTTGATCATATATGACAAAGTGTCGTCGAGGAGCAGGCAGCCTATTGGCTGCAATTACGCGGTTATGGCGTGGGCTCTGGTGAGCGGATTGCTTTCGACCCATCTGAAAAACAGGGCGCCCCCCAGGATGCTGACGCCTAAGGCCAGGATCAGCCCGAAAGCATTCGTGACAGGTTCCGCTGGAAAGAAGTGGAAGAATGTTGCGTTGACGATCAGGCAGAGGGGGAAATGAACGAGGAATATCGAGTAAGAAATGCGGCCGACAGAGATGAGAAAGTTCGGCAGGGGCAGGAATTCCAGCATAAAGCTATATTGCCTGGCGAGGCCCAGCAACAGCATTACAACCCCTGCAACCGCTATGCGGGAACGGAAATCCACAAGCAAAGCCGCCATTACCATCGTGACCAGCAGCAGGAGCCAAAGCGTACCATGTTGTTGCCTGTTCGAAGCCCAATAGATTAGAACGCCGAGGCCGAATGATCCAAAAAAATAGAAGGCGGTTTCGTCCCAGAAATTTTCCCTATTGAATACGAGCAGAGAGGCCAGCGTCAGGCCTGCAATCAGGCTCTGGCCGACGGCCTTCAGTTTCGGGTGCCGATCCTGGATCCGTCTTGCCAGCCAAAGCAGGATGACTGCAATCGTAAATAACTGGAAATCAATCGCAATGTACCAGACGCCTGCCGACAGAGCCTCCTGATCAAGCAGATCCTGGAGCAAAAGCGCGTGTGCGAGAAGCTGAAGGGGGCCTGCGGCGCCAGGAATCGAATCATGAACCATCAAGCCCCTTGCAAAGGCTGCACATCCGATTGCCAAGGTTAAGGCGGCGAGATACGGTATGACCAGTCTGAAATAACGTTGTTTAATGGCTTGAATAGGGCGGCTCATAAGCAATACGCCCTGCGGCGCGTATTTTCCGGCAAACAAAAAGCCCGCCACGACAAAAAAAACTTGTACAGCTATTCGTCCGTACTCGTAAAACCCATCGATCAATCCAGGAAACAGCGGATACGCGATCTCCGACATGGGGCCATAAGCGGCCAAATGATGTAATACAATCGATAAGCAAGCAATGGCCTTGAGCGCATCCAGGAGGGGTATTCTCGAAACATCGGCATGCATAGGGATATCTGGTCAGCGTGATTAATAAAAGGCCGGAGGCACCATTTCTCAGGCACTTATTGGAATGGGTGCGGTAAACGCGCTACAGGAAGTTTTCCAGTGGGATCGCAACAAGTCTGCAAGCTATCCCGCTGAGCTGCTTTTGGAATCCCGATTTTCTAAAAATGATTTTCTTTTTTTATTAACGCAAAAAATTCCTGAACATCGAAGTGGATCCATTCTCCTCTTCAGATCATGGATCCCTTTCCGCAGCTTTTACTGTGGCGGAGGTGGCGGAGGAATGCCCTTGGGCGGCGGAGGCGGAGGCGGCAGCGAGTTCCTTGACGGCGGCGGGGGTGGGGGCGGCGGCGGGGTCATGTACTGGCTACCGCCATTCATGGGTGAGCCGCCTGTGAATTGACCGTATACCGGAACACGATGACCTTTGGCATACATGCATTGTATATAGCCCATATCGTACCGCTGCTGGCTGATATTTCCAGATGCCCTGGCCGTACCGGTTCCCGCGAGACCTCCAGCCAACAGGCCGGTACCGGCTCCAATAGCTGCCCCGCGCCCGCCTCCCAAAGCGGCGCCCGCCGCTGCGCCAAGCCCGGCGCCTACGGCGGCGCTTCCTGCCCCGCTGGTTATCGAGGCCTGGTTGGGTGTCGTCCCTCCGGTTTGGTCAGAGGCAAATTGCCGGCAGGCGTAGTCATCGTAGCGAAACTGATCGAAACTCCTGCCAGAGCCCGGCAGCGCCATCATGCTGGGACCGGTCGGTATGCTCGCGCAGCCTGCCAGCGCGGCGAGTGTAAGTAACGCGGATAGCTTGAATATTCTGTGCATGATTTGTTCCCGATTACTGGGCCGCCGGCTGGGGAGGTCCCGGCATCCAGCCATCGGGGATCCAGCCATCGGGGCAATTTTCGACATAGGGATAGCAGCCTTTCGGGTTGCGCCAATAGTGCCAATAATTATCGGCGCGCGCTTGTGGCGCAGCTTGTACGACCTCCTGCTGCCGTAATAGCCGAGACCGTAGCCGCCCGCCTAATATCCCCCGCCCAATGCCAGTCCATAGCCTGTCCATAACCGCGATAACCTCGATAATAGTGATGACCGCCTCCGCCATGACGACCTCCGCGTGCCCATGCCGGGCTGGCAGGGTGCGAGGGGCAACGCACATTAATTCAATTTTTTTCATGCATGCCTCCGTTCCGTAGTCGTGATTATATGACGTTGCCCTCGATTGCCGATTTCATGCTTGTAGCTTGTACAAAGCGCCATATCAACCAGAATTCTCCTCGCAACACTATCCGATATAACGCATGAATACCGGATCGGTTGTCGCACCATTACGAATTCCGATAATATTTTTTGTGATCTAACGTTTGCCGGGTAGTTCAATAGTTTTGAGGCTAACGGGGTTTTCCGTAAACTCCCAGAAGGCGCAAATCGAATTAGACTAGGCTATATCCCAGCCAGATTCATTTCTCCTTATCTTATTCCTGTCGGGATTTCAAGCATATCAAAATATACATAGGCAAGATTGTAAACGGATTGAATTGCTTTGCGTTATTGCATGTGGAAGATGTAGCCCGTGATGATCTATTCTGCAGCGCCCTGCTCTTTGAAAGGTGTACTTAAGTCCAATGGTTGTTGCTATTCAGGCTGGTAAAATGGCCGTAGTCATGGTTTATACTTGAGAGTTTTTACGTTATGGTTTTGTAAGCGGATTCATTCCGGGGTTTCGATTTGAGAATATAAGCTTCATGGGTCACGAAAGAATGAAGTGTGCGGTAAGTGAAAGATATACGGGCAAATTTATCAAATGAATCCAACAACTGTAAAAGGTAAAAGGAGATTGGGTATGCGTAAGATTGGTTTAGTGGTATTGGTGGCGGGTATTGCTCTCGGCTATGGCAACACGTTGCTGGCGCGCGAAGGAGGGGATCACGGTGGGGCGGCTCTTGGTCACAGAAGCCAGGAAGGAAACGAGAACTCAAATGCTCAATGGTCTACGAATGCAACAAAGGGCCAGCAGCGTTCGGATATGCGAAATCAGGATGGCCAGGAACGTGGCCATGGCAAGGATCATGGCGGCAAGGCTCACGGTCATGGAAAGGGTCACGGGGGCCAAGGCAGCCAGAATCGCGATTCCAACTGACAACTGGCGTCGCTAGTCCAGTACCAGAGGCAATAAAGTACTTTTCATAGGAGAATATAGATGGCAAATGAATCCACCAATCCTTGGAAGCTTGCAACGATTGGAATAGTATTAGTGGGAGCCACTGCTATCGCAACAACGCTCATTATGGGGCGAGACTCCAAAAACGAGCTGCCCGCTTCTCAGACGGCACAAATCAGTGAGCCGCAAGTCGCTGCGACAGAGGAGAAGTCCGCGCCGGTTGAGAAGGCTGCCCCGGTGGAGAGCAAGAAGCCTGCCCGCGCGCCACACTCCGGCAGAAATACTTCGGCTGTTCCGCCTCCCCCACCCTACCAGGCAGGATATCCACCCCAACCGGCATACCCTTCGCAGTCTGTCATGGAGGCATGCAACAACTATGCGAATGAGCAGGTAAACAGCAAGACTGAAGAAGTACTCAAGAACGCTGCGCTGGGTGCCGTGATAGGTGCAGCAGTGGGCGCCGCAGGCGGTGCTATCGCAGGGGGAGGGAGCGGTGCAGGGAAAGGTGCGGGCATCGGCGGCGTAGCCGGCGCGGCAGGGGGAAGCCTTTATGGACTTAACGAAAACAAAGCGCACGATGCGCAATATCAGGCCGCGTACGCTTCCTGCATGCGCTCGAAGGGCTTTTAGTCTTATACGCCAGGACCGCGATGGCGGCAGCAAAAACGGTCCTGGCTAATGTTTTTATAGTTCAGGATAGGTTCCTATTGATCAACTAAACCCCCTATGAAGTACTATTCGGAATAAGCCGCGACCGCCCGGCTTATTGCGCGCTGCTCCTGATCCATCCATTCAGGGCTACCTGGGCTACTACTGAATGGATCGGATAGATCGATTCGTTCCCATCATTATTCCATCACCGCCGGTAACTGCGCCGCCAGCAGATTCTTTTCCTTGGTCGCGGTACCCAGTAGTGCATAACCGAGCAGTTTGCCTTCCACACTTCTAAACAGTGCCTTAATGCCGCCTTCATTTTCCTCCACTTCCCATTCGCCTTGCGTACCGGCGTCGGGGGGCGATACCACGGTTGGGCAGGCAGGCGTTTTAACCAGCACAGGCATGGCAGGGTAGCGTACCGGCGTCGGGGTGTGAGCGAGTGTTGCCGCGAGGCCGCGGGCGGCGTGCATGATCGGCATGACGAACGGTAGCACCCTCCCCTCCACTTCGGCGCAATCGCCTAGCGCAAAGATATTCGTATACCGGGTTTGCAGCGAGCGGCTTACTGCGATGCCACGGTTCACCGCGATGCCGGCCGCCCCCGCCAGGGCAGTGCGCGGGCGCAGCCCTATGGCGGAAAGCAGGACATCCGTCTGGATGATTTCTCCGCTGGCAAGCGTCAGGCGCAAGCTTTCGTGGATCCGCTCCACCCGCTGGGTCGCGGCGCCCATGTGGAATGTCACGCCGATAGCTTCCAGCTTGCGCCGCAGGAAGGCCCCGCCGGAGGGCGGGAGAAGCCGCCCCAGCGGCTGTGCGCTGATATCGATGACACGCACGCGATAACCCGCGACGGCCAAGTCGTTGGCGAATTCGCAGCCGATCAGTCCGGCACCGAGAATGGTTACTTCCTTCTTCCCTTTCAGTACCGTACATAGCTGATGGTAATCGTCCAGATCGTTCACCGATAGAATCGCATCCGCCCCATCCCCCTCCAGGGGCAGACGGATTGGATCGGCGCCCAGCGCAAGGATGAGATGGCCGTAGGAAAGCTTCTCTCCTCCCTGCAACGTTACGCTTTTACCGGCGGGTTCAATTGACGTTACCCGGCTATGCGGGCGAATGGTCATTTTCAGCTGCTCGGCCATCTTCTCCGCGTTGGCGTTCAGTATCGATACAGGCGTCTTGCCTGTTGCCAGGGCATTCGACAACATAGGCTTCGAATAGAAGCCGCCATGATCTGCAGAAATGATCTGGATGGGTGTTCCAGCGTCCAGCTTGCGGAATTCCCGGGCCACGGTATACCCTGCAAGGCCGCTGCCAATGATGACGACCGACTCCCCGCCCATGCTCAAGCAAGCACCATTTCGAAGCCGGAGCGGCCATGCAGCCGGCGGCGGGCGGTTTTATCACGGATAAGATTATGCCTGGGATGTTGCAATTCGGTCATTCCGGGTTCCTTGTAAAATATCGAATAATGGATGTTTGGATTTTTGGAATTAGACACGCTTTTGAGACAAGGTATCCCTGTTTGCCGGTACAAGCCATCAGCAAAGTTTACACTGGCAGAAATCTGATGCATATTAAAATCCGGACATTGCGATAATAAGCCGCGGTGAGATAGCCGGATAGCGGCAGGAATTCAGGATATCGATGGATAAAGACATGGCGAGTATCGGCTTCATTGGTCTGGGCATCATGGGCAAGCCCATGGCCGGGCATCTTATCAAGGGAGGGCATGCGTTGTTTCTGCATTCTCGCAGCGGCGTGCCGGAAGAATTGCTTGAGCAGGGTGGCAAGGCGTGTTACTCGCCCAGGGAAGTGGCACAAAATGCCAGCATCATTATTACCATGCTTCCCGATACTCCGGATGTCGAGCGGGTATTGTTCGGTGAAAACGGCGTGGTGCAGGGTTTGGCAGCGGGCAAGACTGTGGTGGACATGAGTTCCATTTCTCCCATGGAAACACGGATGTTCGCCGGCAGGATCAACCAGATCGGTTGCGATTATGTGGATGCGCCCGTGTCGGGCGGCGACGTGGGGGCAAAAAATGCTACGCTTACCATCATGGTGGGCGCCACGGATGCAGTATTTGAAAAGGTGAAACCTATTTTCGAATTATTGGGCAAAAGCATCACGCTGATCGGGGACAATGGCGCGGGCCAGACTTGCAAGATTGCCAACCAGATCATTGTTGCGCTCACTATCGAGGCCGTGGGTGAGGCATTATTATTTGCTTCCAAGGCAGGCGTTGATCCTGTCAAAGTGCGTCAGGCACTGATGGGCGGGTTTGCTGCGTCGCGTGTTCTGGAGATTCACGGTGAGCGCATGATCAAGCGCACATTCGATCCGGGGTTTCGCATCGAGCTGCATCAGAAGGATTTAAACCTTGCGCTTGCGGGTGCACGCGCACTGGGCATCAGTTTACCCAACACCGCAGCCACTCAGGAATTGTTCAACGCATGCATCGCTTACGGCGGCGCAAAACAGGATAGTTCGGCTTTAGTACAGGCGCTGGAAAAATTGGCCAATCACGAAATTAACGAACCTGACTTAGTAAACTGAGCTGTCGAACCATGAATCCTCTCGAACTTGTTAACAGGCTGCGTACCTTCCTGCCATCTGAAGCGGTGCTTTATGAGGCTGAGGATTTGAGGCCTTATGAATGCGACGGCTTATCGGCATACCGGCAAACGCCGATGATCGTGGCGCTGCCGCAAACCGAAGACGAAGTGGTTCAAATTCTCCGGGTTTGCCACGCGGCGAGGACTCCCGTGGTAGCGCGCGGCGCGGGCACCGGCCTGTCAGGCGGTGCCTTGCCGCACGCGGAAGGTGTTCTGCTGTCGCTCGCCAAATTGAGACGTATACTTGGCGTTGATCCCGCTGCGCGTACCGCCCGCGTGCAACCGGGAGTGCGCAACCTTGCGATTAGCGAAGCGGCGGCGCCCTATAGTCTCTATTATGCGCCCGATCCTTCTTCACAGATTGCCTGCTCCATTGGCGGCAACGTGGCAGAAAATTCGGGAGGTGTCCACTGTCTGAAATATGGACTCACCGTGCACAACATCCTTAAGCTGCGGGTGGTAACCATTGAGGGCGAAATTCTCGAAATCGGCGGCGAAAGCCTGGATTCGCCGGGCTACGATCTGCTGGCGCTTATGACCGGCAGCGAAGGCATGCTAGGCGTCGTTACCGAAGTTACCGTCAAACTCATGCCGAGACCGGAAAAGGCCCAGGTGGTCATGGCGGCCTTTGACGACCTGCGCAAGGCGGCAGACGCGGTGGCGAACGTGATCGGCGCGGGCATTATTCCAGCCGGCATGGAAATGATGGATAAAATCACCACTCATGCGGTTGAGGGGTATGTTCATGCCGGTTACAACCTCGATGCGGCCGCTATCCTGTTATGCGAATCCGACGGCACCATGGAGGAAGTCGCTGAAGAAATCCAGCGCATTGATGAAATCATGAACCAGAGCGGCGCGACCGAGATCAGGACATCCCGTGATGAAGCCGAACGGCTCAGGTTCTGGGCCGGGCGCAAGGCCGCTTTTCCGGCAGCAGGCCGCATTTCACCCGATTACTACTGCATGGACGGCACTATCCCGCGCAAGAATCTTGCGAATGTATTGTCCGGTATCGAGGCGCTCTCTGCCGAATATGGCCTGCGGTGCATGAATGTCTTCCACGCGGGCGATGGTAATCTGCATCCCCTCATTCTTTACGATGCCAACCGGCCCGGCGAGCTGAAAATGACCGAGGAGTTCGGCGCAAAAATACTTCAAATGTGCATTCGGGCCGGGGGAACCATTACCGGCGAGCATGGAGTCGGCATCGAAAAAATTAATGAAATGTGTTCGCAATTCAAAGCGGGCGAACTTGAGATGTTCCACGCAGTGAAGGCAGCCTTCGATCCTCATGGGCTGCTGAATCCCGGAAAGGCCGTTCCCACCCTGCGTCGTTGCGCCGAACATGGCGCGATGCACGTGCATCGGGGAGAGGAAAAGTTCGCCGGGCTGCCGAGGTTTTGAAAGATTGATTCATTTGCGCCCTTTGCAGTCCGATTAAGTCCATGCAATATCTCATCGATCAGTTTTCCGATACTATCCGCGCTGCCGCGGCCCATAAAATCCCGTTATGCATACGCGGTGGGGGCAGCAAGGATTTTTACGGGAATCGCATGGTTGGCCAGGAAGCTGGCATGCTTGATCCTGCCGCCTACGCTGGAATCGTTGATTATGAGCCGACCGAATTAGTGGTGACTGCTTGTGCCGGTACGAGATTGGCTGATCTTGAAACGGTATTGAGCACGCATGGACAGATGCTGGCATTCGAGCCGCCGCATTTTGGTTCTGCCGCCACGCTGGGCGGCTGTGTCGCAGCCGGGCTGTCCGGTCCACGCCGGGCATCCGTCGGCGCAGTACGCGACTTTGTGCTAGGGGTGCGTATGCTGGACGGTAAAGGAGACAATTTGAATTTTGGCGGGCAGGTAATGAAAAATGTCGCAGGTTACGATGTCTCGCGTTTGATGGCGGGTTCAATGGGAACGCTCGGCTTGTTGCTGGAGGTTTCGCTCAAAGTGCTGCCGGTGCCGGCAATGGAGCTTACGCTGCGTATTCCCATGGCGGAAGCCGAGGCCATTGGCCGAATGAACCTGTGGGCAGGCAAGCCGCTGCCGATTTCTGCAACCTGCTTTTACGATGGTGCGCTGACTTTGAGGCTTTCCGGCGCTGAACCCGCTGTACGCGCGGCTCATGCCAAACTGGGCGGCGAAGAAATGGATGACGGTGCAGACTTCTGGGATTCGGTACGGGAACAGACGCACCCGTTTTTTCAGCCGGGAAAATCGCTCTGGCGCCTATCCATAAAATCGACTACCCTGCCATTGCCGCTGCCGGGAAAGCAATTAATCGAATGGGGCGGGGCGCTCCGCTGGTGGGCAAGTGATGAAGATATGGATGCTGAAGCCATGCGTATAATGGTGAAGGCCGCGGGCGGGCATGCCACACTGTTTCGCAGCCAGGAGCTGTACGCTGCCGTATTTCATCCCCTCGTGCCGGAGATGATGAATATCCACCGCCGTTTAAAGGAAAAATTCGATCCAATGGGGATACTCAATCCTGGCCGGATGTATCCCCAATTCTAGATAATGCAAACCAGACTCGCTGCTTTCATTAAGGATTCTCCCGAGGGACAAGAAGCCGAGGCAATAATCCGCACTTGTGTTCATTGCGGTTTCTGTCTCGCCACCTGTCCGACCTACCAATTGCTGGGCGATGAGCTGGATAGTCCGCGCGGACGCATTTACCTGATGAAGCAGATGCTGGAAGGCGAGCCGGTTACGCAAAAAACCCAGCTGCATCTCGACCGTTGCCTTACTTGCCGGGCCTGCGAGACGGTTTGTCCATCTGGTGTGCGCTATGGGCGGCTGGTGGATATCGGCCGTGGCATTGTTGAAAAAAAAGTCGGACGCAGTGTAGCAGCCGGTGCGATGCGGTACGCATTGCGCCAGACGTTGCCCCATCCCGGAATGTTTGGACCGCTGCTGAAATTGGGAAGGGGTGTCCGGCCATTGCTGCCGGGCAGCCTGAAAGAATCGATCCCACCGCCCGCGCAGCAAATGGACAAAATGCAATCTGCGAAAACATGGCCGCCCGCGCGGCACATGCGCAAGATGTTATTGCTCGATGGCTGCGTGCAACCGGTATTGGCACCCGCTATCAATGCCGCCACGGCGCGAGTCCTGGACAGGCTCGGCATATCCCTGATCAAGGCGGAAAACGCAGGCTGCTGTGGGGCAATTTCTTACCATCTGAATGCCCAGCAGGAGGGGCTGGATTACATGCGCCGCAACGTGGATGCCTGGTGGCCCTATGTTGGAAATGACGCAGGAATGGATTCCGCTCAAGGGCCGCAGGGGGCGGAAGGGGTGGAAGCTATTGTCATGACCGCCAGCGGTTGCGGCGTGACAGTAAAGGAATATGGCCATTTATTGCGCCACGATGCCGCCTATGCGGAAAAGGCCGCACGTATCTCGGAATTGTCCCGGGATATCAGCGAAATTCTCGAAGCTGAAACCTCTGCGCTGTTTCCTCTTCTCGACAGCGTACCGGTCGACACCAGAAAGTCAGCCATCGCTTTTCATTCTCCTTGTACGCTGCAACACGGTATGCAAATTCGCGGTGTGGTGGAGAAGATTCTGATTGCTGCGGGTTTCGATCTGACTATCGTGCCGGACGCTCATCTTTGCTGCGGCTCGGCAGGGACTTATTCGATTTTGCAGCCCGAATTGTCGCAGCAGCTACTGAAAAATAAAGTCATGGCGCTGGAGGAGGGCAATCCCATTCGCATCGTTACCGCGAATATCGGTTGTCTGATGCACGTACAAAGCGGCACCTCGTTACTGGTCAATCATTGGATCGAGATATTGGACGAGCGGCTCTTGATCCGGCAAAGGCAAGCACAGAATCAGGCATGAGCCGGAGTTCGGCTTTTTACCCCTGGTTTAACCCTATATAATATGCCCTGATATCATCAGGGCCATTTTCACTATTTTGTTCTCCGATCCCATTCATGAGCTTTGCTAAGAGGCCGATGGCTAAAAAGCCGAGCTCCAGTCCGCTGCCGCTGAGAGTCGTCAGGTTGCTGCGCGAATCCGGCGCCCTTGCATTGCTGGGGGTGGCGCTTTATCTGGCACTGATATTTTATGGCTATGATCGCAGTGATCCCGGATGGTCCCATAGTGGCGGTGGACCGGCCCGCAATCCCGGAGGGTATGCGGGTGCGTGGCTGGCCGACCTGCTGCTGTATCTGTTTGGCATTTCAGCGTGGTGGTGCGTGCTGTTCGTCCTCCTCCTGGTGTCGTGGATTTACCACCGTCTTGATTTCGTGGGAATCTTCGATCGCCGCCCGCTGCTTGTTTCCATTGTGGGCTTTTTAATATTGCTGGTCGCCAGCAGCGGACTTGAAGCGCTAAGGTTTTACACGCTCAGACTGGTGTTGCCGCAAACCCCCGGAGGGGTGCTGGGCGAGGTAATCAGCGAAAATCTGTCGCAGACACTGGGTTTTACCGGTGCAACCTTGGCGCTCCTGATATTGATGGCAATCGGTTTCAGTTTGTTTTCGGGCCTGTCGTGGCTGCGCTTCGTGGAAAAGCTGGGGACCCTCATGGAGGGAAGCTGCCTGCTTGTCAGGCGCGGCTGGGAGAATTGGCAGGATCGGCGTGCAGGGCTGGTCTCCGCGATCAAGCGGGATGAACTGGTCGAAGTCGGAAAAAAACGTTTTAACGAGCAGCCGCCTTTACATATCGAGCAACCCGCAACCGTCATTATTAAATCGCCGCGGGTAATCAAGGAGAAGCAGACCCCGCTCTTTGTCGATTTGCCCGATTCACCATTGCCGCCCTTGCATCTGCTGGATGAGCCGATAAAAAAGGAGGTGGAAATACTGTCGACGGATACGCTTGAATTCACTTCTCGACTGATTGAACGGAAGCTGATCGATTTCGGCGTCGAGGTAAAGGTGGTTGCGGCTTATCCGGGTCCGGTCATTACCCGGTATGAAATCGAGCCCGCTGTAGGCGTGAAAGGTAACCAGATTCTCAACCTGGTAAAAGATCTGGCGCGCTCATTGTCGGTCGTAAGCATACGCGTAGTCGAAACCATTCCTGGCAAGACCAGCATGGGCCTGGAAATTCCCAATCCCAAGCGGCAGGTGGTTCGGTTGTCGGAGATTCTCAGTTCTCAGGCCTATGCCGAGATGGCGTCGCCATTGACCATCGCGCTGGGTAAGGACATAGGCGGCCATCCGGTGGTAGCGGATCTGGCGCGGATGCCGCATGTGCTGGTGGCGGGTACGACCGGATCGGGTAAATCGGTCGCTATCAACGCCATGATCCTGAGCCTCATCTACAAGGCGACACCCGAGCAAGTGCGCTTGATTCTGGTGGATCCGAAAATGCTTGAATTGTCTGTGTATGAGGGCATTCCGCATTTGCTGGCGCCGGTGGTGACGGATATGCGGCAGGCAGCGAGCGCGCTGCGTTGGGGTGTCGCGGAAATGGAACGGCGCTACAAGCTGATGTCGGCGTTGGGTGTGCGGAATCTTGGCGGCTACAACCAGAAAATCCGTGATGCAATCAAGAGCGAGAAGCCGCTTGCCAATCCGTTCAGCCTGACACCCGATGCGCCGGAGCTGCTGGAAGAGATGCCGCTCATTGTCGTGGTGATAGATGAGCTGGCGGATTTGATGATGGTGGTGGGGAAGAAAGTCGAGGAATTGATCGCACGGCTTGCACAAAAGGCTCGCGCCGCAGGGGTTCATCTACTCCTTGCCACGCAACGGCCTTCGGTGGATGTGATCACCGGTCTTATCAAGGCTAATATCCCGACGCGTGTCGCGTTTCAGGTGTCGAGCAAGGTGGATTCCCGCACCATACTCGATCAGATGGGAGCGGAAGCATTGCTGGGACAGGGCGACATGCTTTACCTTCCTCCCGGCAGCGGGTATCCGCAGCGGGTGCATGGTGCTTTTGTCGCGGATCAGGAAGTGCACCGGGTAGTGGAATACCTCAAGGAACATGGCGAGCCACGCTACGTGGACGGGGTGCTTAATTCAATCGAAGACGAAAGTGGCGGAAGTGGCGGGAGCGAAAATAACGGCGTGGCCGGGCAGGAGAGCGGCGAAGCCGACCCGCTTTATGATGAAGCGGTCGCCATCGTGCTCAAATCCCGGCGCGCCTCCATTTCGCTGGTGCAGCGGCATTTGCGTATCGGTTATAACCGTGCCGCGCGGTTGATCGAGGAGATGGAACGTGCCGGTCTTGTCTCATCCATGCAAACGAATGGCAATCGGGAGGTCCTGGTTCCAGCGCGAGGTGAATAATCTTAACCCATTTTAGAAATGTCCCGATGCCGTCACCCTTTTTTTTGATTGGCATCATTGAAATGGGGGCGGAATTGAAATCGCCCCGCTCCCTGTCATGCGGGAGCGGGGCGATTGCCATACGGTTCAGGGTTTCAGCCGGTTCTCATGTCCTCAATGCGCCGCTTACGGTACGATGCGGTTGTTGAGGATGACTTTGCTCTGGCCGTTCCA
>Ga0157370_10006150_pt1 | contig 13319 bp, 10 predicted proteins | sample C35metaG_FD_113463 | JGI IMG/M metagenome (GOLD analysis project Ga0157370, IMG submission 113463) | Corn rhizosphere microbial communities from Kellogg Biological Station, Michigan, USA - C3-5 metaG | ecosystem: Host-associated > Plants > Roots > Rhizosphere > Soil | place: USA: Michigan...
CCGGAGACGATCGACGTTCGGCGTGCTTGCTGTACTGCGAGGGCGGCCAGGGCGGCACGGGTTTCACCGTGCTCGGCAAACGCACCGAACATAAAATGCGAGCGCAATCCCGCAAGCTCCATTTTCCGCCAGCCGATGGCGCTCAGGTTACCGGTCACCAGTCCTGTAGCAATCCCGTGTCGCACCAGTTCAGCGAGAAGGAATACGACGCCGGGGCAGACGGTTGATCGAAGATCATCCGATGAGCCCGACAAGTAGAGTTCCTGCGCCGTCCGAATTAATTCCGGCAGCTTCGCCTCAATCTGCGGCCCCGGCAAGCCCGCCTGGGACAGCAATAGGCGGAGCAGATCGCAATCCAACATGCCTTGGGTGGGAATATCATCGAGCGTCACTGCACATCCGGTGGCCAACCTGACGCTTTCGATAAGCGCCAGCTTATGATGGTGTCCCGCGCGCCGCAACAAGGTGCCGTCGATATCAAAGAGAGCTAGAGCTTTGGCTGGCGCCTTCTTAGGATGTTTGGACGACACAGTTTCGGAGCAGCGGATGTAACGAAACCAAGAACCGCAAGGGCAAGGTTTACCGATGGGCGCCCGGGAGCGACGGTCCCAGAGCTAAGCCTTCTTTTCGGCGTCTACGGTCGCACTCGCAGCAGGCTTGTTCTGCTCGGCAGTCGCCTGCCTGATTCCGTCTTTGAAGGACTTGATCCCTTCGCCAAGCCCCTTGCCGAGTTCCGGCAGTTTCTTTGGGCCGAACACAAATAGAGCGACGGCGAGAATGATTAGCAGATGTTGAGGCTGCAGTAAACCTTCAAGCATGATGAATTGATACTCCTACGCGGCTTCTTTATTCTACGCTTAATCGAACCGATGTGTTGAGACGTTAACGTAAAAAGGAACCGCTGTATTCCATTCCTCACTGAGAGGAACGATCAGATGTTTCCGAATGTTGCCTTGTGACCGGTTTTATCTTCTAACATGTGGTGAACACCGCCCCATATACTCTGGCCTGCGGCCGGGGAAAGATCGAGCTGATGGCCGGGGATATCACAAAGATCCCCGTGGACGCCATCGTTAATGCCGCCAATTCCGCACTGGCGGGCGGCGGAGGCGTGGACGGCGCGATACACCGCGTAGGTGGAGCATCCATCATGAGGGAACTAGACGAGATCCGCTCCCGTGAGGGTGGCTGCCCAACTGGAAGCGCAGTGGCGACTAGCGCGGGCGGGCTTCCGGCGAAATACGTATTCCATGCCGTCGGGCCGGTATACCGTGATGGCCGCCACGGCGAAGCGGCATTATTGCAGTCGTGCTACGTCACAGCTCTGAACCTTGCGAAAGAACGCGACGTCGAGAGCATCAGCTTCCCTTCGATCAGCACGGGTATTTACGGTTACCCGCTCGAAGAAGCCGCAAGAATCGCGATTTCGAGCGTATGGGAATGGCTTGACGCTGACCAGGGAAGCGTCACGCTCGTCAAGCTGGTTCAGTTCAGCGCCTCGGATCACGCCATCTATCGGCGCACGGCGGCTGGCATAAAGCGAATGCCACTACAATGAAGTGAATGCAGGTGCTCGAGGCTGGTCCTCATAAATATCTTCTGCTGGAACTGGATCCGGAGTTCATTGGCAACATCGCGCGGCAAACGGGTTTCGAATTCAAAGTCGACGATGGGAAACGGCTAATCTCGCTCGATCTGTTGGCGGCCGATCGCCAGGCTCCGCTCCTCCTGTTCGATGCGGCGGATCCGGGCAATCTCGGCTGGTTCTCGCGCTGCCAGTTTTACGTGGATGGCCGGACCGGGGCGGTCCTCCAGACTCCCTTGACACTCGCCAATCAGCGGGACCGTAGCGGGCGTCCTTTGTCGCACGCCATCCGGCTGCAAATCACGAAGGAGTTGCCCGGCGCCTACCGCATGCCGGGCCGACAGCCGATCACCGAGCAGGTCGTGTACGCGGTTTTGTTCAATTTCCTGAATGCCTTGTTGAATACGGGCGTAGGCGTGTGCGGCGGTCCGGGCGTGCGCCCGCTCGCTGGAAGAAGCGAGCATACCGGCCAGCGAAACTGACGCTTCGTGAATTGACTAACGCTGCAACTCCGCAGCCGAGTTCCATGACCTGCGGTACCAAGGCGGCACACCGCGGCTCAACCGCCGCTGTTACAACTCTTTACACGGGCGTTTCTACCAAAACACATTTACACGCGTAACCAAGAGGGTACTCCATTCGCCCTAACCCCTGATGGATCTGGTTCGAGCTCTTACGGCAAGTTTGGCGATTTCGGCGGGCCTATTGCTCATGCCGCTTGGGGCTCCCAGGCTTCTGGCGCAAGAATCCCCGCCGGCCCGCGCGGCCCTGGATCAAGTGCTTGGCACTGTCACGGCGGTGAACGCCGGCGATAAGACTTTTACGATTAAAGAAGACAAAACCGGCACGGAATACAGCGTTTCGGCGGCAAATGCCCGGCGGCTTTTGAAGGTTCCACCTGGCGAGAAAGATCTCAAGAAAGCCCAGCCGATTACTGCCGCTCAGATCGCCGTGGGCGATCGTCTGCTGGCGAGAGGGCATAAAGACACGAGCGGCCCGAAACTCAATGCGCAAATCGTCCTCGTAATGACGTCAGGCGACCTCCAGCAAAGACATCAGGCGGAACTCGAAGACTGGCAGAAGCGCGGCAAGCGCGGCACGATTACGGCAATCGACGATGCATCCCATTCCGTCGTGATGGCGGCTCCTACGCTGGAAGGCACAAAGACCATCACGGTGACGACCACTCCGGAGACGAAATTCACCCGATACGCTTCGACCTCAGCGAATTATTCGGATGCGAAACCTAGTTCTTTTTCCGAGCTAAAGCCCGGCGATGAGCTTCGGGTGCTTGGAAACAGCACCAATGCGGGTACGGATGTGGCTGCCGAACAGATAATATCGGGAGCGTTCAAGACAATTGCGGCGACCGTCGTTTCTATCGATCCGGATGGAAAGCAGTTGCAGGTCACCGATCTCCAGACCAAGCAGCCGATCACAGTTACGCTGGCGGCCGACTCATCGATCCGGCGTCTACCTCCCGCGATGGCGGCTGGCCTGGCTCGCCGGCTCAACGCAAGTTACAAGCCAGAAGGCGGCGGACCCGCACCGAACGGGCAGACGCCCCCGGCAGCTGGTTCTGAACAGTCGAGCACCCACCACGGAAATATGGAGCAGTCCCCTAATCCCAATGCCCCACCAACCGCGGGCGCGGGGCCGGGCCGCGGCGGGTTCAGCGGCGATTTATCGAAAGATGTCGAACAACTACCCAAGATTTCCGCTTCGGATCTCAAGCCCGGGGATGCCGTCGTGATCTCTGGCAGCGCAGGCGACGACAAATCTCATCTCACGGCGATCAACATCATTGCGGGTGTGGAGCCGTTGTTCGCGTCCGCCCCATCCAAAGCCGGCCGATCTGCCGCATTGGGAATGTGGAATCTGGACGTGGGAACGCCAGGCGAAGACAGCAGCGGAGCAGGCGGCGATTCGTCCAATAAATAACCGAGGATTCATGTTAAAGCATAAAGTGCATTTAGCGGTACTGTGTCTACTTTTGCCGGCGGCATTTCTTTCCGCCCAGACAACAGTTCCGGCGCAGAGCCCGCAAACGGCGGAGGCCCCGCCTGTAACGAACGGTGGCACCGTCCGCGGCACTGTCAAAGACGACACCGGCGGCGTTATCCCGAAGGTGACAGTGACGCTGACCAATCAAGATGGGGCCACGCGCACCGCACAGACGAATGCCGACGGAGTTTACGTCTTCAGAGGCGTTGCTCCGGGGACTTACACGGTCTCGACGGAAGTACAAGGGCTGACACAAACCGGCGTGGTGGCCATTTCCGTGAGTTCCGGGCAACCGGCCGAAGGCGACGTCGTCATGAGACCTTCATCGGTTAAGCAGGAACTAACGGTCGAAGAAAGCAACTCGACCCAGGTCAGTGTCGACCCAACTCAGAACGCGGGTCAACTGGTTCTGAAGAAAGAAGATCTCGATGCTCTGCCGGACGACCCAGATGACCTGCAGCAGGATCTGGAAGCGCTCGCCGGGCCGTCGGCAGGTCCTGGCGGTTCACAAATCTATGTTGATGGATTTTCGTCGGGCAGACTACCGCCGAAAGAAACCATTCGCGAAATCCGCATCAACCAGAACCCGTTCTCTTCTGAGTACGAAAAATTGGGACACGGGCGCATCGAGATATTCACGAAACCCGGGACCGACAGACTGCACGGAACTGGTTATTACAGCATCAGCGACGGCGCGTTGAACTCCCGCAATCCTTATCTGGCGGAAACGCCGGATTTCCGGACGCAGCGCTATGGTGGAAATCTCAGCGGCAGGATCACCAAGAACGCCAGCTTTTTTATGGATTTCGACCGGCGCCAGATTCAGGACAATGGCATTCTTAATGCGTTTGTTCTCGATAGCGCTGGAAACGTCGTAAATGACCGAAGTTTTGTACCGACGCCGCAGCAGCGCATGTCCATCAGCCCGCGTGTCGACTGGCAACTCGGGAAGAATAACACGCTCAGCCTGCGGTACTCACACGATCTCAACAATCGGGACCTCTACGGCGTTTTCGGATTTGATCTACCGGCGAACGGCTACACTTTCCAGAACAAGGAAGACGAAGCTCGCATCACCGATACGTCGATCCTTTCGAGCACGGTCGTGAACGAGATGCGGTTTCAATTCAGCCGAAGCACCATGGAGCAAACGGCGGTGAGCAGCGGGCCGCAAATCACCGTGCCCGGAGCTTTCACTACGGGGGGCTCGGTTAAGGGGAACAACAGCCAGTCGCAAAATAACTACGAGTTTCAGAACTATGTGACTGTCTCCCACGGCACTCACAACATTAAATTCGGCGCGAGGATTCGAGGCGATATTCTGGACACATACTCGCCGAAGAATTTCAACGGAACCTACCAATTCGGGTGCCTGGAACCGACCCCTGATTGTACGGTGACACTGCCACCGCCGACGCCGGGCGCAGAGCCTATGTCAGTTACGCCCGCATTTGCTTCGGGTATACCGAATCAGTTCACCATCAATGTCGGCAATCCGGCGCTCGGCGTGAATCAGGTGGATGCCGGCTTGTTCGTACAAGACGACTGGCGCGTCGCCTCTAATTTTACGCTGAGCACAGGTCTCCGCTGGGAGGGGCAGACTAATCTCCGGGATCGCCTCGATTTCGCTCCCCGCATCGGGTTTGCATGGTCCCCCCAACTATCCAAGTCATCGGGCCGGCCCAAGACAGTGATTCGGGGCGGATTTGGACTTTTTTATGTTCGCTTCGACGACAGTGATCTCCTGTTGGCGAACCAGAACAACGGCGTCAACCAACAGTCTTACTTGTTGAACTACCCGACGCTGGTGAATCCAGACTTTTATCCAAATCTACCGCCGATCTCGGCCCTCGCGGCTTCCAACCGCCGTCTCGTCTATCAAGTCGATCCGAATCTTCGGGCGCCGTACTTGATTCAATCGGCAATCGGCGTCGATCAGCAGTTGTTGAAGCACACGACGCTCTCGGTGAACTTCACCAATACACGGGCCGTTCATCAATACACCACACGAAACATCAATGCGCCGGGAACAGGCCTGCCCGGGGCGCCGCCATTGGGTGTGCGCCCGTTTGGTGACGTGGGCGATATCTACCAGTTCGAATCCGGGGGCCTGCTCAAGCAGTCTCAATTGTTCGTACGAGTAAATAGCCAGATCGGCTCGCGCGCGTCACTTTTCGGCGCGTACATCTGGAACAATGTACATACGAATGCCGGCGGCCTCGGTGGGGGCGCGCTGCCCGTGAACCAATACGATTTAGATGCCGAATGGAGCCGTTCTTCAATGGACATTCAGAACAGAGCGTTCATTGGCGGCAGTGTCATGGCTCCCTGGAGAGTCGAACTTTCGCCGTTCATCATTGTCCGCTCGGGAATGCCGTTTAACATCAATACTGGAGCGGACAATAACCACGACGGCGTTATCAACGACCGCCCCGCTTTGGCCAGCGGCCCAGGCCTAAACATTATTTCTACTCCGTATGGCTTTCTGAACACGAATCCGCAACCGGGCGACACCATCCTCGCCCATAACGCCGGGAATGCGCCCGGGCAGTTTTCCGTGAACCTACGCTTGAGCCGGACATTCGGCTTTGGCACGACCAAGGTGAAAGGCGTCGTTGGCGGCGCCCGTGCACAAGGAGGCGGGCACGGCCACTGGGGGGGTGGATTCAGTGATTTGACGGAGCACAGGTATAACTTGACGCTCTCCATCAATGCACGCAATCTCCTGAACAATGTAAACTACGACACGCCGGTTGGGATATTGACGTCTCCGCTGTTCTTAGAATCGACAAGTATCGCCGGAGGATACGGAGCCGAGCAGACACCGACGAATAACCGCCGCATCGAATTGATGTTACGGTTCCGGTTCTAATGAAAGGCTCGGGGGGGCTTTCGCCGCTCGCCTCAGCGCACTAACGCGGTTCGTTGCGGATATAGGGTCCAGGCATGCCTCGACCCTACAACTGTGAAAGATCGCTAAGGACGGGCATGCACATCCCTAGCGTGATATTCGCATTGGGCTTACGCCCGCGTTTCGGGCCCGGCCAGATACCGCTGCATCCAATCGATGATGATCTTGCGCATCTCCGGCGTCTCTTCGTGCGCGCAGTCGAATAGTTCGATCCGGCAGTCTCGGTCGCGCCCGTACTTGCGATACAGCGGTAATAGCTTCTCGCGTACGTGTTCGACTCCCGCCGGCGGCGTAAGGGGATCTTTTCGGCCATTCACGCTCAGATGCGGGCGCGGCACAATCAGCTCATTCACCTGAAACGTATCGAACTGTTTAAGCAGCGATGGCACGAAGTAATACACGCCGTGGCCGCTCAACCCGTGCGCCGCAATCAGCGATTCATAGTCCGTCAAACAACATACGTCGACCGTCAGGTGCACCCGTGAGTCCAACCCCCCAAGCCACCAGGCTTTGGTCGAGCCCATCGACATGCCGAACGCTCCTAATCTCTTCCGATCCACTTCGGGGCGGCTCGAGAGATATGACAGTGCCCGGAATTCATCAAACATCATCATTCCCCATAGCACCTGGCCGCGCCACAGCATCAGCTTGAAGGCGTCTTCCTCGCCCCTGTGCCCGTTTGCGTCGTGTTTGCGCTCCCCAAAGCACCAGCTATCGATGGCAAGCGTCACCAGACCTAATTCGGCGCAGACCGGGGCATACGCCGGCTGCACGCTTGTTCCCCGGATCAACTGTTCCTTTCCGAGGTCGTACATGCCCGCATGCCAGTGGATAAATAAAAGACCTGGCGCGGGATGCTGCAATCGTTTAGGAATCAGCAGAAGCGCGGGCACGGGTTCCACGCCGTTCAGGTCCAGAACCAATCGTGTAAGGGTGTACTGGCCGTGGTCTTCCGTTCGAATCACTTTGGGCGGAGCAGGTTTATGCTGCCACGGCAGGTCGCCGAGTAAGCCCCAGAGCGCTTGCCGGCGGCGTTCCTGATAGATAGTGAACTCATTCATATCGTTCGATGCGCCCGTTGCAGCTTGTATGCTTCCCGATGCAGCCGCCTCGACTGCCGCGACAGCGGCCGCCTGTGACATAAACCCGCGGCGGGTCGTCAGATTTTGTAATTTTGTCATAGCACTCGTTACAAGAGTGTAATGCAGAGAGGCACAGCATGCCTGCACTTAATCAATATCCGCCTGACCAGGTCGAAACGCCGCTGATGTTTCAGGGCTGGAAATTTGTCACATTCCTGCATTGGCGCTATCCGCCCGCGCAGATTCGTCCACTTGTACCTCCGGGACTCGATCTCGATACTTTCGACGGCTCCGCCTGGATCGGCCTGGTTCCATTCGTCGTGACACGGCTGCGCCCTCCGCTGGTTCCGGCGCTGCCGTGGATTTCCCGGTTTCCCGAAACAAACGTGCGTACATACGTTCGAGACCGGCACGGCAAAGCGTCCATCTGGTTCTTCACCCTGGACGCGGCACGTCTTCCAGCAGTGTTAGCCGCGCGGACATTTTTTCGTCTTCCGTACCGATGGGCTCGCATGCGGGTCGACTTGCGGAAAGACGTGATCCATTACGAAAGTGTCCGCCGAGCCCCTTTTGGATCGGCGCACAATCTGGCCAGCATCGGAATCCGCGATGCGATAGCGGCGGAAGATCTCGATATCTTCCTGACCGCTCGTTTCCGGCTGTATACATTGTGGGGCGGCCGCCTGGCGTTCGTGGATGCCGAGCATCCGCCTTGGGCCTTGCACCGGGCGGAAGCCTTACGCTTGGAACAGAACATTGTTGAGCAGTCAGGCGTGCCTGCGGTCACCGGTTCACCGCTCGTCCATTATTCACCGGGTGTCGATGCGCGCATTGCGCCGCCGAGATATTTATCCTGATCTCAGCCGAAACCTCGTGGTTCTCAGGTGGATCCTGGACGCCCGGCGCTCGATGCGGCCTCTTCGTGGATAGCCCGCAGGTTCACCTGCTGTTCCGCAATCTCTGTGAGCATGCTGTCGGCGCGCTTTTCCTCGTCAAGCGTTTTCTCGAGAAGGGCGGCAATCTCTTTGTTGCCAAACAGCGTCGCAAAAGTCCGCAGTGAACCGTAAAAAGTCATCTCGAAGTGTTCGATCTGGTTGCCTGCCATGATCAGCGCGGCATCTCGAAGCGGCCCTTCGTCGAGATTGCCGATCAGTTCTTCAACTCCTTGAGTCATCCCTTCCAAAACCAAGTTGGGCTTCCGCCCGGGGCGCTCGCCGATTTGCTTGAAGATCTGCTGTGCGCGGTCGACATGCTCTCTTGTCTCGTTCAGATGCTGCTCGAAGGCCTGCCGCAGTTCGGGGGTAGAAGAGGCTTCCGCCATCCTCGGCAGCGCAACCGTGAGTTGCTGCTCAATATCAAAAATCGAGTTCAGAGTATCCAGAAATAATTCTTTTATGCTGGTGATCTTCATAAGCTCCTTCCGACGTATTGAACTAACCGCATGCCCTGCCCGCGTCCTGTGTGATGTTCCAGGCGGCCTGCCCGGCACCCTGGCAATTTCACGGGTATGCGCGGTTCTTAGCTTCCGGGCTGAAACACGGGAATTCAAGTTTTGAAGAACCGTGGCCGATAAGTCTCCAGAGGCGGAAATGGACGCATTGTTAGTTGTCGTTATTGGTCCCGTCACCATGCTGGCGGGGATTGCTTTGGCGAAAGTAGCTCTGATGGGCCTTTTCGCCATGCTCGAGCGAAAACCGGTCGACATCCAGCCGTGAAACTGTACCGAATGAAGATCGCGCGCCCACGGCCATCCTAGATCTGAGCCGGATAGACCGACCACCCGTCCAAAGCGATCAAACTCAGTGCATGTAGGGACATGCCCGGCCCGAGCGTTACCGGAACTTTCGAATTTGCGCGTACGCGAGGGCGAAATAGGCGTGCCGCTAGACTGTAGATATCATGCCGCGTTTCTATCAACGCCTGGAATTGGTGGATCGCCGGCGCCAGTGGAAAGACGAAAACCAGCGCGTTGTCTTCACAAACGGCTGCTACGACATTCTTCACCCTGGCCATATCCGGCTACTCGAAAGTGCGCGGTCCCTCGGCGACATTCTGATTCTTGGCCTGAATACGGATGCCGGCGTTCAGCGGATGAAGGGTCTGGGGAGGCCGTTCTTCAATGAGCAACAGCGGATTGCACTGGCGTTGCAGTTGGAAGCCGTGGACGCCGTCACGCTGTTTGACGAAGCAACGCCCCGCGAGCTGATCGCCGCGCTTCTTCCCGATGTATTGGTGAAAGGCGCCGATTGGTCGCACTTCATTGCGGGCCGTGAGGAAGTCGAAGCAGCCGGCGGACAGGTGCTGGCTCTGCCACTTGAGCCCGGCTATTCCACAACAGACATAGCAGCTAAAATCATGGAACGGCATTCAGCGCCGGAGGCGCGACTCCAGCGGCCGTGATTCACCCGGCAATTCGTGAGCTGTTTCAGTCAGCCGCCAAACAGCACGCTTTTCAAACTCTTCTTCAGCACCTGACGCGCGGCGACTCTGGAACATTCTCCATTTCGGGCTTGACGCCAACCGCGAAAGCGCTGTACCTGGCACTGCTTTACCAGGCGACCGACCGCCCGCTGCTCATTCTGGTTGACGGCAATAAGGAAGCCGAAACCCTTCTGGAATCTGCCGAGGCCTTTTTCGACCTGCTGATCGACGATCGCGATGCGCCGCGCCCGCAATTAATACCCGCGCTCGACGTTCTTCCGCACCAGCGTCTGTCTCCTCACAACGAAATCGCAGCGCGCCGCGCCATTGGACTCTGGCGCCTTTCCACTAAAAAGGTTCCGCTCACGATCGCGCCGGTCGCCTCCGCGCTATACCGTATTGAAGGCGCCGATTTTTATCGGCAACTGGCGCTCAACTTGCGCACTGGCGAAGAGATTCCCCTCGAAGATCTGATTCAACATCTGGAGAGCATCGGCTACGAAAAGCGCGACCCTGTCGAAATGGTAGGTGAATATTCGGGACGCGGTGGAATCCTCGACGTCTTCCCTGCCGAGGCGCAGAAACCGGTCCGCATCGAGTTTTTTGGCGACGAGATCGAATCGATTCGCAGCTTCGATGTTGAATCGCAGAGATCCATCCTGAAGCTGAATTCCACGCTGCTACTGCCTTTGTTGGAACACCCTCGCTCGCGCTCCACATTGCGCCGGTTGGGAGAAGCAATGGACGGGGACAACGACGATCTGCTGAATCCGGGCGACCCGTTTCCGGGCTGGGAGTATCTCGTTCCATTGCTGCGGCCGCGGACCGATACTCTGCTGTCGCTATGTCCGAAGGCTCTGGTCGTGCTCGATGAGCCCGAGGCGATGGAGTCAGCCGCCGATCGCCTGTGGCTACGGCTGACCGAACCGGCGCGTATCGAGCCTGAAAAGAATTTCGCGAGCTGGCAGGAGTTTGCCGCTCAACTGCAGACCCGCACCACGATTAGCTTGCGCACTCTCGAATTGGTCACCAGCCCGATCGAGGATCCGCGCTCGTTTCACATTCCCACACGGCCGTCGCTCAATTTCAAAGGGAATATGCCGGTGGCGGTCGCCGAGGCGCGAACGCTCGTTGAGGGCGGCAACCGCGTGGCGTTCTTCGCCGCGTCCACTGGAGAACTTGAGCGTCTGGCGGATGTGCTTCAGGAATACAGCGTCCCTTACCAGTTAGGAGTGGAATCGTCGGCGGGATCGCACGGCCTCGCGGAACGCGCCTATCACTCGGGCGCCGTTGCGAGCACTTACTTGATCAAAGGCAATGTGCGCCGAGGCGTCGTGCTTGCGGACTCTAGCATCGCGATCCTCGGTTCTGAAGACATTTTCCAGACCTCCGACCTGATCGCTCAACAGCCAACCCGATCGCAGCTTGCCGCGTTCGCCGCGGATGTGGCCGATCTGAAACCGGGTGATTTCGTGGTTCATACGACCCACGGCATCGGGCGTTTTGCCGGAATTCGGGAGATCACGCAAGGCGACCAGACCGGTGATTTTATGGTGATTGAGTACGCCGGCGAATCGAAACTGTACTTGCCTTTAGCCCGGCTGGATCTGGTTCAGAAGTTTCGCGGCGCAGGAGAAGCCAAGCCCTCGCTCGACCGCCTCGGCGGGGCTAGCTGGTCAAAGACCAAATCGCGAGTCAAAGCGAAAATGCGCGATATGGCGGATGAGCTTCTGAAGCTCTACGCGCAGCGCCGGATGGCTCAGGGATTTGCATTCTCGCCAGACAGTAACTGGCAGCGCGAATTCGAGGATTCCTTCGAATACACGCCAACCAAAGATCAGTTAACCGCAGCCTCGCAAATCAAAGCGGACATGGAAAGCGAGCAGCCGATGGATCGCCTGCTTTGCGGAGATGTTGGCTACGGCAAGACCGAAGTTGCCATGCGCGCCGCTTTTAAAGCTCTCGGCGACGGCAAGCAGGTTGCGGTGCTCGCTCCGACAACTGTTCTGGCTTTCCAGCATTTCGAAACCTTTAAGCGCCGCTTCGCGCCTTTTCCCGTTCGCGTCGAACTAGCCAGCCGATTCCGTTCGCCCAAGGAAATCAAATCCGTGCTGGCTGAAACCGCCGCGGGAAAAGTAGATATCCTCATCGGCACGCACCGCCTGCTTTCGAAGGACGTGGAGTTCGCCGACCTTGGTTTATTGATCGTTGACGAAGAGCAGCGCTTCGGCGTAAAGCACAAAGAGCGGTTGAAAGAGCTGAAGCACAATCTGGATGCTCTCGCGATGAGCGCAACGCCGATTCCTCGGACGCTGCACATGTCGCTGCTCGGGCTGCGCGACATGTCCGTGATCGAAACTCCGCCTAAAGACCGGCTTTCCATCAATACCGTTGTTGCTCACTTCAACGCCGACCTGATCAAGGCCGCCATTGAACAGGAGTTAGCACGGCAGGGACAGGTGTATTTCATCCATAACCGCATCGACACGATTTTTCAGCGGGCCGCATACATCCAGGAGCTTCTTCCGCAGGCGCGTATCGGCGTCGGGCATGGACAAATGAATGAAGCGCTGGTTGAAAAAGCATTGCTCGGTTTCATGCATCACGAGTACGACGTGTTTGTCTCGACGACGATTGTCGAAAACGGCATCGATATTCCGCTGGCGAATACAATGCTCGTCGAGAATGCCGAACGCTACGGCTTGAGCGAGTTGTACCAGTTGCGCGGGCGCGTGGGCCGCTCGAACCGCCGCGCCTACGCCTACCTACTGGTTCCGTCAGATACCCAGTTGACTGAGGTGGCTCGCAAGCGACTGGCGGCGCTGAAGGAATTCAGCGATCTGGGTGCCGGGTTCAAGATTGCGGCCCTTGATCTTGAACTGCGCGGCGCGGGCAACCTGCTCGGCGGCGAGCAGCACGGCCACATTGAAGCGGTCGGCTACGACACGTACATCCGTTTACTCGAAGAAACGGTGCAGGAGTTGAAGGGCGAGGAAGTGCCGCTGGAAGTCCACGCATCGCTGAATCTCGGCCTCGATATTCGCATTCCGCCGAACTATATTCCCGAGGATGCACAGAGGCTGCGCGCTTACAAGCGAATCGCGGATCTGCAAACGGAGGAGCAGGCGCAACGCGTGTTGGAAGAATTTTCGGATCGCTACGGCGCTGCGCCCGCCGAGGTCCGCGATCTTATGCGCTTCTCGGTGCTGAAATCGTTTGCTGAACGTCTCGGGGTGGAATCCATCGATCGCCGCCAGAACTTTGCAAACGTAAAATTCCACATGCAGTCGAGGGTCGATCCGATGCGCCTTATGGA
>Ga0157370_10006153_pt1 | contig 13315 bp, 11 predicted proteins | sample C35metaG_FD_113463 | JGI IMG/M metagenome (GOLD analysis project Ga0157370, IMG submission 113463) | Corn rhizosphere microbial communities from Kellogg Biological Station, Michigan, USA - C3-5 metaG | ecosystem: Host-associated > Plants > Roots > Rhizosphere > Soil | place: USA: Michigan...
CCGCGCCCTGATCGGGGAATTCCGAAGGTGTTAACTCCGCACTGTAGCCGCCGTTAGCCCCGAGGATGATGACGGGCGCACCCAGAACATCGCCCACATAGGGGCTCACCGGATGATCGAGATTGAAGCTATGCGGACCCGCATCAAGGCTGTCTCGATCTTCGCGGTGCGTCCACTTGCCGTCGGCACCTGCCGCTTGATTGCCGCGCCAAAAATCTACCACCTCACCGATTTTCATAGCTGGCTCCTTGTCTGCTTCCTCAACACCACGGTTGCCGTGAGCCGGTCCATGGTCGGACCAGACCCTCGCCTACCATCATGTCACCGATGCTCTGCCCGTTGCGGTAAACTATGCGGAGTTTTCGCCCGTATCGGTCCTCATCGCGGTCAATCGACCCAAGCTCGACAGGCCCTTCGTTGAGAAGTGCCCGCAGGCGGCTGGTTGCACGGTCGCCAAGCTGTTGTTCGTATGAGCAGCGCGCCGGATGCGTCTCGGGTGCGTCGATATCCGCAATCCGGATTTTCTGGCCATCCATCCAGAAAGTATCGCCATCCACAACACAATTCTGACCGCCGCCTATGTGGCAAGAGCCGAAGGTGCGCACGCTGGCACCGCTTTCTGTCGGCCCGACCGCCGACAGTCGGGGATAGAGGATGATGCCGCCGCCGATTGCCCCGCCGAGCGCTAGGCCGATCAGGATCATCGCTACATTGGACGGCTGCCGCTCGACCTTCCTACGCCATCGAGCGTCGCCCGCCTTTCGCCATCTGTGCCTGTCCCCCATGAGGGCAAGTTATCTCGATCCATATCGGTCACGCAATGATTCATGGTTGATCCAGCAAGCCGCCTATGATCTTTCTGTTCGAAGGAGGAGAATATGGATGAAGCGGGGATCGATCCTGAACTGCTACTCGAGCAGGTTGTTGATCCTGCCGACCTTCCATCTGTCGGGGGTGCGGGCATTTACGCGATATGTCTGACCGATCCTGATCGGCTGCCGCTCATCACAGCAGGCAAGCGCGGCCTCCTTTATGTCGGCATGACCGAGCAAGGGTTCGACGCCAGGAATCATTTCACGCATCAGCACAGCGGCTTTTCGACCTTCCGGCGGAGCATAGGCGCGATATTGAAGGGCAAGCTCGGCCTTACGGCGATACCCCGCAGCGGTGGCGCGTCGCAGACCAATGTCAGAAATTACCGCTTCACCGACGATGGAGAGCAGGCGTTGACCCGCTGGATGAACGCGAACCTGCGGATCGCTCAGATGGCGCTGCCCTGCGACATCGCATCGCAGGAGAAGCAACTTATCAGCCTGCTGGAGCCGCCATTGAATCTGACGGGCTGGTCCAACCCGCAAGCCGGACTGATCAAACGCATGCGGGCCGGGTGTGTGGACGAAGCAGGGCGTGGTCGCGCCTAGACCTGACGATGCTCGCCCACGGCACGGAGATGCGCCAAGACACCGAAATGGTCGCTGATCTGGCGACCGTCATTAGCCAGGTTGGAGATCATTTCCGCGGCGGATGCGGTCAGACCCGAGCCGCACGCGATGTGATCCACTGACCGTTTGCCGTCCGGCCCGAGCAATTCGGTGGTCGCAATCTGCATCGGGAAAAACGCGGCTGTCATCATGTCACGGTATTGCTGCGGCACCCATGCGCTTGGGATACGCTGATTGAAATCGCCCAGCAATGCTGCTGGGTGGCAACGCCCTGATGATCCCATGCAGCGCCTTCAGATATTGCCCGTGATCATCCCACATCTTCCGGTCCCGACGACCGGCTCGGACATTGGACATGTGGTAGGGGATGACGATGCCGACAACCGTTAGGGAACCCAAGGCAGTTTCGGTCACGCCCTTGACGAATCTGCCGGGGGGCAGGTCCGGCGCGCCAACGGTGTCGAGAGCGATCCATGGATTGCGCGACCACAGCAACACCTTACGCCGCGTGCCATGAGTCGGCCCACCCCAATCAATGCCGCCTTCAGCAATAAACCCAGCCCAGTCGTCCAGCAGTCCGATATGCGCCTCGGTCAGACAAATGATCTCCGGAGCGGTGCCCTTGAGGCGATCACATATTAGGTTGCCATCACGAGAGTTCCGCTCGCGCCATTCGGTGTTCCATGTCGCCACCGTGAGCGTGTCGTCCGCCGTCACCTTCGAGCCGCCGATCACGATTGAGTGGTAGGCAGGTGGGAGGGAAGCCACCCCACAACGATTTTCCGCGTCGCCTTGTGGTAGAAATAATAGATGCGGATCATACGGGGATCATTGAAACCACTAGAGTTCGAGCAGAGATGGCGTTCAAGGAGCAGTCGCCGTCCCTGAAAATCGACGATATACGCTTCACCGGTTTGACCTTTCAGGTAATCGGCGTTTGAAAAGCCGTCGCGGAGCCGCAGCCGGACGAGTGCATCGTCCAGTTCATCCATAGTGCCCCGTTCTCCACGATATCCGCGAAGTTTCGGTCCAGCCAACACCTCCAAAGCTTCGGCGATCCGCCGGGGGTCAGGATGGCGCGCCTTCGAAAGCGCTCTTCTAGCCCTAGGAAGTATCACGAGGGCCTCTGACAGTTTGAGGTCCGCCCACGCTGATATATCGATAGAATTTAAAGGATAACCGTCTTCGTCGACCTCAAGCGGTTTGGGTGCCGGGAGAACCGGAGCATCGATGTCGGGGTAAGATGAATCGACCAAATCTTCAATGAAGGCAGGCTGACCTGCCTCCGGTTGAGCAGCCTCTTGAAGAAGGCCAAACCAAAATTCACGATAATCTTCTGCTAGTTCACGGCGCTCCTCTATGCTCACTGTGGTTGAGGACATCCGCGTCCACGCATTGATGGCAAATCTTTGCAGGGTGGCAGCCGGGAGCGGCTGCAAAGGCGTCTGCAAATTGCTCGTTTCGAAGAGCGCACCGAAGCTGACAAGCCCTTCCATCTCGTTCGATGGAGACCAGACTTTTCCAGCCGGATCGATGGCAATGACGCCGTATTTCGAGTCTTCCGCGGCATCGCGGTAGCGACGAAATATGCTGTCGTTCACGACCACGACGCCGAAGCCCGACAAAATCAGCTTCGCACCTTGGTGGAAAGCTTTAATTCGCGTTGGAAGCATCGTTGATCGGCGAAATATAAACACCGGCCTTTTACGGGCGGGATGAGCAATATACGCTTCGGCTCCCTCACCGTTCTGCCAGACACGCAACTGATCAATCAGATCGCTGTCGTGAAATTTTGTAAGGCCATATGAAAATGCCAGATTGTGAAACGCCATTGCATAGAAAAACGCAATCTTGTTCATTTTAAATGCATGCAGACTGATCTGATATAGCACGGTATCGTCTGCTGCGACTGGACTCACAGTCATGAGCATCTCAACCGAGTTCTCGGAAGCGACTACGAGGCTATCATCAGCCACCAGAACAAAACGGTCTTCGACATTATATTGCGCGTCGCGAGCGATTTCCCAGATTGAGGGGCGTTCGCTTACCAAGGCATAGTCTGACCAGACCGGCGCAACGAAGTGAGCCTTGAGGACAAGGTCATCGACCCATTCCTGGGTAAAAAACTCCCGAGCCTCGACAGGAAGAGATCGATCAGCAGGCTCGATACCCTGATGCGCCACCTTGAATGGGCTTACCTCGCCACCAATAGGTTCTTCACCGAAGAGTCCGTTATGCACTCGATCCCCCTTATTCAAACAAGATACTGCCGAATAAATACCCCGAGAGGGCAAAATCTAACATGCAGTGGAAACATTATGAAGAACAAATGACCGGGCTTATTGCTGCGAAGATAGGGTTCACTATGCATTATTGCCATTGCGAGATCGGTGTGATCACCACGGGCCGACAGCGAGTCTTCTCGCGATATTATGTCCGTGTCCGCCTTCCAAATGGAACCACGGAATGCGGGGAAGACCACGACGGCCCTGTCCAGGCGCTGCGCCGCCTTAACGATCTATTGAAGAGTTGCGGGGTGCGCCTACTGGCTGCCGGATTGGACCCGCGCTTTTATGAAAGCGGGCTGTCGAGCCAGACTTCTTGGGGATACCTGGAGGGTGAACACCGTGCCTACCACATGATCGAAGCGCCCGGTGAGCGGACGCTGTGAAAATGCGGCCTCCTCCCGACCTTCGCCATCACACTGGTCCCGCGGCAGGCCAAATATGCCGCGCGGTATCGAACAGCGTTTCGGCTCTTGCGGTCATCCCTGCCTCGTTCCACTCAATGGGGTGGTCGTTAAGGAGACGGGCATTAAGTTCGAGCTTGCTGTGAAGTTGAAGGCCTGCTCGCTTGGATGGCGTGCCGTTAATGGCGATCCATGGCCCATGGGAGAGGTCCTTGTTGAGCGACCCGCTGACCAGAGTGAGGTTGCCGATCCCGTGCAGCCGCCAGTTGCGGTCGTCCCGCGTGATGATGCTTTCGTCGAGAGGCCAATGCTGCTCCCACGCCTGCGGGAGGATGTGCTCAATCTCCAACTCGTCGAAATTGAACGACAGAACGGGCTCCGATTTGGTGCCATCCCGCTGGTAGCGCTCCTCAATGGCCCGGAGGATCATGAGCACGCGGTTGCGCCGCAGGTTGCCGTAGAACTTCTTCCGAGCCCATTCTGCCCGGAATGCCTCGTCATCCGGCCAGCGATCCGATCCCGTGGCTTCGGTGAGAGCCGCGATGATAGCGGGCGCGGCGGGCTGATCGGCGGGAACAGCGGCAACACGATCCAGCAGGGAAATCGCAAGCGTGCCGTAGCCGCGCGTCTGGTATCCGCAAACGACCCGGCGCACCAGATAGCTCTCCAGCGCAACCCCTGCTTCGTTACGGTCGGCGTCGTCAGAGCCGGGACGCCCCATCAATTCGAGGAGCAGTGGATGGAAAACCACAATGTCCATCACGCCAAGGCGGCGGAGAAATGTGTCAAAGCGCGTCTCTCCCGTCGGGTGCTCGATTAGGCGAAAGCGCTTGGCGTCTTCCGCTATGTCGGACATCAGCGCCACGACATCGAGCTTGCCGTCTGGGGTGCGGGGGCCGCTGTCCCGGACAAAGGCAAGGAAGCGATCATAAAGGTGCTTCGCCGGGATGGGCTGGCGGACATGGCGAGTCAGCCAGTTGCCCAAAAAGGTATCGACACGCGCACGCGCCGCGTGGCCGGTGCCGGTGATCGCTCGCCAGTGATTTATGTCCCGGTCAAAGGGCAGCCAATGTTCCAGATAGAGCTTGTCGGTCGCCAACTGCTGGCGCGTGCCTTCCCAGAGCAGCCAATTCTTGATGAGATCGGCAGGAAGCAGCGGCGTGCCGTGTGCGTTCAGCGTTTCGAAGATCGCCTGCGGCTCGTCGGTGGTGTCGAGGTCGAGCACGATGAGGCGCAGGTGATCTTTCAGCGCACTGGCGAGCGCCATCGCGCGCTGCCCGTAAGGGCCGACCATCAACCACCCGCGAAACTCATCTCGGAAGAAACGATATGCATGAGCCATCCGCGTGTCCGCCAGCTTCGGTGCCTCATCGACCGTGCTATCCATGACATCGCGGAACGCAGGGCGATCCTCGTTGGTCGGCCAAACCTTGTAGCGCTCTTCTTCCTCCGCATAGGCGGGGTTGCTGGTCAGAGGGGCAATCTGGCGGGAAGCGATGTCCACGGAGCGCGACGCCTCGTCATCGTCCGCGACCACGCTGCGAAGTTCGTTCAGTGCGTGCTCTGCTGCTTTGAGCGTCAGTTGAAGGGTCGTGAGACGCTGCTGCCCGTCGATCACCTCACGCCTGGGAAGGCTGAAGGTAGGGTTGAGCGTCTGATCGAGGACGACAGTGCCGAGAAAATGGGATGATACCGGCTTGCCCTGCGCATTCAGGACCCGCTCGGCGGCTTCCCGCACATCATACCACAGGGGTTGCCACTGGTCCTCTTTCTTCCAGACATACGGACGCTGGAACAGCGGCACCGTGTAGCGCGTCTGCTGCGTGAAGACATTCATCACGGAAATGTAGCTTGGCTGCACCCGTTCCCCCTATTAATCGACTGCGCGCCGCGTGGCACAGCATTAAATAACCAGGCGTAGCCGAGGTTTGCTAGGCCCATCGTCAGAGAGATCATACATCTTCACAAATTCGGCCTCATGCAGGGGCACGAGGCGGCTCAACTCTGACATGGAGAAGCCCAGGTCCGAAAGGTGAGCCTTGATGATCGCATTCAACACGGTCGGGCGTTCGTGAGGAAAGTCCAACTCGGACGGCTCTCGGGTCCGCCAGCCACGCGAACTGATCTGCTGCCACAAATATCTGTTCTGATTGTCGGTGAGATAGCCCAGCGCCTTCGCGCGCATCAGCAGAGCCTGCATCGCGACACGCCATTCCGGCTTGAGCGCAGCGAGTAATTCCAGCGTGATGCGCCGACCCGCAAATGCTTCCCGCATCTCTCGCTCTGGCAGCAGCAGCGCAGATGCGAAAGTGTTTGCCTCGTCTTCCATCTCAGGAGTGGGGAAACGGTGCATCACGAGATGTCCAAGCTCATGGGCGAGTGTGAACCGCATACGGTCAGCCGGGTGATTTCTGTTCAGCAGCACCAGCGGGGGTTGCCCCGGCACCCGGAAGGTCATGCCGCTGATGGATGCGCCGCTGAAGTCCGAGGTCCCGACAATTACCCCAGAACGCTCGATCAAAGCCGTGAGATTCTTGATCGGCCCAGACGGCACATTCCAATGTGCTCTGAGCACGCTGGCGACCCGCTCGGGCGAGCCATACTGCTCGATTTCCAATGACGGCAACACACTGGTTGGCTCGTAATCAACAGCGTCCAGAAAGCGGCGCACATGCACGACCCGGAGATTCATCTCCGAGACAACCATATCGAGATCGCGCGCCGAGATGTCGGCCTTGGCCCGCAGCATTGGATGGACGCTTACAGGAGGACCATACACGGGATCGCGAAGGTCGAAAAACTCACGCGGTAAACTGTAGACCGACGCTGCCTTATGTAAAAACGCGTCGTCTGGCTCAGCCGGGCCATTTTCAAAACGCGACAACACTGGTTGAGCGATGCCCATCCGCCCAGCAGCGGCCTTTTGCGTGAATCCCAATCGCTGCCGCGCCAGACGCAGCATATCACCGACAGTAGACATAATTCCTACTTCGCCTCAGGCTTGGCCTGCGGCAGCACCTTCGGCTTGACCAAGTCGCTCGCGTCGTCGGGCTGATCCTGCGGTCCCGCCGGGAGCAACGGCGCAATCGCGCCATCTTCAGCGTCTGCAACGATCTCGTAATCCCACAGCAGGCGATCACCGTCACGAGCAACAACCAGCACCCTCTGAACTTTAGTCCAGATTGCGTTCGGTTCCCAGATCAGTTCGATCTTGGCAGTTTCGGGCGGAAGGCCAGGAAGCGTTCGATTGGCATCCATGAACGCCATCGCCGCCTGTGTCGGGATGTTGCACCCGAGGCCATCCTCGCCCGCCTTCTTGAAACGCGCGGCCACACCAGCGATGACGAACTTCGCTGTCTGGGCCTCGGCCTTAACGAAAATTTTGTCCTCTGCGCCCAGCGTCGGGATAGCCCGCCGCATGATCGCATCAAAAATGTCGTTGGAGTTGGTTCGAGAATAGAGGTTCGGAGCGTAGCCTTTAGAGATGCGGTAAGTCTGCGTGTCGCGCCACTCAGCGAAGCCACCAAGCACACAGGCATGGATTTTGCCATGATAAGGCGCGAGCGCCGTGCGAACAGCATCAATATCAGCGGCCACCCGAATGATCCCCGTTTGTCAGTTGTGCAGACGCTATCTTGATGAATTTGCAAAATCAACGAAAAATATACAAATTCTATGCAGGAACGCTTTCCACGGTGCGCGCCGCAGGCTGAATGTCGAGTGGCGGGAGGCCCCGGACGATCTCCATCGTCTCCAGACTGATCGTGATCACCCGTTGCAACAGCTTCAGGGGATAGGCCGGATCGTCCATGGTCTCATTGGCGAAGCGATTGGCGTCATTGACGATGCCACTCGCCTTGTCGGTCTTGACGCATTGGCGCTCCATCACCCAGTCGATGGCGCTCTTGCCGTTCACGACATAATCATAGGCTTCCAACGGAATGTCCCCGATGGTGATATTGGCGTTATAGATTATGGTCGTGCGGTCGAGGTTAGGGCGCTTGCCCGCGAACTTCATACCCTCAACCCGGTAAAAGCTGACTGGGTCGGCTGGCGGCGCAAGGCCGGTGTCGCCGCGCACGAAGGTGACGGGATAGAGGTCCGCCGCGTCGAAGTCGCAGTGTAGGTCGCCCAGCCGGCGTCCGGCCTCGACAAAATGCCAGAAATCCTCCGCCTTCTTCACCGCAGGGATGCGAGGCAATTGCTTGGAAAGGTTGTCGGCGAAGCGGTCGCGGTAATCCTCGCTGTGCAGGAGCCCGTAGGTGTAGTGGAACAGGTCATCCTTGCTGATCGTCTCGCCCGGATACGCTGCCTGGAAATGTGCCAGACCTTCATTGGTGATCGCGTCGCGTCGGCCAGATTTGACAGCCGGCGCGGCGGCGAACAGGCCGCCTTGTGGACTATCGGTCTCCGGCTCATCTTCTGCATCATAGAGGTAGCGAGGGAAGCATTGGCCACCATGAATTAAATGGAGGTCCGGAATGGCGTTACTCATTATTACCGAAAAAGACCGATCTTCCCCCTTGTTTGGGAAACAGATCACCCGGTTTTCTGCGATATGATCACCCATGGGGAATATACGCGGCATTTGATTCACATATGCGTTTAGTTGCGGATGGTAATAGGCCCACGACGGAGTGAAGGGACGATAGACGCTTCGGGTAAGACATGCTGCATCAAATGCAAAATGCCGTCCTTTGATCAGTTCTTGCTTAAGACTCCTGTTCCAACTGATTTTTGAAGCATCGGAATTAATAAAATCATCAAGTTTTTCATTCCGCGTTTTACGATCAGCAGCGGGATATTCGGCGCTAAATCGATCTACCTCGGCATTGTAGAAGGTAATCATGCGCTGCATGTTCCCGGCAAGAGCAATACGATCCGCGTTGAAACACCATGCGTCGCGGTTCGTCTCCAAGCCTCTCGAGTAGTTGGCGAATAGCGCCAGCCCACCTCCATCCTTGTCGCCGATGGATATATGCGACGCGAAGCTGCCATCCCGCTGCCCCAGCCAATCGCCATGTTCATCGGGAGTGATGGCTTGCCAACCATTCGCAGCAGTAATGCCGCTCACGCTCTTGAACTGCGCCACTTTGGCCAGCTTGTCCTCGCGAGTGAGATAGTCCCCGATGTCGTGGAACCGGATTTCACCATGAGCCGAAGCAGCCGGATTTTTCACCAGCAGCGTGATGGCCACGGGCGTGCGACTGCCCGATCCAAAAATCTTGCCGCCTTCCCGCTTCGAACGCTCACCGGAAGTGCGTTGGTTGCCCCGGAGGTGGAATACATGAATGCTGGCAAATTCCTCCGCCAAGCACTGCCGCAATCCATCCGTCGTGTTGCCATCAATCCAGCCAGCATTGCTCACATACGCTACGACTCCAGCATCGCCGATGCGGTCACTGGCCCAGCGGATTGCGCGAATATAGCTGTCGTAGAGCGCGTTCTTGTTCGTGGCGTCTGATCGTGCGGCATAGGTATCGCGGATGCGACCATCCAAACGCCGATAGGCAACATTGGCGGCGTTATCGTTCGCGCTGCCCTGCCCCACGGAATAGGGCGGGTTTCCGATGATGACCCGGATATCCAATTCCTTCTGCCGCGTGCGGCGATGGCTGTTATCCGGCATCAAATGAGCGATCAGGTCTTTCTGCTGCTCGTAAAGCTGGAAGGTATCGGTCAGGCAGATGCCATCGAAGGGCACATAATCGCCGCAGGACAGGTCATGATAGACCGCCTCGATGTTGATCGCCGCGATATAATAGGCAAGCAGCACGATCTCGTTGGCATGAATCTCGTAGGCATATTTGTGCGCGAGTTCCTCCGGCTTGATCAGGCCGGACTGAAGCAGACGGGTGATGAAGGTTCCCGTGCCGGTGAAGGGGTCCATGATATGGACGCCGCGGCTCCCCAGCGTCTGCCCGAACTCGCTTTGCAGCACTTCATTGACCGAATGAAGGATGAAATCCACCACCTCAACGGGCGTATAGACGATGCCGAGCCGCTCGGTCATCTTGGGGAAGGCGTTGCGGAAGAACTTGTCGTAAAGCTCCACAATGATCCGCTGCTTGGCCTCGGCATTGTTGATGCCCTTGGCCCGGCGATGCACGCTGGCGTAGAAGCGGTTCAGGCTCTCGCGCTCCTTGTCGAGATGATGCTCGTTCAGCGCGTTCAGCACCGATTCCATGGCTTTGGAAACGGGGTTGTGCTGGGCGAAGGAGGCGCTGTCGAACAGGGAATCGAATACCGGACGCGTGATCAGGTGTTGGGCGAGCATCTCAATGGCTTCGCCCTCGCTGATGCTGTCGTTCAGGTCGTCGCGAATTTCCGCCAGGAAGGCTTCGAAGGCGGCTCGTTCAGGGGTATCCGGCTTCGCCACCAGCGCAGTGATGCGGGTGATATGGGTCTGGGCAATGCGGGCAATATCACCCGCCCAATCCTCCCAGTAATCGCGCCGTCCACACTTCTTGACGATCCGGGCCATGATGGCTTTCGAGAATTCGTCGAAAAACAGTTCTCCCTGCGCCTCACCGCTGTGGCGTGGTGTGCTGTCGCCATCGGTGCGGTGATCATCATCCGCTGCCCCGCCTGCTCCGATATTGGGCTTCGCGCCCGCTTTTGCCTTGGCGGCGGGCATCTTGTTGCTGACAGCGATCACCTCGATATGATCGCTGATATCAACGCCAAGATCGGCCTGATTTAGCTTCGCGTCGAAGCGTTCGTCATGGGACCGGAGCGCGTTGAGGATTTGCCATACCACGCGATAACGCTCGTTATCCGCCAGCGCCTGTTCGGGAGTGACGCCCGCGGGCACCCCGATGGGCAGAATTACATAGCCGAGCTTCTTGCCCTCTGCGCGGCGCATGACGCGGCCCACGGACTGCACCACATCGATCTGGCTCTTGCGCGGATGCATGAACAGGATCGCGTCGAGTGCGGGCACATCCACGCCTTCCGACAGGCACCGGGCGTTGGTCAGGATGCGGCACGCATGGTTGCCATGCTCTTCCTTCAACCAATCGAGATGCCAGTTGCGCTCCTTCGCGCCCATGGTGCCATCCACATGGTGCAGTTCGCAGGTGAGCGGATCAGCATCATCAAAGACGGCGCGCCCCTCATCAGATGCCAGATATTCGCTGATCACATTGGCGAACTCGGACCGCACCAATTTGGAGGAGGCGATATCCCGGCAGAAGGCTAGCGCCCGGCTCATGGGCGACGGGTCCGTCAGCAGTTCGGCCTTCAGGCCTTCCTTGGTCAGGGCTTTGTAGCAGCCGATGATCTTCGTGGCGTCATCGAGCTTCAGTTCGTTCGCGCCGTCCGCAAGCCGGTTCTGCACGCCGGTGCTCACCATGGCCTCGTCCACAGCCAGAACCAGCACCTTGTAATCGGTCAGCAGGCCATTCTCGACCGCCCAGCCAAATCCGCGCGTGAATAGCGTCTGGCCATAAAGGGCCTCATCATCCATCGACGCCAGTTCCGCGGACGCCTCGCTGGCTTTGGTCTTGATCGCCTCGCCGAAGACGCGCGGCGTGGCCGTCATGTAGATGCGCTTGCGACCGGCGATGAAATCCTGGTTGTGGATTTTGACGAAATTGCTCTCGTCCTCGCCCGCCAGTGTCGCGCCGGTAGTGCGGTGCGCCTCATCACACAGGATCAGGTCGAACTCGGGGAAGCCGTGGCGCTTCTGCGCGTCGCTGATCACCTGGATGGATTGGTAGGTCGAGAACACGACCGTCATCCGGTCCGGTGCGAAATGGTTTGCCTTCGCTGCGAGCGTCGTCGCATTGGTCGTGGCGGGATAATCCAGATCGTGCAGGTCCACCTCGGCTATGTCGCTGGCGTCCTTACGACGCTTCCCGACCTGCACATCGGAGCAGACTGCGTAGGAGCGCAGCGGGGTTTCGCTGTCGATGGTCCATTCCCGGATCGTCTGGCTCATCAGCGCAAGCGAGGGCACCAAGAACAGCACGGTCTTGCCCGGACCGGCCATTGTCTCTGCGATCTTCAAGCCCGTGAAGGTCTTTCCGGTGCCGCAGGCCATGATCAGCTTACCCCGATCTGCCTCGGCAAGCCCTTCCTGCACCGCAGCCAAGGCATCGCTCTGGTGCGGACGAAGCTGCTTTTTGGCGCTGACCTTGACCTCGTCGCGGAGAAAATAGGCGCTCCAGTCCATCGGACTGGCTTCCAGCCGGTCAAGACCGAGCCGCGTGGTTTCAATGCTCTGGCCATCCAGCGCGGCTTCGGCATTGCTGCTCCACGGCGCATCGGTGGTGTCGATAATCAGCCGACGGGTGAAATGGCGTTTGCCCGACGCGGTAAAGAAGCTGTCGATATCGGATTTCTGAATTCGGTGACCTTCTGCGTAGAACTTGCACTGGACGGCGCAGAAACCATCCTGATCCCGAAGCTTGGCGACGGCATCAATGCCCGTATCCCGGCCATCCAGACCCTGATCCTTCGCCCAATCGCTGAAGAGCCAAGCATCTTCATATTCCTGCACCATTCCGGGGTCGTTCTTGATGAACGCGACGGCGAGCTGCTCGAAATAATTGCCCTTCTCGCGCTCGGTGCGGGAGGAATCACGAAACTGGTCCAGAAGCTGGCGAAGCGGCGTTTGCATTGATCCCCCATAACAAGATGGCGGCACCGTAATGCCGCCGTCTCGATAGGCCAAGTGCCTGTTACCGCGTCAGACGCACTGCTATCCCGCCCAGGTTCGCCACACAAAGGGAGGCTGGACCTCCCCGGGCTTATGCCGATCCCATTCTTCCACGAGCGACCGCATTCGCTCCAGTTCGTCCGGGGGCGGCAAAGGCAGAGCGCCGACTATCATCATTTCATCCTCACCCATAGCCATGGTGTCGAGAAGGCCGAACACCGCGATGACCCTGCGGGTATAGCTGTCATACACAAGCCCATCACCGCAGCCGTTTTGCGCTAAGCGCAAGGCTACATGGTCGCAGGCCTCCTGCATTGCCTCACCGATGTCATTGCAGCGTTTGGTATACATGAGGGGCTCATCTTCGCAGTGACATAGGTAGCGACCTTGAGGATGATACAGCTTATGATTTTGGGAAATCCGGGCCACCGATTTAAGGCGTTCACGAAGCTGTTTTATTCGGGAGTTCATTGGTGATTGCCCGCTCCAGCGTGGTCTTCCCCAAAAGTGGCAGGGGTGCCG
>Ga0157370_10006154_pt1 | contig 13313 bp, 5 predicted proteins | sample C35metaG_FD_113463 | JGI IMG/M metagenome (GOLD analysis project Ga0157370, IMG submission 113463) | Corn rhizosphere microbial communities from Kellogg Biological Station, Michigan, USA - C3-5 metaG | ecosystem: Host-associated > Plants > Roots > Rhizosphere > Soil | place: USA: Michigan...
CGGGTCTTGAGATCGCCGAGCACTTCGCCGACGCTCGATCCGTTGGCTTCGACGATGTCGGCGCCGTTGGTGTAATTGCGAAGCGGAGAGGGAATGCGAACTTTCACAGCCATGGGTTTTCCTGTCGGGCCTATGTGTTGGCCGAGCCGGCAACAGCCGATCGGCGGCTCATATCATGGAAATCAATAATAGCCGGTCAAGCAGTTACTGCCACCTGTCGCGGCTCCCGCGCTGCGGGGCGAGCCGGAGCTGGCGACTGCTTCTGCTGATCCAGAAGCTTATCGAACTCTGAAAGCTTGGGCTCAATGACCACCGGGTAAGGCAGTTCATCCGCAACCACCTCTTGAGTTTTAAGACCATTGCCGGTGATGCTGACGACGATCGACTCATCGCGCGGGATCCGCCCCTGTTCGATCAGCTTGATCGCCGCGGCAAGCGTCGTTCCTCCAGCCGGCTCAGTCCAAATGCCTTCAGTCCGCGCCAGCAGCTTAATTGCATCGACGATTTCGCGATCGGTCGCGCTTTCGCCCCACCCGCCCGATTCCTGCACGACTTTGCAGGCGTAGTAGCCGTCGGCGGGATTGCCGATCGCGATGCTCTTCGCGATCGTGTTGGGCTTCTGCGGCTCGATGATGTCGGTGCCACGGTGAATTGCCGTCACGACAGGATTGCAACCCGCCGCCTGGGCTGAATAGATTTTCGCGCCGCTGTTTTCCACGAGACCAAGCGTGATCAATTCCTGATAAGCCTTGTAAACCTTCGGCAGAATCGTTCCGCCGGCGGTGGGAATGATCGTGTGCTTCGGGAGTCTCCAGCCAAGCTGCTCGGCAATCTCGAAGCCGTAGGTCTTTGCGCCTTCGGTGTAATAAGGCCGCAGGTTGACGTTCACGATGGCCCAGCCGTACTTGTCGGCAATCTCAGTGCAAAGCCGATTCACGTCGTCATACGTGCCGCGAATTCGCACCATCGTCGGCCCAAAGATCAATGAGCCCAGCACCTTACCCTGCTCCAGATCGTGCGGAATCATCACAAAGCAGCGAATGCCTGCCTGGGCGGCATGGGCCGCGGTTGAGTTGGCGAGGTTGCCGGTGCTGGCGCAGCCGACCGTGTCAAAGCCGAATTCGACGGCCTTGGTGATCGCGACCGAAACGACGCGCTCTTTGTAGGAATAGGTCGGATAATTGCAGGAATCGTCCTTGATCCAAAGCTCCCGGCAACCCAGCTCATTGGCCAGCCGAGTCGCGCGCTTGAGCGGCGTGAAGCCGGAGTGCAATCCAACCTTCGGCTGCCCTTCAACCGGTAGCAAATCCTTATAGCGCCAAAGGCTCTTGGGACCCGCTTCAATGCTTTGCCGGGTCACCTTGCCCTTCATGCGGTCATAGTCGTATTCAACCTCGTAAGGCCCAAAGCACGCCTCGCAGACATGCACCGCCGACACCGGGACCTGATGGCCGCATTCCTTACACTTCAGCCCAAGAACGTAACTCATAACCTGCTCCGCAACCCAACCGCGCACTTCAAGCGAGAGCCGAGGCGCGCCAAATCTGGGTCATCAAACATTGGATCTAGAAACGAAAAAACCTCTTCTGCGATAAGAAGAGGCTGTTGCTGGCATGGCGAGCATCTTCTTATCTTCCCCACCACCGGCAAACGTCGCCAGCAGCAGGAGGGAATTAGCACCAAACGCGATCTTCCAAAACGGCAAAGACCTCGCCGGTTGCTGTGGCTTCGCAGGGCCCAACCCTCAGCCACTCTTGATAAGAACCCTATTCAATTATGGTCAAAATTGTAGAGGGACTGGGACCGGTGTCAATACCCCTCGCGGCCTTCGGCGAAGACAAGTTTTTTGCTTGACATAATCGGCAGAGTCCGCTTATCTTAACGTCCCATAAACGCGTCGGCTGGGCTGCCGGCGCGGGGGCGGGCTGCGGGGCCTGTCAGCTCAAATTTCTCCCACCACTGAGCTGTAGACAACTCATTCGAGGCATCATGCGATCCAACTCTCGGCGTGGCGTCGTGTCTGCGCATAAAGGTTCCTTTCTGAAAATTCGGGCTGCCATACGTCCACTTGTCGACGCCTTGGAGCGAAGGCTGCTGCTTTCGGGCACGCTTCCAAGTTACGCGCAACCCAGTCCCAATGCGGTCTACTATACGGGCGGCACGTCCGGCGCGATGACGCTGGACGTCACAGCCGGGACGATCGCCTTCAACGCCAACGTCGCCGACGATGGAAGCGATTGGCAGAACCTCACGATCGAGGCATCGGGCTCCGCGCATCTGATCTTCAATTCGCCGCAGACTCTGTCATTCCTTGGGCTCGTCGACAACGCCACCGTCACGGTCTCGCAGGGAAACAATGGCGCCGCAAGCAATCTGCTCCAGTTGAATACCCTGGTCGTGAACCCAACCGCCACGCTGGACCTGGGCGACAACGCGATGATCCTCTATTACCAGCCCTCCGAACAATCCTCCGATCTTTCGACGATCCAGTCCCTGCTCAAGAGCGGCTACAACGGCGGCGCCTGGAACGGCACCGGTATCAACAGTTCCTCCGCCGCAAATGATCCATCGAAAGACACCTCACTGGGCTACATGGACAACAATGACTTTCAAAGCCCCTACGCCGGCATCAATTTCACCCAGTTCAATCAAATCATCGTCGGCTACACCTATTACGGCGATGTCGATTTGAACCGCTACTTCGATTCCACCGATGTGAACCAACTTATTGCTGGTCGTAGTGTCCCGGGCGGTGGCTGGGAATATGGCGATTTCAACTACGACGGCCAAGACGACAATACCGACACCACGATCTTCCTTGACGAGCAGCACAGGTGGCAGCAGCAGTTGATCGATACGGGCCAATACACTCCCGCCTTTCGTCTCTCGCCGCTGCCGATCCAGCCCGACTGGAATACACCTTTCGATGGCGATATCGCCACCTTCACCGACACCGTCAACACCAATCTGCCCGCCAGCGATTACCTGGCGGAGGTTTACTGGGGCGATGGGACCCTCTCGATCGCACAGGTCACCGCCACCGATACGCCCGGCTCATTCCGCATCAACGCGATCTCGCCGGTCTTCACAACCGCCAATCCCATCATGCTGATGACGCTGCAGTATGCCGATGGCAGCGGCTACCAAAGTGAGTCGGCCATCGCGGGCGAGCCGATCGATGTGCTTCAACTTCCGCCGGGCGTCAATGCCAGCGCCAATGCCGTCTACAGCATCAGCGGCGCATCGGGCAACGTTCACTTGAATTTGACTGCCGGCTCCCTGTCCTTCGACACCAACGCCAGCAACGACAGCAATTATTTCCAGAACCTCAACTTCACCGTCTCCGGCTCCGCTCACGCCTACTTCAATTCACCGGAAGATTTCAACGCGCTCACCATTCAAGGGAACGCCATCGTTAGCCTCTCCAGAGGCGGCGGCGGAGCCAACGGCAATCGCCTCAACGTCCAATCGCTATCCATTGATCCCAATGCAACGCTCGACTTGGCTGACAATGCTTTGATCGACTGGTACGCGATCGGAGGCGGAGCCGCGGCCCGATCGCAGATGCAAAGCTGGGTGCAAAGCGGCTACGCCAACGGCGCATGGACCGGCCATGGCATCGTCAGCTCCCTCGCCGCCGACGATACGACGAGCGCACTTGGCGTGGGCTGGATGGACAATGGCTATGACTATGTGGACCACAGCATCGACCCCAGCTACACCACCTTCGCGGGCGTCAATTTACAGCTCAAGAACCAGATGCTGGTCCGCCTCGCCTACTACGGCGATGCGAACCTCGACGGCCAGGTCGACGATACCGATCTGTACCTCTGGAATTCCGGCTACAATCACAATGGATACACCGGCTGGGTTTATGGTGATTTCAACTACGACGGCCAAGTCGATAACACGACCGACTTGAACCTCTGGACCGCCAATTACGGCCTCTCCACCACCGCCGGCAACTTCGCCCCCGCTTTCCAGCCCACCGGGATCCTCATCAACCCCACCGAAGGTGTCCCCTTCTCCGGCGACATCGCCACCTTTACCGATCTGCTCAATCCCTCCAATACCGATCCATCGATTTACCAAGCCCAGGTCAACTGGGGCAACGGCAACGGCGAATTCGACGCAGCCCAAGTAACCGCCACCGCCACGCCCGGCTCCTTCCGCATCAATGCTCTTTCACCCGCGCTCACCGATCCGAATGCGGTGATGGCGGTGATTATCAAATATGCGGACATGAACGATTTCTCGCCGACGTATCAAGGTCGCCCGGCGGCGGTGAGCGAGCCGATCACGATGACGCCGGCCGTTGCCAATCTGACCGCAACCGGAATATCCACGAGCGAAATTGACTTGGCGTGGACGCTCAACGCCCCCAACGCCTCAGCAATCGAAGTCGATCGCTCCACCGACGGCATCAATTGGGTAATGGAGACCAATAGCCTCCCCGGCGGCGCCACCAGCTACTCCGATACAACGGGCCTGGCCGAGGCGACACATTACTACTACCGCGTCGCCGCCATCTGGTCCGCTGGGCCTTCGGCCTTCACCAGCACCGCCGATGCCTGGACTTTGGCCAACGCGCCGTCCGCCCTGAGCGCCTCCTCAAACGGCTCCAATGAAGTGGATTTGAGCTGGACGAACAATTCCGCCGTTGCGACGCAATTCCAGATCGAGCGATCGGATGATGGCACCAACTTCTACACCCTCGACACCGCCACCGGCACGACCTACTCCGATACCTTCGCCGATGATGGTTCGACCTATTGGTATCGTGTCGAGGCTTTGAACGACAACGGCGACCCTTCCGCCCCCTCTACGGCCTCGTCGACTAGCACCGCGCTCGCTGCGCCGTCAGAATTGACCGCGACTGCCGTGTCGGCTTCCGAGATTGACTTGGCGTGGAGCGATGATTCGGTCACCGCCACCGGATACGAAGTGGATCGCTCGACCGATGGGGTGAACTTCGCGCGGCTGGCACCTAATCTTCCGGCAGATGCGACGAGCTACTCCGACACGGGCTTGGACGCCGGCTCGCATTTTTATTACCACGTGATTTCCGTTGCTGGCGGGCAGGTTTCCAATCCGTCCAACAAAGCCGACGACACCACCGCGCCGCCGGCCCCGGGCAGCAACTGGGTATCGACAACGTCTTCCTCGGTAACCGTGAATTGGGACCCCGCACAGGGCGCCAGCAGCTATGAAGTAGATCGCAGCGTCAACGGCGGCTGGGTCGATGTGGCGGACATTACCGATGGTTCCACAACGAGCTTCACCGATACAGGGCTGCTGGCGGATACCAGCTTCTCCTACCAAATTATCGCGAAGAATAAAGCCGGCCAGGCCTCGCCGGAGGGCGTATCCGCTACTACGTCAGCCGACAAGCCAGCGGCTCCGTCAAATTTGCAAGCGATTGTTCTATCGCCGACTTCGGTCGAGCTTATATGGACCAACAATGCCACCAATGAGCAGGGCTTCCGCATCGACAAGAGCGACGATAGCGGCTTCTCTTGGACGAACCTTGGCGGGACCGGTCCTGGCACCACCAATTACATCGACAGCGGTCTGACGCCCGGCCAGACGCGTAATTATGAAGTCGTAGCGTACAACTCCGCAGGCGACTCCGGCGCGGATGGGGACAGCGCGAGCCTTAGTATAACTGCGCCCAACCGGCCTGCCGGCTCGCTTCAGGTGCCGCAGCCGCCCACGGGGCTCGTCGCGACCAGTGGCACAAATCTGATTCAGCTCAGTTGGACCGCCAGCCAGACGGCGGGTGTGCAATACTGGGTCCAGCGGCAGATAGCCGGCGGCAACTGGGGCACCATCGGCATTACCACCGGAACCACCTACAGCGACAATCCACAGTTGTTCGGCATCGATTTCAACTACCGCATCGTGGCAGCCAACGCCGAGTACACGTCCGCCCCGACGGACACTAAACCTGCCATGAAGCAGTGGCCCGCGCCGCAACTGGCAACCAACGGTACTCTCTATAGCTATGAGTGGCATAGCGGCTATAAGGCGACGATCTTTTGGGATCCGTTGACCTACCCGGAGTCGGTCGATGGATACAGCTTTTCGTACACTACTGGCGGTGTGACAACTACCGTTCCGGTTGGGGCGAGCGCTCATGCGGTAACGGTCACGGCCTCCGCGGCCGATCAGCACGTCTCGTACACGCTGGTCGCATCCAAGGGAGGTCTTTCGACCACTTACTACGGCGGCGTCGACACCCAAGATTTACCCTCCAGCGGCGACCAGCTCAGCTCCGCCTTGGTGGACAGCCAAGGCAATTTGACGGTTACCCCCAGTACAGCCGGTAGCGTCGAATACACCGACGACCCATCTGGAAATACATGGCTAGGCGTCCTGGGCGTTCCCGTACCATCCGTTCCATTGGGTGTTCACTTGTGGGCTCGTAGCGTTAATGCTGAGGGAAACATCGTTCCATTGAATGCGCCCGATCAAGTTCCCGCGCTTCCGCAGATCGGCAACCTGAACGAAAATACGGTAGGCGCCGATGCAACTGATTACACCCCGCCTGGGCCGTACTATAATTGGGGCGCGCTGGCTGCTCATGCCGGCGCACAGATGAAGCTGTCGGTAAATGATAACAGCTTCTACCTGCTGACTACCACCGGAGGAAACTCACTTTCGTTCAGCCCTGACCTTGATGGCCCCGTGTTCGAGGGCAGCACCGTCACCGCTCATCTCCACCAATACCAGAGCTATTCTACGCCCGGCCCCACTGGCTACAGTGATTGGCAGGACTACAAGGCAATTAACGTCATGCCCTTCGCTCCACTGAAGCTGACGACGACCGTCATCGGCGGCGGTAAGGTCCGGCTGCTCTGGGCAGAAGGCTCCGAAGGTGAAACGAGCCAGACCATCCAATGGTCAACCAACGACTTTACGACGATCGCGGGTAGCCAAACCGTTGCTGCCGATACGACGACATGGGACACCGGTCCGCTGACTCCCGGCACCTATGCTTTCCGGATCAGGGAAAGCAACGCCGGATCCGGCACCGACCCTGCGGGGGCCAATTCCGACTGGACATGGTCGTCCTCCCTCGACCCGACGGTCAGCAACACCACCACCAACGTCAGCATCAGTGGAGTCCTGGGCGCGGCGGAAGTAGGCCCCGACAATCATCCGCAGGACGGCTTCTTCAAGATCACGCGCACCGGACCCACCGACGCCGCGCAGACGGTCAACATTGATCTCTCCGGCACCGCCGGGCTGGGCACGCAATACACCACCGACGCCGGTGGCGCCTCGCCCGTTCAATTGACCATCCCCGCAAACGCCTCGGCTGTACTGCTGGAAGTTGAGCCAGTAGCCGACGGCCTCAATGACCCGCCATTCACGACCGTCACGGCGACGCTGGAGGCGCAGGCAGGCATCACCGTCACCGGCGGTCAGGCGACCATCAACATTATGGAACCACTGACGCTCGGCAGCGTCACGGTTTCAGGTCCGGGTGGTAGTGCCACTGCACCGAACGAGACACCGGTCGAGCTTGATCTTTACGCGCCGCAAATCCAAATCTCGTCATCAAAGATTACGATTAGTTCGCCCGGAGCCAACGGGCACGTGCTATGGAATCTGGCCGGCAGCAACAACTCCTCGACTGGCATGATCCCGAGTTTCGGACAAGGTAATCCGGCCGTCGCGCTCAGCCCGTCTGGTGGAAATCAGATCTTTACCGTTACGGTCGGCGTGGATAAGAACGGCAACGGCGTCCTCGACTCCTCTGAAGTCGCTCGGACGATCCTCGTCAAGCTCGTTACGACACTTCCGCTGCTGATTGATGCAAATAACGATGATGCTCTGATTGTGCCGACGCCCGACAATACGCCGGTTTCGGAGCAGAGGACCTTCGACGATACCAGCGAGCCGGGCAAGCTCATTTCAATCAACACCGGCGACAAGGACAGCGACGGCATTCCGGATTATGCCGATGGCTACAACCTATTTAAGGACCAGAGCAGCAGCGCGAGCCCGCCTACAGCCGATCAAGGCGCTGGCTTCGTGCCCGTAACGCTGCAGCTTCCGAGTTGGGTCGATCCAGCGAGTGTACAACTCACCTTCACCTACAGCGCATCAGATCCAAACCTCGTCACGCGCTCGGGCACCGGCAGCGATGACAATCCCTATACCTACACTCCCGCCGAAGGCGATCTGCGGCTTTGGACCAAGGACGAAGTCGCGCAGCGCAATGCTGCTTCGGTCGGCCAAGGCGGCGACTGGATCAAGCCCGATGAGAGCTTCCCCGCCTCGAATTTGGAAGGTACGACGATCTACGTCGAAGCGGTCCGGCCCAGCACTACGTTGGCCGACGATGCCATCACCGTGACCATCAGCGGTGCACATCTGCCAATGAATTTAATCGGCACCGTCCATCTCACGGCCTTTGGAATGCAGTACGACCAGGTCGACACCAACGGAAAAATCGAACCGGCCACGCAGCCGCAGGTATCGCAGCCGTCGCCCGTTATCCAACTGACGGACTATACGCTGGAGAACGTCCGCTTCAGCAGCGACTACACGCAAATTCTTGCCGATATCCACATCGCTGGTACCGTGACCGACGCCGCCAGCGACCTCATTTCCGGCACTGATGGCACCATTTACACCGCCGATGTCACGCTCAACGGCGGCGACACCTCTCTGGCCACCCTCAATCTCCAGGTCAGCAAATCCGACGGAATCAATTCCCTGATGCATCCCTACGCCTACTCCGGCTCGTTCGATCAGACGCTGGTAGGCATCGTCGTGGACCCGGGCTGGAACCTCATCCACATCACAGCGACCAATGCCTACAACCTTACGGGTTATGCCGAAGCGTCGATGGAAGTGAATGTCAACCCCGACAACACCGATATCATGCTTTCGCAGGATCCCTACAGCGCGCAGGGCAATGCGCAGATCACCATCACCTACACGCGCGATGGGCAGGCGACCAGCGATACCCTCACACAAAATCCGAATCAGCCGCAGTTGTGGGGCAATGTCCTGGGCAGCATCATCATCGACACCACGGGCGCTGGTGGCGGCAACGAAACCCTGCACGTCACCGACACCGGCCGGGAAATGGACCAGGACGTCAATTTCACCAAGGATACCAACGGCGTCATGCACGGCACCTTCATCCCCGATCCCGAGGAGCAGGACGATTACCTCAACTCCACCGTTTCCGCGGGCGGCAAGGGTGCTGTGAGTGCGTCTACCGGTGGCGAACTTCATGGTCTGGTGATGCAAATGACCGGCCCTGACGTGATCGGGCGGTATTTCCAGAGCGTCACGGTGAATGGCATCGATTTTAAGCCGACTTACGACCAACAGGTCCTTCTGCTGCGCAATGTTACCTCCGGAATCAGGGAACCCGACGTCGAATTGCTGATGTTGAACGTTCAGCAGAGCCTGCAGGCGCCGCTTCCCGCCGTGCCTCCCGGCGTCGGACGCTACGGGCTCAGTTACTATGTCAAGGGTTTTGGCGCGGGTTTGGCCGATACCGGCTTGTCCATCGTCGATGGGATCAAGAGCCTCGGCAAGGCGGTATGGAACGCACAGCCGCCCGTGTTCATCTACCACCTGTTCAACGGCCAGATCGCTCAACAAGCTCGCCAAGGCATGCAGAACGTTAAGGCAATCGCCGCAGTGGCGAACGTAGTCTATCAACTGGTCGTCAACAAATCGCAGCAGATCACAACCGACCTGATTCTGGGCAACAACACGGTGATCAATGCCCTCGGCGAGGGATATACCAAGGCCTTTGAAGTCGCCGCGCAACTGCTGGGTAAGCTCAAAGACTGGCTCGACGATCTGGACGACTACCAGACCGGCAGGATCTCTGGAAACATCATCGGTCAAGTACTGGTGATGATCACTACCGCCGGCGCTGGGGAAATCGCGGAGCTGAGTCAGGCGGTGATCCTACAGAAGCTACTGCCCGCGTTGTCAAAAATCGACGGGCTCGCGCCGGCTCTCGCGAAAATCACAGAGTTCATCGGTGAATTGACCGACGGCCTTTCGACAACGAACATGTGCTTCGTCGCCGGCACGCCTGTCCATACTGAACTGGGTCTTCGGGCCATCGAATCCATTCAAGCGGGCGAGCGCGTGCTCGCTCGCGATTCGCAAACGGGTGAGCAGGCTTATAAGGTCGTGCTTCAGAAGATCATCACGCACCCGACCCGGCTGTATCACGTCACATTCCGCACGCAAGCCGGCAAAGATGAAACGCTTGTCTGCACGGGAGAGCATCCATTCCATGTCGCGGATCTTGGAAAGTTCGTGCCAGCTAAGAAACTGCGCGCGGATGAAACGCTCACACTGGCAGAGGGTTGCTCGGCACGGGTTTTATCCATCGTTGCCGAAGAGGCGCTTGGCCAGCCCCATACAACTTATAATTTCGAGGTCGAAGATTTTCACACATATTTCGTGGGACAGACGGGTGTGTGGGTGCACAATGCGGGCGGCCTGTGCGAGCGAATGTTTTCGCTATACCAGCAAATCGTCGACACGCGTGGCTTGCAGAACCAACCCTGGGAAGCATTCAAGATCCTGCTCGAAAAGACCGCAGGAATGAGCAAACGGATCGACAAGGCGCTGCCCGATACGGTAAACGAGGTAATGACACAGATCTATCAGAAGGCAGTCAGGGCGGACGGAACGATTGATGCTGCCGTCGAGGTTCCGAGCTATGCTGACGTCAAGGCCGTGATGTCCGGTCGTTTGAAGCCTGGCAATCTTCAAGTGAATCACACTATTCCAAGATATGTGCAGAAGCTGCTCGGAATCACCGACACCGCTATTCAAGACAGTGTGCCAGCGGAAATTCTTGAGCAGGCGGACCACACAGGGAAAGGCCCATTGAGCTTCCATAATATTCTGTACAAGTATATTCCGCTCAGGACATTGCCGCAGCAATACTCGAATGCACAACTTATGTCGCTGCTACAGCAAGCCTACGCTGAATTTGGAGAACCCAACGTTTGGACGATTGCGAACAAGTGGTTTATCTCCCCAAAGATATGATACACTCGTCTCGGCAGGAGAAGAATATGGACCGCCCAATTTTGAAACAATATCAGGACTTCAGATCCGGAGATTTCATTGAACATCCGATCTGGATGAGCGCGTATGGCATGGATCAGGAGGAGCTCTGGTCCGACGAAGTTGACGAAGCAACTTATCGGCCTTGGAACGGCGCATTGCCGTATCGTTGCGCTGAAATTAACGGACCGATGGTTGTCGTTAGGGGTTGGTTCGAATTAGGGGATGGTACGCGAGCGCGAGGCTTTGCGACACCGCCGCACCCGCCATCAGGTGCTGCCGGTTCCGCGCTCTCATACACGCAGCCGCAGATGTTTCTTCCATCTGGCGGATCAATAGGTTTCTGGTTTGGCGGCAGGACCATTTCAGAGGACGAGAAGAAAGTCGTTTATCGATCTCTACAAAAGCAGGCGGAGTCCGTATTTCCGCTTCGCTTTGGGTTTGATCAAGGATTGATCGATACGGCATTTGAGGTCACCATAACGGGTTTTTTCGGGTTTGCCGACGACCTCCGCACCATCTTGGAAACACGATGATCTTGGCGATTGCGGTGATGCATATTTTTGGAGAGGCCTCTCTAAGGTCGGATTTTATCGAATGTCTGTCGAGCGGCTGCTGTGTCCGGACGCGCTGCCTCAGGTAGATTGGAACGACCTTCAAAAACGGCAAGGAAGTTTTCAAAATGACCGAAGCCGACATGTTCGCGATGGCGATTGTCAAAGGGATGCCGGAGATCGTCCGCTCAGCGATCGAGAATGGAGTGAACGTGAACACGCCTGGCGGTAACGGCACGCCACCAATCGTGCTGGCGGCGGCCAAGGCGGAGTTGGAGGTGGTGAATCTCCTGTTGGCTGCCGGTGCCAACGTCAATCAGCCCGATCGCAACGGGGGACTGACGGCACTGCATGCTGCGGTCGCCGACTCGCGCAAGGATATAGTCAAAGCACTGATTCGTGCGGGAGCCGAAATCAATGCTGCCTTCGGTGATCCTCCGATGACGGCTCTTTCGATCGCCTTCCGAAAAAATGACAAGGAAATTCAGCGCATGCTGCTTGAGGCCAGGGCCAATCCAAATGTTTTGATCAATGCGCCGACCGATCCGCCTGACAAACAGGGGATCACGCCACTGATTTACGCGGCCTCTGAGGGCGATCTGGCGACGGTTCAATTGCTGCTTCAGCATGGAGCCGATCCAAACCTGCCCAAGAAGGACGGCATTACGCCGCTGGTGACAGCAATCTTTCAAGGGCGAACACAGGTCTCCAGAGCGCTCCTGGATGCCGGTGCGAAGCCGGACGCCTTCCAAGCTCCTTTTGGTCCGATTGATTTAGCGATAAAGCTTGGACATCGTGAAATCGCGCAACTCTTGGCCAATCGTGGAGCGCGCCCCATGAAGGGCGCGGGGAATCATTGACATGTCCTACAGCAATGCGAGTCAACGTTCTTTTCACAATTTACAGTTGCCGGTATTTAGAGACCAGAATCCAGATTCGGCCCGGCCGGAGCGCGCGGGGCGCTGGCGGGACAGACGCGTCTCAATGAAGAAAGACCGACAGAAAGATCGGTCAGCCTAAATCGGTGCGCGGCGGAGGGTTAGCTGTCGATAAAGGTAAAATAACTTGACAAAAGTGCGGGGCGCGCATGTTGCGTCTAGCAATAAATTGATATTTGGGGCGGAAAACGGGACAGGCGCGATTTTCAGCGCAGATCTAAGACAATTGACTTTTCGGCCTCGACCGCTTTTTTTCTCGAGACTGCTCTGGACGCGGATTCCCTGGATTCGTTGCGCGCGGCCCTCGCGTATTGTCGTGAGAAAAAGCTCGGAATGATCGAGGCGTCGGACATGGTCATGCCTCTTACGAACCAATGCATGATTGACGACACGAATTCGCGTGCGCCGTTCCTCGGCAAAATGGAGCCGCAGGCGGCGACCTGAGACGTGATCTGGAAGAAGGCTCGTTGAGAATGCGAAGTCGTCATAGCGCACTCCCGGTAAGTTAGGCAAGAAATGGGGCGCGCATTTCAATTTATCAAAAAATTGCTAAAAGGCGCAGGTACTGATTTGGACAATACTTATCGCAAAAAACAAGGCGTTTTTTGGGTCAAAAAGGCGCAAACGGCGCCCCGTTTTGTCTCGTTTTGTTCCATGTACGGGAACGAACTATTGTATCCGCTTGATGATGCGTGATTTGCGACACAGGACCAATTGGGGCGCAGCGGGACATTTTGCGAATCGCGCGCCCCGC
>Ga0157370_10006157_pt1 | contig 13310 bp, 12 predicted proteins | sample C35metaG_FD_113463 | JGI IMG/M metagenome (GOLD analysis project Ga0157370, IMG submission 113463) | Corn rhizosphere microbial communities from Kellogg Biological Station, Michigan, USA - C3-5 metaG | ecosystem: Host-associated > Plants > Roots > Rhizosphere > Soil | place: USA: Michigan...
GGCCATGAGGGCTCACACCGGCGGATCCATGCGGCCGTACGGCCAGATGCGTCCGCGCGGCACCCAGCCGAGCACCGCCCGGGCCGCGTGGTTCGTGCAACGCCATGAAGGAGGCCTCGGCAGGTCCGGCGCCCGCCGCGGCCGCGCCAGGCCGAGCAGATCCGCCAGCGCGTCCACGTAGTCGCCGTAGCGGAGCGGCTCGTCGACGATGTTGAACGTCGAACCGGCCGGCGCACGTTCCAGCGACGCGGCGATCGCCGAGGCCATGTCGACCACATCCACGGGCGAGAGGAAGTTCGAGCCACGATCGGGGATCACGATGTCTCCCGCCCGCAAGCCGTCGATCAGCGCCCGCTCGTCCGTCCCAGCACCCACGAAGAAGCCGCCGCGGAGGATCGTCCAGGCCAGGACCCGAGGCTCGACGCTGCGAATCATCGTCTCCAGCTCGATCGCCGGCCCGCAGATCGCGGCTCTCTGCGGTGAGTCGTCGAGCTGCGCCTGTTCGCTCAGCCACGCATCGCCGCCGTCGCGGTAGACCGTCACGACGCTCTGCTGGACATAGCGCGGCACACGACAGGAGAGCGCAGCGTCGAGCAGCTTTCTCACCCCCTCCGGAATCGCGGTCGCGACGTGGACGACGGCGTCGCACCCGCGCACGAGCTCGAGGAGGTCGTCTTCGACCAGGTCGGCCTCGATCAGCTCAACCCCAGCTGGAAGCGCGGCCGTCGAGGTGTCATGGGCGACCGCGCGAACCCTGTGCCCGTCTGCAAGCAGCCGGGGGACGAGCGCCCGGCCGAGCACGCCGGTGGCGCCCGCGACGAGGACGATCACCGCACGGCCTGACCCTCCATTCGCAGGCTATTCGCCTTGCCCGCCGCCGGCCGCGAATCGAGGAGCTCGTTCATCAGCCGGTGCAGCTCGGTCGCTTGGGCGGCGTCCGCCCGGCCCTCCAGCACCGCCTGCTCGACCTTCGACGCCAGCCCGGTCAGGTACCAGTTGCGCAGCGACGACCGGGATGACACACGTGCAGCAAGCATGGCCTCCACGCTAAGCGAGCGGAGATGGCCGAACCAGCCGGGCGGTTGCCGATGCGGTGGCGGTTCTGTGAGCGGCCGGTCACACGGGCCGGCGCCGGCGGCGAAACGTCTTCAGGCCTCGATCAGCTTGTAGCCGAAGCCGGGCACTGTGATGATCCGCTCCGGGTGCCGAGGGTCGCGCTCGATCTTCCCGCGCAGCGTCGAGATGTGCGCATCGCACGCTCGCTCGTCGCCGACATAGCTGCTCTGCCACAGGTGTTGCATGATCTCGCGGCGCGAGAAGACCTGCCCCGGCTTCCCGGCCAGCAGCGCAAGGAGGTTGTACTCGGAGGGGGTGAGCGAGACCGGCCGGCCGTCCGCCGCCACCTCGTGCTTGACGATGTCGATGCTCAGGCCACCCAGTCGCCGTGCCGTCGGCTCGCCGCTGCGGTCGAGCTCGCGACGGCGCAGGATCGCGCGCACGCGACTGAGGAGCTCGACTTCCGAGAACGGCTTCGTGACGTAGTCGTCGGCCCCGATCTCGAGGCCGAGGACGCGGTCGGCCTCGGCGTCCCGTGCCGTGAGCATGATGATCGGCACGGGGCTCTCCGCACGCAGCCGGCGGCAGATCTCGGTGCCCGAGAGCCCTGGGAGCATCAGGTCGAGGATCACCAGGTCGAACGGCTCGGCCTGCGCCGTCGCGAGCGCCACCTTGCCGTCCGAGACGCCTTGCACCTCGAACCCTTCTGCCGCCAGAGCATCGGTGACCGCATCGAGGATCGCCTCTGTGTCGTCGACGACGAGGATGCGGGCCGTCATGCCGGCACGGGAATCTCGGCGTGAGGCAGAGAGATCCGGGCGGTTGTTCCCTCACCGGGGACCGAGTCGATCTCGACGCGACCACCGAGCGCCTCCACGGCCTCCTTGGTGATCGGGAGGCCGAGTCCGAAGCCGGACCGTCCCTGCTCGCCGGAGCCGCGATAGAAGCGATCGAACAGCCTGCCGAGCTCGTTGCGAGGGATCCCGCAGCCTGTGTCGGCGATGTCGATCAGCACCGATCCGTCGGTCGCGACGCGTGCACTGATGCCGATTCGCCCGGAATCTGTGTGGCGTGCTGCGTTGCCGGCGAGGTTGAGCAATGCGTGCTCGAGCAGATCGCGGTTGCTCTCCACAAAGAGGTCCGGGGGGCAATCGAGCTCCAGCTCGACTCCTTGCCCGAGCTGAAGGCCGTCGGCGAGCTCTCGGAGCAGCTCGGCGAGTGCGATTTCCTCACGCCGGGGTTCTTCTGCGTGCGACTGGGCGCGCGCGAGTACGAGCAGGGAGGAGGCGAGCCGGTTGAGCCGCGCCGATTCGTGCTGGATGTGGCCGAGGAAGCGGTCGCGCTTTTCCGGAACATCGCGCGCACCTGCCTGAAGCCGCTCGATCGCGCTCGTGATCGCTGCCAGCGGCGTTCGCAGCTCGTGCGCCGCGTTGTCGACGAACTCGCGCTCGGCACGCCGCCGCTGTTCGCGTTCCGAGACGTCCGTGATCACGATGAGCGCCGCCTCGGAGCGGGACGGGATCCCCGTCAGGTCGAAAACCCGCTTGCCGTCCGGGCTGACGACCTGTGCTTCGACCGCGCGCACGTCGGCCTGGAAGAGGCCCGAGGCGAACCGGTGGAGCGGGAAATCGAACCATGTCTCAGGGACCTGCCCGCCTTCCACGAGTGAAGCAGGGCTCAGCATCTCCCTTGCGTTCGAGCTCGCGAATTCGACCCGGCCACGCCGGTCGACGCTGACGACGCCCTCGTGCAGCCGTTCGACCAGGCGGTTCAGCTTGTTCCGCCCGTCGACCTCCGCCTCGTAGAGCTGGGCGCGCTTCATCGCCAGCGCACATTGCCGGCCGAGCGCGAGCACGAACGACCGTTGCGACTCGGAGAATCTGCGGGGTTGACTGAAGCCGAGAAAGAGCACTCCGAGCGCTCGTCCCGAGAAGACGAGCGGGATGTGGGCGCCTGCCCTCGCGTGCAGGTCGACCCCGTCCAGCGCGGATGGATAGTCCGTCACGTCCGGGTAGTGCTCGCAGATGTCCTGATCCGACTCGACGAACACCGGCTCGAGCGTGCGGAACGCATCGGTGCTCGGCAGCTTCAGATCGATCGAGAGCCGGCGCCAGCCGCCGTCGATCAACGCCGAGTCGGAGCTCTCCCCGAAGACGACTTCGAGCAGCTTCCCGTCGTCGGTGAGCAGTTGCAGCGCACCGGCATCGGCGTCGACGCTCGCAATCCCTTGCGTAACCGCAACGTTCGCCACCTGCTGGGTCGTGAACGCGATCGCAAGCTCTGCCGCCAGGAGCTGGAGATGCGTCGTGTTCTTGATCGCCTCCTTGGCCGCCGCGTGAGCTTGCCGTTCGGCCTCGAATAGCCGGGCGCGCTCGAGCGCCTGGGCGCATTGACTCGCCAGCATTCGCAGGAACCTCCGGTCGTCGTCATCGAACGCGCGCGGGCGGGCGAAGCTGAGTGCCATCACGCCGATCGGCCGGCTGTGTACCTGAAGGGAGACGATGGCGCACGCCTCGTGGCCGGCCGCCGCTTGCTCGCGAGCGAACTCCGGTGATGTCACCGTTGCGGCGTCCGCCGACTCGAAGAAGTACTCGTCGCCCGTGCGAAAGACCTCCGCGTCCGGCAGTGCGCTTTCCAGCGGCAGGCGCCGGTACGAGCTCGGGAACGGCTGCGAGTAGCCCACGATTGCTGCGAGCCCGAGCCCGCGCACGTCGGAGGTCGGAAGACGAACCAATCCTCCGCTCCCCCCGACCGCCGCCGTTACCTCGCGAACGAATACTTCCGCGACCGCCGCCGGTGTCACCGCCCGCGACAGGGCAGCGGTCACAGCCTGGAGTCCGCTGATCCGCGTCACCGCGCGTTCGGCCTCGCGCCGGGCGTTTCGCTCCGAACGGTGCAGTGCCGAGTTGTGAATCGCGAGTGCCGCACGCCGGCCCAGGTCTTCGGCCAGCTCGAGATCGTCCAGGCTGAAACGCCCGCCCGACGCCGCCCGTGCCAGCAGAATCGTTCCGAGCGGCTGATCGCGTGCGCGGAGTGGCACGACGATCAGCGAGGCCGGGCCAAGCTCGCGCAGCATGCGCAGGTGGTCTGCATCCTGGGCGATGTTTCGGAGCAGGGTGTCCGAGACGTCGGGGATCAGCTCCGCCCTGCCGGTCGTGAGGACGCGCAGCGAGATGTCCGGGCGATCCGGGGCGGGTGGGTAGCGGCGTCGTAGCTCGCGCACGAGCTCGGCCTTGGCCGGGTCGCGATGCGCAACCGCAACGTGTGTGAACGACGCGGCCGCACCGGAGATCTCGACCAGGCACCAGTCGGCGAGGCTCGCCAGCGTCAGCTCGGCCACGCGGGAGAGCGTCTCGCGGAAGTCGAGGTCGACTGCCAGCAGGCGACTCGCCTCGGCCAGGAAGCCCTGGATCTCGTCGTGGCGCTTGCGCTCGCTGATGTCGTGCACGATCGCCGCTGCGACGGTCTCCCCGGACGGGGCCTGGACCGGCGAGATGCTGAGCGACACGTTCACGTCTGTGCCGTCCTTCCGGCGCCGGACCGTGTCGAACTGCTCGATCGTCTCGCCCCGGCGCAGGCGCGCAAGGATCTGCTCGAGCTCGTCCAGACGCTCGGGTGGGTAGAGGATGCTGACGGGTTGCCCGACGACCTCGTCCGCGCGGTAGCCGTACAGCCGTTCAGCTCCCGCATTCCAGGTATGGATCGTGCCGTCGAGCGCCCCGACGACGGGATCGCTCAGCGCGGCGATCGCCGCCAGTGCAAGTGGATCCTGGGAATCGTGCGTCTTCGACGTCGTGGCGCCCAACCCGGCCTCCTCAGGGGACCTGGCCCCTCGTCGTCAATCCTACTTCGGGTGGCGCTCGTCCCCGTGAGCAAACGCTCACAGAATCGGGATCGCATCCGGCTGGCCGGCCGCCCGCGTTGTTCCTACGCTCGTTGGCGACATGAGCTTCGAGAACTGGATCTTCGCTCTACACCTGTTGATGGCCGCCTCGCTCGTGGGCGGGCTCGTCATGTCGTGGATCATTCTCGTCGCCCAGCGCTCCGCCGACACAGCGGAAGCGACGCTCGGCCTGCACCGGGTCGCGCTGGTCGCGACCAGTGTGGTCGCCGTGGCGCTCCCCGGCGTGATCGCACTCGGAATCTGGTTGGCGATCCTCCGTCCGGAGCTCCGCCCGTGGCACGGCTGGGCGATCGCTGCGATCGTGCTTTGGGCGATCGCGGCGGCCGCGCTCTTGCGCTCGACGGTCGAGTACGCCAAGCCGGTCAAGAAGGCGCGGGCGCTGATCGCGTCCGGCGACACCGGCCCGAACAGCGAGCTGATTGCGTTGCACCGGACCGCGACGGGACTCATGTTTCGCGCCATCGCCTCGGTTGCCGTCGTCCTGATCGTCATCGACATGATCTACAAGCCGGGCGCCTGAGATGTTTGCTGCGATCAGGCCAGCCGGGCAAGACTTCCCGCTTCTCCTGCACCTCGTCGGCGCGACCGTTGTCTTCGGCGGCTTGCTGGCCAGCATCGCCTCGCTTGCCCTCGCACGAGGTGAGGCGCGGCTGCTCCGGCTCGGTTACTACTCGCTCCTCTTCGTCGCACTGCCGGGCATGGCCCTCATGTGGGGCGCCGGCGAGTGGCTCTACCACAAGCAGGGCTGGAACAAGCTTCCGAGCGACCTGAAGAACGTCGACTGGCTGACGATCGGGTTCATCGTCGGCGACTACGGCGGCCTGTTCTTCATCGCGGCGCTGATCGTCGGCGGCGTCGGGATCCGGCGGCTCAAGAACGGCACGAGCGACGGCGGCCTGCTCAAGGTGACGATGGTGATGGCACTCGTGCTCGCGATCGGCTACATCGTCGCGGTGTGGGCGATGACCGGCAAGCCGACCGGCTCCAGCTCCGCACCCGCAGTCGCCGCCTCGAACACCGCCACGTCGACGGCCGTGACCGTCGATGCGACCGAGTTCCGGTTCACGCTCTCGAAGACACAGGTCCCGCACGGCACCGTGGTCTTCACCCTGGTGAACCAGGGCAAGATCTCGCACGACTTCTCGATCAACGGCGAGACGAGCGCGCTCGTGGCGGCCGGGAAGAGCACAACGCTCACGATCAGCCTCGCCGCGGGCAAGTATCTCTACGTCTGCACCGTCCCGGGACACGCGAACGCCGGCATGCAAGGCACGCTGACCGCCACGTAACGCTGCTGGTGCGTAGGATGGGCGGCGTGCGCGACGCATCGCTCACCGTGCCGATCGAGGTGCAGTTCGAGGAATCCCGGCGCGAGCTGACGGCGTACTGCTACCGGATGCTCGCCTCGCCGTTCGAGGCGGAGGACGCGGTGCAGGAGACGTTCATCCGCGCCTGGCGCGCCTACGACCGGTTCGAGGGCCGCTCGGCAGTGCGCTCGTGGCTCTACCGGATCGCAACGAACGTCTGCCTGGACATGCTGAAAGGGCGGGAGCGCCGCGCGCGTCCCATGGATCTCGGCCCGGCGCGCGAGCCGGTGGCCGCCAATCTGAACGCGCTGCCCGAGGTGACCTGGATCGAGCCGGTTCCCGACGGGCTCGTGCTGAGCGACGACGGCGACCCCGCCGAGCTCGCGGTCGCGCGCGAGACGATCCGGCTCGCGCTCGTGGCCGCGTTGCAGCATCTGCCGCCGCGCCAGCGTGCCGTGCTGATCCTCTGCGAGGTGCTGCGCTGGCAGGCATCCGAGGTCGCTGAGCTGCTCGAGACGAGCGTCGCGTCGGTGAACAGCGCGCTGCAGCGCGCACGCGCGACGCTCGATGCGAGCGACGTTCCGGTGGCGGACGCCCCGCGCTCGGTCGATCCGGCCGACGCGGAGCTGCTCGCCCGCTACGTCGAGGCGTTCGAGCGCTACGACATGGAGGCGCTGACGTCGCTGATTCACGAGGACGCGACGCAGTCGATGCCGCCGTTCGATCTCTGGCTCACCGGTCGCGAGGACATCTTCACGTGGTGGTTCGGTCCGGGGATCGGCTGCAGCGGCTCGCGCGTGATCCCGACGGTGGCGGCGAACGGCGCGCCGGCGTTCGGCCAGTACAAGCCGAACGAGGCGGGCACGGGCTTCGTTCCGTGGGCCCTGCAGGTGCTCGAGCTGAGGGATGGGAAGATCGCCGAGCTGACGTTCTTCCTCGACACGAAGGCGGTCTTCCCGCTCTTCGGTCTGCCACTCACGTTCGAGGCCTGACTCGCTCACCTCGAGCGACGAACGCAGCTTCGGATCTTGCGCTGAAGGGAAGGCACGAAACCAGGTTCCGCTGCGCGGCAACCTGGTTCGAGACAAGGATTGAGCAACCTGGTTTCCGCGCAGCGGAACCAGGTTTGCCGCGGTTCGCCGACCCTGCCCGGCGGACTGTTCACATCAGGCGCCACGACCATCGCACGGTGTCAGACACTGGAAGCACCCATTTCACCGCCCACGTGTGGCCCCACGGCGACGGCTGCTGGGAAAACCTGTCGAGGCAGTCGCCGTCTACGGGTTCAGATTCGAGTGCTCGACCTACTGCTGCGACTTGACGAAGGCGATCAGCGCGCGGACGTCGGCGGGCTTCGCGCCAAGGTCGAATCCCGCGACTGCTGGGGCCATGATCCCGGCGCCGTAACCCTTGACGATCTGGGCGTCGGGGTCGGTGATCGAACGTGCGAGGTAGGCATCGTCGGCGGTGACGGTCTGGCCGTTCGTGAGCGTGGTCTGGCCGCCGGCAAGCCCTTTGAGGGTCGGCCCGGCGCCTGCAGCCCCACTCAACGAATGGCATCCCGAGCACCCCGCGCTCGCGAAGAGGGTCTTGCCCTGCGCGATCAACGCCGGGGTGGGGGTAACGGCCCCGACCGCGGCCGGCTTCGCCGCGGTCGTCGTCGCGGTGGTCGTCGTCGTCGCGACTGATGCGGCACGTGTGCCGTGATGATCCTGGCCGCGGTGGTAGCCGACTGCGTACGCCGCGACCAGCAGACCGAGGATGATGCCGCCGCCGGCGAGGCCGCCGAGCAGCCAGCGCCAGATGCCGTCGGACTCGCTCTGCGTCTTGCCGTGCTCGTGCTCGCTCATCTAGTCAGATCCTTTGCCGTCGTTACTTGAGTGCGGCCGCGAACATCAGCGGCATGCCGATCGCGAGGATGAACATCACCCGGCCGGTGACGAGCCCCAGCCGGGTGGCGCCGAGGCCGGTGGCGAAACCGAAGCCGGCCATCGCGAGGTGGAAGAGAGCGTGCTGGAATGGGTCGGCCTCGAGCGGCTCGTAGATCCGCGGGACCATCAGCAGCATCATCGCCGCCGGGGCGAGCAACACGGTGGCCAGCCCGAGTTCGGGGCGGTCGCCGAGCCGGCGCGAGATCCGCGGGAGCGAGCCGAGCAAAAGACCGAGCATCGCGCCGAAGAAGAAGTGACCGGCATGGTCGAGGTGGTGGTAGCGGTTGCTGACCTCCGCTGCGTCGACGATCTGTGGGACGAAGGCGGCCAGACCGACGACGCAGGCTGCGACGGCGAAGCCGAACTGCACCGGCGTCGACAGCGGCAGCCCGCTACGCGGCTGGGCGGGCCGCTCGGCGACGGCGGGGTCGATCTCTGCGCGCGCAATCCGGGCGTCGTAGTGCCCGCCGGTCCAGCCGTCGGTGTGGTCGACGAGCACGAAGTGCCGCCGGCTCCAGGCGGTGCGCGCGAGCGAGCCGATCTGCACGAAGTAGACGAGAAAGCCGAGCGCAAGGAGGAGCGCGAAGCTCGCCCCGACCAGGCTGTAGCCGCTGGTGCCCGCAGGTTGGATTGCATAGCGGCGCGGGATGCCGAGCGCCCCTGCAACGAACCAGGTGCCGGTGAAGCCATAGCCGCCGACCACGATCAGTCCGACGATCCATGCACGGGCGGCGCGCGACGACGTGCGCCCGGCGTCGCGTTCGATCACATGGGCGAAGAAGGCCAGGATCCAGACGACGACCGAGAGGAGCTCGTAGGTGTGGAAATGCGCGACCACCCAGACCGTGTTGTGGAGGCGGAAGTTGAACGGGATCAGCGAGTCGATGACCGCGCCGACTCCGCCGATCGCCCAGCCGCCGAGGCCGGCGTAGAAGAGCGACGAGGCAAGCGTCCAGCGATACCGCGAGCCCCAGACGAGCATCGTCATCGAGTAAATCGTGATCACCGCCACCGGGATCAGCGCCCCGTACGACGTGGCCTCCGAGATCACTTGCGCCCAAGACGGCTGGACGAAGTCCATGTACAGGTGGTGCGAGTAACCCGTGACGATGAAGATCAGCGAGCCGGCCCAGCCGGCGACAAGCGCCTTGCTCGTTCGGTAGGGGCGGCCGGCGTAGCGCGGCATGATCACGTAGACGACGCCTGCGCCCAGGTAGATCGCCAGGTTTGCCATCGAGTGGCCGAAGAAGTAGACGAAGTTCTTGGCGACGAGCGCGTCGATGCCGACGGAGTGGTCGTACGTCCGTCCGAGCAGCCCGGTCACGATCGTCGTCCCGACCGCGGATGCGATCAGCCCGTCGATTGCGACGACCGTCGCGGCGATCACGTGCGGCGGCGGCGCCTCCGGGTCGCGGCCGAGCAGGAACCGCCAGCCAAGCGCACCCGTCAGTCCGCCGTAGCGCGTCGTCGTCTGCTCGAGCACGTCGACGCAGAAGACGCAGAAGCCGGTGCCGACAAGGAGGTTGCCGGCGAAGAAGACACTCTCCGACCAGACGGGCCACTGCCCGGCCGGGTAGAACGGCAGCGGCGGCAGAAATGTCCACGAGGCGCCGAAGCCTCCGACCAGCGTTGCCACGAGCACCGCGGCCGCGCCCGCGGCGGTCAGCCAGTACGTCACGAGCATCCGGCCCGGGCGAAGGGGCACAGTCGGGTTGAGCACGTACCAGAGGGCGCCCATCATCGCGAGCAGCGCGCCGGTGATCATCCCGACGCCGTGCAGGGTCAGCACCCGGTAGAACCAGGCCGGCGACAGCCCGATCACCGTGGCCTGGGTGAGGCGCATGATCAGGCCGAGCACTCCCATCCCCGCGATCAGCCCGATGCCCGTTCCGGCGAAGAGCAGCCCGATTCGCCGCTCGCTTGCGCGGGCCGGCGGGGTGAATCCGACCGAGCGCGCGTGCAGGACGGCCGGCGGAGCGGGAAGGTCCGCGACGCTCATCGCCCTGCCGTCACCGTGAACGTGCCGTCCATCGTGGAGTGGTGCAGCCCGCAGAACTCGAAGCACCGGATCCGGTAGACGCCGGCGCCTTGCAGGGTCAGGTCCAGCTCGTTGTGGTATCCGGGCATCGCTTGCACGGAGCCGATCAGGTGTCCGTGCGGGTCGTAGAGGCCGAAGCCGTGATTGACGTCGACCGAGGAGACGTCGAAGCGGACGTGCGTGCCGGCCGGGACCCGGTCGGGTTGGAGCGCCCAGAAGAACTGTCCTCCGGTCACCTTCACCACCGTCCGGCCGGCGGTCCCGCCGGTGGCGTACGGAAGGTCGAAGAACGAGATGCCGACCACGACCATCCCGATCACGAGCAGCAGGGCGAGCCAGCGCTCGCGCACCCAGTAGCCCACCTGGTGCACGCGTTCCTCGGAGGCCTCGGTGCCGGCCTGGAGCGCGATGACGACGAACGCCGCTGCGAGCAGCGCTGCGAGCACTGCGAAGGTCGCACCGATCGCGATCTGCGGGTCGCCGTAATGCAGGTTCACGCTGCCTCCGCCTGCCGGCGTTCTGCCGCCATGGCTCCGAGCATACATTTTCCACTTCAACTGACAGATAAAAGGAAGATAAGGAGCACAGCTCGCCGGTTTCTCCCGTTAGAAATGGAGATTTCTCGCATTGAGATTGCAATGGATATGACGGGGAAATTCTCGTCAGGGCAGCCGGCCCTGGTAGGCTGAGTGCAGCGAAGCAGGAAGGGAGCGCACCATGGAGCCAGAGCCGCAGGTGGTCGATCTCCGCGGCGGTTCGATCCAGGACGCTGCGATCCCCGGCGAGCCCGTCAGCCCGGAGCTTCTTTCCCCGCGCGTCGTCACGCCCGCCGACTGGCGGCGTTTCGAGCGCTCGATGGCCGAGATCTTCACCGCCTTCGGGCTGGATCTGGAGACGCCCGGCACGGCGCGCACGCCCGAGCGGTTCCTGAAGGCCCTCTACGACGCGACCTCGGGCTACGAAGGCGACCACAAGCTGCTCACCGCCTTTCCGACCGAATGCCGCTGCGATCCCGACTGCCTGGTCAGCCAGATCGTCGAGGGGCCGATCTCGTTCTACGCGCTCTGCGAGCATCACTCGCTGCCGTTCCACGGCTTCGCGTACGTCGGCTACGTCGCGCACGAGCGGATCATCGGGATCTCGAAGCTGACGCGGCTCGTGCGGCTGTTCTCACGCCGCTTCACCGTGCAGGAGCGCCTCGGCGAGCAGGTCGCCGACGCCCTCACCGAGCTGATGGAGCCGCACGGCGTCGCCGTGCACCTGGAGGCGGAGCACCTGTGCACGCAGATGCGCGGCGTGCGCGAGGAGCATTCGAAGACGGTCACCAGCGTCTGGCGTGGTGGGTACAGCGCAAATCCGGATCTGCGCCGCGAGTTTCTGGCCGAGGTACGAACACACAACCCGTGGACGTGAACGGAGAGAGCGAGCGAAGGACATGCTGAGCACCCGGTATCTGATCGTCGGCGGCGGGCTCACCGGCGATGCGGCCTGCAAGGGAATCCGCGAGGTCGATGCCGAGGGGGCGATTGCACTCGTTGCCGAGGAGCCGTACGCGCCGTATTCGCGCCCGCCGCTTTCGAAAGCCCTCTGGAGAGGAAAGGACGAGAGCTCGATCTGGCGCGGCACCGCCGAGCTCGGCGTCGACCTTCGGCTCGGCCGGCGGATCGTCGCGCTCGACCTCGAGCGGCGGCAGGCGCGCGACGACCAGGGTGAGGTCTACGCGTACGACAAGATGCTGCTGGCGACCGGTGGGCGGCCGCGGACGCTGCCGTTCGGCGGTGACGACGTCATCTACTTCCGCACGCTCGACGACTACCGGCGCCTGCGGGGACTGGCGACGGCGGGGGCTCGCATCGGCGTGATCGGCGGCGGCTTCATCGGCTCCGAGATCGCCGCCGCGCTCGCGCTCAACGGCTGCGCGGTGACGATGGTCTTCCCCGAAGCGGGGATCGGCGCGCGGATCTTTCCCGCCGACCTCGCCGCCGGGCTGATCGACTACTACCGCGAGCGTGGCGTGGAAGTGCGCGCCGGCGCGTCGGTGACCGGAATCGAGGCAGGTCGCATCCTGCTCGACGGCGGCGAGGAGGTCCAGGTCGACGCGGTTGTCGCGGGGATCGGGATCGTGCCGAACGTCGAGCTTGCGGCCGACGCGGGCCTGCCGGTCGCGAACGGGATCGTGGTCGACGCGCTCGGCCGCGCCGGTGGGCGCGACGACGTCTTTGCGGCGGGCGACGTCGCGCGCTTCCCGGTCGCGGCGCTGGCGTCAGAGATGCGCCTCGAGCACGAGGATCACGCGAAGAGCCATGGCCGCAGCGTGGGTGCGAACATGGCTGGGGCAGCAAAGCCGTACGACCACCTTCCGTTCTTCTACTCCGACCTCTTCGACCTCGGCTTCGAGGCGGTCGGCGAGATCGACTCCCGCCTCGACACGCTTGCCGACTGGAACGGCCTCGAAGCGCCGGGCACCGTCTACTACCTCGACGCCGAGCGGCGCCCGCGCGGGCTCTTGCTCTGGAACCAGTTCGACAAGGTCGACGACGCGCGCGAGCTGATCCGGGCCGGCGCTCCGGTCGAGCACGGCGCGCTCGTGGGATGAGCACCGCGACGCTCGCGCCCGCAGCTGCAGGCCTCCGCCCGTTCGAGCCGCTCTTCGACCAAGCCGGGCTCGAGGCGTTCGACCTGCCCGACGGTCTGGCGGCGCTCTACGGTGGCCCGCTCGGCTTCCCGGCCGAGCGGCTCTACGCGAACTTCGTTACGAGCCTCGACGGTGTGACCGCGATTCCGAACGCCATCCAGTCGAGTCACCTGATCGCCGGCGGCAGCAGCAGCGACCGGTTCCTGATGGGGCTGCTGCGTGCGTGTGCCGACGCGGTGCTGATCGGCGCCGGAACACTGACCGCGTCGCCTCGAAGCGTGTGGACCGCCGAGCACGCCTACCCGCCGGCGGCGGGGCTCTACGCCGAGCTGCGGCGCCGGCGCGGGCGTCCGCCGTCCCCGACGCTCGCTGTGCTCAGCGGCCGTGGCGAGATCGACCCAGCGCATCCCGGTCTCGCAGAGCGCTCGCTCATCCTGAC
>Ga0157370_10006158_pt1 | contig 13308 bp, 13 predicted proteins | sample C35metaG_FD_113463 | JGI IMG/M metagenome (GOLD analysis project Ga0157370, IMG submission 113463) | Corn rhizosphere microbial communities from Kellogg Biological Station, Michigan, USA - C3-5 metaG | ecosystem: Host-associated > Plants > Roots > Rhizosphere > Soil | place: USA: Michigan...
AGCTTTTTCGCCGGTGGTTTTTGGGGACCAAATGCTGCCGACCTTAAACGCATAAGAAGCGAATTTGCTCACGATCCTGAATCGTTTAGAAAAATCTTAAAGTCAAAATCCTTTACCAGCACATTTGGAACTTTACAGGGCGAACAGCTTAAAACAACACCAAAAGGTTTTGATCCGGATCATGAAGCTATTGATTTACTGCGCTATAAACAGTTTTTAATCATTAAACGTTTTACCGATGAAGAAGTATTAAGTCCGCTTTTTTTGGAGCAGGCTTTAGAAACATGCCTAAACATGCGCCCTTTTTTTGATTATATGAGCGAAGTACTTTCTACAGATATAAATGGAGCTTCGGTTTTATAAATTGATTTCAATATAAAAGTTAAACCCGACAGGTTTTTAAAACCTGTCGGGTTTGTTTCATTCAATCAAAGATTACTTACTAAGCAATAAAATCTCGTTTACAACAACTTCGGTTATATATTTTCTCTCACCGTTTTTATCATCGTAACTTCTGTGGGTTAACTTCCCATCGATCGCGACTTCTTTTCCTTTTGCAACAAACTTTTCTATAATTTCGGCCGTTTTTCCCCAAGCGGTTACTCGGTGCCATTCTGTTTGTTCTACTTTTTCACCTCTCTCATTTCGGTAAATTTCGTTTGTTGCGATTGTTAGGTGTGCCAGCTTTTTACCGCTTTCTAATGTTTTAACTTCTGGATCGTTTCCTACGTTACCAATTAATTGTACTCTGTTTTTCATTGCATTCATGGCGTATACTATTTAAATGTTCATATAAAATCGTTGATCAAATTCAACAGGGCAAAGATGCGGCTGGATTAGTAAAATATTCGGTTACAAACTATTTACTTTCGGTTGTAAATAATTGTAAGCGTTTGTAAATGGAATTTATTTTTGCTATATTTGAGATAAATCGTACATATATGCAGACAGAAATTAAAAAAGTAGAGTTACGAAACCTTGCGTTTGAAGATTACAAACAATTGAAAAATTCAATGGTAGAATCTTATCCGGAAATGGCCAACTCTTATTGGAGATCAAATGATATAAAAAAATTACTTTCTATATTTCCCGAAGGACAATTGGTAATCTTAGTCGACGGCGTCGTTGTCGGCTCGGCATTATCGCTTATTGTCGATGAAAAACTGGTAGACAAAAGACACAATTACAGACAAATTGTGGGCGATTATACTTTCTCGACCCATAATCCAGACGGCGAAATTTTATACGGAATTGATGTTTTCATTCATCCGAACTATCGCGGTCTTCGTTTGGGCCGACGCCTTTATGATGCCAGAAAAGAACTTTGCGAACAATTAAACTTAAAGGCTATTGTTTTTGCCGGGCGAATTCCGAATTACAATCAATATTCTAAAAAGTTCAGCCCAAGAACTTACATTGACAAAGTCAAAGACAAGGAACTTCATGATCCGGTTCTTTCCTTCCAGTTGAGCAATGATTTTCACGTATTGCGCATCATCAAAAATTATCTTGAAGGCGACGAAGAGTCAAAAGAATTTGCCGTTTTATTAGAATGGAACAATGTTTATTACGACGAAAGTCCGAAATTGATTAATTCTGAAAAAAGTATCATTCGATTAGGCTTAATTCAATGGCAGATGCGACAGCTTAATAATGTTGAAGCTCTTTTTGAACAGGCAGAATTTTTTATTGATGTCGTTTCGGGCTACGGAAGCGATTTTGCGCTATTCCCGGAACTTTTTATTGCGCCTTTAATGGCCGATTACAATCATTTATCCGAAGCCGAAGCCATTCGGGAACTGGCAAGACATTCAGATCCTATTAGAAAACGTTTCCAGGAGTTTGCCATTTCATACAACATCAACATTATTACCGGAAGTATGCCGCATCTGGAAAATGGTAATTTATACAATGTTGGTTTTTTATGCAAAAGAGACGGAACTTCAGAAATGTATTCGAAAATACACATAACGCCAAATGAAGTGCAGCATTGGGGAATGAAAGGCGGATCTCAGTTTAAAACCTACGACACAGACTGTGGTAAAATTGGAATTCTAATTTGTTACGATGTTGAGTTTCCTGAACTTTCGAGATTATTGGCCGATGAAGGAATGAATATTTTATTCGTTCCGTTTTTAACCGATACTCAAAATGCTTACACTCGTGTTAAACACTGCTCTCAGGCGCGTGCGATCGAAAACGAATGTTATGTCGCCATTGCGGGCTGTGTGGGAAATCTTCCGAAAGTAAACAATATGGATATTCAATATGCGCAGGCCTCAGTTTTCACCCCCTCTGATTTTGCTTTTCCAAGTAATGGAATTAAAGCAGAAGCAACTCCAAATACTGAAATGACGCTAATCGTTGATGTCGATTTAAATTTATTAAAACATCTTCATGAACATGGAAGTGTGCGAATTTTAAAAGACAGACGAACAGATTTATATCAAATAAATAAATTGTAATCGATGAGAACATGTCTTGAATGCTCCGAAAAGCTTGTAGGCCGGGAAGATAAGAAGTTTTGTTCAGACAATTGCCGAAATGCTTACAACAACAAAATAAACAAAGACAGTAACAATTTGATGCGAAATGTAAATAACAAACTACGAAAAAACTATCGTATTTTGTCTGAGCTGAATGTGGATGGAAAATCAAAAGCAACCAGAGATAAAATGATTAACAAAGGCTTTGATTTTGATTTCTTTACTAATATCTTGCACACCAAAACAGGCAATACCTACTATTTCCTGTATGACCAAGGATACAGATCTTTGGACAATGATTATTATATGCTAGTTAAAAAAGAAATTTAGATTTATTCATCATGAGAAAAAACCCCACCTCAATTCTGGCAATACTCTGCATTCTCGCCATTTTAGGTATCATTTATGCGACAATGATGCCGCAATGGATTTCAAAAACAGACGAAGCTCTGGCCGAATTTTCTACTGACAGGGCATTAAATCAGGTTGAAATTATAGCTCAAAAACCACATTATGTTGGCTCTACTAATCATGAATTAGTAGCTAATTATCTTAAACTTGAGCTTAATAGAATTGGATTAGAAACCAGTATTCAGGAAGGTTTTACACTTAACGACAAGGGACTTCTTGTAAAATCTAAAAATATTCTGGCCCGAATTAAGGGAACAAACAGCTCAAAGGCGCTTTTACTTCTTTCTCATTATGACAGTGCTCCGCATTCTTTTTCAAAAGGTGCAAGCGATGATGCCTCTGGAGTTGCTACGATTCTTGAAGGAATCAGAGCATTTTTATATTCCAAACACCCACAGAAAAACGATATTATTATTCTTTTTTCGGATGCCGAAGAATTAGGCCTAAACGGCGCCGCTCTTTTTGTAAACAAACATCCATGGGCAAAAGACGTTGGTTTAGTTTTAAACTTCGAAGCCAGAGGAAGTTCCGGACCAAGTTATATGCTGATGGAAACCAACAAAGGAAACCAGGCGCTTGTTCAGGAATTTACAAAAGCAAAAGCAGCTTATCCGGTATCAAACTCATTAATGTACAGTATTTACAAAATGCTGCCAAACGATACTGATTTAACCGTTTTTAGAGAGCAGGGAAATATTCAGGGGTTTAATTTCGCTTTTATCGACGGGCATTATAACTATCATACACAGCAGGACGACGTTCAGCATTTAAACAAAACTACACTGGCGCATCAAGGTTCTTATTTGATGCCTTTATTTAAATACTTCGCTAATGCCGATTTAAACCAAACGGCTTCAACCGAAGATGATGTTTACTTCAACATCCCATTCTCTTTCATTAGTTATCCGTTTACCTGGGTAATGCCAATGACAATTATTGCTTTAGGCTTACTTATCATTTTTATTTTTATTGGAAAAGCAAAGCGAATGATCTCTTTTAGAGAAATATTCAAAGGATTTGTACCCCTTTTAGGATCTGTAATCGTCGCCGGCTTAGTAACCTTTTTAGGCTGGAAAATCATTTTAGAAATTTATCCGCAGTATTCTGATTTACTAAACGGATTCACCTATAACGGTCATGCTTATATTGGCGCATTTGTAACTCTAAGTATTGCCATTTGTTTTGCCTTTTACCATCATTTTTCTGATGCTAAAATAACGATGAACCATTATGCAGCGCCTTTACTGCTTTGGATTATCATCAATGGCTTTTTGGCCAACAGCTTAACCGGAGCAGGATTTTTAATTATTCCGGTTTATTTCGGAATTCTTTTATTTGGAGTTTTTGTTTTGACGCAGCATTATAGTTTAGGACTGAATTTACTTTTTAGTATTCCGGCTTTAGCCATTGTTGCGCCGTTTATTGTAATGTTCCCAATTGGTTTAGGCTTAAAAATATTATACGGAAGTGCCATCTTAACCGTTTTGCTTTTCGGATTATTGCTTCCAATATTTAATACTTTCTTCAAAAAAGGAGCGTGGATTATGGTTTTCTTTGCCGTATCTATCGGATTCTTTGTTTATGCTGGATATCATTCAGGCTACGAACACGGAAAAGCAAAATCAAACAGCTTGTTATACATTTACAACGCCAACACAAATTCGGCAGTTTGGGCAACTTATGATACAAATCTTGATGATTGGACTAAAACTTATTTAGGAGAGAAAAATCAAAAAGCCGTTGGATTAAACAATTTTCCTATTTCAAGCAAATATAATACTGGTTTTACCTACAGCGCAATTGCGCCAGTTGTAGATGTGCCAAAACCAACTATTTCTTTCTTAAAAGACAGTGTTGTGGGCAATAACAGATATTTAAAAATCAGAATTACGCCAAACCGAAAAGTAAACCGTTACGACATTTACGCCAATCCAAAAATGACGTTTTACAACTTTAAGGCAAACGGTGTTTCGTCTTCGGGAGAAAAAGGAAACCGATTGGAAAGAGAGGGAATGCGTTTATTATGCTATTATGTTGTAGGTAATGAACCGCTTGAAATGGATTTCTACATCAACAAATCGTCTATTTTTGATATGGATTTAATCGAGAGTTCTTTCGATTTAATGACAAATCCTCTGTTAAAAGTAAATCCAAGAAGCGATTGGATGATGCCGACTCCATTTGTTTTAAATGATGCTGTACTAATTCAGCAGAAAATAAAAAGATACACCCCGCCGGTAAGTCCGCCAATACAAACGGCACCAGTTAAAGACAGCGCCGTAATTGTAAAAGACAGTTTACAGCCCGTGGTTAAACCATAATAAATATATTTTTCAAAATAATAAAAAAGCAGACTTTCTAATCAAAGTCTGCTTTTGTTTTTAGCAGGCGCATTCAATTTTCAAGCCCTCCTTTACTCCTTTTGTTCCCTCGGTTGCATAACCGTCAAACTTCCACCACTCAATCCCGCCAATTAGTTCTTTTACTTTAAATCCTAATTTGGCCATATTTAAAGCGCCTTTTGTTGAGGCATTACACCCAATTCCGTCACAATACGTTACATACAAAACATCTTTATCTAAATGTTTGGTTGTTGCTGCAGACATTTCGCGATGCGGTATATTAATCGCACCCGGAATATGTTCAGCTTCATATCCAAAAGCTTTTCTGGCATCTAATGCCACTACCTTTTCACTATTATTTAAAGCATCGAATAAATCTGAAGGATCCATTTCGAATGCTAATTTTTGCTCATAAAATTTAATTTGATCTTCCATTGTAATATCGTTTTATTGATTTTGTTTTTTCAAAAGTAACCGAAGAATCGACGCCGGAAAAACGAAAAGAATTCATGAACGGCATTAATTTTTTTCATACCAAAGCGATTCTAAAATTTTGTTCCTTTGTATATAAATCTCAAAAAATGGAAATACGTCATTTAAAATTGATAAAAGCAATTGTCGAAGAAGGAAGCATAACAAAAGCAATTGACAAACTTCATTTGACACAATCGGCTTTGAGTCATCAGCTCAAAGAAGCATAATATCAATTGGGTACGCCTATTTTTTTGAGAACCAATAAAAAACTGGTGCTTACAAAAGCGGGAGAAAAAATCTATGAACTTGCCAATGATATTCTAAATAAACTCAGCGAAGCACAAACTCAGATCAAACAAATGGTATATGGAGAATATGGCGAAATCAGAATCAGCACCGAATGCTTCTCGAGTTACCATTGGTTGCCGCCGGTGTTAAAACAATTTCATCTTTTATACCCGAATGTGGAATTGAAAATAATAACCGAAGCCACCCATATTCCGCTTCAAAAACTTTTAGAAAATTCCATTGACATTGCTATTGTAAGCGATACCATTAAGGACAATCATATAAAATATACAGAGCTTTTTCAGGACGAAGTCGTTATGGCGGTTTCTGAAAATCATCCTTGGGCGAATAAAAAGTATGTTGTTGCCGAAGATTTCGTAAATGAACATTTAATAATTCATTCTCTCCCAATGGAAACCGTTACGATTCATCAGTTTATTTTGGCTCCAGCCAAAGTAACGCCAAAAAAAGTAACACCTCTTCCGTTAACTGAAGCTTCTTTGGAAATGGTAAAAGCCGATATGGGCGTTATGTCGATGGCAAAATGGGCACTGCTTCCACATTTAAAGAATAATCCAATTAAAGCCATAAAAGTGGGCAAAAACGGCTTAAAACGAAAACATTTTATCGCCACAAGAGCAAACGAAACTTATCCGGATTATTTTCAGCACTTTATTAATTTTCTACAAAACGAAATTAATCTGCAATGGAATATTCAATAAGAAAATGCGAAATCGCCGATTTACCCAAATTGGTTATTTTATGCCAAAAACATGCCGAGTTTGAGAAAGCAGCTTATTCCCCTGCAGGAAAAGAAGAAAGCTTGAAAGAAGCCTTATTCGGCGAAAAGCCAAAACTATTTTGTTTAGCAGTTGCCACAAAAGAAACAATTGTAGGTTATGTATCGTACACTTTTGATTTCTCAACTTGGGACGCCCAGACTTTTATGTACATGGATTGTTTATTTCTGGAAGAAGAAGCGCGCAGTTTTGGTATTGGAGAAGTTTTAATTGATAAGCTCAAAGAAATAGCCATTCAAAATAACTGCATTAATATTCAATGGAAAACGCCTCAGTTTAATGAAAGAGCCATTAAGTTTTATAACCGAATTGGTGCCAAAGCAAAAGACAAAGCTCGATTTACACTAAACTTGGCTTAATCGCGTAAAGTTTTTTAATTTATAGCCACAGATTAAAGGATTAAAATGATTTTGGAATCTGCTGAAATTTGTGTGAGGCAAAACCTTTGTACCTTTGCCACTCTGAATCTTTGAACCTTTAAAAATAAATGAAACAAATAAGCATATTAGGCTGCGGCTGGCTGGGACTTCCTTTAGCGAAAAGATTAATAGAAAAAGGATATGCCGTAAAAGGATCTACAACTTCTGAGAGTAAACTTTATATTTTAGAAAATGCTGGCATAAATCCGTTTTTGGTTGAAGTTGAAGAAAAAGAAGTTTCTCAAAACATCGATTCTTTTTTAGCAGAAAGCGAAATCTTAATTATTGATATTCCGCCAAAATTAAGATCAGCCGATCCTAATTCTGAAAAGAAAGCTTTTGTAGAAAAAATCAAAAATTTAATTCCTTTTATAGAAAAATCAACGATTAAGAAAGTTCTTTTTGTGAGTTCAACTTCTGTTTACGGAGACGATAATGATTGTATTACCGAAGAAACTAATCCAAATCCTGAAACAGAAAGTGGTAAACAATTGCTTTTAGCAGAAGATATTCTCCAAAAAAACCACAATTTCGAAACCACAATTCTGCGTTTTGGCGGTTTAATTGGTGAAGACCGACATCCGGTTAAGTTTTTAGCAGGAAAAGAAAACCTCGAAAATCCCGATGCACCAATAAATCTAATTCATCAAAACGATTGTATCTCCATCATTGAAGAAATCATAAGCCAGTCAAAATGGAATGTCGTTTTGAATGCCGTTGCGCCTTTTCACCCAACACGAGAGGAATATTATACTCAAAAAGCAAAAGAGCAAAACTTGGTTGTACCAAAATTCAGTTCTGAAAAATCGAATATCAAAAAGACCATTTCAAGCGATAAAATCCAAAATATTTTAAACTATAAGTTTAATTTAGAAGATTATTAGAATTTCAAATGTCAGGCTGAGCGAAGTCGAAGACCCTTTTCGTTTTCACTAGCCTTCGACTCCGCTCAGGATGACAATCGTTAAAACAGGACACAAAATCTTTAAATTACTTACATAACTTACATGGTTTAAAAAAACTTTGCGAACTTTGCGAGAAACCTTTGCTCCTTTGCGGTTAAAAAATTGCAGTTAAACTATGGAAACAGTCTATATCAATTCACCTTTAGGAATCACCAAAATTATTGGAGACGAGAATGGTATTGCCGTTATTTCTGTTTCTGATGTTGGTACAAACGAAGTTTCGGAGACAATCCCGGAAGTTTTACAAGATGCCGTTTCCCAATTAAATGAATATTTTGAAGGCAAAAGAACCGATTTCGATTTAAAACTAAATCCGCAAGGCACTGAATTCCAACAGAAAGTTTGGAAAGCTTTATTGGAAATTCCGTACGGAAAAACAGTAAGCTATATGGATCAAACCAAAAAACTGGGTGATATAAAAGCAATTCGTGCTGTGGCTTCGGCAAATGGTAAAAACCCGCTTTGGATTGTAGTTCCTTGTCATCGTGTTATTGGCACGAATGGTTCTTTAACCGGTTACGCCGGAGGATTGTCACGCAAAAAATGGCTTTTGGAACACGAAAACCCATCTGCGCAGCAAAGCTTATTTTAGTTTTTTTCGCCACGAATTTCACAAATTACGCTAATTTTTTCTCTTTTAATTTTATTTGTCATTTATATTTATTTAAGAAAATTCACTCATTTAATAAATCATAAATAGATTAAAAATCAAATTTGTGTATATTTATAACGGCAGAGAATTAGTGTAATCTGTGAAATTCGTGGCAAAACCACCATAAATGATTATGATTGAAAAAATAAACCTCAACAACATTCTCTTTCTCGATATAGAAACCGTTCCGGAAGAAGAGAACTTCAATGCGCTTGATGCAGAAATGCAGACACTTTGGGATTTAAAAACACAATACCAGAGAAAAGACGATTTCACTCCCGAAGAATTCTACGACCGAGCCGGAATTTGGGCTGAGTTTGGAAAGATAATCTGCATATCGGTTGGTTATTTTACTATTAAAGGCGACGTTCGTAATTTTAGAGTGACTTCTTTTTTTGGAGAGGAGAAAAAGATACTGAAAGACTTTAATAATCTGCTGAACAATCATTTTAATCAGCCTCAACATCTTTTATGCGGCCATAATGCCAAGGAATTTGATATTCCGTTTTTGGCTCGCCGAATGATCATCAACCAAATTGCCATTCCGGATAAACTAAACTTATTTGGCAAAAAACCTTGGGAAATTGCCCATTTAGATACTTTAGAATTGTGGAAGTTTGGCGATTATAAGCATTTCACTTCTTTGAAGCTTTTGACTAAGATTCTCGGTGTTCCATCGCCAAAAGGCGATATTGACGGAAGTCAGGTAGCGCATGTTTTTTATGTTGAAAAAGATATCGACCGAATTATTACCTATTGTGAAAAAGACACAATCGCTGTTGCTCAGATTTTCCTTCGTTTACGCCGCGAAGATTTGCTGATTGAAGATGAAATTATTCACGTATAGTTTTTTGAGGTACAAAGGTTCAGAGATGCAAAGGCGCAAAGTTTAGATTGAATGAACTTATATCACTTATATGATTTAAACATTTAATAGAATGACTTATCAGGAAATTTCACATTACCGACTTGTTTCACAAAAATTGTATAAAACAAGTCCAAGTACGCCTCATCAAATAGTACATCATTTAGGTGCTATGCAGGCGCAGGATTATGCTATGGCAAAATGGGCAATTGGTTCTCGCTGTGATGCATCTGAAAAAGAAATTGAAGAAGCTGTAAACTCGGCACAAATCATTCGAACTCATATTTTAAGACCAACCTGGCATTTTGTTTCTGCCGATGATATTTACTGGATGTTGGATGTTTCTGGTCCTCAAGTGCAAAAAATGACAATTTCGGCAGCTAAAAAATATGGTTTTGATATCAAAAAACTAGATCAGACTCTCAATACGATCGAAAAACTATTGGCTGGAAACCATCATTTAACACGAGATGAGATCATGCAGGAACTCGGCATCAAAAAAACTTCGAAAGAAGATTTTCTGGCAGCCGCAATTATGATGCATGCAGAATTGGACGGTTTGGTTTGTAACGGAAAAATGAAAGGCAGACAAATCACTTATGCCTTACTTGAAGAACGGGTCAAAAAGCCAAAAACCAAATTAACGAAAGAAGAAGGTTTAGCAAAACTGGCCAAACGTTATTTTGAAAGTCACGGTCCTGCAACTTTACTCGATTTTTCGTGGTGGTCCGGTTTTTCGCCTACAACTTGCAAGAATACCGTTAACACAATTGAGTTGCAATTGAATTCGATCGAAATTGAAAACCAGACCTATTACTATATAAATCAAGAGTCTAACAAAAATAACTTCCGCGAAAGCGTACATTTTCTTCCTGCTTTTGATGAAATTTTAATTGCTTATAAAACCAGAGAAGCTTCTATTTTATCGGTACATCAGCCTAAGACTTTTACCAATAATGGCATTTTTAAACCCATAATTATGGAAAATGGAAAGGTAATTGGAACTTGGAAAAGAACCTTTAAAAAAGATCACGTCGCAATAGAAACGCAATTTTTTGATGAACCCGAAACTTCAAAAAAAGAAATTCTGTTTGATGGTCTTAAATCTTTTGAAAATTATCTCGGAACCAAAATCATAATTGAATAATGCTTTCGCAAAATAAAATCTTATGCATTTTATCTCTAAATAATTACATTTACAAAAAAAATTAGCATTATGGTATTAAGCAGATTCTGGTTAGTCATTTTTATTTCTTCAATTTTCTTTATTGTTGTCAGTTTATTTACAGCCAACACTTACACTATTGATTCTGTATTGAATGGAAAAAAAGACGATCCTGTTTTAGTATCTGAAAAATACATTGATCAGCTTCCTGTTTTCATCAAAGACAGTATTAAAAAGGCGCCAGATCAAACCATGATCATCAATCGTGACACGCTTAATGCCGACACAACCTACGTTTACAAAAACAAAACCGTAAAAATTTACAGCGGACTTCAAAAATCTGATGGTTTACTTCCAACTTGTAAAAGCACTCTGGTAGATTTAATTCTACCGCTTATTGCCTATTTGGCTTTTTTCTGTGGATTAATGGAGCTTTTAATCGTTTCCGGAGCATCTGGAAATTTAGCTAAATTATTGAGTCCTGTATTTGTAAAGGTGTTTCCGAGTATTCCTAAAAACCACCCGTCGATATCCTACATGACTTTAAACTTTGCTGCTAATTTCTTGGGGTTAGATTCGGCTGCAACGCCATTTGGACTTAAAGCCATGGAAAGTTTACAGGAAATAAATCCCGATAAAGACAAAGCCAGTGACGCACAAATTATGTTCATGTGTCTTCATGCTTCGGGGTTAACGCTAATCGCAACTTCAATTATCGGATACCGCGCTGCAGCCAACGCAAGTAATCCGGCCGATGTTATGCTGCCTTGTATTATTACTTCTTTCATTGGTACAATTGCTGCTTTTTTAATTGTTGGAGTAAAACAGAAAATCAATTTTAAAAGTGCTTCTCTTTTAATCGCCTTAATGGGATTAATCGCTGCTATTGTTGGTTTACTGATGTATGTAAATCACTTGGATTTTATTGGAAAAAATTATTTTACTTCTAATCTTTCCGGATTGATATTAATTGCAATTATTGCTTTTACCTTGATTTTCTCTTTCAAAAATGAAAAGAAATTCAGCGATGCTAATACCACAGTTTTCGACACTTTTGTGGTGGGTGCAAATAATGGTGTTAAAACCGGAGTTACTATTTTCCCTTATGTTTTGGGAATGCTGGTTGCGATTTCTCTATTCAGAAACAGCGGTTTATTTGAAATTATCAGTGATGCCATTGCTTTTGTTTTCTCCAACATGGGTGTAAGCAAAGAAATTACGAATGCTTTACCGGTTGCAATGCTTCGTCCGTTTAGTTCTGCAGGATCACGCGGATTTCTTATTGATTCGATGAATACTTTTGGTGCCGATTCCTTAACAGCAAGATTGAGCAGCATTTTTCAATGCAGTGCCGAAAGTACTTTTTATGTAATTGCAGTTTATTTTGGTTCGGTTAATATCAAAAACACGCGCTATGCTTTAGGAACTATGCTTTTAGTAGATCTTATTTGTGTGATTACGGCGATTTTTGTGGCGACTTGGTTTTTTTAAATTACCCAACACATTTTAAATTAGAAAATATAATTCGTTCAAATTGACAACAATTTAAACCATGAAACTAAAATACCTTTTCATCATACTGATTTTGGCAGGCTGTCAAAAAGAACAGAAAAAAACGCAAACAGCAGATTTTAATCCGATTGAAATTCCGGAAGTTGCTGAAAACGACATAAAAGAAACTGAAAAAAGTCCTTTAGAGATCGATACTATCATTCTTTCTGACGATAAAAATGCTAAAATCAGTCATATTTTGGCCAACTTAATTGAAAAAGAAGTAGATAAAGACAGCATTGTAACTTCTAAATTCAGACTTGATTTTTATCAGAATAAAACAAAAGTTACTTCTTCAAATGTAGCCATCAAGCATTATGAAAAAGGAACGGAATGGTATGGATCGTTTGGTTTAACCGATTCTGGAGATAAAAATTCCTCTTTCATAAAAATCTCCTCGGGATATCCTGCCTGCGGTTATACACACGACAATTATCTGTATTACTTAAAAAACAATGAACTTCAGCTTGTACACCAATGGTATTCAATGTCAGATAGCGGTTGGGGAAGCTGGACTGAGTTTGTAAATGACAACCCAGTTTCTGGCAAAGATCCTGAAAAGTTCTATTGCAAAACGGTTTCTTTTGAGCCTGGCGATGATGATTCTGAAGATTCTGGAATTGTAAGCTACTCAGACTCTATTTCATTTTCTCTAAAAGGAAATCAATGGAAAAAGAAATTACTTTCGGCAAAAGAGAAGCCTTATTTTGAAAAGAAAATGAGTTTTAACGATTTTCATAAACAAGATTAAACTTGCTTACAGACCCCTTATTCAAATTCTTTCTTAGGTAAATAATTTCTAACTTTGTAAAAAAACAAAGAAATGATTGATTTTATATACCAAGATCCTTATCCAATTTTAAAGGATGATACGCAGTACCGCAAAATCA
>Ga0157370_10006159_pt1 | contig 13308 bp, 17 predicted proteins | sample C35metaG_FD_113463 | JGI IMG/M metagenome (GOLD analysis project Ga0157370, IMG submission 113463) | Corn rhizosphere microbial communities from Kellogg Biological Station, Michigan, USA - C3-5 metaG | ecosystem: Host-associated > Plants > Roots > Rhizosphere > Soil | place: USA: Michigan...
CAATCAGGAACAAGTGCTGGAAAAGCTCCTGGCCGGCCGCAATCGTTATGCCGTCAGCAATCAATGGAGCCTGGACTGGTTCAATCACCGCCTGCTGCCGGAGCAGCAACTGCAAAGCGTGGCGGTGCTGCAGGAAAACAGTCTCGGCTGCTACGTTCGCAACGACCCACAGGTCCCGGTGCAGAGCATTCTGCGCACCCTGGCGCGGATGAAGATGTCCGGGGAGATCGATGAAATTGTTCGGCTGTATATCGGGGGCGAGCCTGCGGCTGTGGATAAAGCGCAAACGACGAAAAACCGCCCCGGAGAAGATCCTGGCAGCTAGCGAAAGTCTGTATTCAAGAAAATAATGCGAGAGAACACTCGCGTGGCGTTAAGGTGGTAACCCTACCAGCCACACCCCGGCACACAATGTCACCGCTGCGGCTGCTCCCTTCCAGTTAAATTCGACTGGTACGCAACCAAGCTCGTTGATCGTTGCAAGCCATGAAATACGGGGCGCCCAGCTTGGTTAACCATCTCTTCACTGTGTGAAAACACGTTGTACGAGTCGTCAGAAAACTCGGGGTGTAACCAGCATTGTTCCACTTTGCTGTTCCACTCTGGTGTTCCACTCATGACCTATATCGTCCGTCGCCAATCGGTCTATTACCTAAACCTTCGACTGCCCAAGCATCTGTTCCCTAACCGTCATACCTTGCGCATGTGCTTGAACATTCGCGAGCGTCAGAGCGCCTTGTTCCTCGCTAGCTCATTGGCTCAGCAAGTACATAACCACCTGAACGAACACCCTCTGGAAGACATCCTGACACTGCGTAGGCTCTGTACTGAATGGCGAGATAAATGCCCCACACCACCGTCAATGCATCGCTCACACCAACCCATAGCCAAGCCTGCGAAATCAGTCGCCGGTGGGCCGGCACTGTCTACCCTGTCGAAGCTATATATAGAAGAAGGTAAGCGCGGTGGCACATGGCGTGAGGTCAGCACACACGAAGTTGAACGCTCATTACGAGATTTGTTCGAACTGATGGGCGACATGCCTGCTTCTGCATTCGATGTGAATCAAGCTCGACTGTTGAAAGATCGCCTCAGCCGATGCCCTCAATACTTCGCACTGCTGCCACAGTTCAAGGGCATGACGTTGATGCAAGTCATTGAGTCTAGCGCCTCTTACAAAACCATCACCGCAGTTACCGTAAACAACCGTCTACGCAAACTCTCGGCCTTCCTGAACTGGTGCAAGTCGAACGGGTACATCACGGACAATCCGCTGCTGGGACTCAAGGTCATGACGGGATCAGCCAAAGAAGCACGGCTTTCATTTGAACAACACGACCTGAGCACCCTGCTCGATCTGGATGCACTCAAGGCAGAAGCCCGAAAACATCCGTGGCGTTACTGGCTACCTTTGCTTGGAAGGTTTACCGGCGCTCGTCTGGAAGAACTCTGCCAGTTACACGTTGCCGACTTCATCACGTTGCAAGGAATCGACTGCATACGCATCGACGATGGTAACGAATCTCAAAAGCTGAAGAACAGCAGCAGTCGCCGTACCTTACCAATCCATCCCGCATTGATTCGCCTCGGACTGCTCGACTATGTGAATCATCAGCGTACCCAAAGCTTAGACCGCTTGTTTTCAGAACTTGAACCTGTTCGTGGAAAGCTTGGGCACGAACCGTCGAAATGGTTTAGTCGGTATCGGATCAAAATGGGCATCACTGATCCCAAGAAAACCTTTCACAGTTTCCGTCACACAATGATCGATGACCTTAGGGATGCTGGAGTACAAGACTCCCTGATCAAGCGTATCGCTGGTCACGAAGACTCTGCCGTAACATTCGGTGTGTACGGTAGCCGTATCCCTATCAAAGCGATGGTCGAAGCAATCCAACACCTCAACTACGACTTCAAAATCACTTGAAAATAAATGTTGACAAATCAGCTCAACACCTTGACATGCAAATGATTCTCATGTAGAATTGTGCATATATGGAGAGAGAACTCACATATCGCCTTTCATGCGTGCAGCCATTCGCTCAGCCCTCAAACTAACACCAGCCCTTCCTTCTGGTTGTTAGCAGAGATGTGAGTCTTCTCTCCCTAAACTCTAGAGCCGCAACCTTCACAAGTTGCGGTTTTTTATTACCTGTACCACAACACATTAAACAACTCTTTAACACCAACTCTAAAATGGAGCGATTCCCTATGTCTGTAGAAAAACAATGCGCGTCATGTAACAAACCTTTAACCGGTAAGCGAAGTCACGCTATCACTTGCGGCTCCACATGTCGAGGACGTAACTGGAGAACAAACAAAGAACCTTTGATCCCAGTGAAAGTAGCTTTCAGTGTTTCCCACTTTGAAGAAATCAAGAATTCAGCTAATGCTGCTGGCAAGTCAATCAACGACTATGTGCATGATCATGTAATCAGTGAGCGTGCATGATGCGAATATCATTAAACGAAAGAGCTGTGCAACAACTTCAGCAGATCATGAGCGCAACAGGATATACAAACCCTACGCATTGCATTCAGACAATGCTGACCCAAGTGAACAGCAAGCTACAACTTGCAAACGAAAAAAAGAAAGCATCAAGTACCTGACAAGTACGTCAGCAGTACTAAAACACACACCCATTTCATCCAAATACTTTCAGCAAAAGTCAGAGGATCAACATATCAAATAGAGGAAAATAGAAAAATGAATACATACATCGTACTGCACCGTGGTTCAAACCTGATTATAAATGTCACGAATCAAACTGAGCAACCAACTGACAACGCAACACACCGATACATTCCCGCCAATGACAAGTCACTTCAACACCTGCTTTCAATGTCACGTAAAAATTCCACACTCATTGACATCGGCGACTTGATGTCACGATCTGACTACATTGCAGATCAAGTTGGTAAGGGCTTACCGGGTAAAGTTAAACCAGTACCGGGTAAGAATGTAGCTACTAGCTACGACAATGAACGTACAACTATACCGACTACCCGGGAATCAACTATTCGTCACTGGGTAGAAAACAATCCATACGCCGATCATCATGACCTGTCAGAAGTATTCTTTACCGGTTCGTTGGTTGCCAAGTCTTATATTAGTCGATACCGCTAGAAGCTCCTGTAGTGCGATTACAGAGGCGGTAATGTGTACCCTAGCTACCCTATATCTCGTCGTTTTAGCAGCTCTACAAGCCACGGTTTATAAGGGCTGATATTGCCAATTCACTGACATCTCAGCCTACTTCAATACAAACAATCAAAAGGATACCAATAATGAGTACCATCACTGGTGATTCTCTCACCACGCCCAACCTTGAACGTCCACCAACGATTCTTGATTGGATTAAGGCTAACCCAAACGCTGACGTGAATGATCTCGGAGAGATTATTGATAACTGGTACATAAGTGGTCATGGCAAAGATAGACCAACTTCAGTACAAACCAATACAAACAAACCAAAGGATCAACAATAATGAATACATTGAATGAATTCAATACAATCACCACACCTATGCTTGAGCGTCTGCTAGCAATCAAGCAGTTGGTACATTACCTGCACCTTCAACACTCGGCGGCATCAACTGGTGACAACCAAGAGTATCGTCGTGCAACTGACGTCATTGATCAGTTGTCAACGGAATACGGTGTTGAAGCTTTGTATCAAGCACAGGATGAACTGCTATGAGTGATAGTCCCCACAGTTTTGTAGTTGGTTTTACACGAGCACTTGAACGACGTGCAAAAGAACGTACCAAGCAACAAACAAAACAACAAGTACAAACTGTACAGAAGGTTACAGCTGATGTAGTTACCAGTGATGCAATCATCACCAAGACGACCATCAAAGCAACCAACAACATCACAAACACCAACAACCCTGACGCACTCAACGTTGTTGAAGAACAATACCGTACATCCCTCATCACCAACATGATTCAACTCATACACAGCAAAAGGAAACCAGCATAATGACCAATAAGATTTCGATTTCAGGATCAGTACCACAGTTCGACGAACGAGAATTTAATCAGCATATTGCTGACCGCCGCGCTGAATACTATGCTTCTCAAGAAAGCCACGTACATGTACGCACTCAGTTTTTGTATGACATGATTACAAAGGTAGTTGAATTAACCGCCGAAGGTTACACCCTGAGCAACAAGTACCCTCTTAACTGTGCTGAATTACAATACGACTGCTTCATGCGTAAACCAGACCAGATGATTGCCGAAGAACTTACGATCATTGACGCTCAAACAAAGCAGTCATACGTTGCTTGGTTGGAATCAGAACGTGAAAGCTACAAGCAACAACTTACTGCCCAGTTGATCCAGACCGCACAAGAAAAAGAACGCAAACGTGAGGAAGCCAAACAAGCCAAACTACTTGCCGACATTGCGGCAGAAGTTGATGCGACATTCGCCCCGCTTGTTATACCGGATTGAAACGTACAGGTTGACCAGTGACACACGGTGCAAGGCTCCACAAGCCATTCTGAGACCATTCCTCATGCAACTCACACCATCATGGCCCCGGCAGATTACCCAGTCTGTGCGGGGCTTTTGGTTGCTGAGATTTGCCACTGATGGCGAAAATCAAAAAAAGTTTTAGAAAAGTCCGGATTGTCAAGCCTTTTCTTGACGAGTGGTGCCTTTTCCTGTATAAAGCTGCCCTCAACAGACACGCTCAAACCCTCGATCTGATCATTAGTCGATCCCGACTCAGTGCATCATGCGAAGTTTTTGCGCCTGCGATTACCCACACCATCTGGCAATACCCGAGAGGAATGCCTATGACTTGAACTTGAAAAAAAGGAGAAACACCATGCAGCATGCTGTCGCCTCGAATTTTATCCACACCACCCATGCAGCCTTGAAAAAACCTGCCGCCAACTCTGTCAATGATGACTCAATCCGCCCGCCCTCCATGCTGCTCCCCCCTGCAAAATTGGAAGCACTGAATACACGAATCTCCGCGAATGCGGATCAGTGGCTGGTAGATAACGCACCGATAACTAAAGCCAAGCTCACAAGAACGCCGAAAGCTGCAAGTGGTCGAAAGCGCACGATTATTGAGAACCCATTCTTTGGCTTCATCGGCTGTATGAGTTATTGGGGGCGCTACCCTGAGTTTGCAATGGACATTATCGAAGGTGTGGCACGACTGGATTGGCATGATCGTCCTATCGGTAAAGGTGGAAAGTCCGTGCCATTGTCTGTACGCAATCTAGTAGTAGTTCTCGAATACCTCCAAATAGTGACCAACGAAGCCGTAGAAGACTTACTGCAACTGAAGGAAAGACACGCGAGACGTTACGTCAAGGCGATTGAAAAGATTATTCCGCGGATGATGGAGAGTCGCCCTCGTGCTCTTATTTACGAAATGGAAGGCATCAAATCTGAGCCGGAAGCCTGTAAGTGGAATGATTACGATGATCTGATCAAACCAAGTGCAGAAGAACTGGCTAAGCTGCACCATGACCTACGCACCTTTACCCAATTCAAGAGTGCAGAAGAATACGAAGAGGATTGTTTCGGTGAGTTGAGCGGCAAAGCTACGGACAATGTGGTTAGGTTTCCTGCTCGCAAGCAACACCCAAAGAGAGCGGAAGTGATGTCACTGTTGACGCAGGAAATGTCTAAGTCGGAGATCGAACGGACAACAGGCGTACCACGGAAGACCATCCGCAGATGGCAAGCCGAAATACTGGCACTGGCAGCGTAGCAGGGGTGGGTCATATTTCGGCCGCATGTATAAGAGAGCAAAGCGAACGTCTGTTAAAGCGCAAGCTTTGAATAGTATATTCTGTGCTAGTAAGCACAGTGATGTATTAGAGAATAGGTAGGAGAAAGGAGAACGAAGTGAAACAAAAAAGAAGTATAATACTTCCTGTGTGTAACACAGATTAGCCATCTCAAGATTATTTATATTCTGTGTTACACACAGGAATAAGATCAAGAGCTGAGAGGGCTTCGCTCATCCTCTCTTCTGAAAAGCATTCGCTTACGCTCACAGCGGACATGTTCTGTATTGGAGAGTTTATATCTCTGGAAGTCATTCCTGATTGACAATCAGATGTCAGCAATCTCCTGTGTGAGAACACACAGAAATACATTTGAAGAACAGTCAGGAAAAGAGAGCAGCAGCGAACAAACCTTTCACATTCCCTTCCACCGTTGACGGTGGATACAACTATCTCCTCAATCATGCTTGATCATAACCTTGCAACAGGATTAAATCAGGTGATGAAACACGGATCACAACTGGTGCAATCCTGGGCGCTCATGTGACAATTTGTCGTGCAGGCATAGCTACAGGCCGCATTTTTACTGGTGTCTAAGCAATTCAGGTTAATCCCACCCGTAACATTCTCTGCAATTTCGTCACAGGTGAAAGCAATCGTATTGAAAACGAAAATAAAACCATTGATTTTCAACTATCGCGACATTCTTCAGGCGACCACCACGAAAAGAATAACGAACTAATCCTTCTTAATATCCCTCATGGCATTACCAAATCCTGCCTCCATTACTGCCCAGTGTCGCTCTAATTGCCGCTGAAGGTCTGCAACATCACTGACAATACCAAGGTCTTTTCGAATAGCGACCGTTACTTTCAGCTGCAACTTAGAGATTTCTTTCATTTCTGGTAGAAGCATTGCGTTGAATTCATGCATCCTAATGTCTCGCACATCGTACGCAACCGCTCGTGCATCTGCGTACGTTTGCGCCTGATCACAAAAGAACTCATGAGATTTTTGCAACGTCTGAAATATATTCGCGTCTTGCCGTCCCTCCTCGTTAAATTTATGCATCTCCCGCATTATTCTGGAAGCTTCGGCAGAAGAGCTTATGTAAGCTGAATCGTTAATTTCAATGTCCGACCTTGCTTCCAGCACCGGCATAAGTCTAGGCAATAGCTGTAAGAATAAAGCACCCATCGCTGCGCTCAACTCTCCAGCTAATCTAGCCGTCTCAGGTTCGGCCACCAATCTTAACTTTGCTATTGATGCACCAATCGCTTGAATTTCCGCAGACATATTTGAATTAGTAAGATCGCGATTAGCCAACGTACCCATATGAATATTCGTAGCTTCAATGTCTTCGATAGCCTTTAGGTAAACTTCGCGCCTAAGATTGTTAATTTTGTCCTTTGACTTCTCTCTCGCATCATGCTCAAGCTGCAATACAAGGCGACTGGTGTTGCTTTTATTTGAAAGCATCACGCCTAAAAAAGTGATACCTGATGCTACGATCGCCGACCAAATAACGTCTGGAACTAATTTTATAGCATCAATAATTTCCGAAGGCATTGCGTCACTCCTTGATATTGATGGTCCTTCAAAGGCGAAACCATCTTTAGGTTGTTCATTTCAGTCATGCTCAGCAGGTGAATCCTACCTGCAAGCCCGGCTCACACCACTAACATTCATTCGATTCGACTTAATCGATGCCACCGGGTGTTGCGCGTGGTTAAACCCTCTTAGGGCGAAAGCCTCGGTAAACCCACTTCATCGTTATCGCAATCAGGTACATGATCAGACTGATTCCAACCCACCACAAAAAGTAATATGCGACAAACTTCACTTGCCTTTCGGCTAGTGTGTTAAGTTGACCTTGATACCAATTCAGCTCCACTTTTATCTTTTCGATTACATATTCTTTTGTGTAAACAGTGCACTGCGTGTTGGTATTTTGGCGCTTTGCTTCAATATCTTCATAATACTTATCACAGGTCGACCAAAGACTGACTCTGTTATCCAACTCCCATAGAGCCTTTTCCTGTGTTGGGAAAGAGTCAAGGTTAGTACCGATCGTTAGTAGAGCGATAATTGTGCTCAGTACAACCCCTAGCCGTTGCCATCCTCTCATATCGTTCACCTTGGTCTGTGCAGTTGAAGCCATTATCAATGATGGCACTCAATCCAGACAGTGATAACTGAAGCCTCCACGGTTTTCACACGGTTGACCTGGAGCGAGCGCACCACGCCGACTGACATAGCCATCTGACGTTGAATGAAGCTCATCACAAACCTGCTGTGACCTCCGCTACAGGGCGTTTACATCAACCGTGACTGCTATTTCAATCTCACCTCAGATGCCACTACACGCCGTCCCCCCATGTGCTGAGCTACGATCTTTCCACCACCATCAAGGACGACAGTCATGCCAGACAACCACTCCAATATCGCCATCGCTGACGTTCTGACACTGTTGCTACACAACCAGTACGGGCTAGCTGCGGCCATTGAAGAAATTTCTTTATGGGCGAAGTCAACAGGTTCGCCCGACGTGCACGACAACGCGATTGCCGCATTGGAAACCATCGACCGAAACGCGTCAGCTATCACCGCTGGCATTCTCCAGCTGCGGAAGTAACCACTATCAAAGAAGTCTACTTGTCTGGTAGTCGGATAACCGGTGATAAATCACTATCAAATGACTATTGTAGATAGCTATCAGATAGGATTATCATAGATCTATCAAATTACTAGACAAAGGATAGCCAACCATGAATGCCCATCTGTATCTGAGAGCATCGACGCGGGACCAAGATTCTCAACGTGCCCGCGTTGCACTGGAAGCATTTGCTGGTGACAAAGGTTTGCACATCGTTGACGTGTACGCCGAGAACATCTCAGGAACCAAGCTCAACCGACCTGAGTTGATGCGCCTGCTGGACACTGCACAGCCGGGAGAAATTCTCCTGTGCGAGTCTGTAGACCGGTTGTCGCGTCTGTCACAAGTTGACTGGGAAACGCTCAAGGCAACGATCAAGGCTAAAGGTTTGCGTCTAGTGATCGCTGACCTTCCAACCAGTTGGGAAATGACTACAGATGGTATCACCGGTGAAGTAATGCGAGTCATCAACGATATGCTGATAGAACTCATGCAAACTATGGCACGTCTGGATCAAGTCAAACGTGTTGAGCGTATCAACGAAGGGTTGAAGAACAAACGTGCTGCTGAACCTAACTGGAAGCCAACCGGCAAAAGTAAGAATGCCGCATTGCGTGAACAGGTACAGACGTTGATGGTGAAGCATCCAAACATGAATGCCGACGACATTGCCAAGCTGGCTGACTGTGGTGTTGCCACTGTTTACAGAATTAAACGCGAATTAGCATAAGCTCACAGGAGCAACGACAAAGCCGGGCGAGGCGGGGATGCATTCCCACTCGGCCAAACCTTCCTATACGCGATCCTACGCAGCCTCATACGTTATGCCGACCACTTCATGACCATCACCATCGGATTTTGGTAATCCTGACCACTCGGCACCCATATTTTTGACCACCGTGTCGAACGCTCGTGACCAATCTCCAACAACCACCACCGGATTCCGGTCATCAGTTCATATGGATTCGACTTGAAAACGAAATTCGATTTTAGGGGGAATTGAATTTTTTGGGGAAAAGTGGTGGTGGTTGCGCTCATCAGACCAATATCCACCGTCGGATTTACGACAATGTCACCACGCGGTTGAATACTGATTGCCAACTCCGTTTCAGGTAGGTGTGGTAGTCAAACCACAGATCTGAAAATCAACCAATAACGTTATGTATTGAAATATTTGAATATGAACGCTGCTAGAGAGCCAAACCCGAGCAAATAAGGTGAGACAAGATCAAGCGTCTCTCGATATTTTATCCAAGCGTCTATCCTATATCTCATCTCAGCGCGTAATAGCTTGCGAAAATCCGCCTTGCTCCAATCTTCACCATATACATTTAATTCAATGTACTCTGTGTAGCTGTGCTCCCCATGATTAGAGCGATACCCAATACTTCTCTTTAAAAAACCTGTGCTTTTGTACGTAGGAGATTCTATTCCGGGTTCATCGCCACCATAGACATCGATCTTCTTCCCTAGCAAGCCCCCTACTAATTCGGCTTCTCGATCATAGCGAAAAACACTGCTATCATTTAGCAATCTCCCCGACCAAAAATTAAATAGTTGAGCATGATACTTTTCCGAGTAAGCATAGTACCTAAACATGCAGGACAACACGGCAAGCACCAACAAATATCTCAAGCCAACATGATTCGCAAATTCTATCTTAAATATAAAAGTATTGGCCTCCTTAATTTCCGCACCGGTTACAATTAGAGCCAACAACAACAGCGAGGCAAACATTAATGCTCTACGCTTAGACTTGAATCCTACATCATCGTCCATAGCACTTCTGAATTCATCTACAGTCATATTAGACATTTCAACCCTCTAAGCTTACTCTATCTGCCCTGAATGCCGCACACTCAAACATTTAAATACGCTCCCATAAAACTGGTACTGGATAGCCCAGTGCCCCCCCCAAGTCAGCTTACAAACTAAACGCTCATCGAGCAAAATAATGCTGATTTTCTTCCCAGTCAGTATATATTGGGGAAATTAAAAAATTATGAACGCAGCGGCTTTCTATAAAAAAATGATCTAGATTATCAACAACAAAAACAAAGCTATCAAGCTTTTTATCTAAATTTGGATAACCAAGCACATAAAGAAAAAATGGATTATTAGGATACCTACCTGCAAACTTAACAGCCACCATTAATTTTTCGATTAACTCCCGATAATACGGGGATTTCGTCTTAAGCGACGCACTAATTGCTGAATGAGCAACCTTCACATGCACGTCAACCAAACGCGCACCAATACTAAATGACCGACCAAATCTAAATATATGAAACTCATCATCAGAAATTACATGTTTCGCTAGACCACAGTATATATACCGCCGATACATATCAGGAATATTACCATCAACAGGAACAAATGTAGATTTGACTGTCCCACTTTGACCATCCAACACAAGCCTTTGCCTGCTATCCCACCCACCATTCAAGAGATTCTCTATTGAATAACATTTCGGGCTGGCAGCCCCCGAGTTAATTCCTGAGCAACCATTTGGAATATATTTGAGGGGCTTTGTTATATCTATACTCACCCCATTAAACCCACCAGGTACAGTAAAATACTTTTTAGGCCGAGCACTTTCAAAAATGATCTCAGCATCATCACTAATTGAAAGTCGTGGCTTTCTTTCTCGCCCCACCCTCATCGCGACTGGATTTTTATACTCAACTTCATAAGCACACCCATCAACATGACTGCGCTCCGCGTTTATAGCTGTTTTAAAGTGAGGCGTAACCTTATAGGTTGACTTTCCAAGGTTCACACAAACATAACTAGCCCTGCACTGTGGGTCGAGACAGGCAAAGTCCCACCTGTCAATAATTAAACCTTGCTGGTACAACTCTGCCGCCTCATTGATCTCAACTTCTCTTTGGAGACTTACGCAGTACGCACGATCCATTCAACTCACCGAAGACAAAATTCGAAAAATTTACATCTAAACCTAGACATCACTACCCCATAAATCAAGAATGGCGCCTCATGACTGACAACTCAAAACTCCTGGGCGTAAATAACGACTGTTTCGTCAGAATCAATGATTGATGAATCACAATAAATTTGCGCCAACTCTTCATGAGTTAATAAGCGTGAGCCTATCTTCCCTCTATTAAACATTTCTTCAAACAAATCTCCGGGCAAGGAGACAGAACGAATATTTTCGTACTCCAGCTTCTCTCCATCACGCACCCCCACACTTTTGCACGCATCGATCATACATATTGGCAAATGTTCACCGCTGGAAATAAGCTTCTGGTCCGGAGACTGCAATTTATCCGTTGGTCGAAGAAAACTTGAGCAATAAGGGAATCGATAAGGTTTGACGTTATTCGCCTCTTTGCACAACCCACGCGCACACCCAAAGGACTCCATTTTTTTTATTTGGCTTTTCATTCTGTCGTCAGATAAATATAGAGCCTTCTTATCCCATATTTTATATTGAACCAATACGACACTTACCAAATCCGTTTTAGGATCGTGCCTCTCATAAATAATGTCAGCCCCGGTAATATGCTCTGGACGATCGGGATGCAAGACCCTTAACCGCAGATAGTTACCATCCGGCAAATGAAAGTCTTTTTTTCCAATACCATTTCCAAGCACAGGCATATTTCTTTCAACATTATATGCATCCCGGAATATCAACTTGTTTTCAGAGTGCGCCACCGGCGACAATTCTTCTTTCGCTTTTTTAAGTATGCCAAGTCGCTTTTTAAGCTGATCCGTTCGCTCTTTTTGCTGGTTATCTCTTTTTGCCACCTCTAGGAGATGAGTAAGCTTTTCAATCTCAACTTCTAGCAACATCAACGCCGTGATCGGCTCATCAGCCTCAATTGATTCTAACTCTGCTCGCTGCCTATACTCACGCGCTGTTTCACTTTCTCGCTGCCTTCTGAGTAAGCTATTTTCTGGACCTAATAACTCCGGGTATAGTTCTCCGCCCAATTCAAGTGAGTTGTCATATGTTCCTTTAGCGATGTCGCCTTTCGTGGCGATTTTTATCATCCCTCTAATCGCGTTGAGGGTGACCCACTCTTGGTTTATACGTTCTTCGTTTTCATGAAAGTCCATTTCTACATTTCCTAATCTTTACCGTCAAACGTAGCAGGGTTGGTAGTCGTGATTCCTAGCATCGATACAAGCAGTGCCGTCACATAAACGGTCTTCATTTCCAACCTCACGTTGCGTTACCAAACCAGTTAATTAATTCTACGACTACTTGCCATCACGAGGTTTAGTTCCAAATTTCCCCGTGTAAGGATTCATATTTCCCTTTGTGCTGTAGTTGTTATTTCTAGTGACATCTGGATTTGTCGCATGGGAAGGTCGAACATACGTCCCATTGCTTTTTGTATATCCACTGATTGTATGATCCGAACGGCTTCCAAAAGAATAACTAGGTTTGTACGACGTGTGCCCGCCGAAATTGCTTCCACGAGCAAAGGCATTCCCTGAAAGGGTCAATGCCGCTACAGCCGCCAAAATGAGCACCCTTTTCATGCGAACTCCCGCTCTATACAAGTAATGGCTCAACGATACCACCACCAAAGATTAGGCGACACAAGCTTATAGAATACTTCAGGCAATGCGCGGCAGAGGCAAAGGATGCGTGCAGACGTCAAATGGGAAGACTTGGAATGCGAGGACGTAGGAAGCTAAGATTACCAGCACAGTGAACCACTTCGGTGTCACTAAGCGCTGTTCCACTTCGAGTTTTTTGACTGACAAATCCTTGAGAATTCAAGGACTTAGAGATAGGTGGTAACCCTACCAGCCACACCCCGGCACACAATGTCACCGCTGCGGCTGCTCCCTTCCAGGCCTGACCGGGTTCACGGCTGATCGTTGCGGGGGGACCGATAGGGTCACCATAACGACG
>Ga0157370_10006160_pt1 | contig 13307 bp, 17 predicted proteins | sample C35metaG_FD_113463 | JGI IMG/M metagenome (GOLD analysis project Ga0157370, IMG submission 113463) | Corn rhizosphere microbial communities from Kellogg Biological Station, Michigan, USA - C3-5 metaG | ecosystem: Host-associated > Plants > Roots > Rhizosphere > Soil | place: USA: Michigan...
ACGCGGACGACGGGAGGGCTTCCAAGTCCTTCGGGGGTAACCTCCGGCCAAGACCGCAGCTTCCGGACGGCATCGCGTGGGGTGGCCCCGGGCGATGCTGGAGGGGGAATACCTTCCAGGGGCAGTGATGCCACCCGGACCAAATCCCGCGGCCACCCTTTGACCGGATAGCGCGCATTGGCAGGCCTGCAGGCGCTATCCAGGGGATTACCCCAAGGTCATGCTTGCAGCCTCCCCGCGGCCGACGAGGGGGCGGAACCGCGCCGGTCACACAACGCTTGCCACCAAGCCAAGGGAGAGGTGCGTCCGCGCGCCTTCACGCCCCACCGTCATTGCGACCCCGGCGAAAGCCGGGGGAAGCAATCCAGGCCCGCACGTCCGGCACAGCCCCACCCGCAGGCCTGGATCGCCACGTCCCCCGGCTTTCGCCGGGGTCCTCGCGATGACGACCGAATGGGTGGTCCGCCCCATCACATCCCTACACCGTCATCCCGGACCCTTCGACAGGCTCAGGACAAGCTTGATCCGGGATCCATTCAGCGGCTTGGCTTCGCCCTCACGGTGGATGCCGGAACGAGTCCGGCATGACGGCAATCCTAACGCGCCTCGCGATGACGACGCTTAGCGAATGTCCGCCCGCGCGCTCAGGCCGGCGCCACCGCCGTCTTGATCGGCATCGCCGGCCGCTTGCCCGCCTGCCATCCGCTCCAACTGGTCAGCGCGCCGATCGCGAAGCCGGTCAGCCACACGATGCCGCTCGGCGCATTGCCGATCGCCGTCAGCACCGGCTTCAGCACCGCCACCTCGCCCAACAGGCCCATCGCCACCATCTGCGCCGCGATGAAGCCGCCCGCCACCAGGAAGGGCGTCGCCTTGCCGCGATATCGAAACCAGATCGCGGCAATCGCCACCAGCTCGATCGCCATCGACCACAGGATCGCAGGCAGGACCCGGTTGATGTCCGCCAAGCCGTGAATGGCGAAAGGCGGCGCGAACATGTTCAGCAGGCGGCTGAACGGCGATTCGAACAGGATCAAAGGGGTCGTCAGCATATAGCCGGCATGAACCCACACCTGCCGCCGGTATTTGAGCGCGCGATAAAAGACCGTGACATAGGCCGCGGCGCCCAATGCGACCCCGGTCAGGAACGAACCGCCGAGCATCGCCCGCACCGGATCGTGCGCGACATAGCGCTTGCCGGTGATGTCGATGATCGCGAACAGGCCCGCGATCAGGAAGGGAAACAGGAACAGGCTCGCCGTCCCGATCATCCGATGCACCGGCAATTGCCCCTTGTGGTGCGCGGTCCAGCTTTGCGCCACCACCATGCATACCCAAATGCTGGCGACGACGCCGTGGGCGTGGAATTGCCAGGGCACATCGCCCCACACACTGAAATAGCTGGGCCAGAAGCCCGCCACGATCACCGCCAGCACGATCAGAACATAATAATGTGCTCGTGGATAAGGCATTGGAGTCCCCCGACCGCGCCAGATAACGGAGGGTCACACGAAACGGCTCTTCGCGCAATCGAAGGACGCGTGTCGCTGCCCCGAACATTCCAAACCCGTTCGTGCTGAGCAAAGGCCGCCACAGCTGGGCGCTGCCCCTTCCCCATCATGCCGAACCTGATCCGGCATCCCGGAAGTTCGCGACCGCATCCCCAAAACAAAAGCGCCGCCGATCGCGAGACCGGCGGCGCCAATGGCCTTACGGGAAGGCAACTCAGCCGAAGCTGACGGCCGTCCGCTTGCGGCTGCGCATCGCGCCACCGACCAGGCCGAAGCCACCGAGCATCAGGGCCCAGCTTGCCGGCTCGGGGACCGCCCCCGCCGCAGCATTCACCGGCCCGACGAAGATCGAATTATGCCCCATCGTCGTGGTGATGATCGCGTGGTCGATACCGCTCAGGCCGTCGATGCCGGCATAGCCGGTCGGATAGCCGGACAGAAGCGAGAGTCCTGCGATCGAGAAGACATCGGATTCCAGCAGATTGTCGGATCCGTCATAGGCCGAGACCAGCACGTCCACGTTATTGCTGACGAACTGGAAGCCGAAACCGGTGACCGCGGACGCGAAATCCAGGCGGATCGGCCCGTAAGCGTCGAGATAGCTGAGGCCGTTGGGGAAGCTGCCCGGGTTGTTGAAGCCGCCCGACAGCGTCATCCCGCTGCCCGAGATGGCGCCGCTGACGTTACCTGCGCTAGCCGTGTCGAACGTCACCTGCGGACCCAGCGTATCGCTGGTGATCGGTCCCGCCTGCGCGGCGACCGCCGTCAGGCCAGCGGCGGCAAGCGCCACGCATTTCAGCATCGAATTCATGATGTCCCCCAAAATGGATCTCGCCCTCGCGAGAAGTTCCGGGACGGCGTTTAACATTTCGTTAGGTATGCGTCGATGCCGAAAATTCCCATTTCGGTCCCATCGGACTTGCGTGTGGCTCCGAATTGCGGCGATGGCGCTTGGAATTCGGCTAAACTGTGCCAATCGCGGTCCGCACGGACCATCCCGGCCCGTCTACCGGCGCACTCTCAATCCTCGAACCGGCCCCCTTCCGGCCGATCCCGCTCGTAATGATGCGCAAGCCGAAAGGGCGGCAGCCAGGCCTCCCGCCGCGCCGTCCACAATTCATAGGTCGGCATCAGCCGGTCCGGCGCATCCAGCGCGCCCAGGCTCACCTCGATCTCGTCGCCGCTCCGCTGGCAGACCGACGATCCGCAGCGCGCGCAGAACATCCGCCCGCCATAGTCGCGCAGCGCGCCCGCGATCGTCACCGCCTCGGCCGGAAAGATCGCGGAGGCATGGAACAGCGACCCCGTATGCTTGCGGCAATCCAGGCAATGGCACAGCCCCACCCGATAGGGCCGCCCCACCGCCACGATCCGCACGTCCCCGCACAGGCAATCGCCGGTAAATCGCTCCATGCCGATCTCCTTCCCAAGCACGTCTCCGCTTGCCCGCTTAACGCATGCGATCCGCTCGGGATGTCTGCAACTCGAGGGCCCGATACTCGGCTCGAGCTGATGCTCGATCGCTTGGTAATATTCCCCGGCGACTGATAAGCTCGGACCGTGACCAGCCTCTACGAGGAAACGGCAGGCGATTATGGCATCTCGGACATCGAAGCCTGACACCAAAGACTGGAGCGGCCCGCGCCTGAACCACGCGGATTTTGCCGCGCGCCTCGCCGTGCGCCGTGCCCAGCTCGATCTGGGCGAACTGCCCCGCAACGCTGGAACGCGCCGCACCTCCGGCAAGCGTGCGTTGCTAAAGGCGATCGAGGATAGCGGCGGCAATTGGTGATGCTCACATCGTTCTCCCGTTAAGGAAGAAGGTGGGAGAGCGGGCCAACTTTGCCGTCCCGATCCCACCAGGAAAGACACCCCAGCCGCTCGATCGAATAGCCAAGCGAAAGGGCTCCCCTCATGCCATCATCCACGCCCAATATCCTCATCGCCGGCGCCTCGCGCGGCCTCGGCCTTGCGCTTGCCGCCGAATTCGTCGCTCGCGACTGGCACGTCATCGGCACCGTGCGCGGCGCCGACCGCACCGCTCTCCACGATCTCGCCGATCGCCGCCCCGGCCGCGTCGAGATCATGCCCCTCGACCTCACCGATCCCGGTCAGATCGCTGCGCTCGCCAAGCGTCTCGCCGGCCGCACGCTTGACATCCTCTTCGTCAATGCCGGCACCACCACCCGGGACCCGCAGGTTCGCATGGCCGACGTCGCCGACGACGAGTTCGCGCGCGTCATGGCCACCAATGTGCTCGGCCCGATCCGCGTGATCGAGACGCTCGCGCATCTCGTGCCGGCGGGTGGGCTGATCGGCGCCATGTCGTCCGGCCAGGGCAGCATCGCCAACAACGAGAACGGGCGCGGCGAAATCTATCGCAGCAGCAAGGCGGCGCTCAACATGGGCCTGCGCAGCATCGCCGCGCGCGAGACAGGCAGCGGCCGCGCCGTGGTGGCGATGGCGCCCGGCTGGATCCGCACCGATCTCGGCGGCGAACAGGCGCCCTTCACGATGGAAGAGGCGATCCCGATGGTCGCCGACACCCTCCTCGCCGCGCGCGCCACCCCCGGCATCCATTATCTCGACCGCTTCGGCGCGACCGTGCCCTGGTAGCGATTCCCCCGTCCGGCTGGCCAGCACGAACGCCAATCGATACATCGGCGAAATGGTCACTCCGGATCAGGATATGCAAGCCGCCGGCACCGCCGCTGCGCCTGTGACCCTGCCCCCGGAACAAGCGGACGAAAGCATGGACATCCACAAGCCGAAGCCGGTCCATAACCTGCGCGAATTCCTGTCGGAGATCAGTATCATCGTCATCGGCGTCCTGATCGCGCTGACCGCCGAACAGGTCGTTGAGAGCATCCACTGGCGTCATGCGGCTCAAGAGGCCGACGCCGCGATGCGCAAGGAGCTGACCGAGGATGACGGCCCGCAGGCGTTCGAGCGCATCGCGCAGTCGCACTGCATCGACGCGCAGCTCGACACGCTCCAGGCGGCCTTGCTCGCCGAGCGCGACACCGGCGCTCCCTTCCGCGCCGCCGCGCTGCACATCCCGACCTATTACACATGGGATGCCGATGCCTATCACCAGGCGATGGCGTCTAGCACGCTCAGCCACATGTCGACCGCGCGCGCTTATGCCTGGAGCTCGCCTTATACCCTGATGGCCGATCTCGACGCTGCCAGCCTGCGCGAGGCGAACGATTACAGCGAGCTGCGCATGATTGAAGTTGCGCCCCCGCATCCGTCCGATTCGATGCGCGTGCAGTTGCTCGCCTTGATCGCGCGCGCCCGCGGCGACAATGCGCTCCTCACGGAAAAGATCGGTCATTTCATAGCATATTCGGCCCAGCCCGGCGTCACCTACACGCGCGCCGAGAAGGAGATGCAGCTCAAGAATCACCGCGGCATTTTCCCCGGCTGCGCTCAGACTGTACGCTGACGGGCTCCGCCATCCAGAGGGGGGATTTAAGCAGATTGCGGTGACAGTGCACTGCAGATTGCGGTGACAGTGCACTTAATCCCGCGCTTCACTGATCGGCCGTTTCGGCACTAAGTTGAGCTATGCCCTCGACCAAGCGCAAAGTAGCAAAAAGGCGCGAATCGGCGCATAATGGTCGGCAGCGGAGAGGCGCCTGGAGCGTCGGTTGAACCGCTCCAGGTTGTGGGGGTGATGGAGGCCACCATGACGGACATGCTTGTTGAAGACGATGTCGCGGACACCGAACATCGGTTGATCTCGTCCAACCGGATCGAGGGCACGCCGGTCTTCGATCGCTATGCCAAAAAGATCGGTGCGATCCACTCGCTCATGGTCGAGAAAGAGAGCGGCCAGGTCGCTTATGCGATCCTGACCTTCGGCGGATTTCTGGGCGTCGGATCCCGCGCCTATCCGCTCCCCTGGTCGATGCTGACCTACGATCGCGAGCAGCGCGGCTATTGCCTCGATCTTCGCTACGAGGACATCGAGGAAGCGCCCTACATGACGCTCGATCGCGCCGATCGCCCGCACACGTCGGAGGAGCCCGCTTATCGCCATTGGGACGCCTATCTCTGACGGGCGCCCGCTTTTTAGGCGGCGGATTATAGCGTCGGCGATGCCGGCGTGCGAGGTCTGGGGGCTGCCACCCGCTCCAGGCGCCTCGCGGGAGACGGCTTGACGGAGTACGTAATTGGCATACCCAATGTCCCGGGATCCAAAAAGGGGCGTCGCGGTCGTGGGTAACCCCCTCGCCGAACGGGCAAGCCATCAAGTTTCGTTTCTGGTGTTTTTGTGTTTCCCTTCAGGGATCGCTGTCGGCTCCGCATTGCAATCCGTACCGTGTCACCCCACATCAGGGCCATCGCACCCCATGCCCTGGCGATGGTGCGGCTGAGAGATGCTTCGTGCTCCCGCTATTCGAAGGAGCCGAACCATGTGCGTGCATTTCCCCAATCCGCTTCCGACCGATCTCGCCGCGATGGACGATGAGGTTCGCCGCATGTCCGGCACGTTGAGCTGCGATTTTACCAATGGCCGCGTCGGCGAACGTCACAACACGTTCGGACATCGTACCCGCCTGCTCCGTCAGATCACCGCGCGCCGCGACCGCATCGCGCGGGCGGCGGGCAGCCTGGCGGTGCGGGCATGACCTCCGAATCTGCCTCTACCGATGAAGCCAACAGCGCCGCGCTGATGGCCCAGTACGGCATCAGCCGCGTGCCCGCGGACATCTACCGGCTCGGCGAATGGCGCTATTCCAACCTGCGCGACGCGATCGCGCAGGCGCGGCGGATCGCCGGGCATCCGCCTCGATAATCAACGGAGACGATCATGGCCAAAAGTCAGCGCAAGGGCAGCAAGGAAGCTCGCAAGCCCAAGAAGGCGCAACCGCCCAAACCCAACGCCTCGCAGCCTTCGACCAAAAGCGCGATTCCCAATCTCCTCAAGAGTTGAACCGCCCGTCGCCCCCCCCGCCGCGCTCCCCTGAGAGGAAACGACCATGTACCCATCCGCCGATCTTTGCCGCGTCCAGGAAGCCTTCCAGCGCCGCCGCGCGGAGAACGCGCCGCTCGGCAACGTCCAGACCATCGCGTTGAAGGCTGCCGCTGCCTGGGGTGCCGAGGCGCTCGTTGCCGAGGGTCGCGAAGAACGCCAGGCCCTGGTGCGCCTGGTCCGCGCCGGCGAGCTCGAAAGGCAGCGGCTGGCACATGACCAACTGGATCGCGGTATCAGCGAAAATCCCGATCGCGGGAGCGTCGGTGGGGCCGGCTAGACCGGAGCAGCACTCGTTCCATCCCGCCGGTCCGCGCTCGCCCGCGCGCCTTGTGATCCCCGTCCGGCGCCCCATATCGCTTACATCGCGATTGTAGCCCGAGCACGGCGCGACAGAGAGATAGCAGCTCCCGCTCATCCACGGAGGCGGGTCATGGCTGGTCCGGCGTCGCGCGGTCCCCCGCATTTCACCATCTTCAAGACGGCGGCGCAGGAGGCCGCGGAAATGAAAATTCCTCCTGCCCGGGAAAATGAGCCCGCCGCGCCCCCGGCACCACCCGACGCCGAGAGCCCGAAGCCGCGCTCCGCGCAAGAGCTCGAACATGCGATCGAGGAACTGGTATTCGCGCTCTATGCCGAGGATGTCCGTTTGGGCATCGTCCGCGACAGGGATATCCTTGACGTCGGCGGCGCGCTCAGCGCGGCCGGTGGAACCCGCTATTATCGCCGTGCTGTGGAAATATTGCGCAGCCTGACCCGCGTTCCCGACCGGCAGATCATGGACGCCTGCGCCGCCGAGCCGGCAGACACGCCAAGAGGCGCCGCTGCCCGCGCGGAACTGCGCCTTCGCGGCCTGACCGTGCCCTGACATCGGCCGCACCAGCCAGGGGCGGGTGCGCGCATATCGGCATTTGGCCCGGACCCCAAGGCCGGGCGCGGCTGTCCGTTCAACGCGCGAGCAATTCCCGGATGATTACGTCCATATCGTCGCGCAATTGCTGCGCCCGCGCGCGCATCTGGCGGCTGATCTCACGCGAGGCTTCGGCATTGCCGGCCAGCTCGGCGATCGCGCCGCTGATCTCGCTCATCGACGTGTCGACCGCCAGCGCCTGCTCGCGCGCCGCCGCCACGCTCGATCTTATGCCGCCGCTCGCCACCGCCTGCTGCGCCGCCGCATCCGCCGCCGTCGCGATATGGTCGTGGATCTGGCGGAGCTGCGCGTCGATCCGCCGGCTCAGCTCCACGCTATCGCGCACCGCCTGCTGGACGGATGTCACGCGGCGGTTGATCAACTGGGCCGATCCCTGCGTGTCCTGCGACAGTGTCTTGATCTCACGCGCGACCACCGCGAATCCCGCATTCTCGGCATGCGATCGCGCCGCCTCGATCGTCGCGTTGAGCGCGAGCAAATTGGTCTGTTCGGCCACCCCCGCGATCAAGGCGGTCGCCTCGCCGATCGTATGGACATGATGCAGCAGCGAGGCATTGGCCTCCGCCGCCGCCGCGGATGAACCCGCCGCCGAGGATACCGCCGCCCGCGTCTTGGCGGTCTCGCCGTCGATCGATGCGCTCGCGGTGGCCAGGCGATCGGTGTTGAACGCGATATCCTCCAGCGAAAGCGCAGCCTCGCTCGTGCGCCGCACCACGTCCTCGGCATGCCGCGCCTGCACGCGCGTCGATGCCGCGGCCAGGTCGGTGCCTTCGTCCAGCCGGTCGGCCAGCCGGATCAGGTCGGGCAACGTCATCGCCAGCGCCTCGCGCAGCGACCGGCCCGCTTCGTGCGCCGCCTCGCGCAATTGCTGCGCATGGCGCTCGCGGTCCTGCACCGCCTGCCGCGCGGCCTCGTCCGCGATGCGGCGGGCCTGCTGCGCGCCGTCCAGCGCCCGCTCGGCTTCGGCCCGCAGCCGTTCGGCTTCCTCGGTCAGCGCCGCCTGCTGCTCGTTGCGCGCGAGCAGGGCCGTCTGTTGCGATTGCAGCATCCGCGCGAGCAGCACCACGATCGCGGCAAAGCCCGCCACCGCCAGCAGCAAAGTCGGCGCGATTGCCGCCAGCGCGGTGTGGCCCGGTTTCTTGGGCCGCCACGACAGCCAGCCGACCGGCCGTCCATCCGGATCGCGGACCGGCAGGCTGATCCCGCCATGCCGCGGGGTGGTGGAAAGCGCGATCGGGTCCATACCGAACCGCGCGCTCCACTTGCGCAGCAGCGGCGCCTCGAAATAATCGACATAGACCAGGTAGCGCAGCCGATCGCTCGGCACCTGCACCTTGCCCTGCAGTGGCGTCACCGCCATCGCCCCGAACAGCGCAGGCCGCCCCTGATAGAGGCCGACCATGCCGATCCCCTGGGTCAGCCGCGCCGCGCTCGTCCGGTCATGCGGCAGCAGGCGTTGCAATTGGGCCGCCGCCGCCGGCGCCCCCTGGCGCAGCGGCGGATCGATCGTGCCGTCCGCGCGCCGCGAGAATAAGGTGTGGCCCCGGTCGTCGATGACGAAGACGCGGTAGGTTCCGCTCAGATTGGCGAACGCCCAGTTCGGGTCGAGCGCGCCATAGAGATGGCTGACCGCATCGTCCCAGCGGGCGGTGTTGTAGGCGCTGGTGCGCTGCGTCGAGACGGCCTCGTCCACGCTGGCGGTGACGGCCGCGATTTCGGTCTCGGCGGCGTGGGCGTCGAGCTTGTGCGTCAGCATCAGCATCAGCGCGCCGCACGTCACCAGCGCCAGGCAGGCGAGCGCGCTCAGCAATACCGTCCCGCTGCGGACGCTTTCTCTCGCCCGCTCGAACAAATCCTGACGCAACACCCCGGACTCCACCACCCAAGGCTGAATGGCGGGCAAAGGCAAAATAACGGTTAAGGCCACAGCGGGTGGCGCAGCCGTGGCAAGCGGAACCCTTCGCCCTTTTCGGCGCTTCCGCCTCCGCAATGAAGCAGCCGCCCTCGATCGAAGACCGTATCCCCCTTCTCCGCGAAACGCGCGAGCGCAAGATGGCCCGCTCCGCCCATGCTTATGTCCGTGGCAACACCGCCAAATTCTACGAATGGCTGGGCCGGTCACCCGTCGCGGCTCGCCTGCCCGCGGGGCCGGCGATCTGGATCTGCGGCGATTGCCATCTCGGCAATCTCGGCCCGCTGTCCGACGGCAAGGGCAATATCGAGGTCCAGATCCGCGATCTCGACCAGACCGTGATCGGCAATCCCGCGCACGATCTCATCCGGCTTGGCCTGTCGCTGGCCACCGCCGCGCGCGGCTCGGATCTGCCCGGCGTCACGACCGCGCACATGATCGAGCAGATGGTCGAGGGCTATGAGGGCGCGATGGCCGATCGCGGCAAGGACGATCCGCCCGAGGAGCCGCACGTCGTCCGCACCGTCAAGCGCCGCGCGTTCGGCCGCAAATGGCGCCACCTCGCGCGCGAGCGGATCGACGACACCGATCCGACCATTCCGCTTGGCAAGAAGTTCTGGCCGCTCGACGACAAGGAGCGCGCCGCCCTGGTCGATCTGTTCGACGATCCCGGGATGCGCGCCCGGATCCTCGCGCTCGATCCGCGCGAGGGCGATTGCAATGTGCGCCTCGCCGATGCGGCTTATTGGATGAAGGGCTGCAGCTCGCTCGGCCTGCTCCGTTACGCCGCCGTGCTGGAGATCGAGGACGGCAAGGGCGATCCCGATTTCGCGCTGGTCGACATCAAGCAGGCCGTGCCCTCGGTCGCCCCCGCTCTCAAGGGTGTTGCCATGCCCGACGATCCCGCCGAGCGCGTCGTCGCCGGCGCCCGCGCGCTCTCGCCCAATCTCGGCGATCGCATGATCGCCGCGCATCTGCTGCGCCGCTCGGTCTTCCTGCGCGAGCTCGCGCCGCAGGATCTCAAGATCGAGGTGAACCAGTTCACCCAGAGCCAGGCGGTCAAGGCCGCGCGCTATCTCGCCGCGGTGGTCGGTAAGGCCCATGCCCGCCAGATGGACAAGGCGACCCGCACCGAATGGCGGACCGTCCTCGCTCGCCGCCGCGCCAACGGCATCGACGCCCCCTCCTGGCTATGGGAAAGCGTGGTCGACCTCGCGGGCAGCCACGAGGTCGGCTACCTCGAACATTGCCGCCGCTACGCGCTCACCGCGACGGGTGGCTGATCCACCTCGATCCGCAGCCCGTCGGCAAGATAGACGATCTCGTCCGCGATTCCGGCACAGGCCGCCGAATGCGTCGCCATGACGATGGTCGTGCCGCCGCGATTGAGCTGCCACAGCACCTGCAGCATCTGCGCTGCCGACCGCGCATCCGGGTCGCCGGTAGGCTCGTCCGCGAAGAGGATGCGCGGCCTGCTGACGATCGCGCGCGCAATCTCCACCCGGCGTTGCTGCCCTGCCGAAAGCGTGGACACGCGGCGCGCGGCGCGATGCCCGATGCCGACCAAGTCCATTGCCTCCTCGACGCGGCTCCGGCGCGCCGCAGGCGACAGGCCGCGATATTGGACGCCAACCTCGACATTGGCCTGCACGTCCAGTTCATCGATCAGCCGCGTGTCCTGGAAGATAAGGCTGCTCATATGCCGGCGCAGCGCGGCGCGCTTGGATTCGGGCCAGCCGTCCACGCGCACCCCCCAAAACTCGAACGAGCCGTGCGTCACGTCGTCGATCAGTCCAAGCAGGTGCAGCAATGTTGATTTGCCGCTGCCGGATCGCCCGACCAGCGCAACGAACGCGCCCTCCTCTACATCGAGGTCCAGCCCGATCAGCGCTTCGACCTCCGCGCTTTTCGTGAAATAGCTTTTCGACACATTCCGTAAGGACAGCATTTTTCCCGTCCGCCTCCCTTTCCGGCTGGACTTCGAACCTGCACGGAATGTGCCAGCGAAGGGTTAGAGGGAATGAGCCCGGATCGGCGCGCGACCGATCTGTAAACCGTACGTCTCCGGACAATGCGCCGTGCGATTCCGGACAGCGGACATATCGGTCCGCCAGCTTCGCCGCGGCTATGCCGGCGCCATCCCCCACGGAACCCTTGGCCCCCGCGGGCGCTTTCGTCCGCAGCACGCCCTCTTTCCCGATAAGGAACATTCATGCCCGATCGCACCAAGGTCGCGGTTCTGGTGGGGAGCCTGCGGGCCGGCTCCTATAGCCGCCGGATCGCCGAAGCGCTGATTGCGCGCGCGCCTTCCGGACTCGATTGCGCCATCGTCGAGATCGGCGACCTTCCGATGTACAACCAGGATCTCGACGACGATCCGCCCGCGGCGTGGACGCGCTTCCGATCCGCGATCGCGTCCTGCGCGGCGGTCTTGTTCGTCACCCCCGAATATAACCGGTCCGTTCCCGGCTGCCTCAAGAATGCGATCGACGTCGGCTCGCGTCCGCAGGGCAAGAGCATCTGGGCCGGCAAGCCCGCCGCCGTGGTCAGCGTCACGCCCTATCAATTAGGGGCATTCGGGGCGAACCATGCGCTCCGCCAGACCTTCGTCTTCCTCGATATGCCGGTCATGCAGCAGCCCGAAGCCTATATCGGCAAGGTCGCCAATCTGCTCGACGAAGACGGCGCGGTGAAGAATGAGGAAAGCGCGCGCTTTCTTGGCAGCTTCATGACCGTTTTCGCCGCCTGGATCGAACAGGCCGCGCAATCCGACGGACCCGCCTTTGGCCAATTCATGGAAGAACGCGAGCGGCTCTCCAATGCCTATATCGAAGGCAAGGCGGAGTCGCTCCATCCGATCCTTGCCACAGCGGATCCGGCGACCTTCTTCGGTCCCGATGGCGGCTGCGCCACCGGCGCCGACGCGGTGAAATCGGCTTATGATCGCGGCGCCGAAGCCTTCGCGCCGGGCAGCCGCGGGCATTTCGACGTCCTGCAGCAGGACGCGAGCGGCACGCTTGCCTTCTGGACCGGCTATCAGCGCGCCGACATGCGCATGAAAGGCAAACCCGACCCGGTCTCCATGGTGCTGCGGACCACCGAGGTCTTCCGCCTCGAGGACGGCGCCTGGAAGCTCGTCCATCGTCACGCCGATTTCGGAAAGGACGGACCGGGGGAATAAGACGTTCCGATTGGCCGGTCGCGCCACGCCTCGGAAAAACGCCGTCGCACCCGTGCGGATGCGACGGCGCTGCACGCCCCTTGTGGGGATCGGGTCAGGCGAACGATGCCGTGATCCTGCGCCGCCGCATCGCCCCGCCGATCAAGCCGAATCCACCCACCATCATCGCCCAGGAGGCAGGCTCGGGGACGCCTGGCGAAGTCACGACCGGGAAGGCCGCGGTCCAATAGCCCGCCGTCGGATAGCCGGCATAAGGCGCACCATTATTGAGCGCATTATATTGATCGGCCACGCTGGCGAGCGGCTGGCCGCTCGGCGTGTAGGCGACCGCGTCGAACGTAATCGACAGGAAGGAATCGCCGAACATCGCGCCCTGATAGCCGACGACCCCCAGGCCCTGGTCCACATCGTGATAGACGGGCGCGCCGGTGATCGGATCGACGAAGGCCGCCGAATCCAGTCCGATCGACGTCGGGGTGAAGCTGGTCAGGCTCAGGCCCGGATAAGCGAGCTGGATATTGGTGATGTCCGAATAGAGGATTTTGCCCGCGAGCACCGAGGCGAGCGGAACCTGGAACGTGGCCAGGGTCGGCTGGTCGACATGGCTGCCGAAGCCCTGGCTGGTGGTCGTCCAGCTATAGGTGACCATGTCGCCCGCCTGGGCGGCGGCGGCGGGTACGATTGCGATCAGTGCCGCGAGAACAAGCTGTTTCATTCAACCTCTCCCAGAAAGAGGGCGCGCGCCGCGTGGCGCGCGCAGAGGATCGTGCGGTGTCGAGGTCAGCCGAAGC
>Ga0157370_10006161_pt1 | contig 13307 bp, 10 predicted proteins | sample C35metaG_FD_113463 | JGI IMG/M metagenome (GOLD analysis project Ga0157370, IMG submission 113463) | Corn rhizosphere microbial communities from Kellogg Biological Station, Michigan, USA - C3-5 metaG | ecosystem: Host-associated > Plants > Roots > Rhizosphere > Soil | place: USA: Michigan...
CCACGCCAGCACCACCGACAGCAACACCAGCGCAGCTCGCGGCGTACATTCTGCCGCGCGCTCAAGTACCCGACTACGCGATTCCCCACACCCCGTTTCCAGACGCGATCAAGTTCGATGACAAGCTGCAGGGCGATCCAGCCGCAGGCGAAAAGCTGTTCGTCGGCGCGGGAACGTGCAACGCATGTCACGCTGTGGCTGGCAACCCTCTCGCGGTCGGCACGATCGGACCCAACCTCACGCACGTCGGATCGCGTATCGCGATCGCGGCTGGCATGTACGTCAATGACAAGCCGCATCTCTCACGTTGGATCAAGAACGCGCGCTTGATGAAGTCCGGCGTTCTCATGCCGACGCTCGGCAAGGGTCAGTACGACCCGCAGACGAAGGCTACAACTCCGTCAGGCCTGTCCGACCAGCAGGTTGCTGATCTCGTGGCATACCTCCAAGCTCTCAAGTAGGCGCGAAGACAAATGGCAACGACTGTCATCGACACGATTCCAGCTCACCTCAAGCCGTTCGTTCCCTCACCATCACCGGCGACGGTGACAACTGAGAAGAGCACGATCTGGGGTTGGCTCACCACAACCGATCACAAGAAGATCGGTACACTCTATCTCTTCACCGCTCTCTTTTTCTTCCTGGTAGGCGGTCTCGAAGCTGAGATCATTCGCGCGCAGCTCGGTGGTCCGAACCGACATCTGGTGAGCGCCGAGACGTACAACCAGATATTCACGATGCACGGCACCACCATGATCTTCCTTGCGATCATGCCGCTGAGTGCAGCGTTCTTCAATTTCATCATCCCGCTTCAGATCGGCGCGCGCGACGTCGCGTTCCCGCGGCTCAACGCATTCAGCTACTGGGTCTATCTGTTCGGCGGTCTCTTCATCAGCATTCCGATCCTGTTTGGTCACGGACCAAATGGTGGCTGGTTCGGCTACGCTCCACTGACGACGAAGGCCTACTCGCCCGGAATCAACATCGATTTCTGGGTTGTCGGTCTGCAGATCCTCGGCATTTCGTCACTGGCGGCTGGCTTCAACTTCATCACGACGATCATCAACCTGCGAGCGCCCGGCATGTCGCTGATGCGCATGCCCGTCTTTACATGGATGGCGTTCGTAGTGCAGTTCATGGTCATCCTGGCGTTCCCCGTCGTCACGGTCGCGCTCTTCTTCCTCTTGATGGACCGGTTCTTCGGAACTCAGTTCTACGAAGTGTCGGCTGGCGGAGATCCGTTGCTGTGGCAGCATCTCTTCTGGATCTTCGGACACCCGGAAGTCTACATCCTGGTGCTGCCGGCCTTCGGCCTGGTGAGTGAAGTGCTTCCGACGTTCTCCAAGAAACCGCTGTTCGGATATCCCGTCATGGTCTACTCGGGAATCCTCATCGGATTCCTCGGCTTCGGCGTGTGGGCACACCACATGTTCGCAGTTGGTATGGGACCAGTCGCGGATTCCGTGTTCGGCGTAACGACGATGCTCATCGCAATCCCTACAGGCGTCAAGATCTTCAACTGGATCGGGACCATAGCGCAGGGACAGTTCAAGGCAACGTCGGCATCGCTCTTCTGCGTCGGCATGGTCGCGCTGTTCACCATTGGCGGCATCTCGGGTGTGATGCACTCCTCACCGCCAGCGGATCTGCAGCAGACTGACTCCTATTTCATCGTCGCGCGCTTCCACTACGTGATGTTCGGTGGATCGATCATGGGACTCTTCGGCGGTATCTATTACTACTTCCCGAAGATGTTCGGCCGACTGCTGGATGAGAAGCTTGGCAAGATTCACTTCTGGCTGACTTTCATCGGAATGAACCTCACGTTCTTCCCGATGCACTTCTCCGGCATGCTCGGAATGCCGCGGCGCATCTACACGTATGACGCCGGCCAGGGTTGGGAATTGTTCAACCACATGTCGACGATCGGCGCATATCTGCTGGCGGTCGCGACGATGTTCTTCGTCTACAACTTCTTCAAGAGCCGCATTTCAGGAAATCCCGCCGGCCCGAACCCGTGGGGTGCAGGCACCCTGGAGTGGACGATTCCGTCACCACCGCCGGCCTACAACTTCGCGGTTCTTCCAACGGTCACGTCACGTTATCCGCTGTGGGAAGGCAAGCAGGCTGACATCGAGAGCGCGCGCATCAACCAGCAGAGCGGCAAGACCGCCGAGCAGCTTGGAATCGTGTTGCCGTACAGCACGATCAAGCCGTTGCTGGCTGCAGCGTTCATGATCATCATGTTCGGCGGACTCCTCGTCGGTCACTGGCTGATCCTCGCGGGCGCGGCGGCAATGGTGTTGGCTCTTTATGGATGGCTCACGAGTCCGCTCGAACCGGGACACCACTAAATCATGTCAGCTACCGTATCGCATCATTATTCGAGCACAGGTCTCGAACATCGGAAGATTGCGATCTGGGCCTTCATAGGCTCGGAGTGCATGCTCTTCGTCTCGCTCATCTCGACCTATCTGATCTACAAGGATCGGAGTGTGGTTGGGCCGTATCCGCACACGCCGTGGACGGATCCATCCACGGGGCATGTCTATCATGCCATTCTCAACATTCCGGTGACGTCCGCTTCGACGTTCATTCTCCTCATGTCGTCGCTGGCCATGGTGCTCGCGCTTTCGGCGGTCGAGAACAAGGGAAAGCCGCAGCGCAACATGGGTGAGAGAATCCTCGGTAATTCCAAGCTGTGGCTGTTCATGACGGCGCTGCTCGGACTCGGATTCCTCGGCTGCCAGGCGTATGAGTTCACCTCATTCGTCAACGAAGGACTCACGATCAAGACGAACCTGTTCGGATCGACGTTCTTCACACTGACGGGTTTCCACGGTGCGCACGTGACCGCCGGCGTGATCTGGATTCTGTCGATGCTGTTCATCGACTTCAAGCGCGGTCTTGGCCCATCCGATGCACTAAGCGTTGACATAATGGCGCTGTACTGGCACTTCGTCGACGTCGTATGGGTCGCGATCTTCACTCTCGTCTATCTCATCCGGTAAATCAGAATGGATCACACACACGGTCAGTCCGCTCTGACACCCGCAGAGGAAGCGGCCATGGGCCGCGAGCACACGGGCCCGGGTTGGTCAGTTTACTGGAAGGTCGCGGTAGTCCTGACCATCATCACGATCGGTGAAGTATGGGTGTATTACATACCTGTCTTCGTCGCGTCGCGGCTCTTCCTGCCCACGCTTCTGACAATGAGCGCGGTGAAGTTTGCGATCGTCGCACTCTTCTACATGCACCTTCGCTATGATCACAAGCTGTTCCGGACTCTGTTCACCGGCCCGTTGATCATTGCTGTGTGCACGATGATGGCACTCCTGTTTCTGTTCGGACATCTGCATCTGGGACACGGTGGATAACCTGCTGTTGTTGTTGGCCCTCCACCCGGTCGCACAGGTCGGGTGGACGGGCTGGTCGATTCACTGGAGCACGGTAATCGGCATCGCGGCTCTCGCCGCTCTGTATCTGTGGCGCGCATCGCACGCCCCCGCGCCGGGAACACCCACGGGCAGACAGAAGCTGACTTTCTTTGCCGGCCTGTTCGTGATGTTCGCCTCGCTGAATGGTCCCCTGCACGACCTGAGCGATTCATTCCTGTTCAGCGCACACATGGTGCAGCACCTGCTGCTGACACTTTTGCTCCCGCCATTGCTGATTGCAGGAACGCCCGGCTGGATGCTTCGCCCGCTGATCAAACCGAGAGCGGTGCGTGCCGTCGCAAAATTCGTCACGCGCCCGGTATCGTGCTACGTCATCTTCAATCTTGTGATCATCGGCTGGCATCTGCCGGTGTTCTACAACGCAGCGCTCGCGAACCACAACATCCACATCGGTGAGCATCTCATGTTCATCGCGGCCGCCGTGTTGTTGTGGTGGCCATTCCTCAGCCCGATGCCGGAGCTGCCGCGACTGTCCTATCCCGGTCAGCTCCTGTACTGCTTTCTGACGACGCTTCCGATGTCAGTCGTGGCGATCTACATCACGATGGCCGATCACGTGCTGTATCCGGCGTACGCAGCCGCGCCGCGTCTGTGGCACATAACACCGATGATAGATCAGCAGGCAGGCGGGCTGATCATGTGGGTGCCCGGAAGTTTTGTATTCTACGGTCTGATGACCTTCATCTTCTTCAAGTGGGTCGCGCGCGGCGAGGATAGCCTTGCAGCAGCGCAGGTGGACTGGGTCGCCGAGCGCTGACCCAGTCCATCGCTGTCACGCGTCAGTGCCGTCGAGCGCCTCGGTGAAGTGTCCCTTGAGATCGGGATGGCGCATCCACATGAAGGTGAACATGACGATCGACGCGAGCAGATTCGCGACCATGATCTGATACCATGCGATGCCCCCGAGCTCTGTGCTGACGCTCAATAGCGCCGCCAGACCGTAGAAACCGGCCTCTACTATCACAAAGGTTATCAGAAAACCAGCAAGGATTGCCGGCGTGCGGCGCGCCTGGTGCACGGTCCACGCGACGATGATTCCGATTATCGCGAACGCTACATAGTGGAATATCGTGTAGATCGTGACATGAAGAAGCATGGTGTCGCTCATGCGTGGCGCACCGAGGAACCGGAGGAGCCCTGAACCAAGAACGTCGGGAGTGAAGAATGGATGGTGTTCGATCGTGTCGACGATCAGCAGCCAGACCGCTATCACAGTCGCGCTCAACACACCTGCGTAAATCCCTTCACGAATCGTATTGTGCTCACGAACGGCCATGCATTCTCCTGTAGAAGGGGAGCGAACGCCTATCAGTAATATTGGCTCAAATCCGCATAAACGACAATCAGCGTCGCCCCGTATATTTGTATCATGGAGCGTGCCGCGCCCACCCGCCTTCTGTCCCTCGATGTTTTTCGAGGTCTGACCATCGCGGGGATGCTGCTTGTAAACAACCCGGGAAGCTGGGGCGCGATCTATCCGCCGCTCGAGCACGCCACGTGGAACGGTTGGACACCAACCGACGTCATCTTCCCCTTCTTTCTGTTCATAGTAGGGGTAACGACCCACCTGTCGCTGAGCTCTCGCCGGGCGCGTGGCGCTACCGACCGCGAAATCATAATTCAGATCCTTCGGCGCGGCTTCATCATCGTCCTGCTCGGCTGGCTCATGGCGGGATTCCCCTACTATCCACTTACCCGTATCACCGAGATACGGTTCGGTGGAGTCCTCCCCCGGATCGGAGTCTGCTACATCGCCGGCGCCCTGCTGACGATGAAAACGACGCTCAAGCAGCAGGTTGTCATCCTGGCCGTGCTGTTGTTCGGCTACTGGTTCCTGCAAACGCTTGTTCCCGTACCGGGCCAGCATGGCGCCATCGGAGCGCTCCTGCTGGACCGTCCGGACGCCGTTCTATCCGCCTGGCTCGACCGGACCGTTCTTGGGCTGCCACACCTCTGGGTGGGGAGCAAGACGTGGGATCCGGAAGGAATCCTGTCCACGATCCCGGCCATCGGAACCGTGATCCTTGGCGTTTTCACCGGGCGCTGGATCACTCGTAAGGATGTGCCGATCGCCGAGCGCCTGAACGCCATGTTCGTGGTAGGCGCGCTTGCGATGATGGTCGGACTGATGTGGAACTGGGTATTCCCGATCAACAAGAGCCTCTGGACCAGCTCGTTCGTGATGTTCACCGGTGGCATGGCAGCGGTCACGCTGGCGGGATGCGTCTGGCTGGTCGACGTGCAGGAAATCCGCTGGTGGACCAAGCCGTTCGTCATTTACGGGATGAATCCAATCCTGGCGTTTGTTGGATCCGGTGTGTTGGCGCGGATCATCTACACGCTGATTCAGGTACCATACGGCGGCAGGATCGTCTCTCTCGAAACGGCGATCTACGAATCAGTGTTCCGGAGCTGGCTCGAGCCGCGCAATGCGTCACTGGCATTCGCGATCTGCGTGGTACTATTCTGGTTTGGCATCCTCACGGTACTCTACCGCAAGAAGATTTTTCTCAAAGTATAGCTTCTATTTTTTTGGTGCAAAGAACTCGAAATATCCTGCTCGCTCTGATCGCGATGGCAATCGCACTCCCCGTAAGTCCGGCAGACGCGCAGAAAACCAGCAAGAAACGAAAAAAGGCAGCGGTAGTCCAGAATCACAGACGCAAACCGTCCAGATCGCGGTCGCCCAAGGCGGCCTCGCCGATCGCTGCCGTCGCGCACTTCACCACTCCGCGCAGCGCCGCTGCACTCGCAAGCGACCTCGGCATCTTTCTGGAGCGCACACGGAGCGGGCAGTGGGGCGTGATGATCACGTCCGTCTCGCGCGGCGATACGCTCTTCTCGCGCAATCCGGGGCTCGAGCTCAGACCTGCATCGACGATGAAGCTCTTCACCACGGGCCTTGCGTTCGATCGGTTCGGGCCGGATTACCAGTTCAGCACTGACGTATTGCGCGACGGGCCGGCTTCCAGCGATGGCACGCTGCACGGAAACATCATCCTGCGCGGCGACGGCGATCCGTCGTTGTCCGGACGATTTCTCGACGGCGGCCCAAACGCGCCGATGGCTATGCTGGCTCAGCGCGTAGCGGCCGCTGGAATCAAGCGCATCACTGGTGACGTGATCGGCGATGCGACTGCATTCGACGATTCGCTGATCCCTGATGGCTGGCTCAATCGCTACCTCGGCGCCGGCTACGCTGCGCGCGTGAGCGGGCTGTCATTGAACGAGAACATCGTGTGGGTCGCGGTATCGCCTGGCTCCGGCAGCCATGCCCAGGTCGCGCTCGAGCCGATGACCACGGCCATGACTGTCGTCAACAAGGCTCGCACGGTTGGTGGCAGGGGTGCCAATCTGCACATGAGCAAGAAGTCCGACGGAACTATCACCGTTACGGGATCGATAGGCCGTCAATCCGGCACGCGTCGCTACTCGTACGTGATCGACGAGCCTGCGATGTTCGCAGCGGGAGCACTCCGCGCGTCCCTGCAAGCCGCAGGAGTGACGGTCGGTGGCTCGACGCGGCTTGCGCCAACTCCTGCGAAGGCAGTGAAGGTTGCGAGCCTGGCCTCGCCCACTCTCGCACGGATGGTAAGCGCAATGAATCGAGAGAGCATCAATCATTACGCTGAGCTGCTATTCCGCGACGGTGCGCGAGGGCCACAGCACACCATGCAGGGAACGGTTGCGAACGGCAACCACGCCATGCACGAGTTTTTTGCGCGAGTCGGCGCTGACACGTCGACGATCTACAACGCTGACGGAAGCGGCCTGTCGGTGAACGATCGCCTTACGGCCAGATCTATGGTGCAGCTGCTGGATTACGCACACCACGCGACCTGGGGTCCCGAGTTCCACGCATCGCTTCCGGTTGCCGGCGAGAGCGGCACTCAGCGCACCCGCATGAAGGGTAGTCCAGCACAGGGAAACCTGCACGCGAAGACGGGGACGACCAACGACGTGATTGCGCTAGCGGGCTACGTCACGGCTACTGACGGCGAAGTGCTGGCATTCTCATTTCTGTACAACGGCAACGATCGCTGGAACGCCAAGTCGACTATCGACGTGATGGGTGAGACGCTGGCGAGCTTCGGGCGGGATTAAACATCACGGGTGCGACGAATCATCGTCGCACCCGTGATTTGGTAATTGAGCCGCGCGATTACATCGCGCGCATGTTGATTCCGCGCTTTGCCAGCTCGTCGATGTACTCCTTCGCTGGTATGCACTCGTCAGGTGTGTGAACACCGGCCGGCTTGATCTCGCCACGCGCCTGCATCTGCCCGGTAATGCTCAGAGAGTATCCCGTGGTGCGCATCATCGCACTGATCCCATGCTCTGCGTCGTACTTGTCGACGAGCTCCCAGCCGAGCTTCGTGGGAGCGCCATTCTTGCGACCGCTTACCTCGACGCGCAGCGCGACCAGATCCGGTGACTTGGGCTTGGTGAGATGCGGACCCATTGCCGCAACTGCTACATCGCGCGGTTTAACCTTCGATCCCTTGACGTCGATCGGATCGAGGTCGAGCAATCCCAGGTCGCGAATCGCTTCCATGATCTTCGCGTGGCCGGGATAACGTAGCGTCTTGTATTCCATCGTCTTGATCTTGCCTTCGTAACGGAACGGCAAGGTCGAGAGTCCGCCGGCAGTGTGAAATGCTTCGAGCTCTCCCACCGGCTTTGCAAACTCCACCGGCTCGATCTCGCTGAGCGCGGTCACCTGCGCACGTTTTCCGTTGCGCACGACCCACGACAATGTCGTGTAGTAATCGAGCACACCTTCGAGCGAGTAAACTATCTGATACTTGAGCGGTCCTTCCGGATGCTGCGGCAGTCCGCCGACGAAGATCTTGACCGAATCGACCTCGTCCAGCTGTGAGATGCCGTACTGCGCGAGAATGGTATCCATGCCTGGAGCGAGCCCGCAGTCAGGAATCACGGTGCACTTCTGCTCCTTCGCGCGCGCGTCCAGCTTCTTCTGCTCGAAGACGATGTCTGTGTTGCCGCCCAGGTCGCAGAAGTTTACCCCGACTTCGACCGCGTACTTGGCCATGTCGAGGTTGAAGTAGTACGGAATCGCGCTCATCACAGCGTCACACCCGCGCATCAGCGCGCGCACTGCATCCGCGTCGCGCACATCCAATGGCGTCGGGATGAGCCGTTTGCCTGAATACGGCTTGAGGAAATCGGCGAGGTGATCGATGTGAAGATCGGCCAGCCGAACCTCGGTGACGTCGGGATTCTGCAAGAGATCGTACGCGCAAGCCGAGCCCTGCAATCCTGCGCCCAAGACGAGCATTCGCATTCTGGTATTCCTCAAACGAAAAGTGAAACAACGCGAGCGTGAAAACAAAAACCTCCCACGAACAGCGTGGGAGGCGGAAAATCAAAGGCCCTGATACCAATCCGACTGTTACAACGTCCTGTTAAACCGTCGAAAAGGTCATCCCCACGCGCGATCGCTCGGCGCGTGCGTTGGGAGCCGCAAAAAGGCTCGGACGTTCCATGGCTGGAGTAAGGATGTTGGACATCAGAACAGAATGCTACGGAAAAGCGCAACGAGAGTCAAGGCAATGGCTCTGCTACAGACCCGGCAACGACGCGGATACTCGCCGCTTCCGCTGGTGGCTATTGTTCAGACATGACCTGGCAATCTCATCTTCTCACGACGCCCGACCAGATCCGCGACCTTCTGGAGCGATCCAAACGCATTGCCGTACTTGGAATCAAGCCCGATCCGGAAAAGCCGGCGTACTATGTTCCCGAATACACGCAGCGCGCTGGGTACGAGATCATTCCCGTCCCCGTGTATTACCCGGACCTGAAAGAAGTGCTCGGTGAGCCGGTATATCGGTCGCTCATCGCGGTGCCCGGTGAAATAGACATCGTCGACGTATTTCGACGGCCGACGGACATTTCGAAGCACGTCGACGACATCATCGCGAAGCGTCCGAAAGCAGTCTGGTTCCAGCTCGGCATTCGGAACGACGAAGCAGCAGAGGCGATTGCGCGCGCCGGGATCGACGTCGTGCAGGATCGCTGCATGCTTGTGGAGTTGAAGCGGATCGGGAGATAGGCGAGGACATCGTCATCCCGCCGAAGGCTGGGATGACGACATCTACCTATCCAATTCGGCCCTAAACGCAGACCTGATTCCGCCCGCGGTCCTTGGCGCGATACAGCGCAGCGTCTGCACGCGCAAACAGATCCTCCGCACTATCGATCTGCGGCGACGGGAAACATGAGACACCGATCGAAACTGTGACCCTGACGGAAGCGGTGCGGGCTGCCTCGAAGTTGTGCTGCTCCACCCGCTGCCGGATGCGCTCGGCGAAGGCCACGGCGCCCATCTCACCGGTTTCCGGGAGGACGACGACGAATTCCTCGCCACCGTAGCGCGCGACCATGTCCACACTGCGCACGGCTCTCTGCAGGATCATGCCGATGCCGCGCAATACTTCGTCGCCAACCAGATGGCCGAAGGTGTCGTTGACGAGCTTGAAGTGATCGAGATCGATCATGAGCATGGTCAGCGGCGAGTTGTAGCGTCGTACCCGCTCCAGCTCGGCGACGAGGCGGATCGTGAGGGCGCGGCGATTGAGAAGGTGCGTGAGCGGATCGGTGTGTGCCAGAGCTTCGAGCCGCGCGTTGTCGGCTTTTGTCTGCTCGATCGTGTGCGCCTGCTCGATCGCGTTAACGGCGCTCTTGATCACCGTGTCGGCGAACTCGACGTCACTCGCCGCGAGTGGGTCCTGATCGGTAGTGCGGCGCAGGAGAAAGACGCCGGTGCGCATCTTCTCGAACGCGAATGGGATCGCGATGACGGAGCGCACGTTCATGCGTGTGCCGTCGCGTGCCCACTGCTCGCGCAAGCGGGCGTACCACGGACTTGTCTGCAGATCCTGAATCAGTACTGGCCGCTTCTGGTCCAGCGCGGCGGAGACTTCGGGATAGCGATCGAGCTCGATCTCCAGATTGGCGAGATTGGGTTGCTCGAACGCCGTGGCGACCATTCCACGCGCATCGCCTGGTCTTGCAAGAATGACTGACGAGTGGGAGAGTTGCAGCGCGCGGGCGAGGCGCCGCGCGACCATGTGGAATATCTCCTCGGTGGAGAGATTCCCCATGACTTCGTGCATTATGTCGACGAGGTGACGCTTGCTCTCAGCTTCCTGTCGCGTACGAAGCAACTCACCTTCAGCCTTACGAAGCGCTGCACGCAGCGCCTCGAGTTGGTCGCCGGAATCCGCGGTGGCGGCTGGAGCCGCAGCATCGGGGAGATTCTGCGGCGGTTGATCGCACTCCGGGCCAGTCACACCCGCTTGAGCGGGATCGGGATCTGCTTCGGGAGGAGTTCCTTTCGGATCCACCGTCAACGGATTCCGATCCGCACTCGTGGGATGTGGCGGCTCAGTCAGGTCCTTGTCACTCTTCGTCAGCAAGCGTTTCGACCGTCTCCTCATCCACGGTGCCGTCGTCACCCTCGACCTTGTCTTCGGGAATGACACGGGCGACCGCGGTCACAAGATCGCCATCGTCCAGATTCACGAGCTTAACACCCTGCGCGATTCTTCCTGTCACGCGCACCTGCGAAACCGACGAACGTATGATAACGCCGTGTTTCGTAATGAGCATGATCTCATCTTCCGGCAGGACTTCCATCAGTGACACCACGTCACCGGTCTTATCGGTGCGGTTGACAGTGATGATTCCCTTTCCACCACGCTTCTGAACTCTGTAATCATCTATGTGCGAGCACTTGCCGAGTCCCTTCTCGGTTACGACGAGAAGAGTCGCCTCGCGCTTGATGACGACCATTCCAACAACGGCGTCGTCCGGGCGCAGCTCTATGCCCTTCACACCGGTGGTGTCGCGGCCCATCTCACGCACATCCTTCTCGTGGAATCGCACCGACAGGCCATGCTTGGTAGCGAGCACCACGTCGTTCGTTCCACTTGTAATCTGCACGTCGATCAGCTCGTCGCCGGACTCAATCTTGATTGCCTTGATTCCATTGGCGCGAGGATTCGCATACGCCGACAGCGCGGTCTTCTTGACCGTTCCGCGACGCGTGCAAAACAACAACGACTGCGTATCCCCGAACTCGCGCACGGGAACCACAGCTCTGATCTGAGTATCGGGCTGGACGTTGATCAGGTTAACGATCGGCTTGCCGCGGCTGGCGCGGCCGGCCTGGGGGATCTCGTGGACCTTGAGCCAGAAGCAGCGCCCATCGTCCGTAAAGCAGAGGATGTAGTCATGGGTCGACCCGATGAACAGGTGCTCGATGAAGTCCTCTTCCTTGAGCCCCTGCCCGTTCAGGCCGCGGCCGCCGCGCCGCTGCTTGCGGTACGTCGACGTTGACGTCCTCTTGATGTATCCAGTATGCGAGATCGTGATCACCATGTCTTCTTCGGCGATCAGATCCTCTACCGAGAACTCGCCCTGGTCGTTCGTGATCTCGGAGCGGCGCTCGTCTCCGTAGGTCGCGTTGATCTTCTCCAGCTCGTCGCGAATGATCTGCATGCGGCGTGGACGCGATGCAAGGATGTCGCGCATCTCCTTGATGAACGCGCGCAGATCCTTGAGCTCGGCTTCCAACTTCTCGATCTCGAGGCCGGTGAGCTTGGCGAGGCGCATGTTGAGAATCGCTTCCGCCTGCCGCTCGCTCAACTTGAAGCGCGCCTGAAGCTGCATGCTCGCGGTCGGTGTGTCCTTGGCCGCTCGGATGAGCTTGATCACCGCATCGATGTTGTCGACGGCGATCTTCAAGCCTTCGAGTATGTGCTCGCGCTCGAGTGCCTTGTCCAGCTCGAACTGGGTGCGCCGCGTCACGACTTCGTGACGGTGCGCGATGAAGTGCATCAGCACATCCTTGAGCGGCAATACCTTCGGCACCAGCTGGCCCGTCACCGAATCCGGCACGAGCGCGAGCATGATCACGCCGAAGGTGGACTGCATCGCGGTGTGCTTGTACAGCTGATTCAGGACTACGCGTGGAATCGCATCGCGCTTGAGCTCGATGACCATGCGCATTCCGTCGCGATCGCTCTCGTCGCGCAGGTCGCTGATGCCTTCGAGCTTTCCTTCACGAACCTGAGCGCGAATGTCGATCAGTAGCCTGGACTTGTTGACCTGGTACGGAAGCTCGGTGACGACGATCTGCGCGCGGCTGGACGACTCGCGCTCCTCGATCACCGCGCGTGCGCGCATCACGATGCGCCCGCGGCCGGTCTCCTGATAGTCGGTGATTCCGGCGGTGCCGTAGATGTAGCCGGCGGTCGGGAAATCGGGTCCCTTGATGTGCTTGCGGAGCGCGCTGGCTGGAAGATCGGGATCTTCGATGAGCGCGACGAGTGCGCTCGTGACTTCACGCAGATTGTGCGGCGGAATGTTGGTCGCCATTCCAACTGCGATACCGGACGAGCCGTTGACGAGCAGATTGGGCATCGCCGACGGAAGAACGCGCGGCTCCTGCAAGCGATCGTCGAAGTTCGGCTGGAAGTCGACGGTGTGCTTGTCGACATCGACGAGCATCACGGTGGCGATGCGTGTGAGGCGCGCTTCGGTGTAACGATATGCGGCAGCGTTGTCGCCATCGACAGATCCGAAGTTTCCCTGACCATCCACCAGCGGATAACGCAGCGAGAAGTCCTGCACCATGCGCACGAGCGCATCGTACACGGAACTGTCACCGTGCGGGTGATACTTGCCGAGCACGTCGCCGACGACAGTCGCCGACTTCTTGTACGGACGCCCGGGAACAAGACCAAGCTCGTTCATCGCGTACAGCACTCGGCGATGCACAGGCTTTAGACCGTCGCGCACGTCGGGGAGCGCGCGCGAGAC
>Ga0157370_10006162_pt1 | contig 13307 bp, 11 predicted proteins | sample C35metaG_FD_113463 | JGI IMG/M metagenome (GOLD analysis project Ga0157370, IMG submission 113463) | Corn rhizosphere microbial communities from Kellogg Biological Station, Michigan, USA - C3-5 metaG | ecosystem: Host-associated > Plants > Roots > Rhizosphere > Soil | place: USA: Michigan...
AGGGAGTATGGGGTTCGGCGGATTCGGTATCGAAAAACTGCTCCTCGTCTTCGTCATCGTCCTGCTCGTCTTCGGTGCCAAACGGATCCCGGAGATTGCGGGGTCGATGGGGAAGGGCATTCGCGAGTTCAAAAGGAGCGTCAACGAGCTCCAGTCGGGACACGCGGACGACAGCCTCCAGAGCGGCAGCGAGCCCGCGCCGCCTGTGGAACACAGCGCGGAGCGGCGCGAGGTCAAGCGCTTGATGTAACGTGACGCGCCGACTGCAGCGTCTCTTTTCCGATGACGCGGCCGATGTGCGCGGCCGCGTCATCGGCATCTATGCATTGTTAGGCGTGTTCAACGTGGGCGCCTGGGTCTGGGCGTTCACTGCGTTTCACGCCTACCCGCTGCTTCTCGGCACGGCTCTCCTCGCATACGGCTTCGGGCTTCGCCACGCGATCGACGCCGATCACATCGCCGCGATCGACAACGTCACGCGCAAGTTGATGCACGATGGGAAGAAGCCGCTGACGGTCGGCTTCTTCTTTTCGCTTGGGCACTCGACCGTCGTGGTGTTGGCGTCGGTCGCGATCGCCGTCACGGCGATGGCGCTCGAGACGCGCATGTCGACGCTGCATGCGACGGGCAGCATCATCGGCACACTCGTCTCGGCGCTGTTCCTGCTCGCGATCGCGGTGATGAACCTGTTCATTCTCGCCGCCGTGTGGCGCGCGTTTCACCGCGTGCGGTCGGGCGGCGCGGTCGTCGAAGAGGATCTGAACGCGCTGCTCGCGGGCCGAGGACTCATCGCGCGCGTCCTGCGCCCGTTGTTCGCGATGGTGCGCCGGAGCCGGCACATGTACCCTCTCGGTCTGCTCTTCGGGTTGGGCTTCGACACCGCCACCGAGATCGGTCTGTTAGGCATCTCGGCGGCGGAAGCGGCGAAGGGCATGCCGATCTGGTCGATTCTCGTGTTCCCGACGCTCTTCACCGCGGGCATGAGCCTGGTCGACACGACCGACAGCATCCTGATGACCGGCGCCTACGGGTGGGCGTTCGTGAAGCCGATCCGCAAGCTGTACTACAATCTCACGATCACGTTCGTGTCGGTGGTGGTGGCGCTGTTGGTCGGCGGGATCGAAGCGCTCGGCCTGGTGGGCCGTCGCTTCGCGCTCGACGGCGCGTTCTGGCGCGCCGTCGGAGCGCTCAACGACAACTTCGGCGTCCTCGGCTACTTGATCGTGCTCGTGTTCGTGGTCAGTTGGGCCGGGTCGGTGCTGATCTATCGTCTCAAAGGGTACGACGAGCTCGAGCCAAGCGCCTAACGGAACAGCGTGCTGAAAGCGACTCGGACTCAGGCGCCGAGCACGAGCAGCGTGAACGTACCAGGCAGCATCGGCGGACGGCGCCGCGGGTTCTGCGCCGTCGACTCGGCCGGCGGCGGACCGAACTTGGCCGAGACGGTGAACACGCGATGCGCGCGCTCGTCGATCTCCATCGTGCGCGCGCCCTGCATCGTGGTGTCGGTTTCCGCCACGGTGAACTTGTCCGGCGCATCTTCGTGGATCACCGTGAGCGTTCCCTCGCCGGTGGATGCGAACGCGTTGCCTGAGCTGGCATCGTAGCGCGTGGCGTCTACGCCCGCGCCAATGGGCAGCGTCGTGATGAGCTTCCCGTCGGTGGCGTTCGAGATGGCCATCACCTTGGTGCGGCACCCGCTGAACAAGATGTGGTGGGCGCGATCGATCGCGAGTCCGGTGGCGCCCTTGCATGAACTCAGCGGCCACTTGCGCGTCACCTTCATCGTTTTCGCATCGATCTCTGCGACCTCGCCGTCTTCCTCGAGATTCACGTAGACTTTGCCCGCGCCGTCGGAGACGCCGAATTCCGGTCCGGCGCCGAGATCGATCGTACCGATGCGTTTGCCGGACAGGCCATCGATCACCGATGAAGACTTCGAATCGCCGTTGAAGGTGAAGATGTGGCCGGTGGCCGGATCGAAGAGAATCGCGTCGGCGTCGGGCGCCGCCGTCGTTCTGCCTAACACACGCAGCGACTTGAGGTCGAACATGACCACGGAGCTATCGCCGCCCGATGTGGCGAAGCCGTGGCCGGTCTTGTAGTCGAACGCGATGCCGTGCGAGCGATTGAAGCCGGGGATCTCGCCGATCTGCCGGCCCGTCTCCGGGTCGACCACCATGACGCGGTTCTGCCGCGAGATGAAGAGCCGGTGTCCGACGGTGTCGAGCGCAAGATAGTCCCACCCGCCGTCGCCGCCTAACGTATAGCTCTTGACGATGTGGTAGCCGGGTCCCGGTGCCGGGATGGCCAGTGTCGCGATCGCCGCCGCGGCCAGCGCGAATCGGTGAAATGTCATCTAATCGAAGCCCTCGAGCGTGACATGGGAGGTCGGTGCCCCGGTCGCGCGCCCAACGGGCCGTGCGATCGTGTCAGAATAGTAGAAAACCGACCTGTCAGCGCGATTACACGGCGCTCGGGGCGCGTGCCGGTCTCAGCGCGGTGCGACGTCCCACGGTGCGATTCTGTGTACGTCGCCCATTTGCATTTTTGGATGCACTAAATTATTGGTTAGCCATGCAAGAAATCCGCCTCGTGGTCCCGACACGGGCTGCCCCGTCATGGCGACGCGCCTGACCGACCGCGAGCAGAGCGCACAGGAGACGCCGCCGTCGCGCCCGGCCCATCCGGGGTGGCGTCGGGCGCGCGTCACGCCGAGTCTGGCCGAGGCGTATCGCACGGTCGCGATCCCGGGTCTCAGCCGCTGGCGCAAAGCGCTCGCGTTCGCCGGACCCGGATTTCTCGTCGCCGTCGGATACATGGACCCGGGCAACTGGGCCACGAGCCTCGCCGGCGGTTCGGCGTTCGGCTACACGCTGCTCAGCGTCATCGTCATCTCGAACCTTCTGGCGATTCTGTTGCAGGCGCTGGCGGCAAAGTTAGGCATCGCCACCGGGCGCGACCTGGCGCAAGCCGTGCGCGACAGCTACTCGCGGCCTACCGTCATCCTCCACTGGCTCCTCTGTGAGCTGGCCATCGCCGCGTGCGACCTGGCCGAGGTCATCGGTTCGGCCATTGCGCTCAACCTGCTGTTCCACATCCCGATCGTCGTCGGCGTGCTGCTCACGGGGCTCGATGTTCTCCTCATTCTCGTGCTCCAGCACCGCGGTTATCGCACGCTCGAGGCGCTCGTCATCGCAGTCATTGGCACCATCGGCGTCTGCTTCGTGTTCGAGATCGTCGTGTCGCGCCCCGACCTTGGCGCCGCGGCGCGCGGCCTGCTGCCGTCGGTCGAGATCATCCGCAATCCGGCGATGTTGTACCTCGCCATCGGGATTCTCGGCGCCACGGTCATGCCCCACAACCTGTATCTGCACTCATCTATAGTGCAGACGCGCCGGTACGACGAAACCTCGCGTGGCAAGCGGGAGGCGATCCGCTACGCGATCCTCGATTCGACCGCCGCGCTCATGGCCGCGCTCTTCATCAACGCAGCAATTCTCGTGGTCGCGGCGGCGACCTTCCACAGGTCCGGCCATACCGGGGTCGCCGAAATCCAGGACGCGTACAAGCTGCTGACGCCGCTGTTAGGCGTCGGCGGCGCCAGCACGGTGTTCGCGCTCGCGCTCCTGGCATCGGGTCAGAACTCCACGCTCACCGGGACGCTGGCCGGCCAGATCACCATGGAAGGGTTCCTGGACATTCGCATGCGGCCCTGGCTGCGGCGCCTGCTCACGCGCGGCATCGCGATCGTACCGGCGGTGATCACGGCCGCATATTTCGGCGAGCGCGGCACGGCCAGGCTGCTCATTCTGAGCCAGGTGGTGCTGAGCATGCAGTTGTCCTTCGCCGTATTCCCGCTCGTGATCTTCACGTCGAACAAGGCGAAGATGGGAGAGTACGTGAATTCGCCGTGGCTCAAGCGCGTCGCGTACGCCGTTGCGTTCGTCATCGCGGGGCTCAACGTGTGGCTGCTCACGCAACTGGTGCGCGGCTGATGCCGGCGCGCGCGAAAGGGCGGAAGCCCGCCACGGGATCGCCGCACGGCGAGGCTGCACGGCTGCCCGATCTCACGGCGCCGGTGGAGGACTACCTCAAGGCAATCTACGAGCTGGAGCGTGCGGGCGAGCCGGCCGCCACCACCGACCTCGCGGCGCAACTCGGCCTAACGCCCGCGTCGGTGACCGGAATGGTGCGCCGTCTCGCCGAGCAGGGGCTGCTCACGCACGAGCGGTATCGCGGTGTTCGCCTAACGGCCAAGGGGCGGCGCAGCGCGCTCCGGACGCTGCGACGCCACCGCATCATCGAGGCGTACCTCGTCAACGCCCTCGGGTACGGCTGGGACGAAGTGCACGTCGAAGCCGAGCGACTCGAGCACGCGGCGACCGACGCGCTGATCGATCGCATGGCGCTCGCCATTGGCGAACCCACCGTCGATCCCCACGGCGCGCCGATCCCGAGCCGGGAGGGCGCCGTCGAAGAAGCACGCTATCGCGCGCTCGCCGACCTCGGCGCCGGCATGGCCGCCACCGTGATGCGTGTGGCGGACGAAGATCCGATGCTCCTCCGCTATCTCTCGGATCTCGCGCTCACGCCGGGTTGCACCGTGCGCGTGGTCGAGCGCGCGCCTTACGGAGGACCGATCACCATCGAGGTCAACCGCCGGCGCAAGCTCATCGGTCCCGCGCTCGCCGAGCGCGTCCTCGTGCGGGCGGATCGCATGTAGACGGCTGGGCTTGCTCGGCGTTGCCATGCCCGCGGAGCACGCGATATGCTTGCGATAGCGCACCACAGGAAACGACGACGCATGCGAATCGACATCGAAGTCAACGGCAGCCGCCATTCGGTGGACGTCGATCCATCGCAGACGCTGCTCGAAGTACTGCGCGACGAGCTCGGCCTTACGGGAACGAAGTATGGGTGCGGCGAAGGGCGATGCGGTGCGTGCACGGTTCTCATGGGCTCGCACGCAGTGGCCTCGTGCACGATCCCGGCGCAGTCGGCGGCCGGCGCGAAGATCACCACGATCGAAGGGCTCGAGCACGACGGCCATTTGCACCCGGTGCAACAGGCCTTCCTCGACGAGCAGGCGTTCCAGTGCGCGTACTGCACGCCCGGAATGGTCATGGCCAGCGTGGCGCTGCTGCGCGCGAACCCGCAGCCGAGCGCGGAGGAGATCGCGCGCGGGCTCGAGACCAATGTGTGCCGCTGCGGCACGTATCCGCGCATCGTCGCTGCCGTTAGGCGTGCGGCGGCGGCCGGTGGCGGGGAGGCGCGGCCATGATCACGCGCGACCGATCCGAGGGCGCATCGCGCCGGGAGTTTCTGAAGATGCTGGGTGGCGGACTCTTGGTGGTGCTCGTGACGCGCGACGCTCTTGCGGCCCCCCCACTCGGCGCCCGCCTAACCGGAGCGGATCCGGCTGCGCCGCAGATCCCGGAAGACGTGAGCGCATGGCTCCACATCGACGCGAACGGCGCCGTGACCGTGTTCACCGGCAAGGTCGAGTTCGGCCAGGGCATCCGCACGTCGCTCGCACAGGAAGTCGCCGAAGAGCTGCGCGTCCCGCTGTCGTCCATTCATCTCGTCATGGGCGACACGATGCTCACGCCGTTCGACATGGGCACGTTCGGCAGTCGCTCGACGCCGCAGATGGGCACGCAGCTCCGCAAAGTCGCGGCGACCGCTCGCGAGCGCCTCGTCGCGCTGGCGGCCGAGCGCTGGCACGTGAGCCCCAATGGCCTAACGACGGCCGATGGGCGCGTCAGTGATCCGCACACGCACCGCTCGCTGCGCTACGGCGAGGTCACCGCCGGCCGCACGATCACGGCCACCGTGAGCGATGACGTCGCGCTCACCCCGAAAGCGCATTGGACGGTGGCGGGCACGTCGGCGCCGCGCGTCGGCGCGCGCGACCTCGTCACGGGACGGCACGAGTACACGTCGGACATGCGCGTGGCGGGCATGCACTACGCGAAGATCCTGCGCGCGCCATCCATCGGCGCCACGCTGGCGTCGCTCGATGCGAGCGCGGCGCAGGCGATCCCCGGCGTCGCGGTCACGCGCGATGGCGACTTCGTGGGCGTCACGGCGCCATCGGCGCCGGCCGCCGCCAAAGCGTTAGGCGCGCTGCGCGCGACGTGGACCCCGGCGTCCGGCGCGGCGCCGTCGTCGCGCGACATCTCCGACTATCTCCGCCACACGCCCGCGCAGGAAGCCGGTCCCGGACACGAAGGCGGTCCCACGGAACCGTTCGAGCGCGGCGATGCGACGGCCGCACTCACCGCCGCGCCCCACCGTCTCACGCAATCGTACACGGTGGCGTACATCGCGCACGTCCCGCTCGAGCCGCGCGCTGCGCTCGCCCAGTTCACGCACGAGGCCGGCGGCGATCGCCTCACGGTGTGGACCGGCACGCAACGCCCGTTCGCCGTCCGCGATCAGGTCGCGCAGGCCGTCGGGATGCCTAACGATAGCGTGCGCGTGATCGTGCCCGACACGGGATCGGGCTACGGCGGCAAGCACACCGGCGAAGTCGCGGTCGAGGCCGCGCGGCTCGCCCAAAAAATCGGCCGGCCCGTCAAGCTCGTGTGGACCCGCGAAGAGGAATTCCGTTGGGCGTACTTCCGCCCGGCCGGCGTCATCGACGTCGACGCAGGCGTCGATGCGAACGGCATCATCACCGCGTGGACCTTCGACAACTACAATTCGGGACCCGCCGCGATCCGGCCGCCGTATACCATTGCCAATCAGCGCGTCACCTTCCATCCGTCGGCGTCGCCGCTGCGCCAAGGCTCATATCGCGCGCTCGCGGCCACGGCCAATCATTTCGCGCGCGAGTCGCACGTGAGCGAGCTCGCGCACATGGTGGACATCGACCCTGTTGCGTTCCGGCTCAAGAACATCGACGATCAGCGGTTGCGCGACGTGGTGCAAAAGGCCGCAGACCAATTCGGCTGGCCGGGCACGAACCATCAGGCCGGCCACGGCGTGGGCGTGGCGTGCGGCTTCGAGAAGGGCGGCTACGTGGCCACATGCGCCGAAGTTTCGGTGGACCACGGCTCCGGCGAGGTGCATGTCGTGCGCGCGGTAACGGCATTTGATTGCGGTGCCATCGTGAACCCGGATGGCTTGCGCAACCAGATTTCCGGTGCGCTGGTGCAGGGCATTGGCGGTGCGCTCTTCGAGGCCATCGAGTTCGACCACGGTGTGATTCGCAACGCACACCTGGCGGAATATCGCGTGCCCCGCTTCAGCGATGCGCCGGCGATCGACGTGGTGCTGGTCGACCGGCCCGATGAGCCGTCGATGGGCGCGGGCGAAGCACCGATCATGGCGCTCGCGCCCGCCGTTGCAGCGGCGATTTTCGAGGCGACCGGGATCCGGCTGCGCGCACTGCCCATGGCGCCGGCCGGCATCAAGCTGGCCGCTGCGTCGGGCGCCGGATCCCGTTAGGCGAACCTAGGGCAGGCGCCCGCCGCTGTCGGGCCGGAATCGACGGATGCGCCTGTGCTGCTGCCGCAGTGACCGGAATGTGTCGCGCTGCTCGGGCGTCAAGACGCTGTCGATCTGCGCTTGCGTGGCGCCGATGAGCGCGCGTATCTGCGGCATTGTCTCCTTGCGGATCGAGTCCAGTATCGCCGTCCGATGCTGCATGATCGTGTCGATGCGCGCCTGCTGATCCGGCGTGAGGTGAAGCTGGCGCGCGAAGTCCGCGCGCATGCGCATCCGCGCGCTGTCTGCGTTAGGCCCGCCACGAATGACTGCGAATGGCCCGAACGGGGGTCGCGGCCGCCGGAAAAACGTCCGATCGAGACCGATGCCCACCAGAATGCCGGCGATCAGCGTCACGCCCACGACCACCGCTGCCATCGCCCGAGGCGAGAACGCGCCCTCCGGTCGATCACCGCGCGGATCCGTCATTGCGCGAGCACCTCGGCGGCGAACGTTTCGGTCGTCGGCTGGCCGACGATCGACACCGCGACGTCCTGATCCGAGGCCGCGCCGGTCACGGCTTCGATCAGTGTTCCTCCCGGCGCGGCCGAGTCAGTTGTGGTGCGCTCGAGCGCGATCAGCGCGAGAGCCGCGATCCCGGCCGCCACCGCCAGCGGAATCGCGGCGCGCGTCCACAGGGCGGCGTGCTCCCACCAGCGCCGCCGAGCCGCGATGACGCGCCGGCCTAACGCAGCGACGTGGATGCGCCGGGCCAGCGCGTCCCAGTCCACCGCATCGTACGGCGGTTTCCCCGCCGCGCGCGTGAGCTGCGCGTGGAGCTCCGCTTCGAGCTCGCCGTGAAACTCGTCACTCATGGGTTCATTCTCCGCGCAACGGCGCGAGCGCTTTTCGCAGCGCGTGCCGCGCCATGTGGAGGTGCCAGCGCACCGTCCCTTGTGATACGCCTAACAGTGCCGCGATTTCCACACCCGACATCCCGTCGATGTCCGCCAGCTCGACGATCAACCGCTGGCGCTGCGACAATCCCTCGAGCGCCGCCTGAAACCGATCGCGAATTTCGGTCCGCTCGTACATGCCGGCCGGCGACGGCTCCGCCGCCTCCAACGTGTCTGCCGGCATCGCCTCCGTTCGACGGATCGCCCGCGACTTTCGGGCGTTGAGCCCGCGGTTCACGACGATGCGAAAGAACCACGGGCCGAACGGCCGCGACACATCGAACGACGCGATCCGCTCGAGCGCCGTGAGAAACGCGTCCTGCACCAGATCCTCGGCGTCCTCGCGATGGCCTAACACACGGTACGCGATTGCAAACGCGCGGCGCAGGTAGCGGCGCACGACCAGGTCGAATGCCGCCACGTCCCCGCGTTGCACTCGCGCGAGTAGTGCCGATTCTTCGGCGACCGTGCGCTCGCTGTCCGACGCTTGTGCGGCGCTCGAATCCACCAACGCGCTCACCAGACCGTTGGGCGTCAGGGACCGTCGTCACCACCCATGCGCGAGCGCATCTGTTCGTCGCGCTTGGCTTCATCGGCATGCATCTTCGCCACGTTGTCGTCAAACTTCGGTTGTTGATCCGATGTCAACAGACCGCGCGCTTCCGTGAGCTCGTGATCGCGCAATTGGCGCGCGCCGTTGCGCATTGACTTGGCCGAGTCCGGATCGGCGCCGTTCTGCATCAGCGTCCACAACGCGCGCCCGTAATCGCCCAGCTGCGGGCGATACGCCTTCTCGATCTTGTCGAGCGTGTCCTTCTGCGCGTCCTGCAGCTTGATGTCCTTGAGGGCCGGCTTGAGCGCCGCCATGTCCTCGAAGCGCTTCTGGATGTCGTCTTCCGACATCCGACGACGAGCTCCAGGGCGACCGCTTCCCATGCCGCGCCGTCCCATGCCGCCCATTCCACCCATGCCGCCGCCGCCGGGATATCCTTGCGCGGCGACAACGCCAGGCGCAAAGGCCAGCGCGGCCGCAGCGACGCTCGCGAGTGTCAGCAGAGTCATCCGTCGCATCGATCATCTCCAGCTCGGGCAATCGGGGCGGCGCAGAGTGCGTCGCCGAGCATGCATCATACATACACCGAACGCGTCACACTCGTTGGGTGCAGCGCGCGCCGTTGACACCCCTCGGAGCCCGGGTTATGCTGCGCGCCGATCGGCCCCCTCGCTCACTCCCAGGCGATGGGGCCATTGTGTTGGTGGACGGGGGTTGGTCGCGATGCCGATGACATCATTGCGCCCCGGGGCGCGCGGTGCACAGTGGACGGACCAGGCGCTCGAGCTGCTGCGCCTGCGCCCGGGCAGCCGCGCGCCTAACGATCACGGCGCCGGCGGCGTGAGCGATCCGCGTGCGCAGGCGCTGTTCGTTTTCGCGGGTGCGACCACCGTGGCGGCGCTCGAACGCCTCGACACCACCCGCCACGGCCTAACGACCAGCAGCGCCGAGCAGCGCCGCGACGCCATCGGACTCAACGAGATCGCGCACGAGAAGGAGCCGGCCTGGTTCGTCCAACTGGTGCACGCCTTCATCAATCCATTCATCGGCGTGCTCGCCGTCCTCGGTGTCGTCTCGTACCTCACGGGTGACGTCAAAGCGGTGATCGTGATTTCGGTGATGGTCACGATCAGCGCGCTGCTCCGATTCGTGCAGGAGTTTCGCTCCAACCGCGCCGCGCTGGCGCCCAAAGCGATGGTGCGCACGAGCGCCACCGTCGAGCGCACCGATGAGCCGTCCGAAGACGATCCGTCACCGCGGTCTCGCCGCCGCGAGGTGCCCATCGAGGAGCTCGTCCCCGGCGACGTGATCGCGCTCTCCGCCGGCGACATGGTGCCCGCCGACGTGCGCTTTCTGGCGGCCAAGGATTTGTTCGTGAGCCAATCGGCGCTCACCGGCGAGGCCGTGCCCGTCGAGAAGGGCGACGCACCCGTCGATGTCGCCTCCGGGAGCTTCACGTTAGGCGAGCTCCGCAACATCGGCTTCCTCGGGACGTCGGTTGTGAGCGGAACCGCGGCCGCCGTGGTCGTCGCCACCGGCGATCGCACCTACTTCGGCGCCATGGCCAAGAGTCTCATCGGACGCCGGCCCGTCACGTCCTTCGACATCGGCGTGAACAAGGTGAGTTGGCTGCTCATCCGGTTCATGCTCGTCATGGTGCCGATCGTGTTCGTGATCAACGGTGTGTCCAAAGGCGATTGGCTGCAGGCGTTCCTCTTCGGCGTGGCCGTGGCCGTCGGCCTAACGCCCGAGATGCTGCCGATGATCGTGACCGCGAATCTCGCCAAGGGCGCGGTGGTCATGGCGCGCCACAAGACGATCGTCAAGCGGCTCAACGCGATTCAGAATTTCGGTGCGATGGACGTCCTCTGCACCGATAAGACGGGCACGCTCACGCAAGACCGCATCATCCTCGAGCGCCACCTCAACGTGGTGGGCGAGGACGATGAGTCGGTGCTCGCGCTCGCCTACCTGAACAGCACGTATCAGACGGGACTGCGCAGCCTGCTCGACCGCGCGGTGCTCGAGCACAAGGACCTGAGGGACGAGTTGCGTGTGGAGCGCGACTTCCGCAAAGTCGACGAAATCCCGTGGGATTTCGCGCGCAAGCGCATGTCGGTTGTCGTGGAGGAGAAGCAGACTGCGCACGTGCTCATCTCCAAGGGCGCCGTGGAAGAAATCCTCGCGGTGTGTACGCACGTGCGCGACGAAGACGTGGTCACGCCGCTCACGGCCGACGCCTCCGAGAGCGCCGTCGACCTCGCGCGCGAGCTCAACGAGGATGGACTGCGCGTCGTCGCGGTTGCGTACCGCGAATTCCCGGTGTACGACCGCGCATACACGGTGAGCGACGAGTCATCTCTCGTGCTCGCCGGCTTCATTGGATTCCTGGATCCGCCAAAGGAGACCGCGGGACCCGCGCTCGCCGCGCTCCGCGACCACGGCGTCGCCGTGAAAATCCTCACGGGCGACAACGACGTCATCGCGCGCAAGGTCTGCCACGACGTGGGACTCGAGCCTGGAGACATTGCGTTAGGCGCCGACATCGAGGCCCTGTCGGACGAGGAGCTGTCCGACCTCGCCGCGCGCACCACGATCTTCGCCAAGCTCACGCCCACGCAGAAAACGCGCATCGTGGGCGCCCTGCGTGCCCGCGGACACACCGTCGGTTTCCTCGGCGACGGCATCAACGACGCGGGCGCGCTGCGTGAGGCCGACGTCGGCATCTCCGTCGACTCCGCCGTCGACATCGCCAAGGAGTACGCCGACATCATTCTGCTCGAGAAGAGCTTGATGGTGCTCGAGGAAGGCGTGCTCGAAGGCCGCAAAACGTTCGGCAACATCATGAAGTACATCAAAATGACCGCGAGCTCGAACTTCGGGAACGTGTTCAGCGTCCTCATCGCGAGCGCTTTCCTGCCGTTCCTGCCGATGCTCCCGATTCAACTGCTCATCCAGAACCTGCTCTACGACATCTCGCAAGTCTCGATTCCGTTCGACGACATGGATACCGAGTATCTCGCGCGGCCGCGCGTCTGGAAGGCGGACGATATTGGGCGTTTCATGGTGTGCATCGGTCCCATCAGCTCCATCTTCGACGTCGCGACGTTCCTCATCGCGTGGTACGTATTCAAGGCGAACGCCGTGAGCCACCAGGCACTGTTCCAGTCGGCGTGGTTCGTCGAAGGGCTTCTGTCGCAAACACTCATTGTACACATGATCCGCACCGCGAAAGTGCCGTTCCTGCAAAGCCGCGCCGCGTGGCCGGTGCTCGCGCTCACCGCCACCATCATGGTGATCGGCATTGCGCTGCCGTTTCTCACGTTAGGCGAACGCGTCGGACTGACGCCGCTGCCCGGCAGCTACTTCGTCTGGCTGCTCGCCATCCTGTTGTCGTACGGGTTGCTCACGCAGGTCGTGAAGACCCGGTACATTCGTCGCTTCCACGCCTGGCTCTAGCACCATGCGATTCGCTTCGATGATCCACGCCGTCGACGCGCACGCGTCCGGCGAACCCGGTCGAGTGATTGTCGGCGGCGTGCTCGACGTGCCCGGTGCATCGATGTTCGAGAAGATGTGCCACCTGCGCGACCACGCCGACGCGCTCCGACTTCGCATGCTGCGCGAGCCGCGCGGCTACCCAGCCGCCAACTGCAACGTGATCCTGACACCCACGCACCCGGAGGCCGACGCCGGCTTCGTGATCATGGAGCAGGTCGAGTATCCCGGCATGTCGGGCACCAATACGATCTGCGTGACGACCGTGGTGCTCGAGACCGGCATGCTGCCGATGCGCGAGCCGGTCACCGAGCTCACGCTGGAGACGCCCGCCGGTCTCGTCCGCGTGCGCGCCGATTGCGCAAACGGCAAGGTCCAGCGCGTGACGTTCCGCAACGTCCCCGCCTTCGCGGTGCATCTCGACGCGCCGGTCGAGGTGCCGCACCTCGGTACAGTGCCGGTGGACGTCGCGTATGGCGGGATGTTCTACGTGATCGCCGACGCGACGCGCTTCGGGCTCCGCCTGACGCCGGATGAGGGCCGGGACATCGTGCGGTTAGGCGAGATGATCAAGGCCGCGGCGCGCGAGCAGCTGCCGGTGGTCCATCCGGAGCAACCCGGGTTCTCCGGCATCACGATCGCGCAACTTTCGGGTGCGCCGGCCTCACCCGACGCGCACGCCCGCAACGCCGCCGTCGTCTCGACGGGCACGCTCGATTGGAATCGTCCCGCCACGTGGACGGGCGCCATCGACCGCTCGCCGTGCGGCACGGGCACGTGCGCGAAGATGGCGACGCTCCACGCCCGCGGCGTGCTGCCGCTCGAGCGCGACTTCCATCATGAGGGCGTGTTAGGCACCGTGTTCA
>Ga0157370_10006165_pt1 | contig 13303 bp, 12 predicted proteins | sample C35metaG_FD_113463 | JGI IMG/M metagenome (GOLD analysis project Ga0157370, IMG submission 113463) | Corn rhizosphere microbial communities from Kellogg Biological Station, Michigan, USA - C3-5 metaG | ecosystem: Host-associated > Plants > Roots > Rhizosphere > Soil | place: USA: Michigan...
AATTTCATGAATTTTAACGATTGTCTCTATAAAAAGACCACTTTTCTACATTAAACATTGTATTTTCGGGAAATAGATAGTCTAAATCTGTAGGAAAAACTTTAAAGCACTATCTTTAATCCCCAAATAAAAGGCTGAGCATGTATAAGTGTATAATAGTTGATGATGAGCCCCATGCAGTAGCAGGACTAAAACGGTACATTGATACCATTCCTCAAATGGAGTTAGTTAAGAGTTACACAGATCCCCTTAAAGCACTTATGGAAATAACTGCCGGTGACCCTGTTGATCTTATTTTGCTGGATGTGGATATGCCTGGAATCACCGGAATCGAGCTTGCACGAGTGGTGAGACAGAAAACAACCAAACTAATCTTTACCACCGCTCATAAACAGTACGCCTTTGAAGCTTTTGAGGCAGAAGCGGATGCGTTTCTGCTAAAACCATATTCTTTAGGTAAGTTCATGGTTACTTTTAACAGGTTGTTCCCTCAGAAAGCAGATGGAGAGAAACCGGAGGATGACGATTTCATGTTTATCAAGAGCAAGGAAGAAAACCTCCGCCTGATTAAGGTCAATTACAGCGATATTGTTGCTGTAGAAAGTAAATTGAATTATGTACAGGTACATACCCTGAACAAAAGTATATTAACCTATACAACGCTTAGCGAGATATCCAGAAAACTACTGGCACATGATGGCTTTCTGCAATTTCAGCGAAGCTTTATTCTTGCCCAGGATTATATCGACTACATTGAGGGGAATACGATCAGGATGATGAACGGAACCAAAATCAGTGTGGGGGAATACTACAGAAAATACTTCAACGAATTCGTTGATAAAAAACTATTCAGGGCAAAGCGGAAGGGATAACCAATGCCCTGAAATGAAATTTAAAAGGAGATAAGACCACCTCCTGTAATCGTTGTAGAGTAGGTGGTACTAGAGGTGTCGGTAGGGGTAGTTCCGAACGCTATCTGCTGGTTTTTAACTGATTTAAAGATAAATACAGTTTTGGTTCTCAAGGTGGTTTTTAGCTGTCTCATAACTTTTTTTTATGAAAGCTAGGGCTGGGAAACAAGCGTAAAAAAGAACTTATACAGTACCCGTACTATTCTATTTAGAAAGGAAAAAGCACATGAAAAAAACTATTTCAGCATGGTTGAGAGAATATTGGACGCATATTTTTATCTGGTCGATCTTTATTTCCTATGAGGTGATCGCCATCGGGTTATTGGCTGGTGCCTTCGGCCACCCGGTAAACTATATTTCGCACTACATCCTTACCATAGGAATGTTTTACTTATCGGCGCTTGTAATATTGCCTGCCGGGTTAAAAGATAGAAATGCGGTTATCTGGAAACTGCCACTGGGAGTGATGTTTCTTTTTGTGACTTTTCTGCTCGCTAACTTTGCGGTTGATTTGGTAATGATCCATTATAAATTTGCCATCCGTGCTGAAGGTTTTAACCTCAGCAGAAGTTATACCGGTAAAATCCTTTATCGCTGGGTTTATGTTTTTGGACTTTCAACTGCGTATTTCTTTTTAAGGGGGTTTATTGCAGAACGTGCCCGTACAGCAGCATTGGAAAAGCAGCGGCTTGAAAAACTAATCGAAGAAGAAAAAATGAAACGTTCTCTTTCCAAGGCACAGAACGATTTTCTTAAAGCGCAAATCAATCCTCATTTTCTGTTCAATACACTGGATTTTATTTATCACAGTGTTTCAGAGCTTTCACACGATGCTTCCGAAGCGGTTATGACTCTGTCTGAAATGATGCGTTATGCGGTAGATTCGGGAGAGCTTGAAGAAACAGTACTGCTTGGAGCAGAGGTTGAGCAGGTCGAAAAACTGATTTATCTTTACCAGCTGCGTAAAGAAATGGGAATTCCGGTGATGACTTATTTTGCGGATGAGGTGATGGAACTGCATTTTATTCCCCTGATATTACTTACCCTGGTAGAGAACATTTTTAAACACGGAAACGTGAGCCCGGATAGTGCCGAAATTCAGATCAGTGCAATAGTGGAGAATGAAGAGCTGGTGATCGAGACCATTAACGGTGTTAATCTGAGGCCAAAACCAGCCAGTAGTGGTGCAGGCTTGAGGAATATCAGAGACCGCCTTCGTTTTGCCTACGGGGCCGATGTAGATTTTCAGTCTAAATTAGAAGGGGATCTTTTTAAAGTACGTATTGCTGTTCCTCTGGCAAGGATCGAAACGCAGGAAGAACGCAAGGAACTTTTAACTACTAATCTGAATTAATCTTAATCCTGCATAAAGCCCTGTTTGTGTAGAAACACGCAGATTTAATCCCTGAAAAATTGATAGCCGGATTTTATTGATCAAATTGGTGCATCAGTCGCCACGTTTATCATAAAATGAAAAAAGAATCAGTTTTGGTAGAAAACTTGTTTTCTACACTATTTTTTCATGTGAGTAGTGCACGCCAGGTGCGTGATGAATTTGATCTGTTCTGGAGAAGAAATCCGACCGGAAGGGGAGCGGCGGGTATGGCTTATTTTATCCGCCACAGTGCTTTACTGCAATGTTTCGACTGTATGCTTTTTTTGTTTAGCTCCAGACAGGTTTGGATGGATGGTGGGCTGGGCGCTTTTGCAGCCCAAAAAGGGGTAGTCGGACCTTTGTTGCCACTCACATCAGGGGATCAAATCGAAAAGCTCTATTATTTACTTATTGAACACGAAAGTGAAATCAAAGATATCTTCAGCATGCACCACAATGCTGCTTCCACGTGCTTTCTGGATCACCAATTGATGCACATCGAAAATGTGCTGCACGACTTTGGAGAGGTTTTGAAGCAGGTTGAACTTATTACCGTCTAAATTAAATTATCGACGGCGCGCTCAGTTAAAGACATTGCGGGATATGGAATATATCCTGCAGGTTTTTGACGTATCAGGTATCAGTGCAAAAAAATCTTCAATCAAAGTTGATAGGAGTTGGTAATTGGCCATTAGTGAAATTTTCATCTGGATATTGCAGGTTTTCTGGTGGTTATGAATAACCAATTCAGAAGCTTTGATAAGAAGATTTGAATGTACATTATCTCCGATTTTAACGCTACCAATTGTGCATAAATAAAATGTTTCTCGTTTCCAGCTACTTACCCTGAGGGCGTTTGTAAATGGTGCCAAAGATGGTAATTTTGTGTCATGAAGGTTACGGTATGTGCTATTTTAGAGACGGAATTCAGACAAGAGCCAGCGTTGGCCAGGATCATGAACAACAGGTTACAGCGGGCAGCACAAGAACTACAAGACCTTCATCTACGTGATTTATGCGTGCTAAGATCCACAGTGCATAACCTTATCATCCATTTAAGTTATAACCAGAAATACAAAATCCGTTACCGGATCCTAAACGAAGTACCTGCTGCTATTGAGTATATGGTTGCAGAAAGATCGGGAAAGCTGGGTTATATCAAACACAGAAACCTGTTGCCTCAAAACCAATAAAGCCGGGGAGCGCGGATCTGTAACTGGAAAATAATTGCCTGGTGCTGATACTGAAAACATTATCGATGCCGTAGCTGTTTTTCATTCATGAAAGACCTCGCCATCAGATTTCAAACTAACCCGATCTTAGTACCACAAGACATTGCACCCAGCGCAAAATCCCTCCAGGTTATGTGCCTGCTCAATCCTGGTGTATTTCGTTTTGAAGGAAAGACCTGGCTGCTGGTAAGGGTGGCAGAAAACATGGCCAGCGAAGCAGGTTTTGTGTTTTTTCCGACAATGGATGAGCAGGGAAAACTTGAAATCATAACGGTGCCACTTAATGATCCGGAGTTAATTGCAACTGATGCCCGGGTGATGAACTATCGTGGGTTGGATTACCTGACTACCATTTCGCACCTGAGACTGCTCAGCAGCGATGATGGCATTCATTTTTCTGAAAGCGAAGCATACCCCGGACTGTTCGGAAAAGGTGAATTAGAATGTTTCGGGATTGAGGATTGCAGGGTGGTGGAAATAGAAGACGTATTTTATCTTACCTATACGGCAGTTTCTGCATCGGGGGTTGGTGTTGGTCTGCGCAAAACCACAGACTGGAAGAATTTTTCACTACCAGTGATGATGCTCCCGCCACACAATAAAGATTGTGCGCTGTTCGAAGAAAAAATTGGCGGGAAATTTCTTGCCTTACATCGCCCCAGCTCGAAAGAAATAGGCGGTAACTTCATCTGGCTTTGCAGTTCCCCCGATGCTGAACACTGGGGAAATCATAAATGCTTGATCAAAACAAGGCCCGGCATGTGGGACAGTGCAAGAGTTGGTGCTGGTGCAGCCCCGATAAAGACCGAAAAGGGCTGGCTGGCGATATATCATGGAGCAGACGAGAAAAATCGATACTGTTTAGGAGCATTCCTGCTGGATTATGATAACCCTGCGATTGTTTTAGGTAGAACCATCGAACCGATTATGGTTCCCAAAGAGCCTTATGAGTTGAGTGGTTTTTTTGGAAAGGTAGTTTTTACCAATGGGCATTTGGTAGAAGGAGATAAACTGACAGTTTATTATGGGGCGGCAGATGAATTTGTTTGTGCGGCTGTGTTTTCTATTTCAGAAATACTGGCGGTAACGGTAACGGTTAGCTGAACGGATGATCAGGCGCATAGTTTGCTTTAAACGGTAACGAAAACGAGCATAAAAAAAAATACCAGTTTTTACGAAAACAACATTCTATTTAATTAGATTTGAAATGTATCTTAAAAAATACCCCCTTTTAGCAGGGAATTAGTTTTATGCCATATTCAATGACCCGGATTGCCCTATTTTTTATTTTTCTTTTTGCTTCTTTAAATGTTGCCCAGGCTCAGGAGAGTTTTATCGGGGATATCAACTACCAACTGTTGGAAAAGTATGTTGATCTGGCCCTGAAAAATTACCCCAAACGGAAAATGTATAAAGCCAGCGAACTCAGTGCAAAGGCAAAAATTGGTGTTGCAAAAGCAACCTATCTGGATGCCTTTACCGCATCTTATAATTATAGTCCAAACAACGCTGCCAGGTATAATACAGCCAACCCCTATACCCTGAACGGCATACAGTTCGGAATCTATTTTAATTTGGGGATTTTATTCCGTACACCAGCCCTGGTGCGTCAGGCCAAAGAAGAGCATAACGAGAAGTTTTATCAGGCCCAGGAATACGATATCCTTTTGAAATCGGAAGTAAAAAAAACTTATTTTGAATATCTTCGTGAGGCTGCCGATTTAAGGGTTAAGGCACAGACCTATATCGATAACAAAGCGGCGAGCGATGGCCTTCGTTACAAATTTGAGAAGGGCGAATCGACTTTAGACGATTATACCAAAGCCAAAACCTTAACCTCCTACGCTAATTCTGAAAGATTGCTTGCAGAGCTCAACCTCTTAAAAGCGAAAGAATCGCTTGAAGCATTGATTGGCGAAGTTTTGGAAAATGTGAAATAATACAGAATGAACATAAAGAAAGCCTTAGAAACAGTTAACAGATACAGGTGGATTATCATCGCGATCTTCATTTTGACAATGATTGCAGGTTTTTTCTTTCTGAGAAACCTGCCAAAAGACTATAAATCCGAAGCCAAACTTTCAACAGGCCTGCTTGATCCCTCGAGGCAACTGGCACCTGATAATGCCAGCTATACAGGGCCTGATATCATTATAAAACTTAATCAGCAGTTTTCTACGATCATGGACATCATGAGGATGCCCAAAAATATCAGCCTGCTTTCTTATCGGTTGATATTGCACGACCTGAAGGATGAAAAAGCTTCGTTCAAGCCATGGAGCGAAGAAATTAAGGCATTAACCGATGCGCAAAGAAAAGAGGCAATTGCCATTTATGAAGACCGCTTAACCAAACGGCAGGTACTCACGCCGCTTGATAATGGTAACATTCAGCTTTATAAGATTGTAACTTCGATGGGCTATGATGAGAAGAGTCTGAACAAAAAACTGGATATCAATCACGAACAGAACAGCGATTTTATCTCAGTAGCTTTTACCTCCAACAATACCCTGCTTTCGGTTTTTGTTGTAAATACGCTCTCGAAAGATTTTATCAATAATTACAGCCTGGAGCAAATCGGTAATAAAAATACAGCTATTCTTGTACTCGATTCCTTGCTGAAGAAAAAAGAGGCGATTATGAACGACAGGATACGGCAGCTGAAAGACTACAAGATCAGTAACGGCGTGTTAAACCTGGATAAACAATCTCAAATCGTTTATCAGCAGATTACCGATAATGAGAATAAGAGAAACCAGGCCCTGATCGATAAACAGGCCGCGCAGGCTGCATTAAAAAGCGTTAATGAAAAGTTAGCCAGCAGAACCAGCGATAAGTACCTGGGTGCAGAAGTGATTGAGGACAACCGCGCCATTATCAGCATAAAAAATAAAATCCTGGCAGCAGAAGATCACTATTTGCGCAATGGATATAAACCGGCAGATAAAAAGACTGTAGATTCATTACAACTCTTGCTCAGTTCAAGATTAGTCCAATCAAATGACCAGTATGTAAGCGACCCGCTTATTGCCAAACAAAGTCTGGTTCAGCGTCGTATTTCGCTAGGGGTGGAGATTGAAAAAGCGACAGCGGGCATAAGCGATATCGATAGGGAACTGGCGAAGCTTAATGCAAAATTTACGGGCATGGTTCCTTTTGATGCTGGCGTGCAAAATCATGAACAAAAAGCCGATGTAGCAACCCGGGAATACCTGGAAATACTGGCGCGTTATAACCAAACGAGCCTGGATAAGAATATCGGCTTGCGCCTGCAATTGGTACAGGAGGGGATTCCAACACTTCCCGAATCATCAAAAAAACTGATATACTTGGCCATGAGCGCTATTGCCTGTATCGCAATCTGTTTTTGTACACTGTTTTTGATATCTGTTTTAGATCGATCGGTTAATAATGGTGCAGAACTAAAGGAGGCTTTACCTGCAAAGCTTATTGGGGAGTTGGATTATATCAGGCCCGATAATGAGAGCATAGCTAAAATATGGGGAGGGCAGCATTCCGAAAGCGAATACCTGGCTTTTAAGAACCAGCTGCGGGCCCTGCGTTTTGAGCTCGATAACAGGCTTTTTAACAGCAACCAAAAAGTATTGGGCATTACAGGCTTTGGCTCAACGCAAGCCCAGGCATTTACCATATTAAATTTAGCATACGCTTTTGGGCAAATGAACAAAAAGGTGTTGTTGATTGGAGATCAGGAGCTGATACCAGCGTTGCAAAGGTTTAAAGTTGCTGCAAATCAGTCGGTAAGAGCGGTGTTGCAGGGCGAAAATGTGATTGAAAGCGAGCCTTTTTCGTTTATAAAAAACGATCTTGATGGTCAGTCCTTACTCGAAATCAGAGACCGGGAAGCACTTTCCGGAGTTTTTGGGTCGATCAGGGATCGCTTCGATTTAACCATTGTAGCACTCGATCCTTTGAGTGATGGCTCCTTAAACTGCGAATGGATGTCGTTTATAGCACTATACACTGCAGTATTTGTAGCCGGATCGGCATTGCTTGATAAAGAAAAAGCAGCACTTGCTGCATTAAATGAGGATGAAAAGTTTGCTGGCTGGGTAATTACCGGGGTAAAACAAAAATAGGCAGTCCCGATGCTCAAAAGTTTAAATGCATATATTGTTGACCATAAAAAAAAGATCATATTTTTTATAGTCTCCCTGTGCCTTTCAGTCCTGGTGGCAGCTTCTACCTATTCATTTGGAATTATGGGACCATTGGCTGTATTGGCCATTGCGGCGCTGGGCATTTTTCTGGTTAGTCTTTTCCGCGATCCCCGTACGGGTGTTTGGGTATATCTGAGTTACTGTTTTATCCTGGGCTTTTTAGTAAAATATTTTCTGAATATTCCGGTTGGCCTTGCCCTCGACGGGGTTTTGATCCTCACCTGGGCAAGTATACTGATTCATGGAAAAAGATTCGATTGGGAGCGGCTGAAAAATGAGCATGTTTTGTTTTCATTGGTCTGGTTTGTGATCAGCTTTTTACAGCTCCTAAACCCGTATGGGGCCAGCTTTACCGGCTGGTTTAACGAGCTCAGGTTTGCGGCCCTAAGTTGGTTGCTGGTAGCCCCATTTGTATTTCTGTTGTTGAACAAAAAAGCCGATCTGAACCGCTTTATCATAGCCATACTGCTGTTTTCTCTTGTTGCTACGCTTTATGGTATGAAACAGCTTTATTTAGGCTTGTTGACCGGAGAGCAGTTGTGGTTAAATGCAGGCAATGCAGGTACGCACATCATTAATGGCAAGCTCAGGGTATTTTCCATGTATTCGGATGCGGGCCAGTTCGGTGCCTCGCAGGCAATTATGGCCGTTATAGCCCTAACGCTGGCTGCAGGACCTTTTCGTTTGGTTAAAAAAGTAATTTTTGCGCTTTGTGCGCTGGTTTTTCTATATGGTATGGCCATTTCGGGTACCAGGGGTGCTTTGTTCGCATTAGCGGCCGGACTGTTTTCTGCCCTTTTTTTAAGCAGGAATTTCAAGGTGTTAATTTTAGGAGCGGTATGCTGTGCAGCAGGCTTTGGCGTGTTAAAGTATACCACAATCGGCGATCATATTTTTCAGGTTAACCGCTTAAGGAGTGCACTTAACCCGAAGGATGCTTCATTGGCCGTTAGGCTGGATAATCAGCATAAATTAAAAATCCTGCTAGAAGATTTACCCTTTGGCGCAGGTCTTGGCATGAGCGGGATGAACGGTACTACTTACAATGCTGGTAAGCCCATAGCCAGTATACCACCCGATAGCTATTGGGTAAAAGTGTGGGTAATGTACGGAGTAGTAGGCTTGCTTATCTGGTTTGCCCTTACCAGTTATATTATCGGCAAGTGCGGTGGGATTGCCTGGAAAATCCGCGATCCGAGGCTTAGGGTGAAAATGATTGCCCTTACTGCCGGTACTGTGGCCTGTTTTATCTGCAGCTATGGCAATGAGGTAATGAATGGCATGCCATCATCTATAATTATGTTTATGTCCTGGTCTTTCATCTTCATCGCACCAGGGCTTGATGAGCAGCAAATGCAACTCGAATCGGATGGAACTGATATATAAAATTATACACCTGCTCTTGTGGATCCTGGCTGCCTACCTGTCATTTAATTGCCTGTACCTGGCATTTTTTGCACTGGCCGGGCTTTTTCCTTTGGCAGGCGCACAAAAAAAAGCTGCTGATTATAAAAAAATAGCCGTGCTGTTTCCTACCTATCACGCAGATGCGGTGATAATTGAAAGTGCCCGGGCAGCACTAGCACATGATTATAAAGGGGAGTTCAAAATTGTAGTAATTGCCGATGGATTAATGTCAGAGACGATCGAACGGCTCAAAGGAATGGGAGCGGAGGTAATTGAGGTGTTTTTTGAGAAAAGCACTAAAGGTAAAGCCCTTCTGTATGCCATTGAAAAGCTTAAAAACCGCGGCTTTGATATTGCTGTAGTGCTTGATGTTGATAATTTAATGGGGCCAGATAGCCTGGAGGCGGTTAATAGTTCATTTCAGCAGGGGTATAAAGTTATTCAGTTGCACCGTACAGCGAAAAACCTGGATACCAGTTTTGCTTTTCTGGATGCCTGCAATGAAGAGGTGAACAATCACATTTATCGCAAGGGGCAGGCAGTGCTGGGACTTTCACCTGCGCTTATCGGCTCAGGAACTGCCTTCGATTACAGCTATTTTCATGTGCTGTTAAAGAACGTAGGAGATACCGTTGGCGAAGATAAAAAAATGGATTTCCTTATTGCCGGCGATAGGATAAGGGTTACCTATTTGAACGATATTTTCGTTTACGACGAAAAAGTGAGCAGCGCCAGTGTGTTTACCACACAAAGAACCCGGTGGATTGCCTCGCAGATTGAGTTTTTGCGAACATATACCTTGCTGGGCATCAGGGAGCTGTTTAAAGGAAATGTAGAGTTTTTTAATAAAACGGTACAAACGATGTTAATGCCACGTATATTATTGCTGGGATTACTGTTTATCATGGCCCTTCAATCTTTTTTTAACCCTTTGGGTCCGGGAAAAGGATTATGGCTAACTTTATTCATGAGTATTTGCCTAACCTTGCTGATATCGGTACCGGGACGTTTTTACAGGGATAAAAGGCTTTATATTGCCATCTGGCAAATACCAAGGGCAATGATTGGAATGATTATCGCGCTGTTTAGCATCGGTAAGGTTAAAAAATCGAATTTAGCAACGCCTCATCAAAATACAGGTACAGGGGAAAATAAAACTTAAGCTATGCCGATATTAATACTGATTATTACCGGTACAATTGCCGGCATCTTTGGGTTTATTAAAGGAATAAAAACACCAAAACAAAAAACTTAATCCAATGGCTATTTTAAATAACAGGGACATTATCATTGTGGGGCAACAACCCTGGGATATTCCCATTGGTAGCAATTGTAAGGATTTGGCGCTGGAGTTTAGTAAAAATAACCGCGTATTGTATGTTAATGCACCATTAGATCGAAAAACAAGTGTGTTGCAGCGGGATACAGCAGGTGTAAAAAAAAGATTACGCGTTATAGCTGGTAAGGAAGAAGCTTTAACGGAAGTATCAGCAAACCTTTGGGTCTATAATCCACAGGTTATTATAGAATCTGTAAACTGGATCAGATTCAAGGGCCTGTTCAGGTGGTTAAATAAAATCAATAATGTACGGTTCGCCAAATCAATCCGCATTGCGGTCGATCAGCTTGGCCTTAAAAATTTCGTTCTGTTTAATGATAACGATATTTTTCGAAGCTTTCACTTGAAAGAGCTTTTGAAACCTGCTGTAAGCATTTATTATTCCAGAGATAATGTTGTAGCCACACCATACTGGATGCGGCATGGTACTTATATGGAGCCCGAGCTGATTGCAAAAAGTGACCTTTGTGTAGCCAATTCGGTTTATCTGGCTGGCTATTGCCGAAAATATAATCCGAATGCTTTTTACGTTGGGCAAGGTTGCGATTTGCAGCTTTTCAGTAACGGCGATGCACTCGAAATCCCCTCAGATCTTTCCGCTATCAAAAAGCCGGTTTTGGGCTATGTTGGGGCATTGTTATCCATCAGGCTCGACGAAAAGATTCTGCTCTATCTGGCAAAAGAAAGGCCAGACTGGAATATGGTACTGGTAGGGCCGCAGGATGAAGATTTTAGCAGGAGTGAGCTCCACAAGCTGAGCAATGTGTTTTTTCTTGGACCTAAAAAGCCCGAAACGCTGGCTGCATACATCAAGGGTTTTGATGTTTGCCTCAACCCTCAGGTGATCAATCCGCTTACCATCGGTAATTATCCTCGAAAAATTGACGAGTATCTGGCCATGGGTAAACCTACGTTGGCTACCAGAACCGAAGCGATGGATATCTTTGCTGATCATGTTTACCTGGCCTCGACAAAGGAAGAATACCTGCAGCTGGCCGAAAAAGCATTAGCTGAGGATAGTCCGGCACTGGCACGCGAGCGGATTAACTTTGCCGGTACGCATACCTGGGAAACCAATACCCGGGAAATCTATAAAGCCATAAATGCTGTAGAAGGTGGTTTGGTAAAAGCTGCTGATGTTTAAGATCGAATCTCCTATATTGTTCATTAAAATTGAAGATATTTAAGTCGGATATGCCATTGACCTCAATTATCACCGTTAATTTCCATCAAACAGCAGTAACTATAGCCTTACTGGAGTCTATCAGCAGCTCATACCAGGCAGCAGATGTTGAAGTTATACTGGTAGATAATGGCGCAGATCAAGACCAGGCGCATCTATTCTCACCCTATTTTGGCAATGTCCACTATATCCGTTCGGTAGAAAACCTCGGTTTCGCAGGTGGAAACAATCTGGGAATCAGGCAGGCCAAAGGTGATTATATCCTGCTGCTGAACAACGACACGGAAATACCGGCAGGCTGCCTGGAAACGATGCATGCCGAACTGGATACCAATGAGAAAATAGGATTACTATCGCCCTTGTTGCTTTATTTCGACCAGCAGGACCTGGTTCAGTATGCTGGTTTTACGCCCTTAAATTACCTCACAGGCAGAAATGCCTATATTGGCCAGTTTGAACGTAACCACGGACAGTTCGGGCAGAGCTACAGCACGGCGTTTTGCCATGGGGCGGCAGTGATGTGCCGCAGAGAAGATCTGTTAAATGTCGGACTGATGGATGAAAATTATTTTCTCTATTATGAAGAGCTCGACTGGTGTGAAAAATTCAAACGGATTGGCAAAGAGATCTGGTTCACCGGAAAAACCCATGTTTGCCATAAGGAATCTGTTAGTGTGGGAAAGGAAAGTCCGGTCAAAGTATATTTTATGACCAGGAACAGGATGCTGTTTATCCGGAAGAATACGGGCTGGCTTACTACTTTGCTCTTCTCATTGTATTTTTGTTTTGTCGCCTGTCCCAAAGCGGTATTGACCTATCTGGCGAGGGGAAGGAGGGATTTAGCAAAACAGGTGCTCAACGGACTTTGGTGGAACTTTACACACAATAAAAACAGCAAAAACCTGGGGATGGTATTGCCTGGTAAAGGCTCATCTTAATCTTTTCAGGCTGGCAGAAACAGCGTATCTCCCAAGCAGGATTGCTGATCTTAGAAAACCTATGCCTTCGCTTTCCCTGAATATTTTCCAGGTATAACCAATTGCTTTGAGTTTGTTCGATGAAACCGAATTTTGTCTCACCCGGTAGTAGGCGAGAGGTAGGTTAATGCCATAGCCCTGGCCGCACTGTTTCAATAGTTTAAGTAAAAAAATCCAGTCTTCGTGGCCCGCACGGCTAAACTTTAGGTCTCCAATGGCACTTCTTAACATCATCGAAGTCGAAAATATTACCACATTGTGGGCAAGGAGCGCGTTATAATCCACGGTATGTGGCACCGGAACCTGACCTGAAATTACTTTCCCCTGTTCGTTAATGCGCTTATAGGCACAGAATGTAAGGGGCAGGAGTTCTTTTTCCATGTAGTTTACCTGTCGGCTAAGCTTATCTTTAAGCCAGATGTCATCACTATCTAGAAACGCGACGTATTTGCCTTTCGCTTCTGCCAGGCCGATATTTCGCGCATTCGATACGCCTCCGTTTTCCTTTAGCGCAATCAGCCGGATACCATTGTGCCGATTGGCAAATGCTTCAACAATCTGGCAGGTATCATCGCTCGAGCGGTCATCTACCACAATCAGTTCCCAGTTGGTATAGCTCTGGGCAAGTACAGCATTAAGGGTTTCTGTTATAAAGGCAGCTGAATTATAGCATGGGGTAACAATTGATACAAGTGGCT
>Ga0157370_10006167_pt1 | contig 13301 bp, 9 predicted proteins | sample C35metaG_FD_113463 | JGI IMG/M metagenome (GOLD analysis project Ga0157370, IMG submission 113463) | Corn rhizosphere microbial communities from Kellogg Biological Station, Michigan, USA - C3-5 metaG | ecosystem: Host-associated > Plants > Roots > Rhizosphere > Soil | place: USA: Michigan...
CCGCTCCAGAAGGACGAGCCGCAAGCGCCCAATCCACCCAACGGCGCATTCATCGACTACTACCTCAAGGCGAATGCGACGGGCCCGGTGACGCTCGACATCCTCGACGCCACCGGCGCCGTGGTGCACACCTTCTCCTCGGCGGCGGCGAACCAACCGCCGGCCGGTGGCCGGGGTGGTCGGGGTGGCCGCGGCGGGATTCCGAACGTCTCGCCCCTCTGGCAATCGACGCCGGAGCCGTTCGCCACCGATGCGGGCATGCACCGCGTCGTCTGGGTTCCGGTCGCTGCCACACCGGGTGGTCGCGGCCGCGGCGGCGGTCGGGGGGGCGGCGGTGCGGTGCTCACCGGGACGTTCACCGCGAAGCTGACGGTGAATGGCCAGTCATACAGCCAGGCCTTCGCCGTCCGCCAAGGATAGAACTTAAATTCGACCCGGCGCCTGCTTTGCCTTCCATGCCGCGAGCACTTCGGCCTCGCGCGTCATGGACAGGCCGTTGATCTCGCCGTTGAGCGTCGCGAGCCGATCCTTCTCGGGTCGCGACTTGTGCCAGTCGAGCGTGTCCTTGGCCGTGACGGCGAGGGGGCGAAAGGTCAGCCCCTTCGCGATGGCTTTGGACGCGTTCCGCCGCTGGTAGCCTGCCGTACGCCCGTAGGGCGGCTGCCACACCGTCATGTGGCGCCACGGCCGGATTTTTTGCTCCTGCAGGAATTCCCACGGTACCCAGGTGAACTGGGCGCCCGCCGTGGTGATCGCTTTTACGCCATACAACATCTCGGCGATCGTCAACGGTTTGGCCGGGCCGATCGCGTTGTACAGCCCGAGCTCGCGCGCCTCCGCCATCCGGATCATCCACTCCGCGAGATCCCGTGAATCAATGAATTGGCATGGATCGTCCGGCCTATCCGGCGCGAGGACTTCGCCGCCCGCGTCGATGCGCGCCGGCCAGTAGGTGAACCGGTCGGTGCGGTCGAGCGGCCCGACGATCAAACACGGGCGAATGATCGTGTGCATGCCCGGGTAGAGCGCCGCGACTTCCTGCTCGGCGCGCGTCTTGAGGGCCCCGTAGTACCTCGATGCGTGCGCCGGATCGAGCGTGTAGGGGTCGAGGTCGGCCGGCATCGGCGTCGTGGGACTCTGCTCGTCGATGCCGATCTGGCTCTCGTCGCTGTAGACCGACGTCGTCGAGATGAACATGTAGTGCTTCGTGTTGCCGGCCAGATACTTCCCCGCGTTCCGCACCCAGGCGGGGAACGTCGTCGGGTTGTCGATCACGACGTCGAACTGCTTGCCCTGAAGCGCGCTCGTGTCGTTGTTCAGGTCACCGATCAACTCCTCGGCGACGCGCCCCTTGAAGAAGTCGGGTCGCGTCTTGTTCCGGTTGAACAACGTCACGCGATGCCCGCGGGCGATCGCGTACTCGACCTGCTCGGGCCCAGTGAAGCCCGTGCCGCCAAGAATGAGAATGTTGAGCGGCACCCGGGCGCGCCCGGCGTCTCGACGTCCCCGCGGTGGCGCCGGCACGGGCGGCGTTGCTCCGCGCGCGCGAGCCGCCAGCGGACCAACGCCGAGCGCGCCCGCGAGGGCCGCGGACCACTTGAGGAAGGTTCGCCGGTTCGACATGGCTGGCTCCCGAAGCGAGTTGAGTATTCGTTATTTCTTGAGCGTCAATCCCGCGAGCTTTGCGATGCCGCCGAGGGTCGTCTGCGCGGCATTCATGCCAAGGCGAAAATCGTTGTCGCTGTAGGTCGAGTACAGATCCGTCGGCTGATGCCAATTCGGATCCCAGCCGTTGCCGATCTGCGTGCCGCGGTCGTTCTCGCGGACGCTGATCGCCGGAGCAACGTCCTGAAACGGTCCGGAGTCGGTGTTGGTCATGTGCTGGCCAACGGAAGCCGGGTAGTCCGTCGCATATCTGTCGTTCGCGGTGGCGAGCGCCCACGCCAGCTTCTGCGCGTCGGCCGCGAATTTGGAGGTCACCTGGAACTCGATGTTCACGTCGGCCTCCGGGCGCTGCTCCTTGCTCAACGTGCCGTCCGCGTGCGGCATGCCGTGATCGAACATCATCATGTCGTGCTGGATCATGCCGAGCCACTTCGGCTCCGGATATTTTCCCGAGCCGGCCGGCTCTTCTTTGCCCTGGAGCGCCTGGCGCTGCGCCACGTAGGCGCGGCTGCCGTTCGTCCCCGTCTCCTCGTTGTTCCAGAGGATGAATCTGATCGATCGTTCCGTCTGAACGTCGGGGCTGCTGAACACGCGCGCGAGCTCCATGACGACCGCTGTCCCGGAGCCGTCGTCGTTCGCGGCTTCGCCCCAGCCGATTCCGTCCATGTGGCCTCCGACGATGTACATCTCGTCGGGATGGGTCGTGCCGACCTTGGTGCAGTACACCTCTTGTCGCTCCCCCGGCGTAGTCGGCTCGCTGTCGAGCGCGCGAATTCTGGCGTCGGGCTGCGCGAGGGAATCGTTGTTTACTCCGGTGCGGGCGCGAATGCCGCGCGGTGTGCCGCCACCTTGCGCCGATCCGGGGCCCGTGCGTGGTGCGCCCCCGCGCCCGCCGCGTCCCCCACCGGCCCGTCCAACGCGACCACGACCAGTCGTGTCGCGAGGCGTCGGCTGGTAGTCGTAGGTGATGCGTTCGGTGTTGGTGCAGCCATAGCTCTTGAGCTGGGCCTCGATCCAGTCGACCGCATCGCGATTGCGTTTGGTGCCCTGGCGGCGGTCGCCGAACTGTGTGAGGCCTTTGATGGTTGCCTTGTACTTTTCGAGGTCGAGGCGGGAGACCGCGATCTTGATCGGGTCCGGTGTGCTATCGGCAGACGCGGCCGGTGCGGTGCCGCGCTGGGCGGACGCGGGCGCGACGATTGTGGCGGTGAGGGCGAAAGCGATGACGGTCGAGGGTAACGCGCGCATTCCTGATCTCCGTGACGGGTCGAGGTGTGCACGATGATAACCCGGCGAAGGGCGCTTCGACCAGATCTCGTCCGATCGGTGACCAACGAGGCCCGCCGTAAGTTGGGCGAATATCATGACTTCAAGGCGATCGAAGTGAGCGTCGGTCTCTCGATCCATCGCGTGACCATCGTCGTCCTGTGCGGGGCAACCGCCATCGCCGCCGCCTGCGCGTCGACGAGTGCGACGACGGCGGCGTCCGACGGCGAGCTGGCGTTGGGCACCTGGGGCGGCGACAGCTCCGGCTTGATCGTCAGCGACACTGCAATGCATCTTCACGTCGCGTGCACCTATGGCGACGTGTCGGGCCGCATCCCCGTCGCCGCCAACGGCGAGTTCGACGTCCAGGGGAGTTACATGCTGCGCGCCTATCCGATCACGGTCGGACCGTCGGTACCGGCGCGATTTGTCGGACGCCTCAGCGGGAAGACGGTGACGATCACGGTGACGGTCGACGACACCGTTCAGCACCAGACAGTCACGCGCGGACCCGTCGTGCTGACCTACGGTGCCGAGCCGCGACTAGGACCGTGCCCGATCTGCCGGCGACCAATCATCACGCGCAGCCGGCGTTCAGATCGTGCGGAAGGCGGGCCGGTCGGTCGCTGAAAACGTGAGCGGCCGGTTCAGGATGCGCCGAGCTCCTTGTACCACGCCTCGAACGCGCGTTGAAAGAACACCGGCGAGAACATCGTCCATTCGCCGAGCGTCGGCGGCAGCCGAAACCCGGCGCCGGCGCTCGCGGCGCTGACGTTCGCCGCGTGTGCCTCGCGCGCCGCGCGCTCCACTTCATCGAGCATCGACACGTAGCGGTCGTACTCGATCGCGCGGCCCACGGCGCCATGCCCCGGCACATACACTGTATCGCGTGCGCGACGGACGGCTCGAACGGAATCGGCCAGCTTGCTCGGGATGGCGTCGACGAAATTCGGGAACATCGCGTTCCAGAACAGATCGCCGCAGAACACGATGCTCGGCTCGTCGATCTCCAGCGAGATGTCGCTTTCGGTATGGCCGCTGCGCGGAACGATTCGCACGGAGCGGCCGCCGAGATCGAGCGACGCGACGTCGGTCGGCGAGAGCACGACCGCGTCGCGCAGAGCGGCCGTGCGCGCGTCGTCCGCGGGGCGGTTACGCTCCACGACGAGTGCTCGCGTCCGTTCGGTGGTGCGCAGGCTCGGATGCATGGCGTCGGTGAGGTACCCGGCGATTCCGTTGGCGTGATCGGAGTGATAGTGCGTGAGTGCGACGTGCGTCGGCCACCGGCCGGTGAGCTCGCGCGCTTTGCCGGCGAGCCAGGCCGCGCCTTGCGGCTGGTTGAACCCCTCGATCGCGAGGACCGCGTCCCGGCCCGCGATGATTCCGCCATTGGAAAGGGTGGTTCGGTCGCCGGTCAGCGGCGTCGAGACGAGGGCCCATACTCCGTCGGAGACTTTCTCGAGATTCCCGAACGGCTCGGCTGCGACGACCGGCCCGTACGGCTTGCGCGCCCAGAGCCGTCGTGCCGCGCTCGGCATGACGCTCGCCGCGACGGCCAGATGTGCGGCGCACGATCCGGAACGGACGAGAAAGTCGCGGCGGCTGAGCTGCGTCATCATGGTCTCGGTGAAGGGGTGGATGAGAATTCTGCAACGCGCGGCGGAGCCCGGCAACGGCGTCGGGAAATAAATGGGAGGGTGCCGTGCTCGAGCGGAGCACGCCCTGGCCGGGGGAAAGCCGGCGCATGATTTGCCGCGTTCGTCGCCGCCTAATCAGGAGGACGCATGACTCGATACAACCTCGTGTTGGCGCTCGGCGGGTTGGCCGCCGTCGCGGCCTGCTCGCAAAACGCCCGGGTCGAATCAAGTGGCGAGGTCGCGCCGGCGATCCCGGTGAGTCGGAACACGCTGCCCAGCGGCACGACGATGACGGTGAAGATGAACGAATCGCTTGGCACGACGACGAGCCACGAGGGCGACCGCTTCACCGCAACACTCACCGATCCGGTGATGGCGCAGAACGGCGCGCAGGTGGTTCCCGCGGGCGCGGTCGTCTACGGGCGCGTCACGGGATTGCACGCCGCGAACCTGCCCACCGAACAGTCCGTCATTCGACTCAACTTCGATAGTCTGAGCTTCAACGGCCGGTCGTATCCGTTCGACGCAAGCATCTCGTCGGTGAACGTGCAGAACCAGGCGACGAATGCGACCACGAGCTCGACCGTGCGCGGCGCGGTGACCGGTGCGGCCGCGGGTGCGGTGCTGGGTGCAATCATCAGCGGCGGCGAGTTGAGCAAAATCATATCAGGTGGCTTGCTCGGCGCGGCGGCGGGCACGGTGATCTCGCTCGGCACGGGCGGCACGCAATCGGTCATTCCGGCGGGATCGACGATGACCATCCGGTCGACACAGACCGTACAGATCCGGTGATTCGTCCGACGGCGCCACTTTCGGCGCCGCCCTTGAACGTCTCGAGGCTGTGAAAGACGAAGCCCCTGCTCACGTCGAGCAGGGGCTTCGCCATCTGTCGCCGACGTACCGGCTACTTGACCGAGATCTCCTTGATCATGCCGTGCTCGACGTGCGGTTTGCCGTCTTTCGCATCGGAAACGAAGCAGATGAGGAGGTAGTTCCCAGGCGTGATGTCGGCCGTGAAATACTCTCCGGCGCCTTTCGGTTCGGCGGCGATTCCTCCGATTGCGTCGAACGGCGGCGGGCCGCTCGTGGTTCCAGCGTAGGCCTGCTGCACGTAGCCGTTGAAATCTTTCACCGTCTTTCCAGGCGCCAGCCGGAAGACTTCGACTTCATGCTCCTGAGGTCCGGTGTTCGAGACCTTGAACGTATGCTTGCCCGCGGTAAGTGGTCCCGTGACCGTGAATGCGTAATCGGCGAGCGCGATCGTGACGTCAGCCGTCGGCTCGGCCGACGCCGCGCCCGAGGCCGCGGTCACCTTCAACGGACGGATCATCCCCTTTGTGAAATGCGGCACGTGATTGGGGATGTCCACAAAGCAGATCAACACGTAGTTGCCGGGCTGCATGTCGAGCGTTGCGTTGGATTCGCCCGTCGGATTCGGCGCATTGGGTCCGCCGGCCATGACGATCCACGAGGGCGGTGCCGTATGGTTCTTGCCAGCCGCTTCCATCGCCGCGCCGAAATCGGCTACGGTCTTGCCGCTGTCGAGTCGAACGATCTGCAGGTGATGGAGGCTTGGGCCATCATTCACGAAATGAATGGTCGTCCACCCCGCGGTGATCGAGTCCGGAGCATCGAAGGAGAAATCCTTCCCGTGGACGATGGCGACGTGAGTTGCCGGATCGAAACTGGCGAGCGATGGGGCCGCGGGCGTCGCGCCACCTGCTTGCGCGACGGGCGCGGAGTCCGGCTTCGCCGCCTCCTTCTGGCTACATGCGCACAGAATGGCGGCGACGGCGACCGAGAGCATTCCAACCGGGCGGTTCATGGGTCCTCGAGAGAAGAGTAAGGGTTGAGAAGGTTTGGAGTATATCAGGCTGCAAGAAAAACCCATCGCTGTCAATCCGCTGCCCGGCATCCGGGATGGTGCGCCACGCTCAGGGTCTCGTCGCCTCGGCGGCGGGAGCCCGGCCCATCCACCGCGTGAGGAAGTCGAACTCGACCTGGTTGATGAGTCGGGCACTTTGCTCGTTGTACGCTGCGCCATGACGTCCAGGCGGGTAGATGCGCTCCTCGATGTCCTTGCCCGCGTTGGTGAACGCGGTGAAGAGCTGCATCGTGTTCTGCGGATGAACGTTGTCGTCCATCATCGAATGGATCATGAGCAGGTGTCCGCGAAGCTTGGGCGCGTTCACCACGACCGAGCTCTGCTCGTATCCCGACGGGTTGTCCCCGAGCGTGGACATGTATCGCTCGGTATAGATCGTGTCGTAGAGCCGCCAATCGGCGACGCCGGAGTTCGCCATGCCGACGGAAAAGAGATCGGGGTGGAGCTCCATGGTGATCATGGTGCTGTAGCCGCCGTAGCTCGTGCCCATGATGGCCATGTGCTCTCCATCGACGTACGGTAGCGACTTCAGGTATTTCGCCGCATCGGCGAAATCGTTGGCCTCGTATTTCCCGAGCTGCTTGTAGACGACCTTCATGAAGTCGCGGCCGTAATTATTGGTACCGCGCGCGTTGACGTCGACCACGATGTAGCCGTTCTGGGCGAGCCACTGCTTCCAACCCGATCCGTCGAACTGATTGTAGACGTCCTGCGATCCGGGCCCCCCGTAGATCGTGAACACGACCGGATATCGCGTCGACGGATCGAACCCGAACGGCTTGATCATGGAGGCGTCGAGTGTGACACCGTCGCTCGTCGTGACGTGGAACAGCTCCGTTGGACTGTGCGCGTGGCCCGCGAGCCACTCCGCCGTCTGCGCGTTGGCGTCCATCGTGCGCAGCTTTCCGCGCGTCGTGGACCAGAGCTCGACTTGCTTGGGCTGCGCGATCGAGGACCAAGTGTCAATGAAGTACCGGGCGTTCGGCGACATGTTGATCGAGTGCCGGCCCGGCGCGGTCGTGATACGCGTGAGCCCCGTTCCATCGAACTTGATGCGCCAGAGCTGTCGCTCGAGCGGATTCGGATTCGTCGACGTGAAGTAGATCGTCTGCGCCGCGGGGTCGGTGGCTTCGACGCGCGACACGTTCCAGTCCCCGTGGGTCACTTGCTGGATCAGCTTCCCCGAGTAGTCGTAGCGATAGATGTGTTGGAATCCGTCGCGATCCGACAGCCAGAAGAACTCGTGCGACTTCTCGGGGAAGGACATGAGGTCTTGCACGCCGGCGTAGAAGTCGTACACGTCGATCCATGTCTTGGACGTCTCGTCCATGACGCGTCGCGAGCCGCCGGTGGTGACGTCGAAGAACAGCAGCTTCATGTCGTTCTGGCGCCGGTTGAGCACGATCATGGCGAGCGTGTCACGCCGACTCGTCCAATAGATGCGCGGGATGTAGAACTCGCCGGTCTCGTGCGGGTCGAGCCAGATCTTCTTCCCTGTGCGAACGTCGGCGACACCGATGCGCGCGGTGGGATTCGTGTCACCGGGCTGCGGAATGCGGATGCGATCCCACTGCGGATGGCGGCCGCTGTAATCGGTGAGCTGGATCTCGGGTTCTTTCGTCTCGTCGATCTGCCAGTAGGCGACATGCCGGCTGTCCGGCGACCAGCTCCACGCCTGCGGGACTCCGAACTCCTCCTCGTACACCCAATCGAAGTGGCCGTTGAAGACGTGGGCGCTCGCGTCGCTGGTGAGCCGCCGCTCCTGGTGCGTCGACAGCGTCACGACGTACATGTCGCCATCGCGCTCCTCGCCGAGCATGGTCCCATCCGGCGAGAGCTCGGCGGTTCGGGCCCCCTTGCCGGCGAGCTGCAAGGAACCCGTGGCGAGGGAATAGACGTAGAAGTCGGCCGTCCCCGAGCGCCGGTAGATCGGCTGAAAGTTCGTTTGAAAGACGATGTTCTTGAAATCGCGCGCCCACTGAAAGCCCTCGTACCTGAACGGATTCGTCGTTCCGGGAAAGACGAGGCCGGAGCCCGAGAAGAGCAGGGTGTCCCGCCCCGTTGTCGGGTCATAGGCACGGATCTCCGACCGCCCGGTTTGCGGGTCGGTAGCGATGAACGAGAATCGCGTTCCCCCGTCGAGCCAGACGACGTTGCGTGGCTCGCCGCGACCAGTAAGGACAGCGCTCGACTGGAGCGCCTCGGCGAGACTCGAATATCGTTGCTTCTGCTGTGCCTGGCCGGACGACGAGGCCAGGAGCAGGAGCCCAAGGGCGAAGCCTGGAACGGCGCGGAGGTGGGAGCGTTTCGACATGATCGACTCGGCAAAGTGTCGGCAAGATGGGCGATGCGACTTCCTCAAGAATGATGCTCGCCACGGCGGAGACGCACCATCGTACGACTCCGGACAGCGCGAGCGGCGCGGACGGGGTTGTGGCGCGAAGCGAGCTCAGATCGCAGTTTAGCTGGAGCCCGACCGATATCCGCCACCCACGACCGAGGCCGAAGTATGCGCCGTTTCATCCAGTGCATCGCGATTGTCGCGACCTTCCTCGCCGGAGCATTGCCCGCCGCCGCCCAGCGCGGCGGCCGCGGAAACGATTCCACGGCCCGCGGTGCCGGGCTGCCGCTCACGCCGGCCACGCCGCTCAAGTTCACGACCGATGAAGGGACGTGGCTGTCGCTCGACGTCGCCCCGGACGGCCGTACGATCGTCTTCGAGCTGCTCGGCGACATCTACACCATTCCGATCGAAGGCGGCAAGGCGACACGCCTGACGAGCGGCCAGTCGTTCGACGCGCAGCCGCACTTTTCGCCGGACGGAAAATCGATCGCGTTCGTGAGCGATCGGTCGCAGGCGGACAACCTGTGGCTGATGAACGCGGACGGCAGCCACCCACACGCGCTCACGCGCGACACCGATCAGCGCTATCAGTCGCCGACGTTCACGCCGGACGGCAAATACGTCGTGGCGTCGCGTGGCAACGATCTCTACATGTATTACGTGAACGGCGGCGCAGGCGGCCTTCGCTTGACCGGCGACAGCACCGGCGGTGGACGCGGTGGCGCGGCAGGCGGCGGCCGTGGGGGAGCGGCGCCCAACGTGTTCCTCGGCGCCGCGGTGAGTCGCGACGGGCGGTACATCTACACCGCCATGCGCAACAGCACCGGCGGCGGCTACAACCAAACGTCGCTCGGCTGGCAGATCGGCGTGTTCGATCGCGAGACGGGACGCATCTTCACGAAGACGAACGCGGTCGGCAGCGGCATGCGTCCCGAAGTGAGTCCCGACGGCAAGTGGCTCGCCTTCGGCACGCGCAACAACGCCGACGAGTCTTTGATGCTACTCGACCTCGAGAGCGGCGACGAGCGCTTGCTGCTCCCGAAGATTCAACGCGACGATCAGGAATCGCGCCCCAATCGCGATCTCCTGCCCACCTACGCCTTCACGCCGGACAGCAAGTCGATCATCATCGCGCACCACGGGCATTTCTGGCGGGCCAACGTCGCCGACGGCCACGAGACGATGATTCCATTCACCGCCGACGTGGACATGATGATCGCCGGACCGACCAAGGAGACGTATCCGTTCAACGACGCCTCGCTGGTGGTGCGGCAGATTCGCGACGTGGCGCCGTCGCCGGACAACAAACGATTGGCGTTCACCGCGCTCGATCGGGTGTGGGTGATGGATCTGCCCAACGGCACGCCGCACCGTTTGGCGCCGTCGGAGGACGTCGGCGAGTTCGAGCCGGCCTGGTCGCCCGATGGTCAGCACGTGGCGTACGTGACGTGGAACGACATCGACGGCGGCACGGTGTCTCGCGTCCGCAGCGACGGATCGGGCCGGCCGCAGAGGCTGAGCAGCAAACCGGCGTACTACGAGAAGCCGGCGTATTCGCTCGACGGGCGGCGTATCGTCGTCGGCCGCGGCCCACGCAACATGCGAAAGGATCGCGAGGAGCTCGAGCGTCCGCCGCAGCAGGCGGTCGGCGTCGAGCTCGTGTGGCTGCCGAGCGCCGGCGGCGTGGAAACGCTGATCTCGCCGATCTCGAACTTCGGCCGCCCGCACTTCGTGACGACTGATACGAGCCGCATCTACTTCTCCGAAGGCAGCACCCTCGTATCGATGCGCTGGGACGGCACCGATCAGAAGACGATCCTGCGTACGGGCGGGGGCGGACGCGGCGGTGGTGGGGGCGGTGGTGGCGGCGGCGAGATGACCATCTCGCCCGACGGCTCCAAGGTGATCGTGCAGGCCGGCGTGAAGCCGTACCTCATCGAGGAAATTCCACAAACCGGCAACGCGCCGACGATCAACGCGACCAACCCCGCACAGTCCGAGGTCCCGGTGCGGCTGCTGACGAACGTCGGCGGCGAGTTCGCGTCGTGGTCGCACGACAGCCGCAAGATCTATTATGCGCTCGGCCACTCGCTGTTCACGTACGACGTCGCCGGCGCGGAGTCGGCCGTGCGCGACTCGATTGCGCAGGCGCAGGCGCGCGGCGATTCGACAAGCACCGGCGCCGGCCGTGGTGCGGGTCGTGGTGGTGCCGCGGCCCCCCCGATCTACGAGGCGGCGCGCAACGACGTCGTGATCACGATTCCGAGAGACAAGCCGAAGGGTACCGTCGTGTTGCGCGGCGCGCGCATCCTCACGATGAAGGGCAGCGAGGTCATCCCCAAGGGCGACATCGTCGTGACGGACAACCGTATTGCCGCCGTGGGCGCACAGGGCAAGGTGACGATTCCATCGGGCGCCAAGATCATCGACGTCTCGGGCAAGACGATTCTTCCCGGCTACGTGGACATTCACGCCCACATCTGGCCGGCCTTCGGCGTCCATCGCTCGCAGCCCTTCGAGTATCTGATCAATCTCGCCTATGGCGTGACGACGTCGCGCGACCCACAGACCTCGACGACGGACGTGCTGTCGTACTCGGACATGGTCGAGGCGGGCGAATTCATCGGCCCGCGCATCTTCTCGACCGGGCCCGGCGTGTTCTCGGCCGAGAACATCCGCACGCTCGACGACGCGCGCCATGTCCTCACGCGATATTCAGAGTTTTACAACACCGAGACGATCAAACAGTACATGACCGGCGACCGTCGCGTGCGCCAACTGCTGATCATGGCCGCCCGGGAGCAGCACCTCATGCCGACGCTCGAGGGCGGCCTGGACTTCAAGAAGAATCTGACGGAGGCGATGGACGGCTATTCGGGCAGCGAGCATACGTTGCCGATCGCGCCACTCTACAAGGACGTGCTCGAGCTCTACGCGCACTCCGGCACGACCTGGACGCCGACGTTGATCGTGCAGTATGGCGGCCCGTGGGCCGAGAACTACTGGTACGAGCACTCGGACGTCGTGGACGACCCGAAGCTCAACCGCTTCACGCCGCGCGACGTCGTCGAACGCAAAGCGCTTCGGCGGCCAGGCTGGTGGGCCCCGTCACAGTGGTCATTTCCGCTGTTCGCCGAGCAGGCGGCCAAGGTCGTCGCCGCGGGCGGACACGTCGGCATGGGAAGTCACGGCCAACTTCAGGGACTCGGCGCCCAATGGGAGATTTGGAATCTCGCGTCGGGCGGCATGCCCCGGTACGACGTACTTCGTGTGGCGACGATCTTCGGCGCCGAAGCGCTCGGTCACGAAAAGGACTTCGGATCGCTCGAAGCCGGAAAGCTCGCCGACCTGCAGGTTCTCGACAAAAACCCGCTGGACGACATCAAGAACACGAACACGATCCGCTATGTGATGAAGAACGGCCGCATGTACGACGGCAACACGATGGCGGAAGTTTGGCCCCGCCAGAAGCAGCTCGCCCATCTGTGGTGGTGGGGAAGTACGGGGGACCCGGCCAACGGGAAAACGGAGGAACGGAGGAACTGATGACCAACCACCATCAGACCAGATCGCAGTAGGCAAATCTCTCGTCCCTGATCACCACCTCTCCAACTTCGTACTCCACCCCTTCACGAAATCCTGGCCCCGCCGCCACGAACGTATGAAACTCTCCCCGCTCACCACACGGATCGACCGAAGGCGGTAGCTCGTCGAGTAACGCCGTGTCGAACGGCCGTCCCGCGAACCGCGCGTCGAGCTGCGTCGTGTCGACGCAGACCAGTCGCGCCTCGAACCCGCTGGCGACGAATTCCCGCGCCAACGCGCCGGTCGGCCGTCCCCAAAGCGGGAATAGCCCCTCGAAGCCGAGCGGCGCGAGCCGCTCTTCTCGATAGCGGCGGACGTCCTCGAGAAAGAGGTCGCCATACGCGATGCGGCGCACGCGCGGATAGCGCACCCGCACGTCGGCCAGCGCGCGCTCCACGGCGGCATCGTACGCGGCGTTGGAGGATTGCGGCTCGAGCATGACCTCGTGCACGGGCAGGCCGATCGAGCGCGCTTGTGCCGCCAGGAGCGTGCGACGCACGCCGTGGACGCTGATCCGGTCGTAGCCGGTGGTGACGGTCGTCAGCAGCCCGACAACCTCCAGTCGCGGGTTCGCGCGCAAGGCGGCGAGAGCCAGCGCGCTGTCCTTGCCGCCGCTCCAACTCAGGATGATGGGCTCGCGAGTCTCCACGAGCGCAATATCGCCGGGCGCGGCTGGCCGGACCAGCCATGCCGGCCATTGTCCGGAGCGCCGCCCCCGCCTATTGTTCAGTCTATACTGAACAAACTGAACGGAGCGAAAGAATGGATCGGACGCAGCAGGCGTTCGTCGGCCGCATGGGCCACGCCGCCGAGACCAACGGGCTCTCACCCATCGCCGGGCGACTGTTCGCCATGCTCCTCCTCGCTGACGCACCGCGCTCCCTCGACGAGATCTGCGCCGCCCTCGAGGTGAGCAAGG
>Ga0157370_10006168_pt1 | contig 13298 bp, 13 predicted proteins | sample C35metaG_FD_113463 | JGI IMG/M metagenome (GOLD analysis project Ga0157370, IMG submission 113463) | Corn rhizosphere microbial communities from Kellogg Biological Station, Michigan, USA - C3-5 metaG | ecosystem: Host-associated > Plants > Roots > Rhizosphere > Soil | place: USA: Michigan...
GATCGCCATTCTTCAGCCCGGAGACGAGCCTGTCGCAGAAATCCTGTCCCTTGGCGCCTTCGGCTTTTCGGGAATTGGCGGCAGCCGCCGGATTGAAGCTCGGCGAGGGACCCGGAGGAACAGGGGCTCTCGTTTCAGCGTCTGCCGGTTGCTCCCGCTCCGGCAAGGAGGGATCGATCCTGGCTGCCATCTGACTACTTCGTGATCGCTGGTTATAAGCCTTAACGGCATTGGCGTCACGCCGGCGCGAGTCGCCTCGTTATAATTGACGCTCGACTATCATTTCGGTCCATCAAATTACCCAGGCACAATTTTCCGTCCGGAACGACGCGCCTTGTGGCGGTCAGGATCGAGGATGACGTCTTCATCGGGGGGCGGGCACGGTGATCCGCAACGGCGCCGAGCGCCCCTCGTTGGCGATTGACCGCGATGCTTCAAAGGCAGACCATTGGACCGCCGAGTCGCCGCGGCCGCCCTGCGAGCCGCCTAGGGAGGAGCCGCCGATGCGCGCTTCCGCCTCCTCGACGGTTCCGGCCCACGCTGGCGCGATGGGTGTTGCGATCGAGGGCCGAAATCCGGGCCATTGCCCCCATTTTGGGAGGGTCCGCCGGAAACGGCGGAAGCGAGTGGACAGAAACCGGGCGGAGCGCCATTCCTGTTCATTCGTTTCACCCTGGCGAGAGCCATTGCGCTCAGATTGGCGGACCCGTGGCCGAGCATGATCAATCTTTACTTCTCAGCGCCGGCGCCACGGACACCCTGAAAAGGGTCATTCGGGCTCGAAACCGGCGCTCGTCATTGTTCAGCGGCGAGCTGTTCATCGATCCGGCCTGGGACATTTTGCTCGAGCTGTCGCTTGCGCGGCTCGAGGGCCGCAGCGTCACGACGGGCGATCTCGTCCGGCTGTCGAGCGTGCGCGAGAGCATAGTGCTGAGATGGATCGACAAGCTGGTCCAGGACGGCTGGATCCTTCCCGATCCCGAACCTTCCGGGGAGCAGGGCGCGGTGCTCGACCTTTCGGCGAAAGCGGCCGCTGGGATGCAGAAATGGATCAACGAGCTGGAGGGGCGGGCCGACGACCGGATCACGAGCCTTCTGGAACGGATCGATCGGGGACGCCGGGACAGTTGAGCGTCGGCGCGGCGGAGCGGCGACCGTTCCTCAGACGATCAGCTTGAGGCCGTGAAGGCGGACGGCGCGGCAGCCTTCGAAGACCGGGACACCGATGAGGCGCACCCGGCGCTCGGCTCCGCCCGAAGCCGGCCGGATCTCGACGTCGATCGTGAACCCGCGCTTGTGCCTGATCGCATAGGAACGGAGCCGCTCCATCCTCTGCCGCGAATCCTCCGAGTAAAAGGCGACCGCCTGGTCCCGCGTCACCCGGCTGCCCCTGGGAAGTCCGAAAATGTCATAGACCCCGCCCGACCAGGTCAGCGACTGGTCGGAAAGGTCGCACTCCCAGCAGCCCGAATGCTGGAATCCAAGCTCTCCGACGATCGATGGCTGGACCGCGTCAATCGCGGCGCAATTGAGGATCTGGCCGAGGTCGAGATGGCGCGACTGGTCGAACAGCGGCCAGCTGTGACGGAGCGCAAGCGGTTCCGCCGCGGCATATTCGATCGCTGAATATTTCACTCGAAAAGGTCCGCCGAGCCTCGAATCCTATCAGGTGGCGATGATAACAGCCGTTCCCGCGGCTGGAAGCCGCGAATTGGTCCGATCCGAGTGAATTGTTCAACCGCAACAATGGCTCGAGCCCGGCCCGAGCGGGGCCTCCGGAGGGTCCGTCGGCCTGGCTTCAGCGGCGGGATTCGCCGGAGAGACAGGATCCTTCTCCGGGCGCTCACTGACGATTGGCCGCGATTGGCGCGATCCAGCCTTCGAAACGACCGCCATTCCGGACGGTCGGGAAATTTCGCCAGTGACTCCGACCAGGCTCCTCATCGGCCAGATGCTAACCAGCGTCGCGATCGTCATCCTCGGAGTCTGGGCTTCGACCCAATGGGCGGCGGCGATGCTCGGCTACCAGCAGCGGCTCGGCTCCGCCTGGTTCATGGCCGGCCGGCTTCCGCTCTACCGGCCCTGGTCACTGTTCCTGTGGTGGTATCATTATGAAGCTTATGCGCCCGCGGTCTTCAACCGGGCGGGGGCGCTCGCCGCGAGCAGCGGCTTCCTCGGCTGCGCCGCCTCGGTGCTCGGATCGCTCTGGCGGGCCAGGCAGTCCCGTTTCGTCACCACTTACGGCTCGGCGCGCTGGGCGACCGCGAAGGAGGTCGCCCGTGCCGGGCTGACCGGTTCGGCCGGAGTCTTTCTCGGGCGGTTCGGCAATCATTATCTTCGCCATGACGGGCCGGAGCATGTCCTGGCCTTTGCTCCGACCCGAAGCGGAAAGGGCGTCGGCCTCGTAGTCCCGACCCTGCTCAGCTGGCCCCATTCGGCGGTCGTCCACGACATCAAGGGCGAGAATTGGCGGCTGACGTCAGGCTGGCGCTCGCTTTTCTCGCACTGCCTTCTGTTCGACCCGACCGACCCGCGCTCCGCGCGCTACAACCCCCTGCTTGAGGTTCGCCGCGGGGATCATGAGGTCCGCGACGTCCAGAATATCGCCGATATCCTCGTCGATCCTGAAGGTTCGCTCGAGCGGCGCAATCATTGGGAGAAGACCGCCCATTCGCTGCTGGTCGGCGCGATCCTCCACGTCCTTTACGCCGAGGAGGAGAAAAGCCTGGCGCGGGTCGCGGCCCTCCTCGCCGATCCCGGGCGGCCGTTCGCAGCCACTCTTCGGGCGATGATGACCGCCAACCATCTTGGAATCGCGGGCGGGCCTCTCGTTCATCCGGTGGTCGCGTCCGCGGCGCGCGAATTGCTGAACAAGTCGGAGAATGAGCGCTCGGGCGTGCTTTCAACCGCTCTTTCCTTCCTTTCCCTCTATCGCGACCCGACGATCGCTCATGTGACCTCGGCCTGCGACTGGCGCATCGCCGACCTGGTCGAAGGCGAGCGGCCGGCCTCGCTCTATCTGGTCGTCCCCCCTTCGGACATGTCCAGGACGAGGCCGCTCGTCCGGCTGATCCTCAACCAGATTGGACGGAGGCTGACCGAGAGCGGCGATCGCCCGTCGGGCCGGCGCCAGCTCCTGCTGATGCTCGACGAATTCCCGGCACTCGGAAGGCTCGATTTCTTCGAGACGGCACTCGCCTTCCTCGCCGGCTACGGGGTCCGCGCCTTCCTCATCGCCCAGTCGCTGAACCAGGTCGACAAGGCCTATGGCGAGCACGGCTCGATCCTCGACAATTGCCACGTCCGGGTCGCCTTCGCGTCGAACGACGAGCGCACCGCGAGGAGGATCTCGGATTCGCTCGGGACCGCGACCGAGCAGCGCGCAATGCGCAATTATGCGGGCCACCGGCTCGCGCCCTGGCTGGCGCATGTCATGGTCAGCCGCCAGGAGACGTCGCGGCCCCTGCTTACTCCGGGCGAAGTGATGCAGCTCCCGCCGGACGAGGAGCTGGTGCTGCTCTCGGGGCTTCCTCCGGTCCGCGCGCGCAAGCTTCGCCATTATGAGGACCGCAATTTCACGAGCCGGCTGCTCGAGCCGCCGGCGCTCGCCGAGTCCGTCTACACCGACCGGCCCGCGTCCCGCCCCGACGACTGGAGCGGGCGCTCCCTTCCAGCGCTGCCCACGGCTGTTCCGGCCTTCGACCCGGAGGAGGAGGCCGCCGGCTTGGAACGCGCGAAGGACCTGCGTCCAGGGCGCGCGAGGCGGGCCCGGCGCGAGGCGCCGGAGCAGCTCGACCTCCTCCGGCCCGGCGACGAGCTCGACACGGGCTTCGCCGATCCGCTCCCGTTCGAGGCGATCGTCGCCGCCCACGCCGCCAATGAAGGCTCGCCGAAGCGCGGCGAGCTGGTCCCGAGCTTCTGAGGATGCGGATGCGAACCTACCCTGCTCCTCGCCGAAGGCCGCTTCTGCGCGCGGCGTGCTTTCCGCCCTCGCTTTGCACTGAAGATTCCGAATGAGCGGCGGCGACAGCGCGGCGCGCAAGCTTGCGATGCTCCGGACGGCCATGGGCCGCTCGATCGTCGCTGCCCTTGCCGACCCGTCCGTGATCGAGATCATGGTCAATCCCGACGGTGCGCTCCGCCTCGACCGGCTGGGATCGGGACGGGTCGATACGGGCGAGACCCTCGACCCGCTCCAGGTCGAGCGAATCGTCAGGCTCGTTGCAAGCCATGCCCGGACCGAGGCCCATGGCGGCTCGCCGATCGTCAGCGCCGAGCTTCCGCCGCACGGCACCTCGGCCGGGGAAAGGTTCGAGGGGCTTCTTCCGCCGGTCTCGGCCGCGCCCTGCTTCGCGATCCGAAAACCCGCTTCGCGGGTCTATTCGCTGGCCGATTATGTGAATTCCGGGACGATGAGCGCGGGCGCAGCGCGCTTCCTGTCCCTCGCGGTGATCGACCGGCGCAACATCCTGGTTGCCGGCGGGACCAGCTCCGGAAAAACGACGCTCGCCAATGCGCTGCTCGCCGAGCTCGCGCCGCGCGAGGAGCGGGTAATCCTGATCGAGGACACCCGCGAGCTTCAATGCGCCGCTCCGGACACGGTCGCACTCCGGACAAGGGCAGGGGCGGTCACCATGGCCGACCTCGTCCGCTCGACCCTTCGCCTTCGCCCTGACCGGATCGTCATCGGCGAAGTGCGCGGGCCCGAGGCGCTCGACATGCTGAAAGCCTGGAACACCGGCCATCCGGGCGGAATCGCGACCGTCCACGCCAACAGCGCTTCCTCCGCCCTCCACCGGCTCGAGCAGCTCGTCCAGGAGGCGGTGGTCACCGTTCCGAGGTGCCTGATCGCGGATGCGCTCGACCTCGTCCTGTTCATCGAGGGACGCGGCGTCGCCCGGCGCCTGGCCGAGATCGTCGCGGTCGACGGCCTCGATCCGGCCGGCGGCTATGCGCTCCGGCCGGTCCGGCTCGACCCATTGGCAAGCGAGGAGATTGAGGAATGATCCCTGAGATTTGGCGGCGCCGAATGGCGCCCGCATTCTTGCTGGCGGCCCTTGCTGCGGCGCCCGCCCGCGCCGCGGGGTCGGGAATGCCATGGGAGCAGCCGCTCCAGCAGGTCCTGGATTCGGTCCAGGGGCCGGTCGCCAAGATCGTCGCGGTGATCATCATCATCACCACCGGCCTGACCCTCGCGTTCGGCGAGACCGCCGGCGGCTTCCGGCGGCTCATCCAGATCGTCTTCGGCCTGTCGATCGCCTTTGCCGCTTCCTCTTTCTTTCTCTCCTTTTTCAGCTTCGGCGGGGGAGCCCTGATCTCGTGAGCGGCGACTTGCATCCCGAGGGCTTCGAAGCGCCGGTCCACCGCTCGCTCGCCGAGCCGATCCTCATGGGCGGAGCGCCGCGGGCGTTCGCGATCGTCAACGGGACCGCCGCCGCGGCGCTCGGGCTCGGCCTCAGGCTCTGGATCGCCGGGCTCGCGCTCTGGGCGATCGGCCATTCGCTCGGGGTCTTCGCCGCCCGGCGCGATCCGGATTTCCTGATGGTGCTGGTCCGGCACCTCAGGCTCCGAGGCTATTTCACATGCTGAAGATCGGCGAATATCGGGACCGCTCCGACCGGCTCGCCGACCATCTCCCCTGGGCCGCGCTGGTCGCTCCGGGAATCCTTCTCAACAAGGACGGGAGCTTCCAGCGAAGCTTCCGCTTCCGCGGGCCGGATCTCGAAAGCGCGACCGAGACGGAGCTCATGGCATTGTCGGCGAGGGTCAATAATGTCCTTCGCCGGTTCGGCTCGGGCTGGGCGCTTTATTTCGAGGCGGAGCGGCGCGAGGCGCCCGGCTATCCGCAATCAAGCTTCCCCGACGCGGTCTCCTGGCTGGTCGACGAGGAACGGCACGCGGCGTTCGACAGCGAGCGGGATCATTTCGAAAGCCGCCACACGCTCACCCTTCAATGGCTTCCGCCGGCCGATCCGCAGGCGCGGGCCGAGCAATTGCTGGTCGACCGGCCGGACGACCGAAAGGAGCGCGACTGGCGCGAGGCGCTTGCCGGGTTCGCCGCCGAGACCGATCGCCTGCTCGATCTTTTCGCAGGCTTCGTGCCCCTGATCCGGCCGCTCGACGATGAGGAGAGCCTGACCTATCTCCACGGCTGCATTTCCAACCGGCCGCACAGGGTCGCGGTCCCGCAAACCACTTTCTATCTGGATTCGGTCCTTGCCGACACGCCGCTGACCGGCGGGCTCGAGCCGATGCTCGGCGACTTTCATTTGAGGACCGTGACCCTGCTCGGGCTTCCGGGCTCGAGCTGCCCGGCAATGTTCGACGCGCTCAACGAGCAGCAATTCGGCTATCGCTGGGCGACCCGCTTCATCCCGCTCGACCGCAACGACGCCAATCGCGCGCTGACGAAGCTTCGCCGGCACTGGTTCAACAAGAGAAAGTCGCTGACCGCGCTTCTTCGCGAGGTGGTCACCAACCAGCCGGTCCAGCTGCTCGACAGCGATGCCGACAATAAAGTGGCCGACGCCGACCTCGCCCTCCAGGCGCTTGGCCAGGATTATGTCTCCTTCGGCTATCTGACCGTAACGATCACCGTCACGGGATCGAGCCCGGCCGAGGCGGACGAGAAGGTCCGGAGCGTCGAAAGGGTGGTGAACGGGCTCGGTTTCACCCTTATCCGCGAGCGGCTGAACGCGGTCGAGGCCTGGCTTTCGAGCCTTCCCGGCCATGCCTACGCCAATGTCCGCCAGCCCTTGGTTCACAGCCTCAACCTTGCCCATCTGATGCCGCTTTCGGCGCTTTGGGCGGGCCCTGCTCGGAACGAGCATCTCGGCGGTCCGCCCTTGCTCTTTGCCGAGACCGCGGGCTCGACCCCGTTCCGGCTGTCGACCCATGTCGGCGATGTCGGCCATATGCTGGTCGTCGGGCCGACCGGCGCCGGGAAGTCCGCTTTGCTGGCGCTTCTCGCGCTCCAGTTCCGCCGTTATCCGGGCGCCCAGATCTATCTGTTCGACAAAGGCTGGTCGGCGCGTGCGGCGGTTCTCGCCATGGGCGGCGACCATCATGCTTTGGGCTCGGGCGGCGAGGAGGAGATGCTCGCCTTCCAGCCGCTTCGTCGGGTCGACGAAGAACCGCAGCGGAGCTGGGCCGCCGACTGGATTTGCGGGCTGTTCGAGCATGAGAAGGTGTCCGTCACTCCCGAGGTCAAGGAGATTCTCTGGTCGGCGCTTCTCAACCTTGCCTCGGCGCCGGTCGAGGAGCGCACGCTCACCGGCCTGTCGCTGCTGCTCCAGTCGAACGCGCTGAAGTCGGCGCTTCTTCCCTATACGCTCGAAGGCCCGATGGGCGTCCTTCTTGACGCGGCCGAGGACAGGCTGGCGCTCGCCGACGTCCATGCGTTCGAGACCGAGGCCCTGATGGCCCGCCCGGCGGCAATCCACCCGGTGCTCACTTATCTCTTCCACCGGCTCGAGGAGCGGTTCGACGGGCGGCCGACCCTGCTCGTCCTCGACGAAGCCTGGGTTTTCCTCGACAATCCCCTGTTCGCGGAGCGGATCCGCGAATGGCTGAAGGTCCTCCGCAAGAAGAATGTCTCGGTCCTGTTCGCGACCCAGTCTCTTGCCGACGTCGCCCGGAGCAGCATCGCCCCGGCGATCGCCGAGAGCTGCCCGCAGCGGATCTTCCTTCCCAACGACCGCGCGCTCGAGCCGCAATCGAGGGAAGCTTATGAAGCCTTCGGGCTCAACGCCCGGCAAATCGAGCTGATCGCGCGGGCGACCCCGAAGCGCGATTATTATCTTCAGTCGCGGCGCGGCAACCGCTTGTTCGACCTGAAGCTCGGCCCGGTCGCTTTGGCCCTCTGCGGAGCCTCGGACCCGGCGGCCCAGCGCCTCATCGATTCTATCCTCGCCGACGGAGGGCGCGACCGGTTCGCCGAGCGCTTCCTCGAACGGCGCGGTCTCGCCTGGGCGGCGGCGCTGCTCGGCGATTTTCCGAAGCTCCAGCCTTCAGAAGGAGAGTGAATATGAAAATCCGTCCGATGCTCATCGCCTGCGCGGCCGTCCTTACTCTTGCCCCGGCTCCGGCCGCCGCACAGATGCCCGTGTTCGACACCGCCAATTATTCGCAGAACCTGCTGCAGGCTGCCCGATCGCTCGAGCAGATCAACCACCAGCTCCAGTCGCTTCAGAATGAAGCGGCGATGCTCCAGGACATGGCTCGGAACCTCGAGCGGATCGACTTCCCCCAATTGTCCGAAATGACCTCGACCTTGAAGCAGATCGACGGACTGATGGCGAAGGCCAAGGGCGTGAATTTCGAGGTCGGCCGGATCGAAACCGAGTTCAGCTCGATGTTCCCGGACGCCCGCCTGGAGAGCCTCGGCAATGACAAGCGCGCCATTGCGGCCCGCGCGCGGCTCGACAGCGCGATGGATTCGTTCCGGCACAGCATGAGCGTCCAGGCGAGGGTCGTCGCTGCCGTCGGGGAGGACGGCGACCTTCTCTCGAAGCTCGCGGAGCGAAGCCAAAGCGCCGCCGGAAGCCTCCAGGCGCAGCAGGCGACCAACCAATTGCTTGCGCTCGGAGCGAAGCAGCAATCCGAGCTCGAAGAAATGCTCGCGGCCGAGTTCAGGAGCCAGTCGCTCGACCGCGCACGCCGGGCCCAGTCCGAGGCGGAGGCCGGCGCCGCCTCGGCGCGCTTCCTTGGAAGCGGCAAGGCTTATTCGCCCAACTGACGAGTAGGCGCCGGCGGCCGGAGCACGCCCGGCCGCCGCGCCCGCCGCGGGGCGCGCCCCTTCGTCCCGCGGCGACTCATTTTAGCTCCGCGACACTCCATCGCCAGCCCGGAAATGCGATGAACGACCTTGGAATCATCGACCGCTTCCTTGCGGCCTTCATCCAATATATCGACAGCGGCTTCGGCCTGCTGGGGCCGGACGTCGCCTTCCTGACGACCAGCCTGATCGGCATCGACATCACGCTCGCCGGCCTGTTCTGGGCGATGGGCGGCGAGCAGGACGTGATCGGCCGCTTCCTCAAGAAGATTCTCTATGTCGGCGCCTTCGCGCTGATCCTCGGCAATTTTTCTAGGCTCGCCGATATCATTTTCAAATCCTTCGCGGGGCTCGGCCTGACCGCCGGCGGAGGGACGCTCGGCGCCGACAGCCTGCTCCATCCCGGCCGGATCGCCGAAACCGGCTTCGAGGCCGCGTGGCCACTTTTAAGCCAGGCAGGCGCGCTCCTCGGATTTACAAGCTTCTTCGACAATTTCCTCACTATCGCGATCCTTCTCATCGCCTGGCTGGTCGTGATCCTCGCTTTCTTCCTGCTCGCCGTGCAGCTCTTCATCACCATCATCGAGTTCAAGCTGACCGCGCTCGCCGGCTTCGTTCTCGTCCCCTTCGCTTTGTGGGGGCGGACCGCTTTCCTCGCCGAGCGGGTGCTCGGAAATGTGGTCTCGTCGGGGATCAAGGTCATGGTGCTCGCCGTGATCGTCGGGATCGGCTCGGGCTTCTTCGGCGATTTCGCGGGCTCGCTTGTCGGCCGCGAGCCCGATCTCGGCGAGGCGATGAGCCTGGTTCTTGCCAGCCTTTCCTTGTTCGGCCTCGGAATCTTCGGGCCGGGCATCGCCTCGGGCCTTGTCGCCGGAGCCCCGCAGCTTGGGGCGGGGGCTGCGCTCGGGACCGCGGCCGCGGCCGCGGGGACGCTCGCGGTCGCAGGAGGCGGAGCCGCGGCGGCGGCCCGGGGAATCGGAGGCGCCGGGCTCGGAGCGCTTCGCTCGGGGACCGCAATGGGCTCGGCGGCGGCGACCGCCTACCGCCTCGGCCAGGAGACGTCGGGCTCGTCCAGCCCCGCTTCCGGCCTCGGCGGGATCGCCCGGGCGGCCGGCGGAGCGGCCCGGGGGCGCCTTGCCTCGCTTGGCGGGCTCGCCGCCGCCGCCGAACGGGGCGAGCGCGCGGCTTTGCTTGCAGGCGCCGCCGGCTCGTCCGCCGCGCGCGACATTGCTCCCGACAGCGCTCCCCAATGGGCGCGGCGGCTGCGCTCGGAGCAGTCGGCCCGTCATCATCGCCATGCCGCGCTCCAGGCTATCCGCGAAGGCGACCGCGGCGGATCGGGCGCGCAACCGGACATCAGCCAGAAAGAGGAATGACCCGATGAAGTTCAGACGAGCGATCCAGCGCTATGGGCGCACTCCGGAGCCGGTCACCCCCTATCAGCGCGCGGCCCAGGTCTGGGACGAGCGCATCGGCTCGGCCCGGGTCCAGGCCCGGAACTGGCGGCTCATGGCCTTCGGCGGCCTGATCATGTCGGCGGGCCTCGCCGCCGGCCTTGCCTGGCTGTCCATGCAGAGCCGCGTCGTTCCCTATGTCGTCGAAGTCGACCATTTGGGGGCGGCGCGGGCGATCGAGCCTCTCGAGGCGAATTACAAGCCGACCGATGCCGAGGTCGCCTGGCATCTAAGCCAGTTCATTTCCAATGTCCGCTCGGTCTCGCTCGACCCGGTGCTGATGCGGCGCAACTGGCTCTCGGCTTATGATTATGTGACCGCGCGCGGAGCGCTTTTCCTTGGCGATTATGCGCGCTCCGCCCAGCCCTTCGCCGAGATAGGCTCGCGCACGGTCTCGGTGCAGGTGACGAGCGTGGTCCGGGCATCGGACCGCTCGTTCGAGGTGGAATGGACCGAGACCGCGTTCGACCATGGAAGCGCGGCCGGGACGTCGCGCTGGACCGCAATCCTGACGGTTGTCCAGAAGCCGCCCGCCTCGGCGGACGTGCTGAGGAGCAATCCGCTCGGCCTCTACGTCGATGCGATCGACTGGTCGCAAAAGCTCGATCCGCCGGATCCGCAGGGGCGCGGGCCCGCGCCCGTTCCACCGCCGGCGCCCGGGCCGCTTCTTAGCGGCAGTTCGATCAACCCAGCCGAAAGGAGCTGAATCAATGAGAGCAGGGTCAATAATGGCGATCGGTGCGGCACTGGCGATCGCCTTGCCGGCGTTCGTTCCGGGAGCCGCCACAGCAGCGCCGGCCGGTGCGATCGCCGCGCAGGATCCGGGGCTGTCCACTTATTCCTGGAGCGAGGGCGCATCCTACCGGCTTCAGACCGCGCCCGGGCGGGTGAGCGACATCGCCCTTCAGCCTGGCGAATCCCTGATCGCAGTCGCTGCCGGCGACACGGCGCGCTGGGTAATCGGCGACACGTCGAGCGGCTCCGGCGCAGAGCGGCGGGCGCATGTGCTGGTGAAGCCATCGGCTCCCGGGCTTGCGACCAACCTCGTCATCGCAACCGACCGGCGGGTTTATCATGTGGATCTCGACAGCCGCGGCGGGCGGAGCACGGCCTCCGGCCTTTCCTGGTCCTACCCTGTCGATGCCCTTCTCGCTTTGACTCGGGTGAGAGCCGAAGCGGCCGAACCGGTCGCGCGGGAAGTCGCAGTCGAAACCCTCGATTTCGATTATTCGATCGAGGGAGACCGTCCCCCGTGGCGGCCGGTTCGTGCGTTCGACGACGGGCGCCAGGTCTTCATCCAGTTCCCGGCGACGATCGCTTCGGGAGAAGCGCCGCCTTTGTTCGTTCTGGGGGCCGACGGCGCGGCCGAGTTGGTGAATTATCGGATGCGCGGCAATTATTATGTCGTCGACCGACTCTTCTCGGCCGCTGAGCTCCGGCTCGGCGAGAAGCGCCAGCAGGTCGTGAGGATTGTCCGCTCGCGCGCTGACGGAGCGCTCCGGAGGCGCAAATGACCGCCGGCGGGAAGGATGTTGGGCCGACTCCTTCGCCAAAGGAAGATCCGCAACGGCTCGCGCTTCGCGGCCGCCCGCGGCCGGTGATCCGGTTCCGGCGTGGACTCATCGTCGGACTCGCCGCGGCCTTGTCGGCCACGCTTGCCGTTCTCGCCTGGATCGCGCTCGAACCTCCTTCCTTCCACGCGCCGCCTCTCCTCGAGGGCCCCGAGCCCGCGGCCAGGGCGGGGCCCGAGGCGCTTGCCGGGGCGCCGGCCTCTTACGCCGACGTCCCGAAGCTCGGACCGCCGCTTCCAGGCGACCTCGGGCGGCCGATCCTCGAGCGGCAGCGCGAGCTTGAGGCGGGGGATGACGCGCCGGAAGGCGGCGTGGACGGAAAGGACTCGAAAGCCGAACGCCTGCGCAAGCTGAGGCAGTCGGCGCTGGAATCGCCTATCCTGGCATCGCTCGGACGCGAAGCCCCGCAGTCCCAGGCCGTTCCTCCAGCGGAAGAAGCGGTGGGCGCGGGGCAAGCGCGCAGCGCTCCGCGAACCGCGCCGGACGTTCCCCTGCCGAATTCGGAGGGATTAGCCCTCAGCACCGGGACGGTCATCCGGGCAAGCCTCCTCACCGGCCTCAACTCCGACCTCCCGGGGATCGTGCTCGCGCAGGTGACCGAACCGGTGCGCGACAGCGCGACTGGGCGGACCGTGCTCATCCCCCAGGGAGCGCGCCTCATCGGGCGCTATCAATCCAGTGTCGCTTACGGCCAAAAAAGGGCCGAGATCGCCTGGATGGAGATCGTCTTTCCTGACGGATCGTCGATCGGCCTGGACAAGCTCCCTGCGGCCGATCGCTCGGGCTATTCGGGGCTCCGGGACCATGTCGATTCCCACGGCTGGGCGCTCGCTCGCGGAGTCCTTTTCTCAACCCTCCTCGGTGTCGGTAGCGAGCTCAGCCTCGCCGATGAGGGAAGCGGTCTCCTCCGGGCCGTTCGCGAAGCCGGCGAGCAGAGCGGCGAGCGGGCAGGGGAGCGAATCGTGGCTCGGGAGCTGGACGTCAGGCCGACCCTGACGGTCCGGCCCGGCTGGCCGGTCGTCGCCTTGCTCGAACGCCCGCTGCTTCTCAAGCCATGGAGGCCGTGACCATGGCGCCGATCAGGCTTGCGCGGCTGCCGGATCGAACCCCGGTCAGGATCGCGCTCCTGCTTTCGCCCGAGCTTGCCCGGTCGCTGCAGGACTATGCGGAGGTCTATGCCAAGGCCTACGGCCAAACTGAGCCGCTCGGCGAGCTCATCCCGGCGATGCTCGGCGCGTTCCTCGACGGCGACCGCGAGTTCGCCCGGTTGCGCAAGTCGAGGAAGGCCGAGTGAAGGTCTGGCGTCGCCTCGACCGTCCGGCCCGGATTAAAGCTTTGCTAACCATGTTGCTGCAGAGCGGCGTTCGAACCTCCCGAGCGAAAGAGATTCATTGTGCGCGTGCTGCTGATCGAAGACGAGCCGACCACCGCCAAGAGCATCGAGCTGATGCTCGGGACGGAAGGCTTTAACGTCTATACGACCGATCTCGGGGAAGA
>Ga0157370_10006169_pt1 | contig 13298 bp, 8 predicted proteins | sample C35metaG_FD_113463 | JGI IMG/M metagenome (GOLD analysis project Ga0157370, IMG submission 113463) | Corn rhizosphere microbial communities from Kellogg Biological Station, Michigan, USA - C3-5 metaG | ecosystem: Host-associated > Plants > Roots > Rhizosphere > Soil | place: USA: Michigan...
AAAAACACCGATTGAACTGATTAATTATCATGAAAAATGTCCGGTGTAAAATTTCGATTTTAATTTTTGTTCTTCTTCAAGAAAATAATATAAAGAAGGCAGCACAAAAGTTTCGGCTGCCTTCTTTATAAAACAAAAAAATCATTTTTATACAGCGATTCCTTCAGCAATTTTTGCTCTTATTTTCGCTTCAATTTCTTTCGCCAAATCAGGATTATCAATTAAAAGTTGTTTTACTGCTTCGCGGCCCTGGCCAAGTTTGGTAGTGTCATAACTAAACCAGCTCCCGCTTTTTTGCACAATTCCCAAATCCACGCCCATATCAATGATTTCACCAACTTTTGAAATACCTCCGCCAAAAATGATGTCAAACTCAGCAACGCGGAATGGCGGCGCCATTTTATTTTTTACCACTTTTACTTTTACCCGGTTTCCGATTGACTGGTCACCATCCTTTATTTGTGCCATCCGGCGAATATCCAGTCTTACTGAAGAATAAAATTTCAATGCATTGCCGCCGGTAGTCGTTTCAGGATTTCCAAACATAACACCAATCTTGTCACGCAACTGATTTATAAAAATGCAGCAGCAATTTGTTTTGCTGATGGTTGCGGTTAATTTTCTCATTGCCTGGCTCATCAAACGCGCCTGTAACCCCATTTTGCTGTCACCCATTTCGCCTTCCAGTTCGCCTTTTGGAACCAGTGCAGCAACAGAATCTATTACTACCACATCTATTGCGCCGGAAAGAATTAAACGGTCTGCAATTTCCAAACCCTGTTCGCCATAATCCGGCTGGCTTATCAAAAGATTGTCCACATCTACGCCTAATTTTCTTGCATATGAGCTATCAAAAGCATGTTCAGCATCAATAATAGCACACATGCCGCCTTTTTTTTGCGCTTCGGCTATTACATGAATTGCAAGTGTTGTTTTTCCGGAAGATTCCGGCCCGTAAATCTCAACCACTCTTCCTTTTGGAAGGCCGCCGATGCCAAGAGCAATATCTAACCCGATTGAACCTGATGAAATCACTTCATGTGGTTCCTGCGAACGTTCATTCATCATCATCACACTTCCTTTTCCAAAATCCTTATCTATTTTATCAATAGTTAGTTTTAATGCTTTTAATTTTTCAGAGTTTTTATCTGTAGTATTTGCTGCCATAAATATTTTATTAAATGAGATTGTTTTGCTGTAAAGTTATTCGGTTGCGCAAATATAGAATTTAAATTTTATCAACACTAAAATATTTAGCTAAAATTAATTATTCCGAAAAAATCTGGTTAAAACGGTTATTCAGTAAATAAATAATGAAAATTCCTATTTTATTGACTGAAATCGCCTGCATATTTTGAAACGTGTTAACAAAGCGAAAAGAACTTTCATAGTATCTTTAATAAAATGCAAAAATGAAAAGAGTTGTCTATTGTTACGATGGCTATTGCGGCTGGTGCTTTGGCTTTAGCGAAGTAATGAAAAAAATATTTTCGGAATTTAAAAATACATTGGAATTTGAAGTGCTTTCAGGGGGGATGATTTTGCCTGAAGAGCCTGTTGCCATTGGTGCTACCGCAAAATATATTGAAAGCGCTTATAAGCGTGTGGAAGAAGTAACGGGAATAAAATTTGGCGAAGATTATCTGTGGCATATCAAACATCCGGATGCAAGTGATTGGTTTCCCAATTCAGAAAAACCGGCAATTGCCCTGTGCGTGTTCAAAGATTATTATCCGGATAAGCAGGTAAGTTTTGCAGCAGATTTACAGTATGCGCTTCACTTTGAAGGCCGCGATTTAACAGATGATGAAGCCTATCGTTTGCTGTTGGATAAATACAATATTCCGGATGAAGAATTTTATGAAAAACTTCATGATGAAGAATATAAAGAGCAGGCATATTATGAATTTGAGGTTTGCCGCGAGTTGAATGTAACCGGCTTCCCTGCTGTGTTTATTCAATTAAGCGAAACCAAATTTTATAAAATTGCTGAAGGATATACAGATTATGAAACTTTGAGGGAAAGAATAGAGAATGTACTGAATGATGATAAGATTACTGCAAACAGTCATGTATAAACGAAATTATTAAGCCGGTTTTACAATATGTTTTTTTCGTTTGCCCCGGCTGATCCGTTGTATTAATTTTATTAATCCAAAAACAATTCCTCCCAATCCTGCAAAGAAAACTACATCTGCCAATGCCTCTGAACCGGAACAGGCAATGCTGCATGACAATGCCCCCAATATTATTATTAATCCGAGTGCAAAAAGAATCGACAAAATGATGAGTATGGTTTTCTCACTTTTAGTAGATTCTGTATATTTCTTTCTTAATTCTTTTAGAGTATTTTTAAAATTTTTTCTGACATTATTTTTAGAAAGACCAGCTCCGTTTTTATTTTTAACCGGTCGGGAAATTTTTTCTAAATGATCAGCATTGCTGCTAAAAATTGAACTTCCATAAACCGGGTTATAATTTTTTTGCTGATTTGTATTAATAGAATTTCCGTGATAGACAATAAGAAGAAAAGTAGCAGAAATTAACAGGCAATCTGCCAGTTTTTGTCTTGTATAGAAGTTTGTATATTTTGCTTTATTCTTTTTTGAAGGATAAATTATCAGACCTGTAAAAACAATGGGAATGCAGCTTAAATAAAAGAAAAAGGGAAACAGAAAGCCCATTGAAAAGAGAACATCTCCGGCGAAAACTCCAATAATATTTAACAGGAGATAAATAAAAACGATGCTGATTCGGGCAGCAGTTTTGTGTTGATGAGCCCAAATGGAAATTGACTTCATACATTTAGATTTACTTATTTAAATGTACAATTAAATTTTTGGGATAAGAAGACATATAATAGCAAAAAGCATGTTATGCTGCTGCTTCCATTATCACATCTGCTTCCATTTGTTTCAAAAACCGGTACAAATCTTTCATAGTTGAAATATCCTGGACAACCAAAATTCCATTTTTGCCCACTTGTTTTAATTTGGCTTTGTTCGTTTTGGTTTGAATAAAATTTAAAATTCCTTCAAAGGTTTTGCTGGTAAAATAAGGCGATTCAGGATTGCCGACAAAGAAGCATTTCAGGTTTTCATTTTTTAAAATTATTTTCTCAAAACCAAGCTCTACTGCTATTTTACGACATTGGACTGTTGTAAAAAGATCTTCCACCTGCGCAGGAATTGCACCAAACCGGTCAATCATTTCTTTGTGCAGTTCTTCCAGTTCTTTTTCAGTTTCACAATTATCCAATCTTGAATACAGGCTCAATCTTTCAGTGATACTTTCTACATATTCATCGGGAATGAGAATTTCCAAATCGGTATCAATGGTACAATCAGAAACATAATCATCCTGCTTCTGAATTTCTTCTTTAAACACTTCTCTAAACTCGCTCCTTTTCAATTCACGAATGGCTTCGTCCAGAATTTTCTGGTACATTTCAAAACCGATTTCTGCAATAAAACCGCTTTGTTCGCCACCCAGCATATTGCCTGCTCCGCGAATATCCAAATCGCGCATGGCAATCTGAAAGCCGCTTCCGAGATCGCTGTATTGTTCTAAAGTGGTCAGTCTTTTTCTGCTATCTGCAGTAAGGGTGCTCATTGGCGGAGCTAATAAATAACAAAAGGCTTTCTTATTACTTCTGCCTACTCTTCCGCGAAGCTGGTGCAAATCGCTGAGTCCAAAATGATGCGCATTATTTACAATGATGGTATTTACATTGGGAATATCCACGCCGCTTTCCACAATGTTTGTACAAATTAATACATCATATTTATGATCAATAAAATCAAGGATGGTTTCTTCTAATTTAGCACCTTCCAATTGCCCGTGAGCATATGCAATGCTGAGATCAGGGCACAAACCCTGAATCAGGTTTTTCATTTCCAGCAAACCGTTTACGCGATTGTGAATAAAGAAAACCTGGCCACCTCTTTCCACTTCATAATAAATAGCATCGCGGATAAAATCCTGGTTAAAAACATGAACTTCTGTTTGAATCGGCTGCCGGTTTGGCGGTGGTGTATTAATGATACTTAAATCACGTGCGCCCATCAGGCTAAATTGCAAAGTTCGTGGAATAGGCGTTGCAGTTAGTGTCAGAGAATCTACTGTGGTACGAAGTTGTTTTAATTTTTCTTTTGCAGAAACGCCAAATTTTTGTTCTTCATCTATGATCATTAAACCAAGGTCTTTAAACTTTACATCTTTGCTCAACAAGGCATGTGTACCAATGATAATATCAATCTTTCCTTCTTCTAATTTTTGTAAAGTTTCTTTCTTTTCTTTTGATGTTTTAAAACGATTAATATAATCAACTGTTACCGGGAAATCACTCAATCTTTCACTGAAAGTTTTATAATGCTGGTATGCCAGAATTGTTGTAGGAACCAATACAGCAGCCTGTTTGCCGTTCAGATTTGTTTTAAAAGCAGCGCGCACTGCTACTTCCGTTTTACCAAAGCCTACATCGCCGCAAATAAGCCTGTCCATCGGAGATTCCTTTTCCATATCAAGTTTCACATCCGTTACCGCTTTGCTTTGATCGGGTGTATCTTCATACAAAAAAGAAGATTCCAATTCGGTTTGCATATAATTATCGGGTGCATGAGCAAAGCCTTTGTGGCTCTTTCTGTGCGCATATAACTTTATCAAATCAGTAGCGATGTCTTTTACCTGTTTCTTGGTTTTATCTTTTAATTTATTCCATACATCGCTTCCTAATTTATTCATTTTAGGAATGGTTCCTTCCTTGCCACTGTACTTGCTTATTTTATGCAGTGAAGAAATATTTACGTATAAAAGATCTTTGTCTTTATAAATAATTCTTACTGCTTCCTGCATCACTCCATTGGTCTCAATCTTTTGTAATCCGCTATACACGCCAACTCCGTGATCTATGTGCGTTACATAATCTCCAGGCTGCAACTCGCGAAGCATCTTTAAAGTAAGCGCTTTGTTTTTGCTGAAAGATTGTTTTACCCGGTATTTATGATAACGTTGAAAAATTTCATGATCGGTATAACAAACGATTTTCAAATCGTGATCAATAAAGCCTTCATGGATAGAAACCGGTATGGGAACAAAATTTATTTGTGTGTTCTGATCGCTGAAAATAGAATGCAATCTTTCTAATTGTTTTGGATTTTCAGCAAACAAATAAATATTGTATTTCTTTGTTTCAAACGATTTTAGATTTTCCATTAATAATTTGAACTGGCGGTTAAAAGCCGGTTGCTGCTGAATGGAAAATTTAATTTCATTTCCTTTAGAAAAATACGTTTTATTACCAAACTCAATGATATGGCGCTGTTCAATTTGTTTTTCTAAAACTGCAGCACACACAAAATCATTTTCAGAAATATCTGTTTTCTCATTCAGCTCATCTACCTCTTCCTGCCTGCTTTTTCCTGCTACCTGATACCTGGTACCTGATAGCTCATCTTTCAAATCTTCCTCTTCCTGATGTATGATTTGTTTTATAAATTCCCAATCTTCGCTCCAGGCAATCGTATTTTCGGGTAAAAAATTTAATAAGGAAACTTTTTCTCCACTGGTAAATTGAGTTTCTACATTCGGTATAATCTTTACCTCGGAAAGTTTACGTTCACTCAATTGTGTTTCCGGATCAAACAGACGAAGGCTGTCAATTTCATTTCCAAACAATTCTACCCGGTACGGCTTTTCATTTCCATAAGAATAAATGTCGAGGATGCCGCCGCGCACCGCAAACTGGCCAGGTTCATAAACAAAATCTGTTCTGATGAAACCGTGATCCACAAAGCGTTGCAGAAGCTCTTCTACTTTTATTGTATCGCCTTGTTTGAAGTGAATAATATTTTGAGAAAGCGTTTTTGATAAAACCACTTTTTCAAAAATGGCCTCCGGATAAGTTACGATTACTTTCTTGTTTCCGCCGGAACTAATTTTTGTAAGCGCTTCTGTTCGAAGCATTACATGGCTGCTGTTTAGCTGATGAAAATTCTTTTTATTTTTAAAGGATGAGGGAAAATAAAAAATATCCAGTGCGCCTGTAATATTTTCAATAGTGTTATGAAAATATGCTGCTTCTTCCGCGTCTCTCAGAATTACCAAATGATTGCTGTATGAAGAAACCGGCAGATTAAAAACGGCTGAAAAAATGAATTGGGAGGCGCTGCCATGCAATCCCGAAAGATGGATGTGCTGTGGATCGGGCAATAGAATTTCATCCGCGATTTTAAAAATGCGGGGATCGTTTGAATAACTATTCATCAACACATCAAGATTCATCCACTGCCTTTTTCTAAGAAACGCAAAGGTAAGATTTGATTTTTTTATTTTGAGGGAAAATGAAGGTTGAAAGCGAAATGGGAAAAGTTTTCACTTTTTGTATAATAAAAATTAATGAGCCGCTATCATACATAGAAGAAAAAATATTTACCACAAAGAAAAAAAGAGCACAAAGAAGAAAACTGTTTTTAGAAAAAATCCATTGTAAACTTCGTTTTTTTTGTGGTAAAATGCAGCTAAACAAACGCCTAATATTTATCCCTCAAATCCTGGATGAATCTTTCAATTCCTTTACGAATACTGGTTGCAGAACTGCGATGATTATTTACCAACACTGAAAAAATCAGCAGCTTATTTTTCTTGGTATATAAAAAGCCACTCAATGCGACGACGCCATTCAGCGTTCCGGTTTTTACAAAAATATAGCCACTGTCCTGTTTATAGTAACTTGTAATAGTGCCTGTGCCACCGGTTGGCAAAATATTTTTGATCCGGCCCATTCCAAAATCAGTTTTCATTTTATTCAGAATAAAAACGAAGTCTTTAGGAGAAAAAAGATCGTATCTGCTAAGCCCTGATCCGTCCACCCAGGATGGTTTTTGAGGCATCAGATTGTAATCCGTTTTTAATAATGTGTCAATGATTTTTCGATCATTCATTATGCCCAATAATCTTTCGCTCACCATTAATAAACTTTGCTCTGCAAAAAAATTATCACTTCGGTGCATCATTGGTTTCAGAAGAGAATCAGTAGGTTGCGAATGGATTATTTTAGCAAGATTGCCCGAATAATTGTCAATGGTTCTAACGTCCGTTTTCAAAGTGTCCTGCAACAAATTCTGTAAAGTGCTTTCAACCGGTCTGAAAGGAATTTCTGAATGCCTGGTTCTTCCGTCTGTGAAAGTAAATTCATTCGTATCCCACGGCCTGTAAGCATTGTAGCCTTTTGAAAGATTCCCGTTTACCACTGAATGATTTTGAAAATAAGATGGTAAAAATGATAGAGTGTGCTCATTTACCCAATCTACCATTACGGTATTTCCATGAAAAGGAAACGCGCTTCTTTGCGCCATATAATCTTCAAGATAATCGCCCCATCCCCATCCTGATCCTAAATAATTATCAAAACCGGGATTGATAATCTGAATGCTTTTATATTTTTTCAGAAAATTAAAAACCGGGTTATTTATATAATCACTGTGCATAAAAGATGGATCAGCCATTCCTTTTATCACAACTGTGCTATCATTTATCTGGTCATATTTTATTCCGATCAAACTATCGCCCAGGTATTTCATAGCGGCATAACAGGTGGCTAATTTTGTATTGCTCGCGGGAGTAAAATATTTTTCTGCCTGGTAATTGTACCAATATTTTCCGGTGGCAGGTTCATAAATGCTGATACCTGTATGTGCATTTACAAACGCCTCATCATGCAACAAATATTTTGTTGCCGGGCGGTTTATCTTTTTAGAAATCGAACAGGAAGAAAATAATATGGTTGCAAAAACAATTGCGGAAAGAATAAATTTTTTCATGGGTTCAAAATACAAATAAATATTTTTGATAAACAAATAAATAGCAAATCAGATTAACCTGGCCTTCTTTTCTTGCTAAATTCTATCAATACTCCACTTAATTTTTGGAAAATAAAGGTTTTTCAAAATATCTTCGTTTTTCATAACTATTAATCTTTATGGCAAAGAATTCCAGCTCTGAAAGCGGATATGCTGAAGTAAACGGGCTTAAAATGTATTATGAAATTTATGGAGCAGGTAAGCCGCTGGTATTAATTCATGGCGGCGGATCAACCATTCAAACATCTTTTGGCAGAATCATTCCGGAGCTTGAAAAAAGCCGCCGGATCGTCGCTGTGGAATTGCAGGCGCACGGGCATACAAATGACCGCAACTTCGATCTGACCTTTGAGCAGGATGCCGATGATGTGGCGGCTCTTATGCAGTTGCTTAAAATACCAAAAGCCGATTTTCTTGGATTTAGTAATGGCGGACACACAGCAATTGAAATTGCTCTTCATCATCCCGGCATCGTCAATAAAATCATTCTGGCTTCTACATTTTATAAACGCAGCGCAGCAACTTCTGAATTCTGGAAAGGATTTGATTCGGCTGAACTAAATGATATGCCTCTGCCCTTGCAGCAAGGCTTTTTAGCGGCAAATAATAATCCGGCATTACTGCAGAACATGTTTAATAAAGATGTGAAGCGAATGAAAAACTTTAAAGGTTGGAAAGATGAGCAAATAAGCTCTGTGAGAGCGCCGGTATTGATTATTAACGCCACCAAAGATGTGGGAAGCCTGGAACATGCAGTTGAAATGTACCGGATGTTTCCAGATGGTGAATTAGCCATTTTCCCCGGCTTTCATGGAAGTTTTCTTGGGGCAATAGAATCTATTGAAAACGGCAGAATGCCAAAGTTTAACGCCGTTCCTTTAATTGAGGAATTCCTGGATAAAGGATAGTCGTTTTCATTTTCGCTTTTTCAGAAATAAATAGAAAGTTATTCTAATTGTAATCTAACTTCCGTAATAAACATTCCAAATTTTTTTCTATTTATTACAAACAAAACAAACTCCAAAATGATTTTTATTAAAAAATTCTTTTTGATCTTATTCACGGTTTTTTCTTGCTTTACAGTCTGTCTGGGCCAAATGGCACAATCATCTCCTTTGGTTTTTAATATAAAAAATTATGGTGCCAGGGGTAATGGCATTTCCATTGATACAAAGGCGATAAATGATGCAATTGCAGATTGTGTAAAAAATGGTGGTGGCACCGTTTATGTTCCCGCGGGCACATTTGTTACCGGCAGCTTCCAATTATTTAGTAATATCAATTTATACCTGGATGCGGGGGCTGTACTCCTTGCTTCCAAAGATACAAGCGCCTATTTTTATGAAAAGGATTACGGCTTTGATCGAATTGGAGCAGGTGAAAGAACAGGCATCGTATTCGCACAGGATGCGCAAAATGTTTCTATTACCGGCCATGGTACAATTGATGGTAACGGGTTAAGCTTTATGTATAAAGACAGCCTTCAGTATGGAATGGATTTCGATAAAAAATATACCAGGCAAGGAGATAAATATATGGATCTAAAGTACGGGCGCAAAGATGGCCCGATACTTTGGAAAGGTGATTATAGCAACAGGCCTGGGATAGTGGTAATTTTTTCTTCCTGCAGGAAAGTATCTGTAAGTGGCATAACTATTAAGGACGCAGGCAACTGGTCAATGGCTTTTCTCAGGTGTGATGATGCCAAAGTGCAGGGCATTTCGATTAAAAATAACATGGATATTCCTAACAGTGATGGCATAGATGCTTATAATTCAAAAAACCTGATTATTTCCGATTGTGATATACGTGCCGGTGATGATGCAATAGCGATAAGTGCATCCGCTAATATTACTGTTAACAATTGCAATCTGACCTCACGTTCGAGTGGGATTCGTGTTGGATACAATGTCTTATCAGATGATTCTTCGGGTAATTTATTGTTTAATAATATCCGTATTTATGGATCTAACCGTGGAATAGGCATCTTTCAGCGAATGAAAGGCAATATAGAAAATATCATCTTTTCAAATATCATTATAGATACAAGATTGCATTCCGGACAGTGGTGGGGACACGGTGAACCTATACATATTTCAGCTTTGCCTGGCATTGGTAGTAAAGAAGTAGGTGAAATAAAGAATGTGCGTTTTGTAAATATTATCGCCAAAGGCGAAGAAGGAATTGTGCTTTATGGTTCTAAAGAAAGCATTCTGAAGAATATTAGTTTTGATAATGTACAGCTCGCTATCACTAAAGGTGTCCTGACAAATTCTTATGGAGGAAATTTTGATCTGCGACCTGCAAACGATATTTCACTGGGAATATTCAAACATGACATTCCCGCCCTGTTTGCAAAAAATATAGATGGACTTTTTATAAAAGATTTTCAGGTGGCCTGGGAGGAGAAGCTACCCGGTTTCTTCTCAAATGCTATAGAGTGTGAGGATTTTCAGCAGTTAAATATTGACGGTTTCAGGGGCAATGCAGCATTTATAAATAAGCCTGTTATTTCTCTTATCAATGGCAAAGATGCGTATATAAGTAATGCTAAAGCAATCAATACAGGCAGCCACTTACTCTTCAAGGAAAATGTATCTGGATTGGAGATTCCTGGAAAAGGAATATGGGAGTGACATACTTGTTTTATAAGTTATTTCTTTCGGTATTGATTTTATATACATCTTTATTTACTAAATAGTCTCAAGGAATACATGCTCCGGATATAGAATATCTCATCCAGCTATTTCAAAAACATGTCTTTTCTACTAATATTTCTAATTATTCAATTAAAATAATATCAATATAGTATTAACTATAAATTCTGGCATTCTGAAGAGAGAATGCTTTTATACATTTAATATTTTGGATGAAGTAAGTTAATAGAACTATAAAAAAACACGTTTAAAAGATAATAAAGTATTAAACTTATGTTATTAATTGAAATAGCTTTGAATTCTAAAAGATTGTAATTATGAGAAACTATTTACAGGAAAAATTGCTGACCATTTTTATTAGTATTTTTTCTTCGCCAATTTTGTTTGCTCATAATAAAATAATATCGCGATTAATTATAGATGATGGAAATCTACATGCAGGCAATAACGTATCAGTAAAGAATGCAAACGTTTTTGTTATAACTGATGAAGATGGAAAATTGTTTATTAAGGCACTTTCATATATAGTGATGTTTTTTATTCCTACAATCAAATTTGAAAAATTGAATAAAAGAATTTTTTTAAAAAAATAATTGTAATCGGTTACATTTATCAAAAAAATCCCTACTTTAGCTATGTCAAATGTTTAAAAACGTATTTAAATATTTAACAAAAAGATTAAAATGAGAATCCTTGACGACGGCCAATTCAATAAGATGCTATTTGTTTAATATATGTATTGTTATTTTTTGAAAAGCTTTATTTTTTAAAAAAAAACAAAATCCTAAACCCTCCGGATAAATAATTGAGAAGAACGGAAAACTCTCAAAAAAGTTTGTGGCTTTGAATGAAAAAAAGCTGGTTTAGAAACCAGTTTTTAGGAAGTAAAAATCAATAATTAAGATTTTAATAAAATAATCATTTGCCCAATTTTCTAATTTTTAAATTCAAAACTTCGATTATGAGGAAATATTTCAATAAAAAGCTGCTAATACTCTTAATTAGTGTTTGTTCCTTTACAACTCTGTTTGCGCAGAATAAAACCATTTCAGGATTTGTTACCGATGATGAGGGGAATCCTCTGATCGGTGCAACGGTAGCAGTAAAAAATACCAGTATTGTGGCTATTACTGATGGTGAAGGAAAGTTTTCGTTGAGCGCTCCAAACAACAACCAGGGATTGGTTGTTTCTTTTGTTGGAATGGAAACGCAACAAATACCTATCAATGCCAAAAATGTCCTTATTATCAGATTGCGTGCAAGTAATAATAGTTTAAGTGATGTAGTGGTGGTGGGGTATGGTAAAATGAAGAAGTCCGATATGAGCAGTGCCGTTGAAACTATTTCTTCAAAAGACCTTAATAAGACTGTAAACGTTACACTGGATGATGCACTGCAGGGAAAGGCAGCGAATGTGTATGTTTCAAGTCCAAGCGGCGCTCCTGGTTCCGGTTCTACAGTAATCATCAGGGGCATCAGTACTATAACCGGAAATTACCAGCCATTGTATGTAATAGATGGTGTGCAGATAAGGCCAAGTGTTCCAACAGGAGGCCAGTATAATGTGGCCAGCGGTGAATCCAACCAGCTTTCAGGAATCAATCCGGATGATATTGCTGATATAAGTATCCTCAAGGGACCCGCGGCTACTTCTATTTATGGAGCTGCCGGGGCTAATGGCGTAGTAATGATTACAACCAAACAAGGTAAAGCCGGAAGTACAAAAGTTAATTTTTCTACTTCACAAACATTTCAGCAACGTCCAAAAGATTTGCCTGTAATGAATCTGCAGCAATATGCTATATATGTAGGTAAACTGCAAAAATATGGCTTGGTTGGGGTAGAACCACCTGAGTTGGGGGATCCTGGTATATTGGGTGAAGGGACAGACTGGCAGAAAGCTTTATTCAACCCCACTTTGATGCAAAAATATTCGCTTTCATTAAGCGGGGGCAACGAAAAAACTAATTTTTATTTATCGGGCGATTATCTGACACAGGATGGGGTGGCAGCTGGTTCAGGTTTCAAAAGAGCATCAATCAGATTAAATCTTACCAACCAGGCTACAAAATGGTTGAAATTTGGCACCAACCTGAGTTCTTTTGGTACCAATGAAAAAGTAAACACATTCCAGGGCCGTATTGTTAACCTGGCGTTGTCTCAAAATCCCACCATTCCTGTAAAAAACCCTGATGGTTCCTATGGCGGTCCGGCAAATGCAGCCCAGGCACAATATGCGGTTACTAATCCGGTAGCCATAGCCAATCTCAATAATAATTATAATACTTCATTTGGCCTGATTGGCGGATTAAACATGGATGTTACACCCATCGCAGGTTTACTGTGGCACACAGAATTAAATGGTAATTATACTTTTAATAATAATTTCCAATTCAATCCTTTTTACACACTTGGTAAATATTATCAAAGCGCTCCGACATCCGGCAGTCGTGCCACCAGTAATAATTATTGGCTTTCTTTCAACACAAGAGTACAATATGATTTCAACATTGAAAAGCATAAAATTTCTGTAATGGCAGGCCATGAAGCAACGTATTTCGCTTACCAGGGATTAAGCGCTTCGGGAAAAAATTATTCAACCACTTCTGTTCAGGAGCTTAGCGTAGCAGATCCTTTATCCAATCCGGGAACAAGCTATAGAGGTGATGGCGCAGGAGAATCTTATTTTGGCAGGTTCAACTATACTTATAACGATAAGTATATAGCGCAGTTTGTAATAAGAAGGGATGGTAGCTCCAATTTTGGACAAAACAACCGTTGG
>Ga0157370_10006170_pt1 | contig 13294 bp, 11 predicted proteins | sample C35metaG_FD_113463 | JGI IMG/M metagenome (GOLD analysis project Ga0157370, IMG submission 113463) | Corn rhizosphere microbial communities from Kellogg Biological Station, Michigan, USA - C3-5 metaG | ecosystem: Host-associated > Plants > Roots > Rhizosphere > Soil | place: USA: Michigan...
CCGAGACGTCCGGTGTATTTGGCATAGCCGCACGCGGCAAAAGCGGCCGCCTCTTCGTGACGGACCTGGACGAAGCGAAGCTTGTCCTGATGTGTGCGCAATGACTCGAAGAAGCCATCAACTCCATCTCCGGGAAAACCGAAGATCGTATCCACTCCCCACTCGATAAGCCGCTCGACGATTAGATCCGACACTTGTTTCGACATCGTCTTCTCCTTCAACTTCGAAATTTGCAGCCCATAATAGCGAGCGGTGAATGTCTACACTTTGTATCTATTGGCGTCTTTTTCTTTCAATTCAATCCCCATGCCGGGCCGGGATAGATCAGGAATCATCTGCCCATCGACAGGCTCGCAAAATCCATCGAAGAAGATGCGTTCGATGCGAGCATGATCGTGGAAGAACTCCATATGGATCGCACGCGGAACGGAGCAACATATATGTAGATGCACAGTTGGACCACAGTGAGAGGAGAGAGGCACATTATGCACCCAGCACAGCGCGGCCGCTTCGAGAAAGCCGCTGATTCCGCCGCACCTCGTGCAGTCGGCTTGTAGCACAGTGACGGCTTGAGCCTCCAGCATGGATTGGAAATACCATGCAGTGTAGCCATATTCGCCCGCTGCGATATCCATACCTGCAGGCGCGAGCGTGCGCACCTGGCTGAGTCCAACGAGATTGTCGGAGCTAACGGGCTCCTCGAACCAGCGAACGTCCTGCTCGGCAAAGCGATGTGCAAGTTCAATGGCCTGGGTCACTGTGTATGCGCCGTTGGCATCAACAAACAACTCGCACTCCGACCCGATGGCCTCTCGTGCAACACGTACGCGCGCGGCGTCTCGGTCAGGGACTGTCCCAATCTTCATCTTCACGCTTCGAAAGCCTTTGCGTGCCCAATCACCGAGTTGAGTTGTGAGCTGTTGATCGTTGTAGCTGGTGAACCCTCCACTCCCATAGACGGGGATGGAATCGCGTACCTGCCCCAATAGGCTGACGAGAGGCAGGTCGAAAAGCCGTGCGCGTAGATCCCACAGAGCATTGTCGAGAGCGGAGACGGCCATCATGGCGATGCCGGTTTCACCAAGATTGCGGATCTGGCGAAGCATCTTCTGCCGCGTGGCCGCGTGATAAAGGGGATCGGAGCCTAAGACGGCTTCTCGGAGAAGCATATTGGCCACCGCTGCGGTGCCCGCATCCGCGTAGGTATAACCCAGCGCCTTGACTCCGCCGCACTCGAGCTGTGCGAGCACCATCGATGTGCTATTCCAGGCGCAGGTACCATCGGCTTCGGGCATATCCGTGGGTACGGTATATAAGTCAATCGATCCGGCGGTAATCGTGAACTCTCGTTGCATAGATCCTGCACAGCCTTCTTGTTGGCTTAAAATTCCTTTTGGCTTGGGGTACCGACAGCTACAGGGAGTCGCCCTCCGGCTGGAAGAAGAGAGACCACTACATCAGGATGAGTCATCGTGCCTCTGAAGTGAATCGCCGTACATGCACGAACGTGCTGATACAGGGTTAGAGGTCAACGATGGTCAGGGAGATGCCTTGGCTGGTTTGAAGCTCTCGGATGAAAGATTTTACGGTGAGTTTATGCGCTGGAGGCTGCACAGCATCCAACTGGTCAGAAGTGATCTGCGCGAAAAAGTGTCTTGCGACGAGAATCGGGAGTGCGATATGAGATGGAAACAAATTGAGGAGGAGCCAAAGACCTTTGTTTTAATCTTCGAAACGGGGGATGAGATCGCAGCAGTGCTAAAATTGTTTGCGAAAGAACAAGGGTTGGCAGGAAGTAGCTTTAAGGCTATCGGCGCACTCTCCTTTACCAGACTCGGCTGGTTCAATTGGGAGACTAAGAAATATGAGCTAGCTAGCATCCTCGAGGAACAGGTGGAGTTGCTCTCCCTGATCGGCGACATCGCACTCAAGGATGGACAACCTCAGGTACACCTTGTCGTCGGACGCCGCGATGGAACTGCTCACGGTGGCCATCTGCTTGAGGCCCACGTGCGGCCGACATGCGAACTGATCTTAATCGAGAGCCCGGCTCATCTCCATAAGAAGTTCGATCCTGAATCAGGACTAGCGCTGATTCAACTCTAGCCGTCCCTAGCTACTTGCGGTAAGAAGACGATCAGGTACGTGAACATTTGAACCGTGCCCAAGCCGAATCGAGAGAAAATTATGACCGATCTTTACAAACTTCAAGACCCCACCAAACAGTACGCGCAACCGAAGTTCAAAAGGCAACCACAGGTAGCTCCAGGCCTAGATAAAAGGATGAAGCCCAGGGCAGATCACGGGGAGGCCAGCTATCGTGGTTGCGGCCGACTCACAAACCGAAAAGCACTTGTGACCGGTGGCGATTCTGGAATAGGCCGCGCAGTGGCGATTGCCTATGCGCGCGAGGGAGCGGATGTTGCGATCAGCTATCTACCAAGCGAAGAAGCTGACGCAAGGGAAGTAGTTGCGTTGATTGAGCAGGAAGGGCGTAAAGCAATTGCATTGCCGGGAGATATTAGCAATGAGAAGTTCTGTGCGAAATTAGTCAAGGCGGCTCATAAACAATTGGGTGGGCTGGACATTCTTGCCTGTATGGCAGGCAAACAACACGCCGTCGATAAAATTGCAGATCTGACGACAGCCCAGTTCGAAGAGACATATAGAGTTAACGTCTTCGCGTTATTTTGGATCGTGAAAGCCGCGTTGCCGCTGATGCCTCCGGGAGGCTCCATCATTACGACAGCGTCGATTCAAGCAACTCATCCGAGCCCGAGCCTTCTGGATTATGCTCCGACCAAAGCTGCAATCGTGGCGTTTACCCGTGCTCTCGCGCGTCAGGTGGCCGAGGATGGCATCCGAGTCAATTGCGTTGCGCCGGGACCGGTATGGACACCTCTGCAGACAAGCGGCGGCCAGCCACAGAAGAAGATCGTGGTCTTTGGGTCAGATACACCGATGAAGCGACCTGGACAGCCCGTAGAGATGGTCCCCGTCTATGTCCTATTGGCCTCTCAGGAAGCAAGTTACATCACAGGCGAGGTCTATGGCGTCACGGGAGGGCTTGAAATATCGTAGTGTTTGCGTCAGCGAAGATGTAAGAACATTCAGTTCCAAAATATTCAGCAGTATCCTCATTGAGAGGTCACCGTAGAAAATCCAGGAGACGCCCATGCCACTCGCTATCACCTGGGAACAGATTGCGCTTCGTATAGCACTGGCAGCGTTGGCCAGTCTTATCATCGGACTCAATCGTGATGAACACGGCCATCCTGCTGGAATTCGCACCACGATGCTGGTTTGCCTGGCTGCGACGTTAGCCATGTTGCAAGTGAATTTATTCTTGTCACTTGCGGGTAAGCTTCCAAGTTCGTTTGTTGTTATGGACCTGATGCGGTTGCCGCTCGGCATACTCTCCGGGATCGGCTTCATTGGTGCCGGAGTCATAATCAAGAACAACGGAAACGTCAGTGGAGTGACCACTGCAGCAACCATCTGGTTCGTTACAGTGCTCGGTCTTCTCTTCGGAGGTGGCAACCTCTATCTTGGCATTGCCGGTTCGTTCATTGCCTTTCTTATCTTATGGGCTCTGAAGTTGGTGGAAGAGCACCTCTCTCGTGTGCATCATGGTTCCCTGCATATCTCTCTTTCTACAGAGGCTCCCAGCGAGCAAAACATTCGCCAACGATTGCTGGCCGACAACTTCGTCATCGTCCATTGGAACCCTCTATATGCTCCATCTTCCAATCTTGCCGTTCTTGACTGCGAGGTGAAGTGGATTGCGTCGTCTTCCCGTGTCCCTCAGACACCGCCCGTTGTCGAACAGCTTCGCGCTCTCCCTGGCGTAGTTAAGCTCCAATGGAAGGAATAAAGGAAATCTACGAGATATTTTTGAGGTACCCCCCCAAATAGCCCACCGCAGGCTTTCCTTCTGCCATAAATCTGTCGCTTCGAACAAGAATCTCCAACCCCCCAATCGTTTGAAATCGGTATGGAAGTACCAAGTTTACCGAGGAGACTTCCAGCTTCGATACGAAGCGGCAACTACAGCCAACCAACATCCAGCCACGGCATCCAACTTAGCTAGAACGCAGAACGACCGTGAGTACCGTCCGGCTTGAACGTTCGCCGCTCTCACTATCGCCATCTCAACCGTACATTCGGCATTGTTTGTGCCGCTGAGAAGTTATGCAAATTTGTCAGAGGAGAACACAGCTATGAAGTTCTATTCAGAAAATATCGACGATCTACGCACTCTCTATGTTGCAGACCTGAAAAAAGCTCTCGACATGGAGCAAAAGATAGCCAAAGCTCTTCCAACTATGATCGAAAAATCGACTGATGCCGAACTGGCGATGGCATTTCGCAATCATCTCGAAGAAACAAAAGGTCATGTCTCGAAGGTGCAAAGGCTTCTTCGGAATTCAACCGGGGACGATGACACTATGAAATGCAAAGCCATCTCAGCCCTCATTACCGAAGCAGAGGACAATATCAAGGACGCTGGAGACGTGGGCATTCGAGACATCGTTCTCATCGCCTCCGCTCAGCAAGTTGAACATCATGAAATTGCTGTTTACGGAACCCTCCGCACATGGGCCGAGTTGCTGGGGGAAACCGAAGCTGTTGCCGTTCTGGAAAGCATTCTCGAAGAGGAGAAGAAAGCGGATAAATTGCTCAGTAGCATTTCAGACAGCGTCAATGCGACTGCAGAGCCTAACACATCCCGTGCTGTCGCCTGACAATGATTAATTACAGGCACGGCGCTTCTACGAGAGAGGATGCCGCGCCTCTTTCTGCGTTAGCGGCCCGATGAGAGCACAAAGATATGACGAATATGTTGACAAGATCTGTGCTTCTTATTCGCAGCGACGGATGCTTTCCGCTCAGGGGGCAATCCCTACATCACTTAGCCGAGAGCAGCTTTTTGGCGCAGAGTGCGGCTCCGATCAGTCCGCAACCAAAGAGAAACCAGCCTGGATGTGTAGTAGCATTTGCCTCTAGGCTGAAAGTCCGTGCCTCTTTTTTGAACGGTCCATGCCCACCAAGGGAGGTTGGCACCGGGTGCCATAGATTGTGCGGTCGAGTGGTACTGTCCGCCATCTCTCTCTGTTGTGACTTGTAACCGGTCTTTCCTAAATACCTGTCCAGCAATCCCGGAACTATCTTTTGTCCCAGAATTGCTTTTACCGTCGATCCTCCCACCCAATACTCGCGACGAAGGGATGGTGTCATCCCAGCATAAAGCACAACCCGAGCGCCAACCTCAGGCTCGTAGATTGGAGGTACCGGTTGCGGCAGGCGAGGAAGACGGCTTTTTACCCAAGTGAACTGGGAGGTATTCATTGCTGGCATATGAACGACAGTCACCTTTACGTTGCTTCTGTCGTGATAGAGCTCGCAGCGGAGTGAATCGGTGAATCCCACGATTGCGTGCTTCGTTGCGCAGTAGGCGGATTGTAAAGGAATGCTGCGAACGGCAAGAGCGGAGCCAATCTGGATAATCCGCCCTTCGTCGCGAGGAAGCATTCGGCGCAATGCAGCAAGGGTTCCATGCACGTAGCCGAGATAATTGACTTCGGTAACACGGCGGAACTCATTAGCCTCCATCTCTTTGATTGGAGAAAATACTGAAACCATAGCATTATTGACCCAGATGTCGATTGGTCCTAATCTTTGTTCGACTGAACTTGCAGCGGCCTCCACCGCTGAGTCGTCACTCACATCAGCCGCATACACGGCTGCTGTGCCCCCTAGCCTCTCCACCTCAGCGGCAGTTACATCTAGATCTTCCTGATCTCGCGAGATCAAGCCTACTTTCGCGCCCTCTTTTGCAAAAACGTGAGCGATGGCTCGTCCCAGTCCTGCTGAAGCTCCAGTTACGACTACAGTCTTTGAGTTTGTCATTTGTACCCGCCTCTCTCTATCGGACTGCAAATTAACCTGACCAAGATGTCTGTCCATAGAAACAAGCATCTAAATTCTCAATTGGGTTTGCTTCGGTATTCGATCGAGGATATGCGGTGTGGTTCTGAACATTGAAGATTATGCCCTGATAGGGGACTGTGAAACGGCGGCTCTGGTTGGCAAAGACGGATCAATCGACTGGCTATGCTGGCCCGATTTTTCATCTCCTGCATGCTTCGCAGCGCTCGTGGGTAAAAAAGAAAACGGTAGATGGCTAATTGCTCCCCGAGAAGGTGCAAAAAAGGTGACTCGTCGATACCTCGACCATACCCTCATTCTCGAAACTGAATTTGAAACAGCTTCCGGCGTAATGCTGCTAACGGATTTTATGCCGATACGCGAGCGCCACTCCGATGTGGTTCGAATCGTTCGGTGTCGGCGCGGGCGGATCTCGGTGAAAATGGAGTTGTGCGCCCGCTTCGATTACGGTCGAACCATCCCTTGGACAGGTCCTCACGAAAGGAATTGTTGGGCGGCCGCTGCGGGAACGGGCGTTGTCTATCTGCGAACGCGGACAGTCTTGCGCACGGTCGATTCAACCGCTATCGCCGAATTTGCCCTTCAAGAAGGAGAGCACCGATCCTTCGTCTTGACGCATGTTCGCGCCGAAGAACCGCCGCCCCGTCAAATCAATGTCAGGAAGGCGCTGGCAGAAACGAAAGACTTTTGGATTCGCTGGTGCGGAATCAATACCTATGAAGGGTCGTGGCGAGGGGAGATCGAACGCTCTCTCATCACACTCAAAGCTCTCACCTACCGTCCAAGCGGGGGCATCGTCGCTGCAGCTACGACTTCACTTCCAGAACGCATTGGAGTCGATCGTAATTGGGATTATAGATACTGCTGGCTTCGCGATGCCGCCTTCACGCTTGAATCGTTGCTCTCGGTTGGCTATCACGAGGAGGCAAGAGCATGGCAACAGTGGCTGCTTCAATCCGTGGGCGGCGACGTTTCTGGAATGCAGATCATGTATGGCATGTGTGGCGAACGGCATCTTCCGGAGTGCGAGCTACCGTGGTTGCCAGGGTATAAGGGCTCCGGACCCGTCCGCATCGGTAATGGAGCTTCTGAGCAACTTCAACTTGATGCCTATGGCGAAGTTGCGGACGCCATTACGAGCATGGGGCGTGCAAAACTTTCCCTGGATGAACGGCTACACCTTCTGCAGCAACAGCTAACCGAACACGTCTCCCGCATCTATCATCAACCCGCTTCTGGAATATGGGAACGGCGCGACCATCGAGATCATTTCACATACTCCAAGATGATGGTCTGGCTTGCTCTCAATCACGGAATAGAGACCAATGCCGGAAGGTCGGTGAGAATCTGGAGACAGAAGCGGGATCGGCTCCATCACCAAATCTGCTCCCGGGGATTCAATCGAAATATGGGAAGCTTTGTGCAGACCTTTGGCTCTGGAATTCTTGACGCCTCTACGCTCCTGTTGCCGATCTTCGGTTTTCTTCCCTTTGACGATGATCGAGTCAGAGGCACGGTTGAAGCCACTCAGAAGAGCCTTATACGCAATGGATTGGTGTATCGCTATCTCCCAACCAAGAAGAACGATAAGGAGGCAGCTTTTCTCGCCTGCTCATTTTGGCTCGTACAAAATCTTGCCGGAATGGGGCGCCGTGCCGAAGCAGAGCGTCTATTCGAGAAGCTCCTCATCCTTCGGAATGACGTAGGGCTGCTTTCGGAAGAGTATGAGCCGGAGAGCAGTCAGTTTAGAGGAAACTTTCCTCAGGCGCTCTCTCACATCGCGCTGATTAATGCTGGACGAGCCCTGTCAGCTTTGTGAGAGTGTCTTGAGCGGGAGATCACGCGAACTAGACTGACAGCCCGATACTCTCAGAAGCGCTTTCATTTTCAAAAAGTGGAAATTCCGCATCCGATTGGAAGTTGCTGAGCCCGACACCGACCAGCCGAAAGAGTTGTTTCGGCCCGAGATCAACTCGCTCTCAGAGAACTAGCGCAATCGCTGTTAGTTCTTCACACGAGGATGGAGGAGCAGAAGGAGTAATGCTCCGTGTGAGCGAATTGAATTCCTTTTGTCTTGAGCTTGAGAACAACCGTCTTTGCCCGCGTGCATTCTCCGGCGCCACGCCAGAAAGAAGCTCCGGAGCCAGTGCCTAAGTCGTAAACATCATGGATGCGCTTCCGAATAGCCTCGCGCACGATAAGAAGCCACGAAAAGCGAACGCAAAAGAAAAAAACGATCAGGCACAAGAATGCTGCATGGATTCGCGACCGTCTCGAAACTGAGGCGGTACCTGCCCAAACTACAATAATAATGGGGAATAGCCCAATGAGTGCTAAGACATTCGTTCGGGCGGGAGATCACCTCCCGTAGTTTGCCGCCTTTGCCTTTTTGGACGATACTTTTTGTACGATATTCTGAGGACTGCATTCTCCGGAATGGGAGTCAGAACTTCGCGCGCTGCAAGCCGCATGGAATCTAACAGGGGCAATGCGAAAGTGAACTCCCGTCCGGCCAAATCCGCAGTTTCCCATAAGAAACGCCCCAAGCGGGAAAACGGACCTGCGCCGAAGGGTCTTTTCCCGTAGTCGCCATTGGGGCATCCGCGGGCGGTCTCGAAGCCTATAAGGAATTTTTCCACGCGCTGCCGTCAGACATGGGAATGGCGTTCGTTCTGATCCAGCATCTGGACCCGAGCCACGAAAGTATGTTGACGGAGATTATCGCCAAGACCAAAGGATGCCAGTCGAAGAGGTTAAGTCCGGCGTCGCCATCCGTCCCAACCACGTCTATGTGATTCCTCCAAACGCGCTAATGGCCTTGACAGGGGGCGTCTTTCAATTGTCACCGCGCGGCAAAACACCGGGCAAGCATCTGGCGGTGAATTACTTCATGCACTCCCTTGCTCAGGAACGCAAAAGCGGGGCAATTGCCATCGTCCTTTCCGGCACGGGAATGGATGGCACTGCTGGCATGGAGGACATTAAGGCGGAAGGGGGCATTACCTTCGCTCAAGACCCTACCGTGGCCAGATACGACGGAATGCCGCGCAGCGCCATCGATTCGGGGTGTGCGGACTTCATTCTTGCGCCCAGGGACATCGTAAAAGAGTTGCAGCGCATCCAGCATCATCCCTATGTCCACTTGGGAAAACCAGAGGAAGAGGAGTCGAGCGCGGAGAAGCCGGCTGCAGAGGAGTCTAGTGCCGAGCCCCAAGGCCTGGCACTGGCGAACTCCGATTCTCCGGCCTCTCATGCAAGAGATTTCAGCGCGGTACTTGCTCAACTTCGCAGGTCCAGCGGCGTTGATTTCAGCCAATACAAACCGAACACGATTCACCGTCGGGCATTGCGGCGTATGCTGCTCCTCAAAGTCGATTCGTTGCGAGATTATTCGACCTACCTGAAGGAGCACCCCGAAGAAGGAGAGAAGTTATTTGACGATGTTCTCATTCCGGTGACCAGCTTCTTCCGCGACTTCGAAGCTTTCGAGGCCTTGAAAACCCAGGTCTATCCCGCCATCGTGAAGGATAAGGGCAATAAAGGCACCATCCGAATGTGGGCGCCGGGCTGCTCGACGGGTGAGGAGACTTACTCGCTTGCCATGACGCTTTTGGAGTTTCTGGGCGACCGAGCCCCTAGTTTTCAGGTGCAGATCTTCGGAACTGACCTTAACGATAAGGGCATTCAAAAGGCGCGTGCCGGAGTATACCGGGAAAGCGTCGCGGAAGAGATCTCGCCGGAGCGCATGGCGCGCTTCTTCGTCAAGGTCGATGAAGGCTACCGCGTCAACAAGGCAGTGCGCGACATGTGCGTTTTTGCTCGGCAAAACCTGGCTAGCGACCCGCCTTTTTCGCAGATGAATGTCGTCGCCTGCCGCAACCTGCTCATCTACATCCAGCCGATGCTGCAAAAGAAGATCATCCCTATCCTGCACTATGCATTGAAGCCCTCTGGGTTTCTGGTTTTGGGTAGTTCAGAAAGTGTCGCCGCTTTTCCTGAACTGTTCTCAACCGTGGACAAGAAGCACAGGATTTACGCCAAGAAAACTGTCGCATCCCGGCTGCACTACGACTTTGCGCAGAGCTATTATCCCCCTCAGATCAAGCTCAGGGCCTCCGCCAATTCCTCGAATTCACAGTCTGTAGACAAGGATGAGCTGGATGTGCAGGCCGAAGCAGACCGCGTGGTGTTGAGGGAACACGCTCCGGTCGGAGTAGTAATTAACAGTGAGATGGAGGTGGTTCAGTTCCGGGGGCAGACGATGCCATATCTCGCACCTCCACCCGGCAAACCCAGCCTGAATGTGCTAAAACTCGCGCGCAACGGCCTGGTTATCGAGCTGCGATCGCTGATCGCCGCTGCGACGAAAAACGGCGGGACTGCCCGAAAAGAGGGTGTCCCGTTCGAAGAGAACGGGCACAAGCGACTGCTGAACCTGTCGGTGGTTGCGCTGGCAGACAAGCAGCCTACAGAGAAAGGAGAGCGGAATAGACATTTTTTTCTGATCCTGTTCGATGATGTCATGCCTCCGGTTGCCTCCGCTGGCGACGCTACTTCGGAACACAAATTCAAAGGCCGCAATCAAGGCAATGAGGAAACCAGACGGCTGAAGCAGGAACTTGCCAATGCGCGCGATGCTCTGTTCCGCTATCGAATCGGAGGACTCTCTCAAAGAAGAGTTTCAGTCGGCCAACGAGGAGATACTTTCCGCGAATGAAGAGCTGCAGAGCACAAACGAAGAACTGGAGACTTCGAAGGAAGAGCTGCAATCGGCCAATGAGGAGCTGAATACGCTGAACGCCGAGCTACGCAATAAGAACAGCGAGCTCCATGACCTGAGCAACGACATTCTGAATTTGTTGAACAGTACGCGAATTCCTGTTGTCATGCTGGACCGCCGGCTTTACATACGACGGATCACGCCCGAGGCTACCAAGCTGTTCAAAGTGGTGCCCGGAGACGTTGGGCGGCCATTTGCCGATATCAAACTCAATATCAAGGAGTTGGACATAACATCTCATGATCTCGAGTTGGAGATCACGAAGGTCCTGGACAGCCTCCAGCCGTTCGAGCGTGAGGTACGTGACCTGCAAAACTGCTGGCACGAATTGAGCATCCTGCCATATCGCACGCAGGATAATATGATCGATGGCGTGGTGCTGGCGCTGCAGGACATCGACGCCATGAAGCGCAGCCAACGGTATCTCCAAACGATTCTTGAAAACATCCCAACTCCGCTGCTGGTGTTGGACGCCGACCTGAGGGTCCACTTTGCGAACGAGACATTTTGTGCCACATTTCAGGTTACTCCCAAGGAGACGATCGGGCAGCTCCTCTACCTGCTGGGCAATGAACAATGGAGAGTTCCTGCACTGACCGAGTTGTTAGAAAAGGTGCTGCCGGAGCACAACATGGTAAAGAACTTTTCCGTCACGCATGAATTTCCGAGAATCGGACTGAAGACCATGCTGGTCAGCGGCCGGAGAATTGAAGACATCGTCGAGCAACGCGTCCCGTTGATCCTGCTGACCATCGAAGACATCACCGAACGCAGGGACGCAGAGATTGCCCACGCGAGACTGGCCGCAATCGTCAAGTGCTCAGACGACGCCATCATCGCAAAGAATCTTGATGGAATTATCGAGACCTGGAATCGCGGCGCAGAGCAGCTCTTTGGATATACAGCGGAAGAGGCTATCGGGCAACCTGTCACAATGCTTATGCCTCCTGACCGGATCGACGAGGAATCAGTCATTCTAAGCAATCTCCGCCAAGGGAGGCATATCGACCATTAAGAAGCCGTTCGCCGTCGTAAAGATGGAACGTTGCTCAATGTCTCTTTAACTATTTCACCTATTGTCGATGAAGATGGCAAGATTGTAGGGGCGTCCAAGATCGCACGGGATATCGGGGAGCGAAAATTCGCGGAAGCGGCCTTGATCAAATCGGAAAAGATGGCTGCCGCTGGGCGCCTAGCCGCTACGCTGGCTCATGAAATCAATAATCCGTTGCAAGCTGTAGCGAACCTGGTAACGATCTGGGCGCGATCTTCCGGACTGGATGAACAAGGTAAAACGTATGCGGCGATGGCGGAGAGCGAGTTGCGCCGTCTAAGCCATCTCACGCAGCAGTCTCTCAGCTCCTACAGGGAATCAATTGTTCCAATACCCGTAAACATTGAAGAGACGGTTGACAGCGTCCTGAGCATTTATGAGAAACATATCAAAGCTAAAAGTATCCACATAACAAGGCGGTATCGATCGGGCGGCGCGACGATTAAAACCTATCCCGGCGAGATCCGGCAGGTATTCTCGACCTTGCTTCTGAATGCGATGGAAGCCGCCGACGCGAGTGGCACCATCGACGTCCGTATCCGAGAAGCCTCTGCCTGGCACAATCCGACCGTCCAAGGCGTGCGGATCACCATTGCCGACAATGGAGTTGGCATTCCCGCAGTCGACCTTCCTCGTATCTTTGAGCCATTCTTCACCACCAAGGGAGAGAATGGGACCGGGCTGGGTCTCTGGGTGGCCAGCGGGATTGTAGACCGTTCTGGCGGTTCGATTCTGACACGAAGCAGTGCGAAGCTCAGCAAGCACGGAACTTGCTTTTCGATCTTTCTACCCGCCAAACTTTAAATTGGATATTGGTATCCCTTGCGACTAACGTCGACCGGGTCGTCTCTTGCGATGAGAGAGTATGGTTTTTGATTTGCTTATGCGGAGTCGAATGGAACGCATAGCCACGCCCTTGCTCTGATTGGCATTCCGAGAATGATGGAGGAGCCGACGATCGGCCGTTTCAATTGGCCTCTGGGTCTTGAATGTGAAGGCCACAATGTTGTGGGGCGCAATTTTCCCATGCTTGAATCTGCTTTCTGGCGGCACCGGAGCTCTCCTCAATTGCCCGACAGAGAATCCCTTCAAACTCTTCGAGGGCTTCGGGCCGAAAGCTGGCCGAAGACCGGCAAGCAGAGTATTCGCTCCATACATCCATCGCTTTTAAGAAGGTCTGCCGGGACCGGTTCCCACACTCCAATGGCTTGCCATAGCTTTTCGGAAACATGCGGTAGAGATGGCTCTCGTGCTGAACGTGTGCCGCCTCATGGGCAACGCACGCCTGCATGAGGCGTTTCATCTCCGGATCAGGTGAGAGCGCCATGAGGCTAAGGCCCGGTCGCACGACGATTTGGAATCGCAAATCCCCCTCACGTCGCACTGCGGCGGTCCTGGCCATCTCCATCGACTCGGGCTGCGGACTCATCTCCAAAGGAACTTGCCCCTCCGGTAGATTTTGTAAAGCGCACGCTGCGGCTTGGCAGTCAAGCGCAACGGTGATGCCGTCA
>Ga0157370_10006171_pt1 | contig 13294 bp, 12 predicted proteins | sample C35metaG_FD_113463 | JGI IMG/M metagenome (GOLD analysis project Ga0157370, IMG submission 113463) | Corn rhizosphere microbial communities from Kellogg Biological Station, Michigan, USA - C3-5 metaG | ecosystem: Host-associated > Plants > Roots > Rhizosphere > Soil | place: USA: Michigan...
CGAAACTTTAGATGAGCATAATCCTCCAACAGAAGTGCGTTTTGTAGATGGCGGCATCCTGTCTAATTTTCCAATCAATATTTTTTACAATCCAAAAATACTTGTTCCCCGGTTGCCTTCTTTTGGAATTGACTTAGACGACAGTAAACCTGAAAATAAATCAACGAACCCGATTCACTGGACTTTTATCGGTTATCTTGGAAAAATGTTTAATACGATAAGATCTTATTATGATAAAGACTTTTTATTGAAAAATAAATTTTTTGAAAAAGGTATTGGCAAAATTCCTTTGGCAGATTACAACTGGCTTAATTTTTTTATAAAGGATAAAGATAAAATTGATATGTTTGTTTTGGGTGCAAAAGCAGCAACAGAATTTTTGATTGATTTTGATTGGAAACAATATAAAAATGACCGTATGCAGATGCAGGCAAGATTAACGACTGAGCATATTCCGGATATTGTAAAGAATAAAATAAACTCATAAAAGTGAATAATTTATCAGACTTACAGGCAGGCGCAGTTTATTTTTGTATCATTTTCGGTTTGATGTTGTTGGTTGGAGCAATTACAAAATTGCTGAGCAAAAACTTTTATACCCTCCATGTTTTTGTCAGAAAATTCAGTATTCTCGATCTTGAATTTCCCGATTCTTCATTGGAGTTAACTACTTACATTCGGGGCATCTTTTTGTTGCCAAAAGAACTTTCACAAAGATCATTGCGATCACTCAAAGGCTATCTGTATCTCGATTTTGTTTTTATTCCACTTGTATATGGTTCTGTATTTTTACTGTGCATGTTGATTTCCAATGAAATAACTTCCTGGGGCCGTTATATTTTTTTTATTCTTGCATGGCTTCAGATAATTCCGCTGATTTGCGATGCAACCAGGAACTTCTTTCTTTTAAAGAAAATACGCCCTGATGCAAAAGTTTCCACACATGTTATTCATAAGACATACCAGGTTTTGGAGAAAATAAAATGGCTTTTAACGATGATCGCTGCTGTTTTTAGTTTGTCTGCTTTATTTTATTTCTGGGTAAGTGGAAAATATTCAGTGGGTTCTCTTCGTTTTCTGATAATTGTAATTATTGAAATTTCAGTCTTTTTAATTTTAAGGAAGATGTTTGCAAAAGGATCTAAAATTGACCTGGATAAATATCAAAATATTGGAAATTAACCAACGTTTTTCTGTAACAAAATTTTGTGAATTTATTGCAAACTCAAAATATAATTAATGCTTTTTTAAGATAACTTCGCCCTATGAAAACTAAAGTTTACCTGGCTATTGTCCCAATCACTTTTGCCGTTTTTTGTATGTTTACAGGTTGCAACAGCGGTCAGTCGGCTACTGATCATATAGCTGCTCAATCACTTACAGATTCTGCAAAAAAAGAACAAAATATTGAAAAAGGAAAAGTGTATGAGAAAAAGACAATTGATACAGTATTGTATAACAAGCTGATGATGAATCTTGCAAACGGCGATACCACCGGGAAATGGCCTGCAAAAGCTCCATATCCTTTGCCGGGAGCGGTTTTGCCATTCCATCGGATTGTTGCATTTTATGGAAATTTATATTCTAAAAAAATGGGAATACTGGGTGAGCTTCCTAAAAATGAAATGCTTCATAAACTGAAAGAAGAAGTAGCCAATTGGCAGGCCGCGGATACTTCCATTCCGGTAATTCCTGCTTTGCATTATATCGCTGTTACCGCCCAGGGCGCACCGGGAAAAGATGGCAAACACAGGATGCGCATGCCCTCTGGCCAGATTGATACGATTATGAACTGGGCAAAGGATATCGATGCTTTGGTTTTTTTGGATGTGCAGGTTGGACATAGTTCTGTAAGAGATGAAGTGCCGCCATTGGAAAAATATCTGCAATTGCCACAGGTACATCTTGGAATTGATCCTGAGTTTTCTATGAAAGACGGGCATGTTCCCGGAAAAAAAATCGGAACTTTCAGCGCGGAAGATGTGAATACAGCTATTGATGATTTAGCTGCTTTGGTAAAAAAATATAATCTTCCTCCTAAGATTTTAATTGTACACCGTTTTACCCAGGGAATGATTACCAATTATCAGCAGATAAAAAAAGTGCCGGAAGTGCAGGTAGTAATGGATATGGATGGATGGGGTGATAAAACTCTGAAGCGTTCTACTTATTTACGTTACATTTATAAAGAACCTGTTGAATTTACGGGCTTCAAATTATTTTATAAAAATGATACCAGAACCGGTAGTAACCAGCTTTACACCCCGCAGGAATTATTAAAATTCATTCCCAAACCAATTTATATTCAATACCAGTAATTCTAATTTTTTTATGAAAATAACTGTTGTTTTTATCACATTATGCATCTGCATTTTATCTGCCTGCCATCAGGCAACTGCAAAAAAAGATAATGACGAACAGACAAAGTCTGCAGTGCAAACTAATGCGGATTCTGCTTCTGCCATCACACAATTGAATAAACCTGTAGCTGATGCTTCAGCAATTCTTGCAAAAAGACAAGTGCCTGTTTTGTGTTACCATCACATCCGAGATCCCAAACCCGGGCAAAGCGAAACCATGAAAAGCTATTCCGTTTCGCCGGTTCAGTTTGCGCAGCAAATGAAAGCGCTTAAAGACAGCGGTTATGAAACTGTTTTGCCGGATCAATTATACAACTATTTAGTTCACGATGGCAAGCTTCCGGCAAAACCGGTGATGCTCACCTTTGATGATACAGACGAGGAGCAATTCAGCATCGGATACCAGGAAATGAAAAAATATGGGTTTAAAGGCGTCTTTTTTATAATGACCATTTCTATTAACCGTCCGCGTTATATGACCAAAGAGCAATTGAAACAACTGGCAGATGATGGCAATGCAGTGGAATCACACACCTGGGATCATCATATGGTAACGAAATATCAGGGCGAAGATTGGAACAAACAATTTGTGAAACCGCGTAAAACCATTGAAGACATTACCGGCAAACCTGCTACTTATTTTGCATATCCATATGGTTTATGGAATGCGGCTGCGATTCCGGAACTCAAAAAAGCTGGTTTTAAAATGGCATTTATATTATCTACTAAAAGAGATTCTACAGAACCATTATATACTTTGAGAAGAATGATTGTTCCCGGCCAATGGTCTGCTACAGGAATGATCAGATCAATGAAGCAAACTTTTAAGCTGGATTAATTATTTAATTGAATTATTGAATTGTTGCATTGTTTCATTGTTAAGAACTTTCACATTTTCACATTAATTATAGTGCTTCCATTTTTTATCTATTCGTTTGATTATGGCATTTAATCCATCAAGAGTACCCTGGTAGTAGTTGTTTTTTGCAAAAAAAGGAATAAAATACTTATTGATAATCCGGTATTTTTCAGAATCATCCATGTACTTATTAATACCGAAATCCGTGCAGACAAATAATTTTCTATAGTCTTTTGAAATACAAATAACGATTCCGTTGCTTTTGGAAATTTTACCAATGCCCCATTTTTTTAAAAGACGGTAAGCGAAGTCATTAAATCTATCTTCAGCTACCATATTGGAATCAACCGTCACGACACAAACCTCAATGCTGGTTCTTTTCTCCAAATGCTGTAGCATCGTTTCAAGGTTATTTTCCTGGGTTGGATTGTATAATCCTTCAAAATCATTTACCCAGCCAACTGCCGCCGGCAAAGTATCCCAGATAGATTGCCTGTATTTCTGTAATTGATAGCGCGTCATCGGTTTATAAGGATGATAGTCCGACACAGTTTGTGCCGTTATCCCTGTGAAGAAAAAAAACAGGCAAACACAAAGGATTGAAACTATCTTCATAAGCTGATGGAAATTGCTTCTTTTGGCGCAAAAATAAAGTATATATAATTTTAAAAATAACAATCAAAATAATAAATAATTATAATCTTGTTTTTGCTTTTAAATTGAAGTAGTTTTTCAAAAAGCAAAATTATTTTCGTTTATACAGTACCGTTAGGCTGTTTCAATGATCGGAGAGGATATAGTTAGCTTTAGTAAGCAGCAAATTTTCATAATTTTAATCTCATCCGCACTCTTTTTTTGTGCACGGAAAAAATTACGCAATCGTTTGTTTATGAATTATACAACGAAGAAAAACTTGCTTTCGTTTTTTTTTGTTTTTGCTGAATTGGTTTTATCGGTTAATTCTATATTTTCACGAACTAAATTCTCAATTCATAAAAATATTTTAATGAATCAAAACCTTACCACGGGCAAAAAAAACTATACTTCAGAGATTGTAATTATCGGCATTCTCTTTTTTATTTTTGGATTTGTAACATGGCTCAACAGCACGCTGATTCCGTATTTGCAAATTGCTTGTCAATTAGAAACTTCACAAGCGGTGCTTGTTACATTTGCATTTTACATTTCTTATGCTGTGATGGCTTTTCCATCTTCATGGGTTTTAAAAAAGACCGGTTTCAAAAATGGAATGATGTGGGGATTAATTTTAATGGCAATTGGTGCATTAATTTTTATTCCTGCTGCGCAAACAAGAACTTATGGATTGTTTCTTACCGGTTTGTTTGTGATTGGTACCGGATTGGCTTTGCTGCAAACCGCTTCTAATCCCTACATTACGATTCTGGGACCAATAGAAAGTGCGGCAAAAAGAATCAGTGTAATGGGAATTTGTAATAAAGGCGCAGGCGCACTTGCTCCGTTAATTATGGGCGCTTTTTTACTAAAAAACTCAGATGCTATTGTTGAGAAATTAAAGACATTAAATCCGGCAGAGAAGGCTGTAGAATTAGATGCGCTCGCATCCAGGGTGATTGTTCCTTACATTATTATTGCAGCTGTTTTGGTTGCACTCGCTGTATTTATTTATTTCTCAAGCCTGCCGGAAGTAAAAGCAGAGGGAGAAGATGTGGAAAAAAATACAACTAACGGAGATGGACAGACGATTTTTAGTTTTCCTTATTTATGGATCGGTTTTGTTACCTTGTTTTTGTATGTCGGTGTAGAAGTAATGGCTGGCGATATTATCCAGGTTTATGGAAAAGCAATCGGCATCAGCTTAGATATTGCCAAACATTTTACTACTTACACAATGATTGGGATGTTGATCGGATATTTAATTGGCATTGTCACAATTCCAAAATATATGTCTCAAACAACGGCGCTGAAAGGTTCTGCGATTTTAGGAGTTATTTTTACTTTGCTTGCCATTTTTACTTCAGGTTATACTTCTGTATTATTCATTGCTCTTCTGGGTTTGGCCAATGCGTTGGTCTGGCCTGCCATCTGGCCGCTTACTATTCACGGATTGGGAAGATTTACCAAAGCCGGTTCAGCTTTGTTAATAATCGGAATTGCGGGTGGCGCGGTTTTGCCAAAAATATGGGCAAGCCTCGGAGAAAAGATTGGTTTCCAGCAGGCATTCTGGATAATGATTCCCTGCTATTTATTCATTCTGTATTTCGCGGCCTACGGACATAAAGCAGGCACTAAAGCTGCAATTAGAAAAGCCGCTTAGTAATTTTAATCGATATTTCAAATGATATGGATCATTTCAATATCTCCTTTTCTTTGACGTAATTTTGCAGTAAGAAAAGGATAATATATGGATGATGAAAGTAAGAAAGAGAAACCAGGAGTTTTAAATCTGATACAGTGCAAATGCCCACGATGCAGGCTGGGAGATATGTTTGTCAATAAAAGGCCTTATTCAAAAGGATTTATGAAGATGTACGATACCTGCCCGGTTTGTGGTCAGTATTTTGATCTTGAAGTTGGTTTTTATTATGGTTCCAGTTATGTGAGTTACGCGATTACAGTAGCGATAAGTGTAACCACTTTCATAGCTTTCTGGGTATTGGTAGGAATTTCTTACAACGACAACCGGATATTTTATTGGCTGGTTTTAAATGCGATACTAATTCTGGCTCTGCAGCCTCCGCTTATGAGAATTTCCAGAACTTTATGGCTTGCAATGTTTACAAAATACGATCCTGATTGGAGAATTCATCCGGCGCAAGTTCCGGAAAGAATGAATGAAGACCAAAAAAACGCCTGGTAACAAATTTTTAAAAAAATCATTTTTCGTTCAATTCAATTCCTGTTTTTGTAAAGGATATTTTGTGTTGTTTGTATAAATTTCCTGTAGCCATTTTAAATGTCTTTTTGCTCATTGCGAAAAAGGAATAAATCTCTTCCGGTGAGGATTTATCATGATAGGGAAGATAGCCATCATTTTCTTTTAGTAAACGGATAATTTTTTCTGTTTCATCTTCAACCCGGTTGTAGCCTGGCTTTCCGGCTGCAACGTCAATTTTATTTTCGGGTAAAATATTTTTTATAAAACCTTTAAAGCGATCTCCTATGGCAATATTTCTATAAATTTCATTGTTATGTAAAATACCTTTGTGAATATTATTGATAATTACTTCATAGCCAATATCTGTGCGCCGGTAAACGATCAGATCAACGAGATCTTTTTCTTTTACAGTAAGATTTTCATTGGATAAAAATGCTTCTAATTTTTCTGTTGCAGCCAGCCTTCCTGTCTTTTCATCCATTACGATTTTTACCAGGTATTCACCGTTTGGAATCATATAATTTTTCATTTTTGATTTAGGAATAAAAAGATCTTTCATTAACCCCCAATCTAAAAATGCGCCCTGGTTTGTTATGCTCACTACTTTTAATTTTACAATATCTCCTAATACTCCAAAAGGCTTTTGTGTTGTCGCAATCGGCCTGTCTTCACCATCATGATACAAAAAAACTTTTAGTTCATCGCCTGTTTTTGTACCAGGCGGCACAAATCTTTTGGGTAATAAAATGCCTGCATCACCATCATCCAGAAAAACACCCATCGACTTTTCCTTGACGACTTTCATCACATTGTATTCACCCATTTTGACCATGATAATCTGTAAATGTTATAAGCAAAGTTAGCCGAAGAAATGTAGTAATATCCATTTTAATTCATCTTAACAATCCTTGATGAGGAGCGTTTTTCATTTTTTGCATCTTTATTCGTTTGATTAAAAACATTCGCTAAATGCATTTATTTTTTTTGTTACTCCATTCCAGTTGAACATTATACCCGTCTAAAGTTTTAAATTTCCATGCACAGATATCCCCAATTTCCCCGTAGTTATCGTCATACCAGCCGCTTCCCGGAATCGGATCTGTAATAGCCTCACAAAGCTCATGGCTGGTAGTTCCGGTTAATGCATCAAATGCTTTAATTCCTCCAAGGCAACCTGTGCAATCCGGATAAGGCATTACGGCATAAAAGGTGTTATTGTCGGCATTATTATGATAGCCGCAAAAAGAACTGCATGATCCACTGCCACCCATGGAAACAGTAATTCCGGTATCGAAATACATAAAATAAAGCGTGTTTGCATTTTGCTTTGGAAATGCTTTATTGCTTTTGATCCAGCTTAAAAGCTGTTTTTGTATTTCTGTGTCTGTAATACTTTGTGCCGGGGCTTTATCAGTAGTTGTAATGGTTCCGGTAAGTTTTCCTTTTCCTATTTGATATTTGGGTGTGTCATATTCACTTAACTGATCTATTAAGGTGCTTATCAGAATTGTTTGGAAAAACTGGTTTATTCGAGTAGCGGTATCTTTCAATTTAGTTTGCCAACCCTCACCCCAAAAAATAGTAAATACCTCTACATTTGTAAGCAGCGCCCCACCGCGATAAGTGAGCTGGGCAGCCGCTTTCTTTTTTTTCTTTTTTTTCGCGATTTCTGTTGGTGCCGGTTGATGTAAGGGAACTACCCTGATACTTTCAGGATAATGAAAAGGTTTTTTTTGTTCCATAATAGGAATTTGAATTTGAATAAAAGAGAAAACTAAATGTTATTATGTGACTCAAAATATGTGCCTTAAATCATCAAAAATGATCTGTTGATTTTTTCTGGTATTATCATTGTTCCCTTTTTTTTATGACAACAAAAAGAAAATCTTCAACAGGCAAATGGTCTGCGGATGTTACCAAACACAGCAATGCGCTTGATCTTAAAAAAGGAGTTTTTACACTTCATGATCCTAAAAAAATTGCAGAATCTTTGAAAAATTCAGCTAAACACAGCCATCGGCGAAAAGGCACTCCTTTTCAATCGGCCATGTCTATGCTCACTTTTTATATCAATCGAGATGGAAAAAATTTACCGGAAAAGCAAAAAGAAATTCTGGAGAAAGCAAAAGATGAACTGCGTGTTCTTTTTGGGCGAGAAAAAAGGGACGATAAAAAATGATTTTAATCTTCGGGATTTTGCCCGTACCACAACGCAATCTGGTTTCCGATGGCATCTACAAATTTCTGGTCCTTCACGTTTTTCATTTTCCATCCTTTATCTGTGCAATGAAGGATTCCAAGATTTTGTTCATTTAGAGTAATTCCAAGCTCGGTACAATGATCTTCATTGCATACCTGTGGAGTTGGGATTGCTTCGCCTGAATATTCTTTTTGTTTGTATTCAAACTGAAGGTGAACGGGTTCTTTTTCTAACTGAACAATGAAATCTTTCAGCAATTTTACCAATCTTTTCCTTTCAGCTTTCGGTGTCGCATTCCATTTTTCGTTTCCTGCTCTTTTGAAACCAAGTTTGTATTTTATACCGGTCATTTCGGTGGTATAATCATTTGCATCTAATTTTTTTACGTTCTGATGGGCGAGAATATACCAGTGATATTCGGTACCAACAGGCACCCCGGAACCCTCCGGAGCGTGGCCGGCTCTGCGTTTGATAACATTATAAGAAATTTCCCAGAGGTCGGGTGTAATCTTTGTTTCATACCATTCACCTTTGTCATAATACCATTTGTGGCTACGGCCTACTTTCATTCCTGTATATTGCTGGCTACCAAAATTTTTAAATTGATTGTAGCTTTTGGAATAATTTTTTACAGGTTCTTTTTTCTTTGCCGCTTTCTTTTTTGGGCTGATAAGTGTATCTGTTTCCATGGCATATTTTTTAAAATATAGTATAAAAATCCTGCCAGAATCATCTGAGTTGCTGTAACACTTCAATTTTTCAAATAAGTTGGAACCAGTTTTGTGATAGATATATTTTTTTTAAATTAAATCAGTTGAAGCATGAACAGCACCTTGAAAAAATTAAAAGACATTAAATCTGATTGTTGTGTAACGATTCTATTGGAAACTCACCGCACACCACCGGGGAATCAAAAAGATAATGTTGAATTAAAAAACCTCGTAAGAGAAGCAGAAAAGCGGCTAACTACTGAATGTGATAAAGAAAAAGCATCTGTCATTATTGATAAAATAAACAACCTGACTTCAAATATTGATTACCGGTTTAACCTGGAAAGCCTGGTGCTTTTTGTGAGTGAGGACATTGCAGAATATATTCGAATGCCAATAAACATTAAACAGAATAAAGTAACCATTGGTAAAACTTTTGCAACCAGAGATTTGGTAAGGGCGCTTCATCAGGAACTGGATTACTTTATATTAGTGCTGAGCCGCGACAAGGCAAGATTAATAGAAGCGATGGCTGATAAAGAAGTTGCGGAAATCACTGATGGATTTCCAATGGAAAATACCTTTAAGGTTCCGGGAGGTGCTCCCGGCGCTATTGCAAAGTTACAGACCAGCCAGGTTCTTGAATTTTTTAACCGTGTAGATAAAAAATTGAATGAAACACAAAAGGGGCGTGATTTACCGGTTTTTATTTCCACAGATGAATCGAATTATTCTGAATATTTAAAAGTGGCTGACCGTAAAGAAACAATACTGGGATTAATTGCAGGAAACCGCGATATGGAAAATGCACACAACATTATTGATGCTGTATGGCCGGTAGCAAAAAAATGGAATGAACAAAAAAATCATCAGCGACTTGGGGAATTGGATAAGGCTGTGGGAGCAAAACTTTTTCTCACAGATTTTACAGAAATATGGAGAGCGATATTAGAAGGAAGAGGTCGTACTTTATTTGTAAAACAGGGGTATTTTCAGCCAGCAAAATTGGAAAACAATGTAGTACAATTAGTGTCTGCAGAAAATGAATCAGAAGCAAATGCCGAGGATATTATTGATGATATGATTGAAAAGAATATTGATTTTGGTGGCGATGCGGTATTTGTTTATGGAAATGAATTAGAGCCTTATGATGGTTTGGTATTGGTGACAAGATATTAACGAGTAAAGAAAGAAATATTACAATTAATATTTACAAACAAAAAAAAGAGGCTTCTTTTCGGGAGCCTCTTTTTAAATTAATATCATTGCCTTTAATCCAATCCGCCTTTTCTTGTAGGAGATTTTGGTTCAGGCCATTTGCCCGGCTCGCCGGTTCTTTTGTTGAAAGGTAAAATGGATTTTTCTCTTGAAGTTGTGGCAGGATCTTCGCTCGCCATATAAGCCATGATGGCGGTAATAATCACATTCGTTCTTACATCGTCAAAAACAATTTTATCATAGGTATCGCGGTTGGTATGCCATGTATAAATTCCATATTGCCAACTGGTTGAACTTAATGAAAAAGCCGGTGCGCCTGCAGCTACAAAAGAAGCAAAATCTGAACCGCCGCTTCCGGGATAACCGGGAAAACTGGTTTCTAAACTGGTTTTGAAACTATCTGGAACTGCTGAAAGCCAACGCCCTATATAATCATAAGAATTTAAAAAGCCCTGACCGGAAATATTTACGATGCTACCTGTTCCATTGTCCTGGTTAAAAACTGCCTGGATGTTTTTTACAATTTCCGGATGGTCTTCTACAAAGGCGCGTGAGCCGTTTAATCCCTGTTCTTCGCTGGACCAATGACCTACTAAAATTGTTCTTTTTGGGTTTGGATAAATCTTCTTTAAAAGCCTCATTGCCTCCATCATGGTAATGGTTCCCGTTCCATTGTCAGTAGCACCAGTTCCGCCATCCCAAGAATCGAAATGCGCAGAAAGAATCACATATTCATTTGGTTTTTCAGTTCCTTTTATTTCTGCAATGGTGTTAAAGGTAGGTGCAACTCCGGTTTCCTTAGAATCTGCACGTACACTTATTTTGGGAGCGGGTCCTGATTCTGCAAGACGGTAAAGCAATCCATAATCTTCCAAAGCAATATCAATGGTTGGGATTTTCTTTGTGTATGCACCGAAAATTTTATCAACACCAAAACCTTTTGACCAGTTATTTCCAACAATTCCGGCTGCTCCGGCAGCCTCTAATGCAGCCGGTAATGTTCTGGTATTATATCCTGTTTTTGAAATTCTTTTATACCAGTCAGCAGTTTGCTTATCTCTTAAATCTTTCATTTTTTGAACAGATTCTTTTGCCCCAAATTCTTCCCAGTTATAGTCCGGCCTTCCTGTTGGTTGATTCATAGAAATCATTACAAATTTTCCTTTTACTGAAGGAAGCCATTTTTGAAAGGCAACAGAATCACTAACATTGGGAAGAATAATTACTTCGCCTGTTACGGTTTTTCCTTTGGTAGATGGGCTCCAGGCAAGTTGGGTACCTTCCAATGATTTTATCCACGGAGTTACCATATCAATATGGGTGATGCCTCTTTCCCAGCCGCGCCATTCGCCCCACTTTTCATTGTGCGCATCTATGTTCCAGCTTTTGTATTTTGATACTGCCCAATCATGTGCCTGCTGCATTTTAGGGCTTCCTACGAGTCGCGGCCCGATTCCGTCCATTAATTCATGCGCTAACTTTTGCAGCTGCGAATTGTTAGTCTCTTCCCGTACAATGGCATTTATTACTGCCTGATCTTTTTGCTGCGCAAAAGAAATATTTGCCAAAAACAAAAAGATGATAATAGCCGTAGTTCTGAATTTTGTCATGATGTAAGTAATAATTTTGGATTAATGATTAAGTGGCAAAATAGCCATTTTATCATTGCGAATAACAAATCAACAAATAATGCAGATTTTAATTTTTATATAGCATTAAACGCTTAGGTTGTAAAGAATAATCAGTAATGATTTTACAAGTGCCATAGGAACTATTGTAGAAAAAAAGTAACTGGCGGTATTAACACCCCCAAAGCTCATTTAAGTAAACAACATTTATTTAAAAAATGCAAATATAAAATCAAAGCCGTAAAGCATATTCAGTATTATTTCGAAGACTGTAAAGCTGAATGCATTATTATCATTGCACCTGTAAAGTTTTTTGAGTATAAGATAAGCTACCAGCTTTTAAGAAATTCTATTTCGCACAGTGTATCTCTTCGATACATCTTAGATACCCCTTCGATACCCCTCCGATCCCTTATCGAAGAAGATACAAAATAGTTCTGTATAGATTACCTCATTGATTACAAGCAAGCGTCCTCCAATTATTAATCAGTTAATAATGGTAAGAAAAACGAGGGGAATATTTACCACTTAAACACTTTATTCTATTTTTCTGCAAAATCATTTAATAAAAAAGCCCGCTTTTGTAAAAGCGGGCATCAGTTATCAATTTTCAGTAATCTTAATATCTGTACATATCAGGTTTGTATGGCCCTTCTTTGGGCACATTCAAATAAGCGCTTTGCTCATCAGTAAGTTCATCCAATACAACACCGATTTTCTTCAAATGTAAACGTGCTACTTTTTCATCCAGATGTTTTGGAAGCACGTAAACTTTGTTTTCGTATTTATCTGAATACTGCCACAACTCAAGCTGGGCAAGCACCTGGTTGGTAAATGAATTACTCATTACAAAACTGGGATGGCCTGTAGCACAGCCCAAATTTACCAAACGGCCTTCTGCCAAAACAATAATATCTTTTCCATCAATAGTATATTTATCTACCTGCGGTTTGATGGTATCTTTTGTATTGCCGTAATTTTTATTCAGCCATGCAATATCAATTTCAATATCAAAGTGCCCAATGTTACAAACAATCGCTTTATCTTTCATTGCCTTGAAATGCTCAGCAGTGATCAAATCACGACATCCTGAAGCAGTAACAATGATATCTGCTTCTTTTACTGCATCGATCATTTTCTTTACTTCATAGCCATCCATTGCAGCCTGCAAAGCGCATATCGGATCAATTTCTGTAACGATCACTCTTGCTCCGGCACCACGCAGACTTGCTGCAGAACCTTTTCCAACATCACCATAACCGCCTACCACAGCGACTTTCCCCGCCATCATAATATCAGTTGCTCTTCTGATGGCATCTACCAGGCTTTCTTTGCAACCATATTTGTTATCAAATTTTGATTTGGTAACAGAATCATTCACATTGATTGCAGGAATCGGCAAAGTACCTTTTTCCATTCTTTCATAAAGCCTGTGAACGCCTGTTGTGGTTTCTTCTGACAA
>Ga0157370_10006172_pt1 | contig 13294 bp, 11 predicted proteins | sample C35metaG_FD_113463 | JGI IMG/M metagenome (GOLD analysis project Ga0157370, IMG submission 113463) | Corn rhizosphere microbial communities from Kellogg Biological Station, Michigan, USA - C3-5 metaG | ecosystem: Host-associated > Plants > Roots > Rhizosphere > Soil | place: USA: Michigan...
CCTGTGGCCTGTGGCCTGTGGCCTGTGGCCTGTGGCCTGTGGCCTGTGGCCTGTGGCCTCCGCTAATGCTCGCCGAACAGCCGCGCCCCGCCCGCCTGGTCTGAGAACCAGCGCGACGTAACGGTCTTCTTGCGCGTGTAGAACTCGACGGCGTCCGGGCCGTGGGCGTGCAGGTCGCCCAGGAAGGAGTCCTTCCAGCCCGAGAAGGGGAAGAAGGCGACCGGGGCGGCCACGCCGATGTTCACGCCGACCATCCCGACCTCGACGTCGTGGCGATAGCGGCGGACCGCGGCTCCTGACTCGGTGAAGATCGAGGTGCCGTTGCCGTAGCTCGAGGCGTTGACGATGTCGATGGCCTCCTCCAGCGTCTCGGCCTGCACGATGGCCAGCACCGGGCCGAACACCTCCTCGCGCAGGATGTCCATCCCGGGCTTGACGCCGGTGAGGATCGTGGGGCCGACGAAGGCGCTGCCGTCCTCCTGGGCGCGGCCGTCCACGACCACCTGGGCGCCGCCGGCGGCTGCCTTCTCGATCCAGCCCTCGATGCGCTCGCGGGCGGCGCACGAGATGACGGGCCCGACGGCCACGTTCTCGTCGAGGCCGTCGCCCACGCGCAGGTCGCGCGCGGCGGCCGCGAGCGGGTCGAGCAGCTTGTCGTGCGCCTCGCCGACGGTGACGACCACCGAGCCGGCCATGCAGCGCTGGCCCGCCGCCCCGAAGGCGCTGGAGAGGATTCCGTCGACGGTCTTGCCGATCACGGCGTCCGGCATCACGACCATGTGGTTCTTCGCGCCGCCGAGCGCCTGCACGCGCTTGCCGTTCTCGGCCGCACGCGCGTAGACGTGGCGCGCCACCTTGGCCGAGCCGACGAACGACACGGCGTCGATGCCGGGTGAGTCGAGGATCGCCTCGGCCACCTCGCGGTCGCCGTTGACGAGGTTGACCACGCCCGGCGGCAGGCTGAGGTCGTCGATCAGCTCGAACACGCGGTTCTGCGTGAGCGGCACCTGCTCGGACGGCTTCAGCACGAAGGTGTTGCCGCAGGCGACCGCGAACGGCAGGAACCAGAACGGCACCATCGCCGGGAAGTTGAAGGGCACGATCGCGGCGCAGACGCCAACCGGCTGGCGGATCGTCTCGGCGTCGACGTTGGTGGCCACGTTCTCGAGATTGCGGCCCTGCATGGTCGTCGGGATCGCCGTCGCGAGCTCGACCATCTCGATCATGCGCCCGACCTCGGCGCGCGCGTCGCCGAGCGTCTTGCCCATCTCGGTTGTGACGAGGCGGGCCAGCTCATCGACGTGCTCGTTGAGCCGCTCGCGGAACGAGAACAGCCACTGTGCGCGCTGGATCACCGGCTTGGAGCGCCACGCCGGGAACGCCTCGCGCGCCGCGGCCACGGCCTGCTCGACATCGGCGGTGCCAGAAAGCGGCACCATCGCGATCGCCTGCTGCGTGGCGGGGTTGAGCACCTCGAGGGCGCGGTCTGTCTCAGGGGCGACCCACTCGCCGCCCACGTAGTTCTGAATCGTGCGAATCCCGGACTGAACGGTGGTCATGCAGGGACGGTAGCGCGCCGCAAGAGCCCCTGTGAGATCGCGGCGCCGGCGATGATCACGAGCGCGCCGATCGGCTCGTTCCAGGTGAGGCTCTCGTTGAGCAGGACGACCCCGAAGAAGGTGGCGAACAGCGGCACCACGTAGGTGACGAGCGAGGCGGTGGTGGCGCCGGCGCGCCCGATCACGTCGTAGCTGAGCACGTAGGCGATGCCTGTGCCGAGTGCCCCAAGGGCGAGCATGGAGCCCCATACCTTGATGCTGATGTGTGATGGCGCGCTCGAGAAGGCTGGCGTGACGATGGCGAGTTGCAGCGTGGCGATCATCACCTGCGCGGCAGCCAGGGAGACCGCCGACTCCGCGCGACCCGTGAGCTGCCGCCGCGTGTAGGTGAACGCGATCCCGTAACAGATGCCGGGCCCCAGGCAGAGCAGTGTGCCGAGCAGGCTCGGCCCGCCGAGGCCCGCCCACGGACCGAGCAGGATCAGAACGCCCACGAAGCCGATCACCACGCCGAGCACCCGCGAGGTGGTGGCGCGCTCGGTGGGGAGGAGCGCAATCGCGAAGATCACCGTCCAGAGCGGCGTGGTGGCGTTGCCGATCGCCGCGACGATCGACGAGGCGTGCTGCTCCCCGAACGCGAACAGCGAGAACGGGATCGAGTTGTAGAAGAGCGCGACGATGAAGAGGTCGCGCCAGACCGTTCGCCCGCGCGGCAGGCTCTCGCGGCGAATCGCCAGGATCAGGAACAGCGCGGCCGCGCCGAACACCACACGCGCGAGCGCGACCTCGAGCGGATCGAGCTCGTCCAGCTCGACCTTGATGAACATGAACGAGGCGCCCCAGATCGTGCTGAGGAGCAGGAACGACGCCTGCCAGGGCGGGAGTTGACGCTGCGAGTGCATCTGCGTGGAACGTTGGCAGGTGGCCGGTTTGTGAGCATTTACGCCGTTCGTGCGTAAGAATTACGCAAGGAATGAGTAAATCATCCATTACGCACATCTTGCATAACAGTTACGCAAATTATGCGTAACCACGCTAACCTTCGTCCAGATGCGACAGCCAAGCGGAGACCTGTTCCCCACCGACCGGCCCATCCCCGCCAGCCAGATGATCGGCCGGCGCGACGACGTCCGCGAGCTGGCGACCGCGCTCGAGCAGGGAACCAACCTGGTGGTCGTGGGCGCGCGCCGCACCGGCAAGACCAGCGTCTGCGAGGCCGCGCTCACCAGAGTCAAAGGACGCGGCTTCTATGTGGCCGCGGTCGACCTGTTCCGCCTGGCGGATGCCTCCGAGCTGGCGGAGGCGCTGGCCGCCGCGGTCCTGGACAACCGCTCCGGCACGCGCCGCGCGCTCATGAAGGCGCGCCAGCTGGGTCGTGCGGCGCTCAGCGCCGCGCAGACCTCGGCGGTGCTGAAGATGCGCGACCAGCTCGGCGACGGGGTGGAGCTCGTTCTCACGCCGGGCCTGGCGCAGAGCGACCCGGACGCCGCGCTTACGGCGGCGCTCGAGTTGCCCGAGCGGATCGCCCGCGCCGATGACAAGCGGGTTGTCGTCTTCTTCGACGAGTTTCAGGAGGTGGCGGGCGAGCGCCGCCCGTACGGCGACCCGGACGCCGTGACCAAGCGCATGCGCGCGATCTTCCAGCGGTCCGACCACGTGAGTCACCTATTCGCCGGCAGCCTCGAGCATGTGATGCGCGACCTGTTCGCGCCAACGCGCCGGGCCTTCAGCGGCTATGGCACGTTCAAGGCGCTGCGGCCCATCGCCCCGGACGAATGGCGCGAGGGCCTCGCCGATCGCTTCCAGGCCGACGACTGCAAGCCCGCGCCCGGCGCCATCGACCGCATCGTGGAACTGGGGGAGGGGCATCCGCGCGTGACGATGCTGATCGCTCAGCAGACCCACCTGGCGTCGGTGCTGCTCGGCACGCGCGAAATCGAGCTGTCCACGGTCGAGCAGGGCTACCGGGCCGCGCTCGAGGGCGACGAGGCTGCGCTCGAGGAGACCGTGGGCCGCATCCGCTCCCTGCACAAGCGCGCGCTGCTGATGGCGCGGCGCGTGGCCACGGGTTCCGCGCTGCACACGGGGCTCCGGTCGGGGGAGGGGGACCGCGCGCTGAAGGCGCTGCGCGCGGCCGGCATCGTCGAGCACGAGGGCCACGGCGATTGGCGCATCGTGAACCCGCTGCTGCGTCGTTACCTGATCGAGTCGCAGCCGTTCGCGTAGAACCGGCGCATCGCGCGAGAGCCTCTGGCAGCCTTCCCGCGTTCAGGGGAGGCTGTGTTGAACGTGCGGAGCTTTGGCAGGGGACCGCTCGTGGCGCTGCTTGCGGCGCTCGTGCTCGCTGTGCCCGCGTATGCGGCCGATCACGGCTGGCCGGGTTCCGACCCGAACGAGAGCGTGCGGGTGCACACTCCGGACGACCCCGGCTTCGATTGCGCTGAGCCGGACGACGAGGACGGCGGCACGTGCACCAACGTGTTCGACGAGCAGACCGCGCGCTTCGGCTTCGCTCCCTCGGCCACGCAGAACACCGCCACCTACCTGAACGACTCGAGCCCCGCCACGCGCGAGATCGAGGCGCAGAACGTGGCGGCCGGGCGCAACCGCAGCGGGCAGGCGTCGGGGGTGTCGGCCGACCGCGCGTGGAAGTTCTCCGCGGGCGACCCCCGCGTGAAGGTGGCGATTCTCGATACCGGCATCCGCTGGGAGAACGAGGAGCTGGTGGACCGGATCGCGCTCAACCGAGGCGAGCTGCCGCTGCCGCAGGGCTGCACCGTCTACGACTGCAACGGCGACGGCGCCTTCAACGTGGAGGATTACGCGCACGACTCCCGCGTCTCCAAGACCGCGGGCGATGGCTCGGCCGATTCGATCCTCGACCCCAGCGACCTGATCGCGACCTTCAGCGACGGGACCGACGCGGACCACAACGGCTACGTGGACGACATCGCGGGCTGGGACTTCTTCAACGACGACAACGACCCGTTCGATCAGTCGAGCTACTCGAGCGCGAACAACCACGGCTCGGGGCGCGCCTCGGATGCGGCCGCGGAAGGCAACGACGGGCAGGGCGGCCTGGGCGTGTGCCCGCACTGCCAGATCCTGCCGATGCGCGTCTGGGACACGTTCGTGGTGGACACGAACAACTACGCGGAGGCCGTGACGTACGCGGCCGACAACGGCGCCAAGGTGGTGGAGGGCGCCGTCGGCGGGCTGTTCAACTCGCGCTTCGCCCGCCAGGCGTTCGCGTACGCGTACTCGAAGGGCACGCTGCCAGTGCTCGTGTCGAGCGACCTGAACACGGCCGACCACAACTTCCCGACCGACTACGACCAGTCGCTGTTCGTGGCCGGCACGGTGGCGGACACCGAGGGCGCCGGCACGGAGCTGCCGGACTGCGGCGGCGGCGCGTCGTTCTGCCAGACGCTCGAGCACACGCTGCAGACGCTCGGCTTCGGCACCAACCTGCCGGTGGGCACGTGGTTCCGCAACAGCGGCACGACGCAGTACGGCGGGCACGCCCACATCGTGATGCCGGCGGTGACGGGCTCGGAGGCGACCGGCCAGGCGGCGGGCGCGGCGGGCCTGCTCCAGTCGGAGGCTTTGAAGAAGGGCACGACGCTCGCGCCCAACGAGATCAAGCAGCTCCTGACGATGACCGCCGAGGATGTGGTACCCGAGAACACCCGCGGCGTCGGGCTGCCGGATCCGTCGCAGTACGGCTGGGACCAGCACTTCGGCTACGGGCGCCCCGAGCTCGCGCTGGCCATGCAGCGGATCGCGGACGGCAAGGTGCCGCCGCAGGCGCTGATCACCTCGCCGGACTGGTTCGCGCCGCTGAACGTGTCGCAGCGATCATCGGTGCAGATCGGGGCGACGCTGGCGGCGCCCCGGGCGTCGGGGTACACGTGGAAGCTGCAGTGGGCGCCCGGGATCGAGCCGTGCGACTCGGACTTCCGCGACGTGGCCAGCGGGAGCGGAACTTCGCCGCGCAGCGGGACGCTCGGCACGATCAACCTGACCGCGGTGCGCGCCGCGCTCGATGCGCGCACGCTGTCCTCGAGCTGCCCGAATCCGCCGCAGCCGGTGACCGGCGGCTCGACGCCCGATCCGACCGCTCCCGCGAAGGGGCCGGGGGACAGGGACCCCAACGAGCCGGCCTTCACCGTGCGCGTGGTGGTGACCGACTCGGATGGCAACCGCGGCGAGGACCGCAAGGTCCTGTTCGACTACCGCGACACCACGCTGCACAGCGGCTGGTCGAAGGCGCTCGGCACGGGCGGCGAGGCGTCGGAGCGGCTGTACGACCTGGACGGCGACAACAAGCTCGACGTGGTGCTGGCCGACTCGAGCGGCGAGCTGCGCGTGCTGAACGCTGACGGGACTCCGCTGCGGAGCTTCAACGGCGGGCAGCCCGTGCGCACGCAGCTCTACCCGAACGTGCACCCGGGCGCGCCTGCGTACCAATCGCTTGCGCCGCCGCGCGAGGTGCTGCGCACGCCCGCGATCGGGGACATCGACGGCGACATGGAGCCGGAGATCGTGGACTCGGCGGGCGAGCACATCTACGCCTGGCACGAGGACGGCACGCCGGTGGAGGGCTTCCCGGTGCGCGTCGACCCGGCGTTCTCCCAGCCGGCGGACGAGACCAAGCAGAACCACGTGAAGCGCGGCTTCGCGAGCTCGCCCACCCTGACCGACCTGAACGGCGACGACAAGCTCGACATCGCCATCCCGGCGCTGGACCAGCACCTGTACGCGTGGGACGGCAGCGGCCATCCGATTCCCGGCTTCCCCACCAAGCTGAAGAGCCCGAGCGAGGACCTGGTGGGCGCGGAGTCGATCAACAGCGCGGCCGCCGGCGACATCAACGGCGACGGCAAGCCCGAGGTGGTGGCGCCCACGAACGAGATGGGTCCCGCCGGCGATGCTCAGGAGCCCACGCCGGCGCAGGGCAACGTGGCGGGCGCGATCGGCCAGGTTGTGACGAACGTGCTGGCCAACGTGCTCGGCGCGACCGGACGCGTGTACGCGGTGGACCACGCGGGCCACATCCTGAGCGGCTGGCCGATCAAGCCGGGCGGCGCGCTGCCCGATGCGTTGCCGTTCGTCGGTCCCGGCGTGGACCACGTGCTGGCCGACGTGAACGGCGACGGCAAGCTCGACGTGATCGGCAACGTGGCCACCGGCGACGTGACCGCGGTCGACTCGGCCGGCGATCAGATCGTGACCTACGACTCTCAGCCGGCGAGCGGCGAGACGGTGGACAAGACGAAGGTGCTGAACCTGTTCGAGAACCCGATCGTGGCCAAGCTCGACGGGCAGCTCGACGTGATCAAGGGCGGCATCACGCTCGCCGGCCTTGTGAACGTGGGCGTGGCGGTGGGGCAGAACCTGCCGTACAACCACGTGATTCAGGCCTGGAATGCGCAGACCGGGCAGGAGCTGCCGGCATTCCCGCAGGCGGTGGAGGACTACCAGCTCCTGTCGAGCCCGGCGGTGGCCGACGTGTCGGACGCGCCTGGCAACGAGATCCTGGTGGGCACTGGGCTGTACCTGCTGCGCGATATCAACGCGCAGGGCGTGGAGGGGCCGGGCTGGCCCAAGTTCACGGGCGGCTGGAACTTCGCGGTGCCGGCGATCGGCGATGTGGACGGCGACGGCAAGCTCGAGGTCGCGGGGCTCACGCGCGAGGGCTACGGGTTCCTGTGGGACACCGACCGCCCCGCTTGCGGGACCAACGACGAGTGGTGGACCTCGCGGCACGACGAGTTCGGCAGCGGGGCGTACGGCACGGACAGCCGGCCGCCGGGGACGGCGACGGGAGTCACCGGGTCTCGGGTGTCGGGTGTCGGGATGGAACTGTCGTGGAAGGCGCCGGGCGGCGACTGGATGTGCGGTAGTGCGAAGCGCTATCGGGTTCTTGCGTCGTCCAAGCCGATCGTGCATCCGACGGACGGCACGGTGCTGGGGACTTTCGATGCCAGCGGCGGCGTTGGCACGGGCGCGAGCCAGAAGCTCCCGGCGGGCGCCAGGTACGCGGCCGTGCTCTACCAGGACGCCGCGGGCAACTGGGGCCACCTCGCGAGCGCGAAGCTGCCCTAGCGGCCCGGCGTGATCATTCCCGACTCGTAGGCCAGGATCACCGCCTGCACCCGGTCGCGCAGGCCGAGCTTGGCGAGCACATGCGCCACGTGCGTCTTGACCGTGCCGGCGGAGACCACGAGCCGGTCGGCGATCTCGGCGTTCGACAGGCCGCGCGCGAGCAGCTCGAGGACCTCGCGCTCGCGCTCCGTGAGCTCGTCGATCGCGGGCGGGGGCGGTTTATCCGCCGGTGAGCGGCGCACGAACTCTTCGACCACGGCGCGGGTGACGGCGGGGGCGATCAGAGCGTCGCCGCGAGCAACGACCTCGATGGCGGCCAGCAGCTCCTCGGGCGGCGCGTCCTTGAGCATGAACCCGCTCGCGCCGGCGCGCAGCGCCTCGTAGACGTAGTCGTCGAGGCCGAAGGTGGTGAGTATGAGAACACGAATGCGGTCGCCGTCGGCGGTCAGGCGGCGTGTGGCTTCGATGCCGTCGAGGCGCGGCATGCGGATGTCCATCAGCGCCACGTTCGGCAGCAGGCGGCGAGCCATGTCCACCGCCTCGCGGCCATCGGCCGCCTCGCCGACCACCTCGATGTCAGGCGTGGACTCGAGCAGCTTGCGAAAGCCGGCGCGCACGAGGGCCTGGTCGTCCGCGATCAGCACCCGGGTGCTCATGCGAGCGGGATGTGGGCGCTGATCTCGAAGCCGACGCTGTCGCGCGGGCCCGTGTGGATCTCGCCGCCGTAGAGGGCAACGCGCTCGCGCATGCCGATCAGCCCGTGGCCCGCGCCGTCGCCGTTTGGCTGCTTGAGGCCGTGGCCGTCGTCGCGCACACGCACGTCGAGCGCGCGATCCGTGTAGCGCAGCAGCACCTCCGCGCGTGCGGGTCCCGCGTGCTTCAAGGCGTTAGTCAGTCCCTCCTGCACCACGCGGTATGCGCACAGGTCAACGCCCGCGGGTAGGTCAACCGGCTCGCCCTGGACGTCCACCTTGACGGGCAGGCCGGCCCGCTCGATCTGCTCCACGAGGAAGTCCATGTGGGCGATGCTCGGCTGGGGCGCGAGCTCCTCGTGCTCGCCACCCGGACGCAGCATCCCGAGCAGCCGCCTCGCCTCCGTGAGCGCCTGCCGGCCAGATTGCTCGATCGAGCTGAGCGCCTCGCGCGTGGACTCCTGACCCTCGGGCAGCGCGTGCCGCTCGGCACCGGCCTGCACCACCATCACGCTCACGTTGTGTGCCACCAGGTCGTGGAGCTCGCGCGCGATGCGCGCACGTTCCTCGGACACGGCCTCCTGCGCGCGCAGCTCCCGCTCGCGTTCGAGCAGGGCTGCGCGCTCGGCGAGCGTCTCGGCGCGCATCTCGCGGTCGCGGATGGCGCGGCGGCAGATGATCATCGCCGCGGCCGGAACGATCGTGAAGAAACCGGCGTCGCTGAAGCTCTCGGAGCCTCCCGGGATGCTGGCGAAGTTGCCCGCGACCATCACCGCCATACCGATCACGAAACCGCGCGTGTCGGTCCACACCGCGATCGCGTACAGCGCGCACATCCAGGCGATCGCGATCGGCGGCGAGTAGTTGTTCGCGCCAACGGCGAAGATGAGGTCCACCAGAAGCAGCACGACGATGCTGCTCGCGAGCGGCCAGCGGCGGCGGACCGCCACCGGCGCGCAGATCGCGATCGTGAGCACGGCGGCGAAACCCTTCGGGATGCCCGGCATGACGTTGCCGGTCCACACGATCACGCTGCCCACGACCGACAGGCAGACCGCGACGATCTGGTCGAGCTTCTCCCCCTTGAGCGCGCGGGTCACAAGGCCCACCGTAATGCGGATCGCGGCGCATTTCATCTGCCGAGCGGCAGATCTGGCGCGCTGAATATCGGCCGCGCGGCATAGCCGCAAATCGCCCGCTTTCCAGACGATTTGGCTACGGCGCGAGCTTACGGTCGGCTCTGTCAACGACCCAAGGAGGACTCAATGACCGAGGACCGTCTTGCCCGCATCGGCCCGCTCTGCGCGGTGCTGTTCTTCGTGCTCACGATCGGTGGCTTCGCGATCGGCGCGGCCGGCGGCGGCGCGACCGCCACGCTCGGCGATTCCACGGCGAAGATTCTCAAGGCCTACGCCGACCCGATGGGCAACGGCGTATGGGTGGGCGCCTACGCGAGCACGCTCGCGCTCGCGCCGTTTGCCGTGTTCGCGGCCTGGCTCTTCCGCTTGCGGCGGGGACCGCTGTCCACCGCGGGGCTCGTCGCCGCGGCGGCCTACATCTCCATTGTGCTCGCGGCCACCGCCGCCAACTTCGTACTCGACTACCGCGCGGGGCACGGGATGGGCTCGCAGTCCACGCTCGCGTTCTTCTATCTCCAGGAAGCGCTCTTCATCCTCACCTGGGGCGCGTCCGCGGCGGTCCTGGCGCTCGCCCCGGTGAGTGGCTGGTTGCGCTACTCCGCGCGCGTGCTGGCCGCGCTCTGCCTGCTCGCCATGGCTGTGCCCAAGGCCGGCTGGGCGCAGTTCCCGCCATCGCTGTTCTACGTCTGGACCCTCGCGGCCGGCATCGCGCTGATGCGCCGTCGCGCGGCTCTGCCCACCACCGCTGTCCAGGGAGGACTGGCATGACTCGCATTACTCGGTCAGCACTCACCGCGGTCGTCGCGGCGCTAGCCGCCGCCGGCGTAATCGCCACGAGCGGCTCCGCGCAGTCGCCCGCCGGCACCACGCTGCACCTCACGTCAAAGTCGCAGAAGGGCGTGAGCTTTACGTTCAAAGGCGCACCGCGTCAGGGGTCGCGCTTCGGCTTCGGCGACAGGGTGGCGGGCGATGACACCGGCATCGATCGCGGGGTGTGCACGTTCATCGGCAAGGACGCCGCTCTGTGCACGATCCAGGTGCGGCTGTCGAGGGGAACCCTGAGCGCCCAGGGGCTGCTCCCGCAGCGATCCAACAACACGCCGGTGGCCATCACCGGTGGCACGGGCGCGTACGACGGTGCTCGAGGCACGGCGCTCGTGACCGACACGAGTCGCACGAGCGCGAAGATCGACGTGGAGCTGCTGCCCTAGGTGCCGCGGGCTGTGAGGCCGAGTGCGAACAGGTCGCTCACCTTCGGGCGGGCCTGGAGGATGCCGAAGCGGGTGGCCCAGGCCGACCAGGCGGCCAGTGACGGCGGGTCCAGCCGGACGTCCGGTGAGAGGATCGGCTGGACGGCCTTCAGTTCGGCGCGGATCAGGGAGGGATCCGCGCCGGACGCCTGCACGAGCGGCTGAAGCGCGACGTTCGGATTCCGGCGAGCGGCGTTCGAGCCGTCGCCCAGGGCCGCCAGCGCGCGCTTGATCAGGTCGGGGTCCTTGTCGAGCGTGGAGCGCTTGGTGGCGATCACGAGCTCGGGGTAGTGGGGGGCGCCGAACTCGTCGGCGCGGAAGATGCGCACGGGCACGCCGCGCTGCTGGAGCGTGACGCCCTCGGCGTTCCAGAAGGCGGTGGCGGCGTCGACCTTCTTCGCGATCAGGTCGGGCACGGCGGAGAAGCCGATCGTGATCGTCTTCACGCGCGCGTAGGTGCCGCCGTCCGAGCGCACCATCGACTTCAGTACCGCGACGTCCGACGGCAGGCCCGTCACGCCAACGCGCTTGCCCTCGAGGTCGCGCGGGCGCGCCACCGACTGCTGCGCGATCACAGCGGCGAGCGGCCGGTTCACAAGCGCGCCGACGCCCACGATGTCCGCGCCCTTCTCGTGCGCGAGGCCGAGGTCGTGGATGTCCACGATCGCGAGGGCGGCGCGGCCGGCGGCGAGCAGCTTGAGCGAGTCGGTCGACGCGCTCGGCTGGCGGATCACGAGCTTCACGCCGTGCTTCTTGTCGAACCCCTTTGCGACAGCCGCATATATCCCCGCGTGAACGCCGTTGGGAGTGAAGTCGAGCGCGACCGTTACCGGCCGTGTCTCACTCGACCCGCCACCACCACAGCCGGCGACCAAGAGCGCGAGGACCGCGGCGAGAAGGGCTACGCGCGGGCGCATTGGCGCGGGCATGTTAGGGCCTTGCGGTTGTGACCGATGCCACATCTACTCTGGCGCCAACCGTCCGCTTGAAGGGAGAAACCCCATGCACGAGATCCCGGAGAGAGGCCCAGCGGCGTTCGTGGCCGAGTTCGTCGGAACGTTCGCGCTCGTCTTCTTCATCACGTTCACGGTCAGCCTGTACGTCAAGCCCGCGACCCCCTCGTTCCAGCCGTTCATCGACTTCTCGGTGATCGGCCTCGTGCACGTCCTCGCGCTGTTCATGCTCGTGCAGACGCTCGCCGTCGTCTCAGGCGCCCACTTCAACCCCGCGGTCACGCTCTCGCTGCTCGCGATCCGGCAGATCCGCGCTGCGGATGCCGTGATCTACTGGCTCTGCCAGTTCGCCGGCGGCATCGCCGCCGCGCTCGTGACGAAGGCGATCGTGGGTCATCAGGGAGCCGCGGCGCACTACGGCGCGCCGGGCGTCTCGAGTTCCATCACCGCCTTTGGCGGCATGTGCGCGGAGGCGATCGGCACGTTCTTCCTCGTCTGGGCGATCGTCGGCGTGGCGGTCAACCCGACCGCGGTCAGGGGCTGGGCCGGACTCGTGATCGGCGGCGCGCTGGGCCTGGCGGTGATGGCGATCGGCCCGGTCACGGGCGGCTCGTTCAACCCCGCGCGCGCGTTCGGGCCCGCGCTCGTCAGTCACGGCTTCTCGCCGAACGCGATCAAATGGATCCTCACCTACGTGGTCGCGGCGGGCGTCGGCGGGGTGCTGGCGGCCTTCGCCTACCACTCGATGTTCATCCTCCCCGGCAAGAAGGGGGTGGAAGGGATGTCGCCGGTCGGTTAGACCTCGCGGTCCCAGTAGTCGCGCTGGCCGTCCTCGCGGCGCAGCCTGAACTTGTCGTCCGGATTGCCGGTGTTCACGCCCACCTTGTTGCTGTCGGGATAGACGGCCACGTTCGGGTCGGCCTGGGTCGAGAGCATCATCACGCGCACGTTGCCCTCTGAGCCGGTGTTCTTGAGCTGGTGGGCGCCGTCCGGCCCCGGTGGGAAGCAGACCACGTCGCCGGGCTCGAGCTGATCCTCGCCGCCGGGGTGGCGCAGCGTGGCGGTGCCCTCCAGCACCAGAACCCACTCCTCCTCGGGGTACTCGTAGTGGTACGGGCAGAGGGCCTGGCCGGGCGGCATCTCGTAGATCGTCGCGCCAAGTTGCGAGGCGCCGATCTTCGGTCCGATGCGGTCGTAGCCGGTCTGGAAGCCCTCTGGATCGTCGTCATCGTGGACGATCTCGGGACGGTTGATGTTGTAGGAGTCCATGGCCGCGATTATCCCGGCTTCGCTCTTTCCTAGACTGCCGAGTCCATGCGGCGGGTCACGTTCTCGCGTAACTTCACCGTGTCGCTGTCGCGCACGTGCCAGTGCTACTGCAAGTACTGCGCGTTCGCGACGCATCAGGCCCATCTCTACGCGCCCGACGAAGTGGAGAAGATGCTCGACGACGCCGCGCGGCGCGGCGTGAAGGAGCTGCTCGTGCTCACCGGGGAGAAGCCCGAGGTGAACGCGACGGTTGCGGAGCGGCTGCGGTCGTACGGGCACGACGACTTCGTCTCGTACGTGGCGTGGACCTGCGAGCGCGCGCTC
>Ga0157370_10006173_pt1 | contig 13291 bp, 7 predicted proteins | sample C35metaG_FD_113463 | JGI IMG/M metagenome (GOLD analysis project Ga0157370, IMG submission 113463) | Corn rhizosphere microbial communities from Kellogg Biological Station, Michigan, USA - C3-5 metaG | ecosystem: Host-associated > Plants > Roots > Rhizosphere > Soil | place: USA: Michigan...
GACCGACACCCACTGCCCCTACTGCGCCCTGCAATGCGCCATGACGCTGACGGTTGGAACGGGTCCTGCCACCCCGGGCGCAGCCCCCGGCCCGTCCACCTCGGGCGCAGCCCCCGGCCCAGCCACCCATGCCGCAGCTACTCACGCCGCAACCCCGGAGATTGCCGGCCGGGATTTCCCCACCAACAGGGGCGGGCTGTGCCGCAAGGGCTGGACGTCGGCGGCCCTGTTGGGCCATCCGGAACGGCTCACCTCCCCGTTAATAAGGAACGAAAACGGCGAGCTGTCCCCGGCCAGCTGGGACACTGCCCTGGACCTGGTGGCCGCCCGCCTCAAGGCCACCCGGGAGCAGCACGGGCCGGACGCCGTCGGCGTGTTTGGCGGCGGCGGGCTCACGAATGAGAAGGCATACCAGCTGGGCAAGTTTGCGCGGGTGGCGCTGGGGACGTCGCGGATCGACTACAACGGCAGGTTTTGCATGGCCTCGGCGGCCGCTGCGGGCAACCGGGCCTTTGGCGTGGACCGTGGGCTGCCGTTCCCCGTGGAGGACCTGGATTCCGCGCACACCATCCTGCTGCTGGGGTCCAACGTGGCTGAAACCATGCCGCCGTTTGTCCAGCACCTGCAGCGCGCCCGCAACTCCGGCGGCCTGGTGGTGGTGGATCCGCGGCGCACCGCAACGGCAGACTTCACGGCAGACGGCGCGGGCCTGCACCTCCAGCCCGTCCCGGCCACGGACCTCCCGCTGCTGCTGGGCCTGGCGCACATTGTGATCCACGAGGGGCTGGCGGACAAGGAGTATCTCGCGTCGCGGACCAGCGGATATGCCGGCGTCGTGCGCAGTGTGGCACCCTGGTGGCCCGAGCACACCAGCCGCATCACCGGCGTTCCCGTCACGCTGCTGCGCGAGACCGCCCGGCTGCTGGCCGCCGGCACCCGCAACGGCGGCACTTACATCCTCAGCGGCCGGGGTGTGGAGCAGCACGTGGACGGCACCGACACCGCCACGGCGGCCATCAACCTCGCGCTCCTGCTCGGGCTGCCTGGTTCCGCGCACAGCGGCTACGGCACCCTGACCGGCCAGGGCAACGGCCAGGGCGGGCGCGAACACGGCCAAAAAGCAGACCAGCTGCCCGGCTACCGCAAGATCACCGACCCGGCCGCCCGCGCCCACGTTGCCCGCGTCTGGGGAATTCCGGAGCCGGCGATTCCCGGGCCGGGGCTGCCCGCCGTCGAACTTCTTGCCTCGCTAGGGCAGCCGGGCGGGGTGCGGGCGTTCCTGGTGCACGGCGCCAACCCCGCCGTGTCCGCGCCGGATTCCACCCAGGTGGCGGCCGGGCTGCGCGCCCTTGACCTGCTGGTGGTGTGCGACTTTTTCCTGTCCGAGACGGCGGCCCTGGCGGACGTGGTGCTGCCGGTGCTGCAGTGGGCCGAGGAAGACGGCACCGTGACGAACCTGGAAGGGCGGGTGCTCCGGCGCCGGGCGGCGGTGTCGCCGCCGTCCGGGGCCCGCTCGGAGCTGTGGATCATGGCCGAACTGGCGCGCCGGCTGGGGTCGCCGGGCGCTTTCAGCCCGGATCCGGAGCAGGTTTTCACCGAGCTGCGGGCGGCGTCCGCCGGTGGCCTGGCCGACTATTCCGGCATCGACTACCCGCTCCTGGACTCCGGCGAGGCGGCGTACTGGCCGTTCCCGGCCGGCGGCACGGGCACGCCGCGGCTGTTCCGCGAGCGGTTTGCCCACCCCGACGGCCGGGCCGTGCTGGTGCCCGTTTTCCCCGCCGGCTCTGGCTTGTTGAAGCACGACGCCGGCACCCGGGACCCGCTGTTTGCCGGCGCCACGCTGGCCCTGGCCACGGGTCGGTTGCTGGAGCACTACCAGACCGGCGCCCAGACCCGCCGGGTGCCGGAGCTCGCGGCGGCCCGGCCCAACGCCCGGCTGCTCATCCACCCGGCCACCGCAGCTGCCCGCGGCATTGCCGACGGCGGGCCCGTCGCGGTGGCGAACCCGCGCGGCGAAGTCCGCTGCACAGCGGAATTCAGCACCGCCATGCGCCTGGACACGGTGTTTTTGCCCTTCCATTTTCCGGGGCTGCAAAGCGCCAACCTGGTGACATCCTCCGCCACGGACCCCGTGTCCGGCATGCCCGAATTCAAGACCAGCGCCGTCACGGTGGCGCCGGTTTCCGCTCCCACCCCGGCAGGAGGGCCCCGCCATGGCGCCGACTGATTCCGAGAACTCCCCCATTGTGGTCATCGGCTTCGGCCCGGTCGCCGCGCGGCTGGTGGACAGTCTCCTCCCGGCGGTCCGCTCGGGGGCCCTGTCCCTGACCGTGATTGGCGACGAACCCCACCCCGCCTACAACCGCGTGCTGGTGGCCGACCTCGGCGTGGGCCGGACCACCGCCGCGGACATTGCGCTGGCGGACAGGGACGAATTGGAGGCGGCAGGCGTGGTGCTCCGTCTGGGCGTGTGCGTGCGCCGGGTGGACCGGGCCCGGCAGCTGGTGCACCTTTCGGACGGCTCCGCGGTGCAATACGGGCGGCTGGTTTTCGCCACCGGAGCGCGCCCCGTGGTGCCAAACCTTGCCAGGCTCAACCCGGACCCGCAGCTGCCCATCCGGCTCCCCGCCGGCGTCATCACGCTGCGGAACCTCGACGACGCCGCAGCCCTCCACCGCGCCGTGCAGGGACGGCGCCGCGTGGTCATCCTGGGCGGCGGCATCCTGGGGCTCGAAGCCGCCCTGGCCGCGGCCGACGAAGGCGCCCGCGTCACCGTGGTCCACCACGGCCCGCACACCCTGGGCCGCAGCATTGACGCCAATGCGGGCAGGGTGCTGGCCGCCGCGCTGCGGGCGCGGGGAATCCGCGTGGCCCCCAACTCCCGCTCCACCGGTGTGCTGCTGGGCAGGCACGACGGCGGCACCCCCGCCAGCGGGACCGGGCCGGACGGTGCTGCTGGTCCGAACAGCGGGACGGGGCTGGACGGCGGGACGGGGCTGGACGGCGGTGCTGGGTCGGGCAGCGGTACTGGGCCGGACAGCGCTATTCTGCCCGACGGCGGGACGGGACCTGACGGCGGGACCGGTGTACCGGCGTCGTTCTCTGCCTTGGAATTGGACGACGGCACCACGATTGACGGGGACCTGCTGGTGCTGTCGTGCGGGGTGCGGGCGCGGACGGAGGTTGCTGCTGGCGCCGGGTTGGCCACGGGGCGCGGCATCCTGGTGGACCACGGGCTGCAGGCGCACCACGACCCGCAGGTGTTTGCCATGGGCGACTGCGCCGAGGTCCGCTGCCTGGACGAGCAGTGCGCGGATTGCCGCGGAAGCAACGGCCCGTCGGGGCTGATCGGGCCCGGCTGGCGGCAGGCCGAATGGCTCGCCCGGGTGCTGCTTGCCGGCGTGCTGCCGCCCGGCGCGCATCCGTCCGGCGCGCATCCGTCCGGCGCGCAGCCGTCCGGCGCGCAGCCGTCCGGCGCGCAGCCAGCCGGTCCCCCCGCGGCGCTGGCGCCCGAAAAGCCGCCCGTCATCGTGCTCAAGGCGCGCGGAGTGGATGTGGCCGCCGCGGGAAATGTGGCTGCGGAGCCATTCGACGAGCCCGCCGAAGGCGCCGATCCAGGCCATACTGCGGGCACGCTTCAGGCCGCCCCTCCCCTGAACGTGAGCACCTGGGCAGACCCGGAGCACGGTCAATACCTGAAAATGGCCACCCGCGCGGGCGTGCTGGAAGGGTTTGTCAGTGTGGGGATGCCGCGGGCCGGCGCGGAGCTGGTGCTGTTGTTTGAACGCGGCTCGGAGCTTCCCGCGGACCGGTCGGAGCTGCTGCGGCTGGACGCGGCCGGGATGCCTGCCGCGGCTGGCGGGGCCCCGGACGGTACTGTGTGCCGCTGCGCCGGGGTGGACCGGCAGACCATAGCGGCCGCCGTCGTTGGTGGTTGCGGAACGGTGGCGGAAGTGTCGGCGGCAACCCGTGCCGGCACGGGCTGCGGCGGCTGCCACGGCGAGGTGCGGGCCCTGATCGAGCAGCACTTCCAGCCCGCCCCGGCCTGACTCCCCCGCCCACCCCAACTGTGCGTCAGAAAGTGCACGTTTTACCCATTTTTTGGGTGATTTCATGCAGTATCTGACACACAGTTGGGCGGGGGCTACATGTGGACGTGCAGGCGCCGGGCGGCCTCGGAGATGGATCCGGAGAGCGAGGGGTAGACGGTGAACGTGTTGGCGACGTCGTCCACGTGCAGCTTCTGGGTCACGGCCAGGGCGATGGGGAAGATCAGCTCGCACGCGCCGGCGCCCACCACCACGCCGCCGATGACGGTGCCGGAACCCTTGCGCGCAATGATCTTGACGAAGCCGTCGTTGACGCCGCGCATTTTCGCCCGGGCGTTGGTCTGCAGGGACAGCTTCACCACGTCGCCCTGGTATTTTCCGGAGGCCAGGTCCGCCTCGGACACGCCCACGGACGCGATCTCGGGGGATGTGAAGATGTTGGAGGAAACCTGCGTCAGCTTCAGCGGGCGAACGCCGTCGCCGCCCAGGTGGGCCACGGCGATGCGGCCCTGCATCGCGGCCACGGAGGCCAGGGCAAGCACACCCGTGCAGTCGCCCGCCGCGTAGACGTTGGGGGCGCTGGTGCGGGAGACGCCGTCGACCTTGATGTGGCCGCTGGGGGTCAGCTCGACGCCGGCCGCGTCCAGCCCGATTCCCGTGGTGTTGGGGATGGAACCCACGCACACCAGGCAGTGCGTGCCGGTGACCTTGGAACCGTCGCCGAGGGTCACCACCACGCCGTTCTCGGTGCGTTCCACGGCCTCGGCGCGGGAGCGCGACAGTACGCGCAGCCCGCGGCGCTCAAAAACATCCTCCAGGACGGCGGCGGCATCGGAATCCTCGCCGGGGAGCACCTGGTCGCGGCTGGAAATGAGCGTGACGTTGGAGCCCAGGCCGTTGAAGGCGGAGGCAAATTCGGCGCCGGTCACCCCGGAACCGACCACAATGAGCTCCTCCGGCAGTTCCTCAAGGTTGTAAATCTGCGTCCAGTTCAGGATGCGTTCGCCGTCGGGCTTGGCCGTGGCCAGCTCGCGCGGGTGCGCACCGACCGAGACCAGCACGGCGTCGGCCTTGATGATTTCCTTGGATTCGCCGCGGTCCACCTCGATGGTGCGCCCGTCCAGCAGGCGGCCGGTGCCGATCACCACGCGCACGCCCACCGCCTCCAGTCCGAGGCGGATGTCGGTGGACTGCTCCTTGGCGAGCTTCATGACGCGCTGGTTGATCTGCTGCAAGTCCGCGCGGAGGGCCGTCTTGGCGTCGCCGTCGTCCGCATTAAAGCTGACACCCAGCTTGGTGGAGTCGATGCTGCGGTTCATGGACTCGGCCGTGGCGATCAGCGTCTTCGACGGGACCACATCGGTGAGCACGGCGGAGCCGCCCAGCCCGGCACGCTCCACGATGGTCACCTGCGAGCCCATGGAGGCCGCCACCATGGCCGCTTCGTAGCCGCCGGGGCCACCGCCAAGGATCGCAAGGCTGGGCACGGCAAAGGGCTTGAATGCATCTTGTTCGCTCATCACAATTGATCATTCTCGCCTATCCCTGCACAGTCACCAAGTTCTACAGGCCGCCGAAACGGGGCGTTCGCGCGCGTGGCGCCGGCCCGCGGCTAGCCGGTATGTTTGTCTCGTGAACACCCAAGAGACTTTCCAGGAAACCGACCCGACCGAGCTGGCGCGCCAGGCTGCCGCCTACATTGCCACGGCCACCGGCGTGGCACAGCACGATCTTGCCCTTGTCCTGGGATCCGGCTGGGGTGAGGCGGCCGGGCTCATCGGCGAGGTGACCGCCACCGTCAGTGCCACGGATGTCCCCGGATTCACGGCCCCCGCCGTGGTGGGCCATGTGGGCACTCTCACCTCGATCCGCACCCCGGACGGGAAGAATGTGCTGGTTCTCGGCGCCCGGACGCACTTTTACGAGGGCAAGGGCGTGCGGGCCGTGGTCCATGGCGTGCGCACCGCCGCGGCCACCGGCGCCAAGGCCATTGTGCTGACGAACGGCTGCGGCGGGCTCAACGAGGCTTGGACGCCGGGCACCCCCGTGCTCATCAGCGACCACATCAACCTGACGGCCACCTCGCCGTTGGAAGGGGCCACGTTCGTGGACCTGACCGACCTCTATTCCTCCCGGCTGCGCGCCGTGGCCCGCGAGGTTGACCCCACGCTGGATGAGGGCGTCTACGCGCAATTCACCGGGCCCCACTACGAAACCCCCGCCGAGGTCCAATACGCCAAGCGCATCGGGGCCGACCTCGTGGGCATGTCCACGGCGCTGGAAGCGATTGCCGCACGCGCCGCCGGCATGGAAGTCTTCGGGATCTCGCTGGTGACCAACCTCGCCGCCGGCATCAGCCCCGTCCCGCTCAGCCACGCCGAGGTAATCGAGGCCGGCCAGGCCGCCGGCCCGCGCATCTCCCGGCTCCTGGCGGACATCATCGCCAAAATGTAGCGCCTTCGGTCGCACCCTTTACGAGGCCTATTGCGCGGCTTTTCGGATGACCTCTTTTTAAGCACGACGCCGGCCCCCGCCTCCCAGCGCCGCCGCACCTGGCGCTGTGGGGCCGCGTCGGTTCCTGAAACCGGGGCCAGCCCGCGGCAAATGGGCCCCGTTCACCCAAACCGGGGCCAACCCGCCCGTGCGGTGTATCTTGTCGGGCCGGTCGCGGGGCGGCCCCGCAGTCGTGGAATCACCTGCGTGGACCCACCGCCCTAGCGGCTTGGCCCCGCCCTCGCCTGTCCCCGCCCGGGCAGGGGGGCACCACCCTCGCTTGGCCCCCGACCTGGCTCGTCCCGCTCTCCACACGCTGCCAGGCCGCCGCGCCCGTCAAAATTCCGCCGACTGTACATATCCGATGGCTGTTCCCACGGCGAGGCCGCCCGAACTGTACACTCGGCGCATCCGCGGGCGCGCCAGCCCACCAGAACCGTACACTCGGCGAACCCGCGGGCGCGCGAGGCCGTCCGTGAGCGTACCGAGAACGGGGCCAAGCCGCATCGCTTCGTGAAACGTGGTTGCGGACTTTTCTGTGGGGCCAAACTCGAGTCGAGTTGCGCCCCGGGTGCACCGGGGGCACAACTCAGCTTGGGTTCCGCCCCAGCGGGAAGTGGTGGACGGCCGGCCGGAACGCCCAGCAGCACGGTGCGCGGCACAGGACCACCCCGGGCGCAGCAGATTCCCGGCATGTGCCGTGTGCCGCTACATTGGTCTGGTGACCCATTCTCAAGATTCCAGTTCCGAGTCCGCCGCCGCACTCGAAACCGCAGCCCTTCTTGCCGCCGCAACCCAGTGGGCCCGCCACGATCCGGACCCGGCAACGGCCGCAGGCCTGAACCGGCTGGCCGAACGGGCCGCACAGGATCCGGACGCCGCCGCGGAACTCGCCGACAGCTTTGACGGCAACCTCCAGTTCGGCACCGCCGGGCTCCGCGCCGTGATGGGCCCAGGCCCCAACCGGATGAACCGCACCGTGGTCCGCCGGGCAGCAGCGGGGGTGGCCGCGCACCTCCTCGAGCTTGCCAAGGGGTCCCTGAACGCGCCCGACACCGGCACCTCCTCCCAGCCCGCGTCCGGCTCCCCCGACGCGCCCAACGCCGGCCCCTCCCCGCAATCCGTTCAGCAATCCGCCCCGCAACAAGCCCCCTACACCCCCCGCGCGGTGGTCGGCTACGACGCCCGCCACCACTCGGAGGCGTTTGCCGAGGACACGGCCGCCATCTTCACGGCGGCCGGAATCGAGACGTTCCTGCTCCCCGCACCCCTCCCCACCCCCGTGCTGGCATTCGCCGTAAGGCACCTCAACTGCGAAGCCGGCGTCATGGTCACGGCCAGCCACAACCCGGCCCGCGACAACGGCTACAAGGTCTACCTGGGCGGGCGCGCCGTGGCCCCGGAGGCCCGCGGCGTGCAGATCGTGGCACCCCACGACGCCCGGATTGCCGCCCACATCGCGGCAGTTTCCGACACCAAGGAGGCCGGCGACACCTCCAACATCCCCCTCGCCGCGGACGGTTGGACAGCGCTGGACGGCTCCCTCCTGGACAGCTACAAGTCGGCCGTCGGCGCCTTGGCCGACCCCGCCGGCTACCCCGCACGCACGCTCCGCATAGTCCATACGTCCATGCACGGCGTGGGCCATGACACCGCGCTGGCGGTGCTGCACAACGCGGGCTTCACGGACATCCATGCGGTGCCCGAGCAGTCCGCGGCAGACCCGGATTTCCCCACGGTAGCCTTTCCCAACCCGGAGGAGCCCGGCGCGCTGGACCTGGCCTTCGCCCTCGCCGAAAAGGTCGGGGCGGACGTGGTGCTCGCCAACGATCCCGACGCCGACCGCGCCGCCGTCGGCCTTCCCGACCCGGCCACCGGCCAGTGGCACAAGCTCCACGGCGACGAGGTGGGTGCCCTGCTGGGCGCGCACATCGCCGCGCGGGGGGGCCGCGTCGGCGCAGGCCCCGAAGCCGGCCCCGGAACGGGCACGACGCCGGGCACCTCCCAGGTGCCCGTGTTCGCCAATTCGATTGTCTCCAGCAGGCTGCTGGAGCGCATCGCGACGGCGGCCGGCTACCGGCACGCGCAGACGCTGACCGGATTCAAGTGGATTTCCCGGGTGCCCGGCCTGGCGTTTGGCTACGAAGAGGCCCTCGGTTACTGCGTGGCGCCGGAGGTGGTGCGGGACAAGGACGGCATGTCCGCCGGGCTGCTCATCGCCGAAATGGCGGCGGGCCTTAAAGCCGTGGGACGCACACTTCATGACGTCCTGGACGACCTCGCCCTGGCCCACGGACTGCACGCCAGCAGCCAGCTGAGCATCCGCGTGGACGATCTCACCAAGCTGAAAACCATGATGGCGGCCCTGCGCGCCCAGCCGCCGGCCAGCCTTGGCGGATCGCCCGTCACCTCGTCCACCGACCTCGCCGAGGGCTCCCCGGAGCTGCCGGCCACGGACGGCCTGCTCTACCTCAGCGCGGACAACACCCGCGTGATCGTGCGCCCCAGCGGCACCGAGCCCAAGCTGAAGTGCTACCTGGAGGTCATCGTCCCCGTGTCGGACCGGGACGCCCTCGGTGCGGCGCGGACGGAGGCTGCGCGTGCCCTTGAAGCTGTGTCGGCAGACATCAAGGCCGCCCTGGGCCAGTAGCGCCGCTCCCGGCCGGGGTGCCGGCAGGGCACGACGGCGGCACGGTCCGGTGTCGTGCCTTGCCGCCAGGCACGACGGCGGCAACGCCCGCCTGCCGCCGTTGACCGCGGCGGGAACCACTGCCTACGGTTGAAGAAGGCAGTTCGCCGGTTGCGGCCGGTGAAGGACATTTGGGAACGGAGCGCCCCGATGGCACGCGGCAACAAGCACCAAAATTCCGGCGACCACGCCCTGGAGGCGGCCAGGTACCGGGACGCGCGGGCCGCTGCGGATACGCCCGTCCCGGTGGATGAATACGCCCAAGCCGCCGGCCGGACGCTCGGAGGCAACGGCGTCGTGCGGGAAACGGCACCGCACGTCTTTCACGAATCGGACGATGTCTGGGAAGTTGCGGACAATGCCATTGACGCTGCCATGGCCCGCGGGGAGTTCGACAACCTGGCCTACGCCGGCAAGCCCATCCCCGGCCTGGGCGGCGCCGACGACCCCGACTGGTGGATCAAGGGGCTGCTGCGGCGCGAAAACGTCAGCGGGCTCGGGCCCCCGGCGCTGATGCTGCGCACGGAGGATGCGCAACTCGAGGCAACGCTTGATGCCGAGGGCTCCGAGGCCCGGGTGCGGGCAGTCCTGGAGGACTTCAACGCACGGATCATCGAGGCCCGCCGACAGCTGATGGGCGGGCCGCCCGTGGTCACGCCGCTGCGGGACATCGACGCCGAGCTCGGCGCGTGGCGGTCCCGGGCCGAGTCCCGGCGGGCCGAAGCCCAGCCCGGCTCCGAGCAGGCCGACTCCGAACCACCCGAACCTGGGGCTGCCAAACGCGGCCGTGTCGCGCGGCTTTTCCGGCGGCGATAGGGGCACGCGCTAGGGTAAAGCCAGGTCCACAGCCCCCACGGAACGGACGGATGGATGAGCCCTATCGCCTTTTTGAACGGCACCCGGAAGGACATCGAGCAGGGCACTGCCCTGGACAAATTGGCCCTGCCGGCGCCGGAGGATCCGCGCAAGCCCCGCGGGCTGACCCGGCTGCCGGCTCGGTCCTGGAAATACATTTTCAGGCGCGCGGCGGGGAAATTCGGCCAGGACGGCTGCGCCGACATCGCGGCGGGCCTGACGTATTACGGCGTTTTCTCCCTGTTTCCGGCGCTGCTGGCGCTGGTTTCCATCCTGGGCCTGCTGGGGCAGGCCGAACAGACCACCAAGGTGATGCTGGCCCTCGCGGGGCGGCTGAGCGACCAAAAGGTGGTGGATGTCATCAAGGGTCCGGTGGAGCAGCTGGCGTCCTCGCCGGCGGCCGGGTGGACGTTTGCGCTGGGGCTGGTGGCAGCCCTCTGGACGGCGTCGGGCTACGTGGGGGCGTTCAGCCGGGCCATGAACCGCATCTACGGCACGGATGAGGGCCGGCCGTTTTGGAAGCTGCGCCCCACGCTGTTGCTCGTCACGCTGGCGGCGGTGCTCATGGCGGCGGCCATTGCCCTCATGCTGGTGGTCTCCGGGCCCATCGCCCTGGCCGTGGGGGACGCCCTGGGTGTCGGCAACGCTGCCGTGCGGGCCTGGAACATGGCCAAATGGCCCGTGGTTGCCGTCCTGGCCGTGGTGCTCATTGCCGTCCTGTACTACTTCACGCCGAATGTCAGGCAGCCGCGGTTCCGCTGGATCAGCTTTGGCGCGGCCGTGGCGCTGTTCGCCATGCTGGCGGCGTCCGCCGGCTTCGGCTTCTACATCAGCAACTTCGACAAGTACAACAAGACCTACGGCACCCTGGCCGGCATGATCATCCTGCTGCTGTGGCTGTGGATCCTGAACCTGATGCTGCTGCTCGGCGCCGAACTGGATGTGGAGCTGGAGCGCGGGCGCCAGCTGATGGCCGGCATCAAGGCCGAATCGGAGCTGCAGCTCCCGCCCCGGGACACGGCCGCGAGCGCCAAAAAGCGTGACAGGGAGCAGCTGTTGGTGGCCGAGGGCCGGTCCCTGCGGCGGGAGGCCGCCCCCGATGCCGGACCGGCCGCCACCCCGGAACGGCGCGCGCTGTGGTGGACGGCGGGACTCGGCGCCGCCGTGGTGATTGCCGCGGTGGTCCGACGACGGCGGCAGGAGGCTCCGGCGTCGAGCCTCACCCCAGGCGGCAGCTGAGGCCCGGGGGACGGGCGGCCGACGGCGGCCGGGCAGCCCAGTGCACAGTTGTGGCGGCCGCGGGCGCTGAAGGCCGCCAGTGCTGCGCAGTCGGGAGCGCTAGACAGCCACCTCGACGGCGTCGCCCACCACGCGCACCGGGTAGGTGCCCAGGCGCAGCCCCGGATTTCCGAAGCATTCGCCCGTGGACAGGCTGTAAACCTCCTTGTGGAGGGGGGAGGCGATGGTGTGGGTGCTGCCCCGCGAACCCACAATCCCGCGCGCCATGACGTTGGCCCGGGTGGCCGGATCCGCGTGGTTGACGGCGAATACGTGCCGCTCCCCCACCCGGAACAGTGCCACCTGGCGGCCCTCAACCAGCGCCGCCTCGCCCCACGAATCATCCAGCTCGCCAAGCCGGCAGACCCGGTGCCACGCAGCGCCGCTGTGCAGCGTGGCGGAGGATTCCAAGCGGGCTTCCATTGACGTTTCCTGCAAAGTTTCCATGGGATTCCTTTTCTGCGTAGAAGCCAAAACCACTGTAAAAAACACTATTCACGCCGTGTTTCCCGCAGCCGCCCCGCACATGACAAACAGGTAAACCTTCCTTAACCGCCAGCGCCCCATTCGGCGTGAGGTGAAAGTTAACGCGCCGAAACATAAGCGAAACGACGGGGCAACTCCGGTTCCCTAGCCTTGAATCACACCTTATGGAAAGGGCTGGCCCATGAACCTGCAACCCGAAAACGGACGCGAATCCCGCCGCGTGGTGGTGGTCGGCGGAGGCCCCGCGGCCCACCGCTTCGCCGAGGCCATGCACGCCCGCGGCCTGGACGGCTGGACCCTGACGGTCCTGGCCGAGGAGCTCCACGCCCCCTACGACCGCGTTGCACTCAGCCGTGCACTGACCGAAACGGACGCGGACCTGACGCTCGGAAGCCCCGCATTGTGGGACGGCGTGGAGCTGGTCAGTGGCGCCCGCGCTGTCAAAATCGACCCCGCCGCGCGGACAGTCACCGCCACCTCCGCCCAGGGCGATTGCACCCACAGGTATGACGAACTGGTCCTCGCCACGGGCTCCGACGCGGCCCGCCCGCCCATCCCCGGCACCGAGAAGAGCCACGTCTACCGCACCTTGGAGGACATCCGGATCCTCAAAAGCGAGGTGGCCCGCCTTGCCGCAGCCCTCGGCAGGCCGGTCAAAACCGCCGTCATCGGCGGGGGCCTGCTGGGCCTGGAGGCCGCCGCCGGGCTCATGAAGCTCGGCGCGGACGCCACCGTCATCAACGGCAGCGGCTGGCTCATGAACGCCCAGCTGGACGAGGGCGCCGGGCAGGCGCTGGGCCGCCTGGCCGCTGCCAAGGGCATCCGCGCCACCACCGGCAGCTACCCCGAGGCGATAGAGATGGGCGACGCCGGCCAGGTCACCGGGGTGCGCCTGGCCAGTGGCGCCGTGGTCGCCGCCGAGCTGGTGGTGTCCGCCGTGGGCGTGCGGCCCCGCGACGAACTGGCCCGGGACCAACACGGGAATGCCGCCCACGGTTTCACCCTGGGCCCGCGCGGCGGCGTGGAAATTGACGCGGCCTGCGCCACGGGCGTCCCCGGAGTCTGGGCCATCGGCGAGGTGGCCAGCTTCGGCGGCAGCTGCATGGGACTCGTGGCCCCCGCGAACACCATGGCGGAAATCGTGGCGGACCGGCTGCACGGCGGCACCGCAACGTTTCCCGGCTTTGACACGGCCACCAAGCTGAAGCTCTCCGGCGTGGACGTGGCCAGCTTCGGCGACGCCTTCGCGCAAACGCAGGACAGCCTGGAAGTGGTCTATGCGGACCCCGCCCGCGGCGTCTACCAAAAGATCGTCACGAGCCCCGACGCGAAAACCCTGCTGGGCGGCATCTTCGTGGGCGACGCAACGCCCTACACCAGCCTGCGCCCGCTGCTGGGCCGGGAGCTGCCTGCCGAGCCGGGGGCGTTCCTGTCGGCGGCC
>Ga0157370_10006176_pt1 | contig 13287 bp, 14 predicted proteins | sample C35metaG_FD_113463 | JGI IMG/M metagenome (GOLD analysis project Ga0157370, IMG submission 113463) | Corn rhizosphere microbial communities from Kellogg Biological Station, Michigan, USA - C3-5 metaG | ecosystem: Host-associated > Plants > Roots > Rhizosphere > Soil | place: USA: Michigan...
CAAAACCTAATACCTTTGTTGAAGATCTCATTACCGTTGCCAGTTATGGAGTTATTTATATTACTTTTCTTCTTGAGATCACTTACCACATTTCAAACCTGCCATGGACAGCAATTGCTGGTGTAGGATTATTATTTACCATTTATTATATTTTCTTCTTATTACTTTTAAGAAAAACATTAAATATCAGCAGTAACATCCAAACGGCTCTTATCTATCTGCTTTTTATTCTGGCAACCCTTAATTTATCGGCTTCTGTTTCATCAATTGCCCCAGCTATTTTAACAAAGAGATTACATGTAAGTTTTTATTTACTGCATTTGCTTCAGTGGATTCCTTTTATATATGTATGTTTCAGGATTGTTCCTTCATCGGAGTTTTATAAACGCCAGATTTCTTACTGGATCATGTCTTTGGCAATTATCATTTGCATAAGCTGCGAACTTCATCATTCCTATGTTTTGATGGTTTCTAATGACATTCCTCATTCTTATGAAGCAAGTGAACATTTCAATATTCTTTATCTTCCTATTATATGGACTATTCTTGCCAGTATTTTTATTTATACCGGCTTGAAAAAGGATATTCAGGAATACAACAAGATTGGCTTTGCTTTGATAGGCCTTATGGTGTTAAAACTTTACGCTTACGATGTATGGCAAATGGATAATATTTCAAGAATCAGTGCCTTCATTGCGCTTGGAATCATCTTATTATTAAGCTCTTTTGCGTTCCAGCGTCTGAAAAACATCATCAGAAATATGGTTGACAAAAAAGACAAAACAGAAGAAAGCACAGACTGACAATCAGGTTAAAAGTTTTTATTTCTAAATAAAATGTAAAACAATTCAAGATTTTATTCACATTTTATAAAAAATAACTATATTTATCACGTTTTTAACAGTTACATATTCTGATTATGAAAAAATTACTCTATTCTTTTTTAATACTGTCTTCTGCTACTTTATTTGCACAGCAAAAAAATCCTGCTGTGAAGTTTGCAGTTGCTGACAACGCTATTGGAACAGTAGATCTATTCAATGCGAGAAAGAGCGTATTGCAGGTTTCGAAAGTATACAATTCTCCGGCAAGTCTTCCCCAAAGTTTAAAAAAATACAGTTCTGTTTTTACAAAAGGGGTGACTGAATATAAATTCAAAAACGGAGAAAACGTATTTGACAGAATGACGCTATCCAATATGAATGCTCAATATAATCTCCCGGCAGATAACCCTGTATTTATCGAAGGATATGAATTTACGGATACAAGTACTCTGATTTATCCTGAAATAAAGAAAAGAGCAGAAACAAAAGATTACAACGGTAAGAAAACATTGTTTATTTACACTACCGAATAATTTAATTTGAATCATATAAAAAAGGATGCTGAAAAACAGCATCCTTTTTATTTTAATATTTATTGTTCCACTTTTTCTTAAGCTCTTCGTAAATCTTCTTTTCTGTAGAGTTATTACCGGGCTCGTACAGTTTTACACTTCTGATTTCCTCAGGAAGAAAGTCCTGCTCTACAAAGTTCCCTTCATAAGAATGGGCATACTTATATTCTTTTCCGTAGTCCAGATCTTTCATCAGTTTTGTAGGAGCATTTCTTAAATGAAGCGGCACCGGCAGATTTCCCGTTTGCTTCACCAAAGCCAAAGCTTCATTGATCGCCATATAAGCAGAATTACTTTTAGGTGAAACCGCAAGATATACCGCTGTTTCACTTAATATAATCCTTGCTTCAGGATTTCCGATTACATTAATTGCCTGAAAACAATTGTTAGCAACCACTAAAGCATTTGGATTCGCCAGACCTACGTCTTCAGCAGCCAGAATAAGCATCCTCCTTGCAATAAATTTGATATCTTCTCCTCCGGCAATCATTCTCGCCAGCCAATACACCGCTCCGTTAGGATCACCGCCACGCATTGATTTGATAAAAGCCGAGATAATATCATAATGCTGTTCTCCGTTTTTATCATACAGAGCCATTGTCTCCTGAAGAACTTCAAGTACATCAGAATTAATGATTTCTGTTGTTCCGGAATTTTTATATTGATTTAAAACCAATTCCACAGAATTGATCAGTTTTCTGGCGTCACCACCGGAATATTGAATGAAAGCTTCTTTTTCAAGAATTTTAAAATTGGTTTCTTCATCTTTATTAAATCTTTCGGAAGCAATATCAATTAATTCCTCCAGTTTTTCATAGCTCAAAGCTTTTAAAATATAAACCTGACTTCTTGAAAGCAAGGCTGAAACCACTTCAAAACTTGGATTTTCCGTAGTAGCTCCTATTAAAACAATCCAGCCTTTTTCTACAGCGTGCAGCAGTGAATCCTGCTGAGATTTATTAAACCGGTGAATCTCATCAATAAATAAAATGGGCGATTTTCCTGAAAACAGATTCTGTTTCTTAGCATCATCAATAACATCCCTTACATCTTTCACTCCTGAAGAAACGGCAGAAAGTTTATAGAACTTCCTCCCCGACTGCTCTGAAATAATTTCCGCCAATGTCGTTTTCCCCGTTCCCGGAGGCCCCCAAAGAATGAGAGAATTGAGGCTGTTATTTTCGATCATTTTTCTGATCGTTCCTTTGTCGCCGGTAAGATGTTCCTGGCCCAACACATCATTCAGGGTTTTGGGTCTTAGTTTTTCAGCTAGTGGAATATTTTGATTCAAAGTAATTCTATTTTTAAGATCAATGTTCCGATTTTTGATCACCGAAACTTATAACAAATTTAAACTAATTTTCATTTTTTTACCCTATTTTTGCATTGTTTTGAAACTTACATTCAATAAAATCATTACATTTCCGCTGGTAATTTTGATAAAATTCTACCAATGGTTTATCTCGCCTTTACTTCCCAAAAATTGTCGCTACGAACCTACCTGTTCCCATTACATGATTGAATCACTTCGCGTTCATGGGATTTTTAAGGGTTTCTGGCTGGGATTTAAAAGAATTTTAAGATGCCACCCCTGGGGAGGAAGCGGTTATGATCCCGTTCCACCCAAACATAAATGTCAATAATCAAACTATTAAATCAATAGAAAATGAATACTATTTTTTTCAGAATTTATCTTGTGCTGTTTGCGTTCACAACGCAGCTTTTTTTTGCACAGGAATACCCTGGAGGTTTATCTGACGGAACTTTAGATGTCAACGGAAATAATGTTCCGGTAAAAATCTATTCTACTACAGAAATGGGAGACCTGACAGCTTTTCCAGACAGAGAATCAAATAAGAGCTATTCTTTTGTTGTGATCCTTAACGGATCCAGCCTTGAACCAGCTTATTATAATTATGCAGCTTCGGCGTTAGGAAGGTTCAAGGATTCTAAGTATCAGTTTTTTGATAAAAATTTTAAACTGATAGATGCTTCTGTTACTCCTGAGAATGTTACCTCCTTCAAATATGCGGTAAAATTGGCAAAACCTATCACAGATTCTGACAAAGTAGAACTTAAAACTTCCTTTAAAATATGGGATCCTTCAAAAGGGATTCATATCGGATCATTTACGCTTCACTTTTATAGTCTGATGTTTGTATTTGCGTTTGGTTTCGGGTATATTTTAATGACCAGAATCTTTAAAATTGATAATATCAACCAGAGATATCTCGAACCTCTTTTCACATGGACATTGATTGGGACTATTCTGGGAGCAAGATTAGGGCATGTTATTTTCTATCAGCCGGAATTATTCAAAGAGGATTTCTGGAGTGTATTTTTACCAATCAGTACAAAAAATGGCTTCAAATTCACAGGATTTTCAGGATTGGCAAGCCATGGTGCTACCATCGCTTTGATCTTTACCACGCTTTATTATTCATTTAAAATCATCAAGAAAAATCCTTTCTGGGTATATGACAGATTAGGAATTGTAGTAGCTTTAGGAGGAGCATTTGTAAGAATGGGAAACTTTTTCAACTCTGAAATCGTTGGTAAACCAGCTGATCCCAACTCTCCGTTTGCCTTGCTTTTCCCACAACAGAGCAGTGAATATGGTCTTACTGTACCTCGTTATCCAAGCCAGCTGTTCGAAGCTGTAGGATATATTCTGCTATTCATTTTATTATGGATTCTCTATAGAAAAACGGATAAAAAATACCAGCAGGGTTGGCTATTCGGGTTGTTCTTTATTATTCTTTGGGCGATCAGATTCTTTGTTGAGTTCCTGAAAGAGCCACAAGGAGATGAGTTCATCCAGATAGGTGGTTTGAACACAGGTCAGGTTCTTTCTATTCCTTTTATGATTGCAGGAGTTATTATCATGATTGTTTCTAAGAAATTCAAGATCACTCCAGAGGAAAATGAGAAACCGGAATATATTGAAAAAGCTAAGTAAACAACTGGAAATTGAAAAACTCCGGTTTTAAGATAAAAAAGGCAAGTTTGTGATAATACAAACTTGCCTTTTTAATTATATAAACGCTCTAAGATTTCTCACCTTTTTAAGTTTATTTTTATTACAAACTTCCCTCTGCTTTCCTGTTCAGTTCTTCAAAAACACGCCCGAATTCATCAATAACATTCGTAGGAAGCATAGATTCTTTTGAATGTTTTTCCGAAGTAAAATCAGCCGCTCTTCCATGAAGCCATACGCCTAAAATACAGGTTTGTTCCTGAGAATATCCCTGCGCCAGAAGTGAGGTCAGAATTCCAGTGAGAATATCGCCGCTTCCTCCTTTCGCCAGTCCTGCATTTCCGGTTATATTATAGAATACTTTTCCTTGCGGAGTAATAACTTGTGTATGATGATCTTTGAGCACCATATAAATATCCAGTTCTTTGGCTTTTTTCCTTGCCAGCTCAAGCCTTTTAAAAGAATTTTCTGTACTCCCGAAAAGCCTTTCAAATTCTTTCGGATGAGGAGTAATGATAGATTCTTTGGGTATCAATTTAAGATTCTTTGGATCTTTTGAAATGATATTCAATGCATCAGCATCCAGAATCAATGGTTTTGTATAGTTTTTAAGAAAATCCAGGAGGCTTTTTTCGGTTTCCGGATGTGTTCCCAGCCCAGGCCCGATACCACAGGTAAGGTCATTATCAATCTCAAAATTTGTAATCAACTCCTCTCCTCCTTTTATAAACATGGCTTCCGGACATGAGGTCTGTAGTATTTCGTATCCGCATTCAGGTGCCAGTGTAAAAGTCAGACCAGCTCCTGTTTTTAGGGCAGATTTTGTAGCCAGAACTGCAGCCCCTATCTTTCCATAACTCCCTCCTATGATGACAGCCTTACCAAAAGTGCCTTTATGAGAAAATTCATTTCTGGGTATGAATATAGATTCTATCAAATCTCCGTCAATAACAAAGTATTTCGTATCAGCTGTATCAGTATAGACATTACTTAAATCAATATCCAGCACTTCTACTTTTCCGGTATATTTTCCGGTTTCAGGATGAAGAAAAGTTCTTTTCCAACATTGGAAAGTTAATGTGTAATCTGTCTTCAGAACGACAGTATTCTGATCAAATATTTCATCTGCAGACAATCCCGAAGGAACATCAATGGATATTTTACTATTCTTTTTAGTATTCAATTGCTCAACGAGCATTTTGTATTCTCCTTCCAGTGGTCTGGATAGCCCTGTTCCAAAAAGAGCATCAATAATGATTGTTTTATCATCAAAATTGTACTGTTCAATCTGATCAAATTTCCTCACCGATATTCCTGACATATCCCTGAGTCTTTTCAGATTTACCGAGGCATCTTCCGAAAATTTTCGTTTGGGATCACTCACAAACACATCTACATCAAACCCTTTCAGATAAAGTATTCTTGCCACCGCCAAACCATCACCTCCATTGTTTCCGTTACCACAAAAGACTGCCAGTTTTTTATGATTTTTACAGTGTTCTGAAATCCAGTGTGCCACTGCCATTGAAGCTCTTTCCATTAACTGGATAGAAGAAATTGGCTCGTGAGAAATCGTAAACTGATCCCAGCTGCGTATCTGTTCTGCGGTAAAAATTTTCATAGGTAAATCAAACTTTTAAGCAAATTACAAAAGATTTTTCATTATGATGACACGTCAATAATAAAAATAAAGAGACTTCATTAATGAGATAAAGTATCTGTAAAAAGCTAAAATATTCATTAAAACAAATTCTAAAAAAACATCATAAAACTCAATGTTTTGGGAATAAAAACCATAAAAAATAGTGTTTTTTACATTTTTAAATTATATTTTTGTGTATATAACTAATTAAAAAAAATATAAATTATGGGATTTGTTAAAGAATTTAAAGAGTTTGCCTTTAAAGGAAATGTTCTCGATCTGGCTGTCGGTGTGATCATTGGTGCAGCATTTGGTAAAATTGTTTCATCTTTGGTAGAAGATGTGATCACTCCTCTGATACTTAACCCGGCATTGAAAGCAGCAGGTGCAGAAAACATTGCCAAACTTACATGGAATGGTGTTGCTTATGGAAACTTCATTTCAGCTGTAATTAGTTTCCTTTGTATCGCTATGGTTCTTTTCTGGATCATTAAATTTGCCAATAAAGTCAACAAAAAAGAAGCTCCAGCTCCTGCAGGACCTACAGACGATCAAAAATTACTGGCTGAGATCAGAGATTTATTAAAAAGTAAGAATATATAATCTGATAACAGTTTAAAAATAAAAAGCACCTCCGCGGAGGTGCTTTTGTTATATTATATCATTTCAAATTATTGAATCTGTAAGATACTTGAAATCTGCTCTGCCAGAGAAAGCCCGATTCTGTCCTGAGCTTCAAGAGTAGAGGCTCCTGTGTGGGGGGTAAGAGAGATCTTAGAATGATTAAGAATTTCCTTAGATGGAGTTGGTTCATTAATGAAAACATCTAATCCGGCAAATCTTACTTTACCAGAATCCAAAGCCTGGATTAAAGCAGCTTCATCAATCACTCCTCCTCTGGAACAGTTGACAATAGCTACTCCTTCTTTCATCATTTCAAATTCATTCTGACCGATCATATAACCGTCTTTCTGAGCAGGAACGTGTAACGTAATGAAGTCTGAATGTTTCAGCACTTCCTGCAACGGCTCGGTTTCGATATCAACGTTAATAAACTGGTTGTTGTAAAACTTCACTTTAATGCTTGCTTTTCCTACATTATTATCAGCTGCTACTACTCTCATTCCAAGTCCTAAAGCAATTCTTGCTACTTCCTGACCGATTCTTCCCATTCCTACAATACCAATGGTCTTTCCTCTCAATTCAATGCCGGCAGCATACGCTTTTTTAAGACCTCCAAATTCAGTATCTCCTACCAATGGCATTTTTCTGTTGGAATCCTGAAGAAATCTTGCTCCGGAAAATAAATGAGCAAAAACAAGTTCAGCCACAGATTCTGAAGAAGCTGAAGGTGTATTGATCACATGAATCCCTTTTTCTCTTGCATAGTCTACATCAATATTATCCATACCTACACCACCTCTACCAATAATGTCGATGGATGGGCAGCCGTCAATAATATCTTTTCTTACCTGCGTAGCACTTCTCACCAATAGGGTGCGGATTTTGTGCTCATTAATATAATCTACCAAAAACTCCTGCGGAACTTTTGTAGTAATCACTTCAAAGCCTTTTTCTGTCAATGCATCTATTCCGGATTGATCCAGGCCGTCATTTGCTAAAACTTTCATAAATATCAAGTATGTTAAAAAATGAAAGATTTAAAAATTAAAGGAGTTGGTTCACATTTAATTTTTAAATCTTTGAATTATATTTTTATTCGCCGTCTTCTTTGAATACTTCAATGGTCACTTGTTTTTCTACCAAATCCGTAAATCTTCCTTTATATCTTGTAGCTCTTACCAGGTGGTTGTCTATCCAGTGGTAATTTCCTCCTCTCGGTTTTCCGCAAAGCACGCTGTGGTATTTGAAACCATGCTTATCCAGCCAGTCGATAGTGATTTGTTTTAGATTTTCGGTTCTTGAAGTAAAAAAGCAAATCTGATGTCCTTCGTCATACCATTTATTAATGGTTTCCAGTGCATCAGGGTATGGTTCGCAGGTAACCATTCTTTCCGGTTCTTCGTTGGGAACGTCATCAGTAATGGTTCCGTCGATATCTATTAAGTAATTTTTTATTCCATCCTTTAGAATAGGACTAATGTGTTCAATGTATTCTAATTCCATTACTAAATATTAAAAAACAAAGTTAGCGTTTTTACAGGTACCAGACCTATCAATCTTTATTAATGTTAATATTTTACTATAAAAACTATTATTTAAAGAATAATATTAATATTTTATTAATCATTTCATCACATCTGGTTAAAATTTTTCGTTTTGTTTTTTATCTTTAAACAAATAAATCTGACAATATAAACAAAGTCAACTAACAAAATTGCAAATTTGCTTTGAAGCCTTCGCTATTTCCTCCATCTCATTAACGGTATTATAAAAAGCATGATGTTTATCTAAAAATTTCCAAAATACATTTATTACTCTTACATTTGTAGGAATGGAAGAATTTGTCGTTTTAGTAAATACTGAAGATGAAGTTTTAGGACTGATGGAAAAACAACAGGCTCACATCAATGGCTTGTTACACCGTGCTTTTTCTGTATTTCTGTTCAACAGTAAAGGAGAAATGCTTCTTCAGAAAAGGGCTTCAGGAAAATACCATTCTCCCAATCAATGGACCAATGCAGTATGCTCGCACCCGAGACAAGGGGAAACTTATAAAGAAGGAGCGGTACGCAGACTGAAGGAAGAGTTGGGAATTGAAGCAGAACTTTCAGAAAAATTCAATTTTATTTACAAGGCAGATGTAGGCGGTGGTCTTTGGGAACACGAGCTGGATCATGTATTTGTAGGAAATCATGAAGCAGATTTCAATTTGAATAAAGATGAAGTGGAAGAAGTACGATTCATTACTCCGCAAGATCTGGATAAAGAAATCGCTGAACATCCTGAAAACTTTACGGAATGGTTCAAAATCATCCTGGAAGAATATAAACACCATTTTTAATGATGAAAAAAGTATTGTTTTTTTCTGCTCTTATAACAGGAAGTCTGTTTTTTGCCCAAAAAGCAAAAGTATACGAAAACCCCAACTACTCCATTAATGTTCCCGAAGGCTGGAAGTCTACCAATGACAGTGAGATTGTGAATATCTTTCCTACCAGTGAAATTGGGGCCATTACCATTTCCGAATACCACGGACTGGAACTTCCGAAAGAACAAATGAAAAAATTTGTTCTGGATCTTAATAAATCTACCGATCCGGAAAATAAAGTAAAAGAAAGCAGAAGCAAAAAAGGATATACAGAATATTTTTACGAATATTTTGATGAAAAAGGGAAATTGTTTTGGATTACCAAAGCATTCCAAAAAGATAAAGATCTATATCTGATTACCATCAACTGCGGTCAGAAATTCTGGAACGGAAATTATATGACGCAATTCAATGAGACTTTCAACAGTTTTAAAATAAAGAAATAAAAATTAAATATGAAGAAAACAGCCTTGTACGACAAACATGTTTCTTTGGGAGCGAAGATCGTACCTTTCGCAGGTTTTGAAATGCCTGTTCAATATTCAGGGGTTACAGAAGAACATTTTGCAGTAAGAGAAAAAGCAGGTTTATTTGATGTTTCCCACATGGGACAGTTTTTCATCGAAGGACCAGGTTCAAAAGATCTTTTACAGTTTGTCACTACGAATAATGTAGATGCGCTTGAAAACGGAAAAGCTCAGTATTCTTGTCTTCCTAACGAAAATGGAGGAATTGTAGATGACCTTATCGTTTACAAAATGGAAGATGATAAATATTTTGTAGTAGTAAATGCTTCTAACATTGACAAAGACTGGAATCATATTTCAAAATACAATACTTTCGGGGCTAAAATGACCAATGCTTCTGACGAAATGTCATTATTGGCAATTCAAGGACCAAAAGCTACTGAAATCCTTCAAAAACTTACGGAAGTAAACCTTTCAGAAATTCCTTATTACCATTTCACTGTAGGAAGTGTTGCCGGAGAAAATAATGTGATCATTTCAAATACAGGATACACAGGAAGCGGAGGTTTTGAGATTTATTTCAACAACGAAAGTGCTGAAAAACTTTGGGATGCTGTAATGGAAGCTGGTAAAGATGAAGAAATTATTCCTTGTGGATTAGCTGCCAGAGATACTTTAAGACTAGAAAAAGGATTCTGCCTTTACGGAAATGATATCGATGATACTACTTCTCCTATTGAAGCTGGTTTAGGATGGATTACTAAATTTGATAAAGACTTCGTTTCTAAAGACGTTTTCGCAAAACAGAAAGAAGAAGGAGTTACAAGAAAATTAGTTGGTTTCGAATTAACTGATAAAGGAGTTCCAAGACACGATTATCCTGTAGTAGATGCTGAAGGAAATGTGATTGGAAAAGTAACTTCCGGAACACAGTCTCCAATGAAGAAAGTAGGTTTAGGTCTTGCGTATGTAGACAAGCCTCATTTCAAATTAGGATCTGAAATCTTTATTCAGGTAAGAAATAAAAATATTCCTGCAAAAGTGGTGAAAGCTCCTTTTGTATAATTGGAAAAAAATAGTAAAAAGAGAAGAGGCTGTGAAAATCACAGCCTCTTTTTTGTTTAAAGACAGATACAGCATATTTTTCTATCAGGAGAGCAGACATCGCCTACTCCGGGTGTATTGGAAACCACTCCGCCTGCACCCCCACATAATCTATTACAATTAACCGGAAGAATAGTACCTCCACCATTAATTTTTTTTAAAGCTGATCTGTTAAGATTCTTTGTTTTTAAAAAGTTTGTTTTCATATTATTAATTTTGATGATTATAAATATAGTTATAAATCACAATAAAAACACTACGAATCAATAACTTACAATATATAATAAAATAAAACATCCGGCTCAATAATGAAAAAACACTATTAAGCCGGATATATAGATTATTTACAATCTTATTACTTAATTTACACCAAAGAACATCTGTAGTTCTTCAACATTTTTCTTATCATTCCCTACAAAAATCTCCTTGTCTGTAATAAAGACAGGTCTTTTCAGGAAAGTATAATGATCCAACAGTAATTCTTTAAAATCTTTCTCGGTTAAAGACTTCACATCCAATCCTCTCAATTTGATCTGAGTAGACTTTTTACTGAATAAAGCTTCGTAAGATTTTGTTTTTTTATGCATTTCTGCCAGCTCTTCTTTCGTAATCGGCTCTTTTTTGATTTCTCGAAGTTCCCAGTCTGTAAGGTCAAATTGGGCTAAAATTTTTCTGCAGGTATCACAGGTGTTGAGATAAAATACTTTCTTCATTACTGTTTCTAAATCTGTTATTGGTTAAAATTCCCTTTCATTGAAAGTTTCGTCTTTCAAAAGTAGGATTTAATCTAAAACTTTGGAAATTATTAAATAACTTTATTAAAATTTTATAAAGATGCAGAACAAGCCTATTACTTTTCAGTTTATTTCGGAGCCTTCAGATGTTAATTACGGAGGAAATGTACATGGAGGAAGTGTTATGAAATGGATTGACCAGGCCGGTTATGCATGTGCGACCACCTGGAGTGGTAATTATTCTGTCACAGTATATGTGGGCGGAATTCGTTTTTACGATCCCATCAAAATCGGGGAAGTGGTAAAGGTAGACGCTCAGGTGATTTTTACCGGAACATCCAGCATGCATATCGCCATTAATGTCTTTTCGAGAAACCTGAAGCAGCCTAATTTTGAGAAAAAAACCCACTGTATTATTGTTTTTGTTGCGGTAGACGAAAATGGTAAAAAACTTCCTGTACCGAAATGGATCCCGGAAACAGAGGAAGAAAAGCAGCAGGAAATTTACGCTAAGCGCCTGATGGAACTGAGAACGCAGATTGAGGATGAAATGAAACCGTTTTTGTAAGAGCGGGTTTCGAGATTACGAGGTTCAAGGTTTAAAGTTTTGGGTAACCATTAACAAAAAAATGACCAATCACCTTATATGAAAAGTATTCTTACTTTAATGGCTTTGCTTATGATGGCGTTATGCCAGGCTCAGACGCATCGGTTTATTTATGAACTGCAGTATAAGATGGATTCTACAGAGACCAATTATGAAAAATTGAATATGATACTGGATATTACCCCGAAAGAGGTAAAATTTTACGGAAGAAACCTGATCACAACAGATTCTTTAAATAAAAAATTCGGGATGAATACCAGCCATACTGATATGTCCGGGCAGGTAGTAAAAAGAAAAGTCAATTCTTTTGATAATGAAAATTTCATCAATATTAAAAACGGATATTATTCCTTTAAAACCACTGATAAAATAAACTGGGTTATTTCTAATGAAACCAAAAAAGTAGAAAATTATACGTTACAAAAAGCGACTACACAATTTGGAGGAAGAAACTGGATCGCCTGGTTCTGTAAAGATATTCCATTTAATGAAGGTCCGTTTAAACTCCGAGGGCTACCCGGTTTAATCTTTGAATTGTCTGATACAAAGAAAAATTTCATTTATCATCTTATCAAAAGTCAGGAACTCGCACAACTCTATCCTACCAATGATTTTCTTGAATCTAATTTCGGAAATAAAGCCGTTCCCATCAATGAAAAGCAGAAGTATAAACTGATCATGGAATTTTACAACGATCCTTTTGCTTTTGAAAGAAACAATTTCAACAAATCCAACAATGATCTTAAAATTAATATCAATGGAAAAGAAATTCATAATGTGGATGAGCTGAATACTCAAACTAAAAGCATGCAGGAAGTCATAAGAAAATACAACAATCCGCTTGAGATTGATAAGGCTATTCATTATAAAGAATAAAATTTGAACACAAAAGCCACAAATATCTTCACAAATAGCACAAAACAAATTAAAGTTCCGTATAAGATTCTGTATTTATTATTTTGAAAACAGATTCTTCTTCTTATATTTGTTCTATCAAAGGAAATGGTGTTCTTCCTTACCCAACCGCTTTACAAAAGCTGATGACGCCTGATTAAAAGATTATTAACAAATAACTAATCAGGATTATTATGTCAAAAAGCCAAAGAACACTAGCTAAAAAAGCAGTTTTTCATACTCATTTTTTCTTCAGAAAGTTTCCGGCTCTGCCCTATATTCTAAAATGGCTGTGCATTAGTATCATTATTGGGGCTTTAGTAGGAACAGCTTCTGCAGGATTTCTTCAATCGTTGGAATGGGCAACAAATTTCAGGGAAAATCATCTCTGGCTGATTACATTGCTTCCCGCAGCAGGATTTCTTATAGGACTTCTCTATTATTACTTTGGGAAAGACGTGGAAGCAGGTAACA
>Ga0157370_10006177_pt1 | contig 13284 bp, 11 predicted proteins | sample C35metaG_FD_113463 | JGI IMG/M metagenome (GOLD analysis project Ga0157370, IMG submission 113463) | Corn rhizosphere microbial communities from Kellogg Biological Station, Michigan, USA - C3-5 metaG | ecosystem: Host-associated > Plants > Roots > Rhizosphere > Soil | place: USA: Michigan...
GGAGACAGATCAGCGCAAGGCGATCGACTTTCTCAAGAGTGCCATCCGCCTCGACCCGAAGTACGCGCTGGCTTGGGCTGAACTGGCCTTTGCCCGGGCGAACATTGCCGGCAGTTTCGCCAGCGGCGCCGAGGCCAACCGGAGCTGGGACAAGGCGCGTGCGGCGGTGCGCACGGCCTTGCTGCTGGACCCGAATCAGGCGGCGGCTTATGGTGTCCGTGCCTACATACTTTCATCGCTGGATCACGACTGGACCGGCGCCGATGCCGCGGCGGAACGCGCCTATCAACTCGCACCGGACAAATATTTTCAAAACCTTGCCGCAATACGCGCGACGCTTGGCCAACCACGACGGGCCGTCGAACTGGTCAGGCGCGGTCTGGTCACCGACCCTTTGTGCGCAAATTGCTACTTTACGCTGGTCTTGATCCTGCCTGGCGTGGGCCGTCTCGACGAAGCCGCTGAGGCAGCCCGCCAGGCACTGCAATTGCAACCGGATGAGAACGTCATCCGCATGGAGCTCGTCAAGGTCGATGTCATGCGTGGCGACGCGGCGGCGGCACTGGCAGATGCGCGCCAAGCTCCAGCAGGCATGTGGCGAACCATTTCGCTGGCGTTTGCGCTGCAAATCGGCAGCGATCGCGCTGCCGCCGATGCGTCACTGCGGGCGGCGATCGACAAGCTGCCCGGCGTTGCCGCGTACCAGATCGCCGAGATCTACGCACTGCGCCGCGATCCGGACAACCTGTTCAAGTGGCTGCAGCGCGCTGCCCGCAACCGCGACCCTGGCCTCGTCGAATTGCCTTACGACGTCCCGGTCCTGCGCTACAGGAATGACCCGCGTTTCGCGGCATTCTGCAAGCAGGTCGGCCTGCCCGTGCCCGCACTTGCCGCCAGTGCGGCACCCAAAGCTGCGGCCAGCACGGGACCTGGCAGTGAATGATTTTCTCGCCTGGCCATTCCGGCGCACGTCACTCTATCCTTGCCGCTGGCCAACGCGACACGACAAGACATGTTCGATATCACCCCCACGCTCGATTGCAATGGGCGCACGCTGAAACTGGATCGCCCGCGCATTTGCGGCATTCTCAATCTCACCGACGATTCGTTTTCGGGCGATGGCTTGCGCGATGACGTCGAGGCCGCGGTCGCGCAGGGCGTGGCGATGGTCGAGCGGGGCGCGGACATGCTGGATGTCGGTGCGGAATCAACGCGGCCCGGCGCGCGGCCGGTTTCCGTCGACGACGAAGTCGCGCGCGTGGTGCCGGTGATCGAGGCCCTGATGAAGCGTGTCGAGGTGCCGATTTCCATCGATACCTCCAAACCCGAAGTGATGCGCGCGGCGGTGGCGGCCGGCGCAGGGTTCATCAACGACGTGTACGCGTTGCGCCGTGAAGGCGCGCTGGACGCGGCGGCAGATTTGAAGGTGCCAGTGTGCGTGATGCACATGCGGGGCGAGCCGGGCACGATGCAGGACGATCCGCGCTACGACGATGTGGTGGGCGAGGTACACCGCTTTCTTGCCGAGCGGGTGTTCGCCTGCGAGATGGCGGGCATCGACAAGCGCCGAGTGCTGGTCGATCCGGGCTTCGGCTTCGGCAAGACGCTGGAACACAACCTCGCGCTGCTGCGCGCGCTGGATCGTTTCCGCGATCTTGCTGCGGGCGTGTTCGCGGGCGTATCGCGCAAGGCCATGATCGGCGCGCTGACCGGTCGTGATGCGGGCACAGATCGCGCCGCCGGTTCCGCCGCCGCCGCAATGATCGCGGTGCAGCGCGGCGCGATGATCGTGCGCGTGCACGATGTCGCCGCGACGCGCGACGCACTCGCCGTCTGGCAGGCTGTGCAGGAAGGCGACGCACCCGTGAAAGCTGAACCCAAGCCGTTCGGCTCACAAAGATTCGGCGACGATTGATACGGCCGCTGCGTCCGCACGGTATCCTTCAAGCCTCGTATTTCATGCATGATGTCGAGCATGTCCGAACCCCGCAAATACTTCGGCACCGACGGCGTGCGCGGCCGCGTCGGCGAGTGGCCGATCACCGCCGAATTCATGCTGAAACTGGGTCGCGCCGCGGGCGTGGTACTCGGTGACGGGCGGCGCCCGCTGGTGTTGATCGGCAAGGACACCAGGGTTTCGGGATACATGTTCGAAGCGGCGCTGGAATCCGGGCTGGTCGCGGCGGGCGCAAACGTCGGCCTCCTGGGTCCGTTGCCGACGCCCGGCGTGGCGCAATTGACGCGCGAACTGGGCGCCAGCGCCGGCATCGTGATCAGCGCCTCGCACAATCCTTACGAGGACAACGGCATCAAGTTCTTCTCCGCCAGCGGCGAGAAACTCGACGATGCCGTGGAGTCCGAGATCGAGCGCGAAATCGATGCCGCGTTCACGACCGTTGCGCCCGAATCGCTGGGCAAGGCGCGCCGCGTCGACGATGCCGTGGAACGTTACGCGCGATTCTGCCTGGGCACCCTGGCGACGCCGCCCGATTTGTCCGGCATGCACATCGTGCTGGATTGCGCGCATGGGGCGACGTACATGGTCGCGCCCAAGGTGTTTGAATCGCTGGGCGCGAAGGTCACCCGGATCGGCAGCGAACCCGACGGGTTCAACATCAATCGCGAGGTCGGTTCCACCCATCCGGCTGCCTTGCGCGGCGCGGTGCTCGAACGGCACGCCGATCTCGGCATCGCGTTCGACGGCGACGGCGACCGCGTGCAGATGATCGACCGCAACGGCGAACTCGCCGACGGCGATGATCTGCTCTATGTGCTGGCGCACGACTGGTTGACCGAGGGTCGCCTCCGCGGGCCGGTCGTGGGCACGCTGATGAGCAATTTCGGTCTCGAACGTGCGCTGACCGGCGCGGGCGTACGCTTCCTGCGCGCGAACGTCGGCGATCGCTACGTGCTGCAGCAGTTGAAGGAACACGACGGGATGTTGGGCGGGGAGACCTCCGGTCACATCCTCTGTCTCGACCGTGCCAGCACCGGCGACGGCATCGTTTCCGCGCTGGCGGTGCTGGATGTGCTGGCCCGGGCGGGCAAGGATTTGTCGCAAGCGCGCGCAGGGCTTTCCAAGTTGCCGCAGATCACGCGCAACGTGAAGGTGGCCGGTGCCAAATCAGTCGTCGGCATGCCGAGGGTGCAGGCTGCACTGGCCGAGGTCCAGCGCACACTGCACGGCCGCGGTCGCGTGGTGCTGCGGCCGTCGGGCACCGAGCCGCTGGTGCGCGTCACCATCGAGGGCGAGGATGCCGAAGAAGTGCAGGCGCTTGCCGCGCGCCTTGCCGATGCGGTGACCGCCGCCGCGAACGGATAAGGCATTCGTCCCGCGGACACGAAGCGGGGTTGCAGGAAGATCCCGCGAAAATGCCCGGCTTGCATGATTCCGCCCGTGGTCCGGCGAGCTTGTCGAAAGGCCCGCCACGAACGGAATCAGCAGGCGCGAATTCCTACGCCATCTGGCTGGCCGCGAAATCCCAGTTCACGAGATTCCAGTACGCATCGACGTATTTCGCGCGCGCGTTGCGATAGTCGATGTAATACGCGTGCTCCCACACGTCGCAGGTCAGCAGCGGACGATCGTTGCCGGTGATCGGCGTGCCGGCGTTGGACGTCGAAACCAGGCCCAGCGAGCCGTCGGCGCGCTGCACCAGCCACCCCCAGCCGGAGCCGAAGGTGCCGGTCGCGATCTTGCCGAACTCGGCCTTGAACTTGCCGACGCCACCGAATGCCTTGGTGATCGCGTCGGCCAGCTTGCCGGACGGGTCGCCACCACCCCTGGGCGACATCGAGTTCCAGTAGAACGTGTGGTTCCACGCCTGCGCGGCGTTGTTGAACATGCCGCCGGTGGCCTTCTTGACGATGTCCTCGAGGTTCATGTCGGCAAAGTCGGTGCCCTCGATCTGCTTGTTGAGGTTGTCGACGTACGCCTTGTGGTGCTTGCCGTAGTGGTAATCCAGGGTTTCCTCGGAGATGTGCGGGGCCAGCGCGCTGCGCTCGTAGGGAAGCGGGGGAAGTTCAATCGCCATGTGGTTCTCCTTGGAGTTATTGGATCAGGGAATGGCAGCATGCGTGGAAAGCGCGCCTGATACAATGCACGGCATCCGCACGACACCATCGGTCATTGTAGACCCGCCGCCCGCTGTTGTTGGATTTGCGCGAGCCCGGGTTTCGTCTTCATTAAAGCTGTCGCGACAGCATCGCCCCGGCGATTGGCTTCCGCGGCGGCGCCTTGGTATCGGCGACCCGACCCGTCAAGCATGCAGGTTTGAAATCACTATGGACGTCATCGAACGCATCAAGCAAACGCTCGCCGAACACCCCGTGGTGTTGTACATGAAGGGCACGCCCGATTTTCCGATGTGCGGGTTTTCCATGCGCACCTCGCAGGCGCTCCACGCCACCGGTGCCGAATACTTTTCGGTGAACGTGCTGGAGGATCCCGAGATCCGCGCCAATCTGCCGCGCTATTCCAACTGGCCGACCTTCCCGCAGCTTTACATCAACGGTGAACTGATCGGCGGTTGCGACATCACGCTGGAACTGTATGAATCCGGTGAGCTGCAGCGGATGGTCGAGGAAGCGGCCAAGCAACCGACCGCGCAATGAGCCTGCCCGTCGCGCATCTGCCGGCGGACTGGGCGCCCGCTGCGGATTCGCTGGCGGAACGCGTCATCCTGATCACCGGCGCCGCGGGCGGTTTGGGCCGCGCATCCGCGCTGGCTTGCGCGAAGGCGGGCGCCACGGTGCTGCTGGCCGACCGCAAGGCGCGGGCGCTGGAACCCATCTATGACGAAATCGCCGCGCTGCCGAACGCGCGCCAGCCGGTGCTGCAGCCGATGGATTTGCAGGGCGCGTCGCCGCTGGAATACCAGACGCTCGCGGAGTCGATCGAGCGTCAACTCGGGCGGCTGGATGGCGTGATGCACGCGGCGGCGAAATGCGAAGGGCTGACGCCGCTGGCGATGCTGTCGCCCGAGGAATGGATCAGCACGTTGCACGTCGACCTGTCGGCGCCGTTTCTGCTGACGCAGGCGTGCATGCCGTTGTTGCTGGTGCGGGAGGACAGCGTGGTGGTGTTCGTGCTGGACGACCCCGAGCGCATGGGCCGCGCGCATTGGGGTGCCTACGGGGTTGCCAAGGCGGGTCTGGAAGGGCTGGTTTCGATCCTGCATGAGGAAACCGACGAAACCACCCTGCGGGTGCACGCGCTGCTGCCTGCGCCGATGCGCACCGCGCTGCGGCGCACGGTGTGGGCGGGCGAAGACCCGACCACGATCGCCACGCCGGATTCCGCCGCGCAGGCGGTGCTGTATCTGCTTTCTTCCAATGCACGTGCGGCACGCGGGAAAGTGCTGGACCTCCGCAAATCTGGCAATGGATGACCCATGCACACGCAGATGACCATCGTGTCGGCGTGCATCACCTTGTTCCTGGTGCTCGATGCGCCCGGCAACGTGCCATTCTTCCTGTCGATCCTGAAGGACGTGCCGCCCAAGCGGAGGCGCTGGGTGATGATCCGCGAATTGTTGATCGCGCTGGCGGTGCTGGTCGCGTTCCTGCTCGGCGGACGCGAGTTGCTATCGATCATGCAATTGCGGCAGGAGGCCATCGGCATCGGTGGCGGGGTGGTGCTGTTCCTGATCGCGATCAAGATGGTGTTTCCGCCGAAGGATGGCGGCATTTTCGGGACGGCCGGTCAGGGCGAACCGTTCATCGTGCCGCTGGCGATCCCCGGCGTCGCGGGTCCGTCCGCGATGGCGACGCTGCTGCTGCTGACCAGTGCCCAGCCTGGGCGCGAGATCGAATGGGGCGTGGCGCTGCTGATTGCCTGGCTCGCAACCGCCGCGATCCTGCTGGGCTCCACCTGGCTGTTCAAGTTCCTGGGCGAGAGCGTGCTGGCCGCGGTGGAGCGCGTGATGGGCATGTTGCTGATCGCGCTGTCGGCGCAGATGATTCTGGGCGGAGTCGAAGCGTATTTACGGGCGGGGTAGGAATGGAGATGACGCATGAATGATCGCAGCACCGTGACCATGCAGCGGCCCGCAACCGTCAACGCGCAGATCGTGCCGGCCGGCACGCTGGATGTGCTGTCGCGCGACGAAATCGCGCGGCTGCGCGACGCCACGACCGCCGGCCTCCACACGTTGCTGCGCTCGTGCACGCTCGCGGTGCTGACGTCCGGCGCGATGCAGGACAGTGCGCGCGCGATGCTGGAACAATATCCCGATTTCGACATCCAGGTGCTGCAGCAGGATCGCGGCGTCAAGCTGGACTTGAAGAACGCGCCGGCGCAGGCGTTTGTCGATGGCCGGATCATCCGCGGCACCAACGAACTGCTGTTCGCGGTGGTGCGCGACATCGTGTACGAGTCCACCAAGCTGGAATCGGGCGAATTCAACCTCGAAGATTCCAGCGGCATCACCCATGCGGTGTTCGACATCCTGCGCAACGCGCGGGTGCTGCGCGCGCGCTTCGACCCCAACCTCGTGGTGTGCTGGGGCGGCCATTCCATTTCGCGCGAAGAGTACGACTACAGCAAGGCCGTCGGCTACCAGCTCGGCTTGCGCGGCATGGACATCTGCACCGGCTGCGGGCCGGGTGCGATGAAGGGGCCGATGAAGGGCGCGACCATCGCGCACGCGAAGCAGCGGCATTACGAGAACCGCTACATCGGCCTGTCCGAACCCAGCATCATCGCGGCCGAGTCGCCGAATCCCATCGTCAACAGCCTGGTGATCCTGCCCGACATCGAGAAGCGGCTGGAAGCGTTTGTGCGCATCGGCCACGGCTTCATCGTGTTTCCGGGCGGCGTCGGCACGGCTGAGGAAATCCTTTACCTGCTGGGCATTCTGTTGAACCCCGCCAACGCGAGCGTGCCGTTTCCGCTGGTATTCACGGGGCCGGCATCGGCGGAGCCTTATTTCGAGCAGATCGACAAGTTCCTGCGGCTGGTGCTGGGCGAGGCCGCGGCGAAGCGCTACCAGATCATCGTCGAGGACCCGGTGGCGGTGGCGCACGCGATGCAGCAGGGCATCGAGGTCGTGCGCGATCATCGCGTGGAGACGCACGATGCCTTTTTCTTCAACTGGGAAATCAGCATCGACCTGCCTTTCCAGCAACCGTTCAAACCCACCCACGCCGCCATGGCGGCGCTGAACCTGCAGCGCGGCCAGCTACCGCATGCGCTTGCGGCCGACATGCGCCGTGCGTTCTCGGGGATCGTTGCGGGCAATGTCAAGGAAGAGGGCATGGGCCAGATCGAAAAGAACGGCCCTTACGAAATCCACGGAGATCCCGAATTCATGCGCGCACTGGATACGCTGCTGCAGAGTTTCGTCGCGCAACAGCGCATGAAACTGCCGGGCAGCAAGTACGTGCCGTGCTACCGGATCGTGGGGAATGGCGTCACACCCGCCGCGGAACAGGTGCGAGCATGAACAACGAACCTGGTTTGCTGGTGATCGGCGGCGGCTCGGGCGGTGTGGCCACCGCGATTCGCGCGGCGCGGCATGGCGCGAAGGTGACGCTGTTCGAGCCGAACGAACTTGGCGGAACCTGCGTCAACCGCGGCTGCGTGCCCAAGAAGGCGATGTGGCTGGCCGCCGAACTGGCCGATGCCCAACGGATGGCACAGGTGGTCGGGTTCCAGGTGCAGCCGGCGATGTTCGACTGGGCTGCCTTCGTCGGTCGTCGCGAAGCCTACGTGGCGCGCTCGCGCCAGTCGTACGCGAACCGCTTGCGCGAACTCGGCATACGTCATGTTCCGGAATACGTGCACTTCGTCGATGCACACACGTTGCGTGCCGGCGACACCGATTACCACGCGCCGCATATCGTGATCGCCACGGGTTCGCGCCCCCGCCCCCTGGGCCTGCCGGGCGCGGAGCTGGCGATCGATTCGGATGGCTTCTTCAAGCTGGATGCGCTGCCGCGAAGGGTGGGCGTCATCGGCGGCGGTTACATCGGCGTCGAACTGGCGGGCGTGCTGCGTGGGTTGGGCGCCGAAGTCGAGTTGATCACGCGCGGCGGCCTGCTGTCGCGTTTCGATGCCGATCTCGGCGACACACTCGGACGCATGATGCAGGCCGAAGGCATCGGCCATCACGAAGGTTGCACAGTGCGCGGCGTGCATCGCGATGGCGCCGGCTTGTGGCTGGATTGTTCGGACCACGAGCCGCACGGGCCCTACGACCAGGTGATCAGCGCGATCGGCCGCTTGCCGAATGTCGAGTCGCTGCAACTGGAAGCCGTGGGCGTGAAGCTCGGCAGGATCAACGAGATCGTCACGGACGATTTCGAAAACACCTCGGCCGATGGCGTGTACGCGATCGGCGACGTCAACGGCAAGCCCGCATTGACGCCGGTGGCGATTGCCGCGGGCCGGCAGTTGGCGGACCGGCTGTTCGGCGGCAGACCTGACGCACACCTCGACTACGGTTGCATCCCGACGGTGGTGTTCGCGCACCCGCCTGTCGGCAGCGTGGGCCTTTCCGAAGGCGAAGCGCGCAGGCAGTTCGGCGAGGCAGTGAAGATCCGCAAGACGCGTTTCACGCCGATGCTGTGGTCACTCGCCGGCCGCGAGGGCAAGACCGTGATGAAACTGGTGTGTGTTGGCGACGACGACCGGATCGTCGGCCTGCACGGCGTCGGGCCGGGCATGGACGAGATGCTGCAGGGTTTCGCCGTGGCGGTGCGGATGGGCGCGCATTACGCCGATTTCCTCAAGACCGTGGCTATCCATCCGACTTCGGCGGAAGAATTCGTCACCATGGCGTAGCGCTCTGTCGGGCCTCCACGGGCCCGGTTTGCGCCGATGCGACGGTCGTGAGCGGCTGTCGGGCTGGCGACCAGCGTGTGCCGATCCGTCCATGGGTCTGGATCCCGGCCAGTCCCTGGCAGGGATGACGACCGTTTGGTTTACGCTCTGCGCATCCGGATTTCGCTGTCGGACGCATTTGGCATGGCAGCACTGCTCATCCTCTCGCTGCATTTCGCGATCATCGCGTTCAACGTCGCGGGTTGCATGCTGATCCCGATCGGCGCGTGGCGCGGCTGGCGCTGGGTACGCGGATTCTGGTGGCGATTGGCGCATCTCGCCAGCCTTGCGGTGGTGGCGCTGCAGGCGCTGTTGGGTCGTGCGTGTTTCCTCACGATCTGGGAGGGTGATCTTGCCGGCGCATCGCATGCCCAGCCCTTGATCGCGGGCTGGATGGGGCGGTTGATCTACCTGCCGCTGCCGCTGTGGATATTCGCGGTCGCGTACGTCGCGGTGTTCGCCTACGTGATCGCGTTGTGGGTGTTCGTGCGGCCGCGTGTGCCGTGGCGAAACGACCGTTGATGCCGCGGCCATGTGTTTCAACTTGCTCGCGTGCCGGATGGTGTGCGACATCCAGTTGCGGGCAGCGTAAGTCGCGCAACCGCGCTGCCGGTGCGCGACCGTTTGCATCACCGGATCGGCTGAACAGCGTTTCCGGTTGCCGACCGGATCGCGTTACAGTGCCAACAATGGCTGACGCGACTACAAGCGGTGCGGTGAATTTGGTTCAGGCCGGGGCGGCCGAAGCCGCCGCGAACGTCGAGCGGCTCGCGGCGTGGCTGGCTGCGCGCACCAACGTGGCGGTCATCACCGGCGCCGGCGTCAGCACCGGATCGGGCATTCCCGATTACCGCGATGGCGACGGTAACTGGAAGCGATCGCCGCCCGTTCAGTATCGCGATTTCGCGCAGAGCGGCGCGGTGCGCCGGCGTTACTGGGCGCGCAGTTTCGCCGGTTGGCCGATGTTCGCGGCGGCGCGACCCAGCGCAGCCCACACGGCGCTCGCGCGACTGGAACAGGAGAACCGGATTGGAGGGATCGTCACCCAGAACGTGGATCGCCTGCACCAACGCGCGGGCAGCCACAATGTGATCGACCTGCACGGACGGCTGGACAAGGTTCGCTGCCTTGGGTGCGGCGGCCGAACGGATCGCGATGCATTCCAGCAACGTTTGCGCGACGCCAATCCCTGTTGGAACGCTTCGCGCGCCAGGATCGCGCCGGATGGCGACGCCGATCTGGAAGGATTGGACTTCGACACGTTCGAGATTCCCGCCTGTGAAGTGTGCGGCGGTCTGTTGAAGCCCGACGTGGTGTTCTACGGCGAATCGGTCCCGCGCGAGACCACGACGGCGGCGTTCGCCGCCGTCGAATCGGCAGATGGCGTGCTGGTGGTCGGCTCGTCGTTGATGGTGTGGTCGAGTTTCCGGCTGGTGCGCGCCGCGGCGGCACGCGGTATTGCGGTTGCCGCGGTGAATCACGGCCGCACGCGTGGCGACGCCCTGTTCGCGTTCAAGTGCGGAGAGGAGTGCGGCGTGGTGCTGGAAAACGTGGACGCCTTGCTTCACGCATAGTGCATTGAAGGCCGCACGGGAGCGACGGCGAACACGGCGTCGGTTTTCAGGTAGATTCGGAAACCGAACGTTCCTTGCGCGAGGGCGAGTCATGCAGCCACTCCATTTCGGCCATTTCCTCAGCTTCAGCATGTCGCCGCTGGAAATCCTCATCCGCGGCACGATCATGTACTGGTTCTTGTTCCTGCTGCTGCGGTTCCTGTTGCGACGCGACACGGGCTCGGCGGGTATCTCCGGCATCCTGTTCGTGGTGCTGCTGGGCGATGCCGCGCAGAACGCGATGATCGGCAACGGCAACACGGTGGCCGACGGGGCGATGCTGATCGCGACGCTCGCTGCCTGGAATTACCTGCTCGACTGGTTGGGGTCGCGGGTGCCGCTGATGGCGCGGCTGACCGATCCGCCGGCGATCCTGCTGGTGCGGGATGGCAGCGTGATCGGACGCAACATGCGCCGTGAGCACATAACGCTCGCCGAGGTGGAGTCGCAATTGCGCAAGAAGGGCCTGGAGCGGTTGGACCAGGTCAAGCGCATGTATCTCGAGAACGACGGCGGCTTCAGCGTGATCTGCGCCTAGGCGCAGTTGTTCCGCGTTCGGGTGATTCGGGCGTGCTGTTCCTCGACGACCGCTCGGCGGAGCGGACGTCGCTGAAGTCGGGCGGATGTCAGATCGCCGCTGTTTCGTCCGCTTCCTTGAACGCCTCCACCGGCACGCACGAGCAGAAAACGTGTTTGTCGCCGTACACGTTGTCGACGCGTGCGACCGGCGGCCAGTACTTGACCTGCTTCAGCGACGCCAGCGGATACGCCGCGAGTTCGCGCGGATAGGCGTGCGTCCACTCGCTGACGGACACCGCGGCGGCGGTGTGCGGAGCGTGTTTCAGCGGGTTGTCTTCGCGGTCCAGACGGCCGTCCTCGATCGCCCGGATCTCGTCGCGGATCTGGATCATCGCGTCGATGAAGCGGTCGAGTTCGTGCAGCGATTCCGATTCGGTCGGTTCGACCATCAAGGTGCCGGCGACCGGGAACGACAGCGTCGGCGCGTGGAAGCCGAAGTCGATCAGGCGTTTGGCGATGTCTTCGGCGCTGACGCCACTGGCCTTCTCCAGCGGACGCACGTCGAGGATGCATTCGTGCGCGACCAACCCGTTGCGACCGGTGTAGAGGGTGGGGTAGTAGTCGGCGAGCCGCTTCGACAGGTAATTCGCGTTGAGCAGCGCGGCCTGCGTGGCCTTCAGGATTCCCTCGCGGCCCATCATGGTGATGTACATCCACGAGATCGGCAGGATCGACGCGCTGCCGAAAGTCGCGGCGGAAACCATGCCACCGTTACCCGTACCCTCACCCCGACCCTCTCCCGAAGGGAGAGGGTGAAAAGCGCGCGGCAGGTACGGCGCGAGGTGTGACTTCACCGCGCATGGGCCGACGCCGGGGCCGCCGCCGCCGTGCGGGATGCAGAAGGTCTTGTGCAGGTTGAGGTGCGACACGTCGGAACCCCAGCGGCCCGGGCGTGCGACGCCGCACAGCGCGTTCAAGTTGGCGCCGTCGGTGTAAACCTGCCCGCCGTGCTGGTGCACGATCTCGCAGATCTTCGCGATCTCTTCCTCGAACACACCGTGGGTTGACGGGTAGGTCAGCATGATCGCTGCGAGGCGATCGGCGTATTTCTCGGCCTTGGCGCGGATGTCCTCGACATCGACGTTGCCATTGGCGTCGCACTTGGTGACCGCTACCGTCATGCCGCACATCTGCGCGGACGCGGGATTGGTGCCGTGCGCCGATTCCGGGATCAGGCACACATCGCGCTGCGATTGCCCGTTGGCGTGGTGGTACGCGCGGATCGCCAACAGGCCGGCGTATTCGCCCTGCGCGCCGGCGTTGGGCTGCAGGCTGACCGCGTCGTAACCGGTGATCGCGATCAACTGCGCTTCGAGACTGTCGATCAATTCGCGGTAACCGCGCCACTGTTCGGCCGGCGCCAGCGGATGGACGTTGGCGAACTCCGGCCAGGTGATCGGGACCATTTCCGCCGTCGCGTTCAACTTCATTGTGCACGAGCCCAGCGGGATCATGCTGCGGTCGAGCGCGAGATCCTTGTCGGCGAGCTGGCGCAGGTAGCGCAGCATCTCGTGTTCGCTGCGGTAGCTGTTGAACACCGGGTGTGTCAGGAACGCGGAGGTGCGCTTCAGCGACGCCGGCAGCGCATCCGCGGTGTCACGGTCCAGTGCGTCGATGTCGTCGATGCGCGCGCCGAACAGGGCGGCAAGCTGGTGCACATCATCGCGCGTGGTGGTTTCGTCCAGCGCGATTGCCAGCGATTGATCGTCGATGCGGCGCAGGTTGATGTGCGCGGCATTCGCCATCGCGTGGATGGTGTGCGCATCGATGCCTGTGACGTGCAGGGTGTCGAAGAAATCGCCGCCAACTTGGATGCCGGCCTTGCGCAGCGCGGCTGCCAGGATCGCGGCCAGCCGGTGCGTGCGGCGCGCGATGCGGGTCAAGCCTTCCGGACCGTGGTACACCGCGTACATCGCGGCCATCACGGCGAGCAACACCTGCGCGGTGCAGATGTTGGACGTCGCCTTCTCGCGGCGGATGTGCTGTTCGCGCGTCTGCAAGGTCAAACGGTAGGCGTTGTTGCCCTGCGCGTCCTTCGATACGCCGATCAGGCGTCCCGGCATGGATCGCTTGAAGGCATCGCGGCAGGCCATGAACGCGGCGTGCGGGCCGCCGAAACCGAACGGCACGCCGAAGCGCTGCGAGTGGCCGACCACGATGTCGGCGCCCCATTCGCCCGGCGGCATGATCAATGTCAGCGCCAGCAGATCGGTCGCGACCGCCACCAGCGCGCCCTTCGCGTGCAGCGCGTCGCACAGTGCCTTGTAA
>Ga0157370_10006179_pt1 | contig 13281 bp, 9 predicted proteins | sample C35metaG_FD_113463 | JGI IMG/M metagenome (GOLD analysis project Ga0157370, IMG submission 113463) | Corn rhizosphere microbial communities from Kellogg Biological Station, Michigan, USA - C3-5 metaG | ecosystem: Host-associated > Plants > Roots > Rhizosphere > Soil | place: USA: Michigan...
CCTGGAGCATGTGGACCAGCGTATACCTGCGCGCCATCTAAAATGCAGTTTCATGCCACAAGAGGCGCCGCTCATCGGCGAGGGAGAAACGCTTGGCGTAATCGGGGCCGGAGTAATGGGCCGAACACTGCTGAGCGGGTTGTTCGAAAGCGGCGTACTTGCGCGCGATCGCGCCTGGGCTGCCGCCAGTTCCGAGCGAAGTTGCCAGACGGCTTCCGAACAGCTCGCAATTCCCGTGGTGACGGATTTTCGAAGCCGGATTGCGGAATCCGGGCTGATTCTGCTCTGCGTAAAACCGAAGCAGACTGCGCGTGTCATCGCCAGCCTGAAGGAGGGCGGCTTGCGGCGGGATACGCTGCTGATCTCCATCATGGCGGGCGTAACCATCGGCCAGCTCGAATCGGGGCTGGGCACGGCCAATCCATGGATTCGCGCTATGCCGAACACTCCCTGCATCGTAAGGGAAGGGATCACCGTGATTTGCCCGGGCGCTCGGGCCAACCCGGAGCACATGGCGCGCGCCACCCGCGTCTTTGAAGCGGTGGGGCGCTGTTTGCCCGCCGACGAAAGTTACTTCAACGCCATCACTGCGCTCAGTGGCAGCGGGCCCGCCTATCAGTACCTGATCATGGAAGCCCTGGCGGATGCCGGCGTGCGCGTCGGATTGCCGAGGGATTTCGCGCTCACCCTTGTCGCCCAGACAGCCGTTGGGGCGGCCCGAATGGTGCAGGAGACCGGCCGGCACCCGGCCGCCCTGCGCGACGATGTGACCACCCCGGCGGGCTGCACGATTGCCGGACTGCTGATGCTCGAGGACGGTAAGATCCGCTCGGTGCTGGCGCGCGCGATTGAAGAAGCGACGAAGACTGCGGCAGGATTGGGCCAGCCGCACGGCTCTTCCGATTAATCGAGGAACGAATTCGTCTCTGCAGCGTATAGCTTACAGACAAGCCGCGGAGATGACGAACCGGTGGAAACTTTCTTCAAGGATCTGAAGCATTCGCTCCGGATGTTCCGGCAGAACCCGGGGTTCACAGCGACCGCCGTCGCCGCGCTCGTAATCGGCATCGGCCTGAACACTGCGATCTTTTCGATCATCAACACGGTCCTGCTGAAGCCCCCGCCATTCGCCGATCCGGACCGCATCGTGATGTTCATGAACACGTCTCCCGAAGGGCAGGGGGGTGGCGGGTCGCCCGCGAAGTTCAACCACTGGCGCGCGCAAACGAGCGTCGTGCAGGACGTCGCGGCTTTCCGCACCGGCGTTGTCAACTGGACGAACGGCGATGTTCCGGAGCAGCTAAAATCAGGCCAGGTGAGCGCCGCCTTTTTCCGGTTGTTTGGCGCTCCGATTCTCCAGGGCCGCAGTTTCAGCCGGGAAGAAGACCTGCCGAACGGTCCTCACGTCGCGCTGATCAGCGAAAATCTGTGGCGCAACCGTTTCCACGCGAATCCGAATATCCTCGGAAAAACCATCCTGCTCGGCGGCGAACCGCACCCCGTAATCGGCGTGGTCGGGTCAAGATTCGATTTCCGGGACTTCGGCCCCCAACCGGATGTCTGGATGGCATTTCAGCTTCCCCCGAACAGCCCCGACCAGGGGCATTATTTCCAGGTTGCGGGACGTCTGAAACCGGGCGTGGCGATCCAGCAGGCGCGGGCCCGAATCGTCGCCTCGGCGGCCGAATACGTTCACAAGTATCCCCGGGCGCTGGGGCCGAGAGGCGGGTTCAGTATTGAGCGGTTGCAGGACGCGCTGACGCAGAATGTGCGGCAGTCGCTGGCCGTGCTCGCGGGCGCGGTGGTTCTCGTTCTGTTGATCGCATGCTCCAACGTTGCAAACCTCCTGCTTGCGCGCGCCATCGATCGAAAACGCGAGATTGCGATTCGCTCTTCCCTGGGGGCGGGCCGCGGCCGCCTGGTGCGGCAACTGCTCACCGAGAGTTTCATCCTCGCTTTCGTGTCGGCCGTACTGGGATCGGTATTGGGCGTCGTCGCCATGCGGGCGCTGCTCACCGTGAATACGGCGAACCTTCCGCGAGTCGGCCTTGACGGCGCGCTTGTCTCGGCGGACTGGAGAGTTCTGCTGTTTACCATCGCCGCGGCGCTGATCACGTCGGTTTTGTTCGGGCTTTTCCCTGCCCTCCAGATTTCGCGGACCGACCTGAATGCGGCCCTTAAGGAAGGCGGCAGCCGGTCCGGGTCCGGATTCGGGCAGAACAAAGCGCGAACGGTCCTCGCAATCAGCGAAATCGCCATAGCGGTCGTGCTGGTGATCGGGGCGGCTCTTTTGATCCGAACCTCGCTCGCGCTCCAGACGGTGAAACCGGGGTTTGATGCGCATAACGTCCTCACCATGCGGATGTCGCTCGCCGGCCAGCGCTTCCAAACCTCTGCCGCGATCGAACAACTGGTAAAAACCGGAACCGACCGCCTCCGGGCGACCCCGGGCGTTCTCACGGCAAGCGCCACCTGTTGCATCCCGCTCGAAGGCGGGTATGGGTTACCTTTCCAGGTCCTCGGGAGGCCACTGACCAATGGACCCTTTCATGGCGGCGGCTCGTGGAAAACCGTATCGCCCGGCTATTTCGAAGTCTTCAAGATACCCATGGTGCGCGGGCGCTCATTCACGGAACTGGATAATGCCGCGGGCGTGCAGGTGGTCATCATCAATCAGGCGATGGCGAAGCAGTTCTGGCCGAAGAGCGACCCTCTGGCCGACAGGATCTGGATCGGCAAGGGCCTGATGGCGGAACTGAAAACCGAGCAGCCGCGCCGCATCGTCGGGATTGCGGGCGACGTTCGGGATGGCGCTCTGAACCGCGATCCGCAGCCCACCATGTATGTTCCGAACGCGCAGGTGCCGGATGCCCTCAACGCGCTGAATGTCCGGCTGACTCCGCTTGCCTGGGTGGTGCGCTCACAATACGATCCGGTCCGTTTGTCGCCGGTCATCCAGCAGCAGCTTCGGCAGGTGAGCGGCCTCCCTGTTTCCGATGTCCGCACCATGGAAGAGGTGGTTTCCCGATCGATATCGCGGCAGCGCTTCAACACGCTGCTGATGTCGATTTTCGGCGCGGCCGCGCTGATTCTGGCGGCGATAGGCGTCTACGGCCTGATGGCGTATTCGGTTGAGCAGCGCACGCAGGAGATCGGAATCCGCATGGCGCTCGGCGCGGAAGCCGCGGATGTGCGGCGCATGGTGCTTCGCCAGGGACTGACGTTCGCATTGACCGGCGTGGCGATTGGTACCGCGTCCGCATTCGGCCTCACGCGGCTGATGGCTACGTTTCTCTTTGGCGTAAAGCCGTGGGATCCGGGCGTATTCGTTTCCATCCCGTTGCTGCTGACGCTGATCGGCCTGATCGCGATCAGCGTACCGGCCATGCGTGCGACCAGAGTCGATCCGATTAAAGCGTTGCGCTACGAGTAAGCTTCCTGTTCACTTCGCCGAAGTCATCACCTTCGGCGTTACATGAATCAGCGCCCCCGGATTGGCGTCTTCCAGCATCCACAGCGAGCCATCCGGGCCCTCTTCCACATCGCGGACGCGGTGGCCAACGTCCCAGCGTTCGGCGGATTTTGCGCCGCCATGGCCGTCAAAGATGATACGGTTCAGGCTCTTCGTCGACATACCGCCGACGAAGCCGTTGCCGTTCCACTGCGGGAAGGTCTTTGTGCCGGTGTAGAACATCAGATTGCCTGGCGCGATCACGGGTACCCAATACAGCACAGGTTTCGCGAGGTCGGGGCGGGTGTCGGGCCTGGGAATGGGCACGCCGTTGTAGTTGTTGCCATAGGAGACCAGCGGCCAGCCGTAGTTCTTGCCCTTCTGGATCAAGTTCAGTTCATCGCCGCCGCGCGGGCCATGCTCTACCTCCCACAATTCGCCGGTCGGGGAAAACGCCAGACCGTAGGGCGTGCGGACGCCGCTGGCCCACGTTTCAGCCGGCGTCAGGTTCGGGCCAGTAAACGTATAGGTGCTGACGACCGGCGCGGTTTTGGCTGCTTCGGTGTCACGCGGCGGATCGATCAGCGGAATAGTGGAGGAGCCGGTTTTGCCGAAGCCGGGGTTGCCCGGAGCTGGTTTGCCATCGAGGGTGAGCCGCAGGATCTTGCCTTCCGGCTGGTTCGGATCCTGAGCGGGCGTCATGCGCTGGCGATCGCCAACTGAGAGGAACAGATACTTGCCGTCCGGCGAGAAGGCCACTGCCGCGCCTTCCTGGCCCCCCTTGCCCGTAGGCACCTGACGCCACAGCACCTCGAAGTTCTCGAGCGTGGCCGAACTGGCGGTCGCATTCAGTTTCGCGCGGGCCAGCACCAGCCCCCCGCCATAATCGCCTGGCGCGGCATAGGTGAGATAAATACTGTGGTCCGTGGAATAATGCGGCGACAGGAAAACGCCATGCATGCCGCTCTGGCCCTGATAATAGACGGGCGGCGTATTGCCGACCTTGATCTTCTCGCCCTGCTGAGTGACCAGCCAGACCGGCCCTACCTTTTCGGTGACCAGCATGCGCCCATCCGGCAGAAAGGCCAGCCGCCAGGGAAGATCAAAGGTGGCCACCGTGCTCATAGTGAAGGGCAGACTGGCTTCGGGCTTCTGCTCGCCAATATTCACCTGGGCAGACGCCAGTACTGACGCCAGGGTAAGAAGCAACGCCGCTTTCGCCGGTTTAATGGTCATATCTTCTTCGTTTGATTCAATCGCCCGCTCGGAAGGATTCCGGACAGCCGTTGTCGATCGTACACCACTATTATGGCGGCGCCGATGAGCCGGGCCGGACATGAGGCGCTGCGGCGCGCCTTTCGCCCCCGGAACGTCCGCGTCCTGTTTGTAGGGGAATCTCCGCCGGCATCCGGCCGTTTCTTCTACCGGCGCGATTCCGGTCTGTACAGGGCAATGCGCAATTTGTTCGAGCTAGCGGATCCGTCGATCAGCGATGAGAACTTCCTTCAGAAATTCCAGGAATGCGGCTGCTATCTGGTTGATCTCTGCAGTGAACCGGTGGACAAGCTGGAATCAAACGCCCGCCGGGCGGCGCATGTGGCAGGCGAGCGCTCCCTGCGCCTGACAATCGGCCGTTTGCAACCCGAAGTGATCGTTTCGCTGTGCCGCTCGATCCTCCCCAGCGTTTCGAGAGCCGCGACAGCCGCGAACTGGACAGGTCCGATTATGGAAGTGCCGTATCCAGGGCGCTGGATTCATCACAACCGCGTCTTCACGGCGAAGTTGCTGCCACTGGCAAAAGGTATCCTGCAGTCCGCGCTCAATCCCGCGATATGATACTCAGCCATGCACCGGCATGCCGTCCTCGTTCTCGCGCTGGGATCTGTGGTTTCAACGATCGCCTGGAGCGCCTCTGCAGACCCGCAAATTCCCGAAAACATCCGTTATCAACCAAACGTCGCCTATGACAACGCCGACCCGCAGCAGGTGATGGATATCTTCCAGCCCGGCGACGGGGCAACTCATCCGGCCGTCCTGTTTATTCATGGTGGCGGGTTCCGGGCGGGTTCGCGCAAGGGCTATACGAAGCAGTGCATTCGTCTGGCGCAACTGGGTTACGTGACGGCGACCATGGACTATCGCCTGGCGCCGAAGGCTCCGTTTCCGGCGGCGGTGTACGACACGAAAGCGGCTGTCCGTTACCTGCGGGCGAATGCGAAAAAGCTGGGACTCGACGCTGAGCGCATCGGGGTTACCGGCGGGTCGGCCGGCGGGCATCTTGTGTTGTTCCTTGGGGTGACAGCCAATGTGCCTGAGTTCGAAGGCCCGGGGCCGAATCGCGATCAGAGCAGCCGTGTGCAGTGTGTCGTTTCGATGTACGGCCCTTCGGACTTCACCAAATCCTACGGCCGAAGCGTGGATGCCGCAGAGGTTCTTCCGTTGTTCCTCGGCGGCGACCTGGCGCATGCGCGCGAAGCTCACCTCCGGTCAAGCCCGCTGAACTGGGTCACGCCGGACGCCGCGCCGACTCTCGCCATCCAGGGTACGAAGGATCGCTACGTGAACTACGAGCAATCGGTCTGGATTGTTGATCGTCTGCTTTCCGTGGGCGTCGAAGCGCAACTGGAAACGATCGACGGCGCGGACCACGGATTCAAGGGCGAGGATGAGGAGCGCGCCGAGAAGATGATGATCGCGTTCTTCGACCGGCATCTCAAGAAATAACAGCGCGTCTTCACCAGGTCTGAAAATACCGTTAAAATCGCGAAATGCCCGTGGCGCGTATGGATTTCCGGAACCGTCGCCTGGCGTTGGCAGGGCTCTTCGTCGTCTCGATGGCAGTCTGCCTGCGCAGTTCGTGGGACCGATTCGACGAGATGCTGCATGGCGCCGATTACGTCACTGAGCGCTTCGATCTCGACACTCAGACATTCAGAGTAATCAAACTGGACGAAGCGACCGAACAAGCGGGCCTTCGCAAGGGAGATATCGTCACAGGCGTCAATGGGCGTCCGGCTCAGGGCTGGTCGGACATTGAAGGTCCAGTGCGGCGGGCGCGGACGGGCGATCACCTGCTGCTGCACGTGAAACGTGCTGGCACAGAAAAAGATATCCCGGTACCGCTACACCGATTTACGTACGTGGGGTACTCGCCGGGATCGGCGGCGTACGTCATCACGATTCTTTTCCGCATTCTGACGCCACTGTTTTGTGTATTGCTCGGATTCTGGGTCGCCGCGGTCCGGATCGGCGACCGGGCGGCATGGGCGCTGCTTTTCATGATGTTGAGTGTGGCGAATATCGTCATGGACGACCGCACGACATTCGGCTACGAAGGCGCCCTGCACTCATTTCTCACCGGTGTGACCTTCGTGTTTGTCCACCTCGGTCCGCTGGCGCTCGTATACTTCGGAATCATCTTTCCTGAACCGCTGGCTTTCGATCGTAAATTTCCCTGGATCAAATGGATCGTGCTGGGGCCCATGCTTGTCCGAGCCGGACTTACCGGGATTGCCGCGGGACTTGTGGGGCATCACCGCGATATGATACTGCGGCTCTGGGCATTCCTGCTGGCGGTGGGTTCCGCCGCCGACGACATTGCCCTGGGCCTGATCGCGCTATTCTTCGTCATCCTCGGGTACAAATCGCTGACGGCGACCACACGCGACGCGCGCCGGCGGTTCCTGCTGCTGGACACAGGCGCCGCGATTGGCCTGCTGCCTTTTTTAATAACGCTCGTGTGGGTCGTGGTTCGACACGCGGAGTTTCGCGGCTGGCCGGCGCTGGTTTCGATCGCCGCTCTGCTTCTGTTCCCGCTGTCGATGGCTTATGTCATTGTGGTCCACCGCGCCATGGACGTACGGGTAGTGCTGCGCCAGGGCCTGCAGTATCTGCTCGCAACCAGCGGAATCCGAATTTTGCAAATCGCGATCAGCGCCGTGATCATCGTGCTGGCCGCAACCGTCGGGGCCAGCTCCAGCGTCGCCGTGCGCGTGGGGCTGATCGCGGCTGGCTTCGCGCTGCTATTGGGACTCAGCGCATTCGCGGACCGGCTGCGCCGCTGGATCGACCGCCGCTTCTTCCGCGAAGCCTATGAGGCGGATCAGATCCTCGCCGATCTGGCGGCGAGGGTACGAACGATGCTGGAAACCGGGCCGCTGCTGGAGACGGTGGCGAGCCGCGTCGCGGAAGCGCTGCACGTCCCTCGAATCGCGATTTTGCTGGATGGCAACGGCGTGTTCCGGCCCGCGTGCGCGGTGGGTTATCCAGCGTGTCCTACCGGAATCTTCACCCAGCAGAGCCTGACGCTGCGGCGTTTGCGGCAGGCGCCGCATGCTCTCGTGGAGTTTGAAAATGTCGATTCGTGGGTCCAGTTGACCGATGGCGACGAACGCTCCGCCCTCGAAGAGCTGAAACCGGAGTTGCTGCTTCCGCTCTCGCTTAAGGAAAAAGTGCTCGGCATCATGAGCCTCGGGCCCAAGCAATCCGAGGAGCCGTTTTCGCCAACCGATTTGCGGCTGCTGAGTTCCGTGGCGGCGCAGACCGGCCTCGCGCTCGAGAACGGACGCCTGACGGAGGCGATCAAAGAGGAGGTTCGGGCTCGCGAGAAACACAATCGCGAACTGGAACTGGGGCGCGAAGTGCAGGAACGGCTGTTCCCGCAGGAGTATCCGGTCGTTCCCGGGCTCGATTATGCGGGCGCGTGCCGCCCGGCGCTGGGCGTAGGCGGCGATTACTACGATTTCCTTCCGATGTCCAGTGGCGGCGTCGGAATCGCGATCGGCGATATCTCGGGCAAGGGCATTGCCGCGGCGCTGCTGATGGCGACCCTGCGCGCGTTTTTACGCGGGCAGGCAATCGATCATGAGACCGATCTGAGCGTGGTGATCGCGAACCTGAACCGGCTGGTGTTTGAAAGCTCAACGCAAAATCGCTACGCAACGTTCTTTCTGGCTACGTACGATTGCGCATCGCGCGTGCTGCGGTATGTGAACGCAGGCCACAATGCTCCGATAGTGGTCCGCGCCAATGGCGAGATTGCGCGGCTCGAAGCTGGAGGCTCTGTTGTCGGGCTGATGCGGGCAGGGTCGTGGGAACAGAGCCAGGTAAAACTGGAGCCCGGCGATCTGCTGGTGGCGTTCACGGACGGCATCAGCGAAGCGATGACCCACGCTGACGAAGAATGGGGCGAGGAGCGGCTGATCGCGGCGGCGCAGACGATGCGGCGCAGCCCCTCCAGAGCGATTCTCGATCACATCGTGCGATCCGCCGACGCCTTCGTAGCCGGCGAGCCGCAGTATGACGACATGACTTTGATCGTCGCGCGGGTCGCGTAACGATCACAGCGAGGCTACGGCGCCGTCCTCGTGAAAAGCCATCACGAACGGACGTGTTCCCTGGAACGGATACCGCTTCAACGCCGCTTCGTTGATATCCACACCCAGCCCGGGTCTGGCAGGCAGTGGATACCGGCCGTTCACCATCCGCATCGCGGGAAAGCCCATCAGGTCTTCCCAAACGCGATTTTTCTCGCCCGCATCGACAAAACCACAGATCTCCTGGGCCAGAAAGTTCGGCCCCGCCGCGTCCACGTGCAGACTCGCGATGCCGCCGATCGGCCCCTCGCACGCATGCGGCGCCATGCGAATCCCGGAAGCTTCGGCCGTGGCCGACACCTTCCAAAGCGCCGTTACGCCCCCGACATGCGCAATATCGGGCTGCAGAATATCGATGACGCCCATGTCGATCAGTTCCGAGTAGCCATAGGAAGCGATCAGCCGTTCGCCGGTGGCAATGGGCGTGGTCGAATGCCGCACCGCTCGCGCCATCGCCTTCACGTTCTCCGGCGGGCAGATCTCCTCGGCGAACAGAAGATGCAGCGGCTCGATTTCCCGCAGAATGATCGCTGCGACCGTCGGACTCGGCCGCGCATGAAAATCCACGGCAAAATCCAGATCCGGCCCAAGCCCCTCGCGCAGCATTTCCATGTGGGCAACGGCGCGTTTGATCTTCGCGTTGGTTTCCACGCACTCGAGCAAATCGGGCAGCTGGAACTTCAGCGCCGTGACCCCAGCGGCCTTCGTCTTGTCGCGAAGCTCGCGCGCCTGCGCCAGCGTCCACGCATCGGCATGATAATACCCGCGTACGCCGCGCGGATCGATGGGGCCGCCCAGCATCTCATACACCGGCATATTCATGACCTTGGCGCGTATATCCCACAGCGCCTGATCGATTCCCGAAATCGCCGATCCCAGCACCGGCCCGCCACGGTAGAAGCTGCCGATGTACATCGTCTGGTAAAGATGCTCCACCTGCATGGGATCGCTGCCGATAATCAGATCTTTCAGATCCATTACGCAGGCCATCGCCGCGCTGGCTTTGCCTTCGAGCGTGGCCTCGCCCCAGCCCGTTACGCCTTCGTTCGTCTCGATTTTGACGAACACATAGGGCCGATCGGCCTGCGCGATCCGCTCGTCGAGCGTGACCCCGAAGACGCGCATATTGGTGATGCGCAGTTTCGACGCCACATCGCGAAAGGCAGCGGCGCCCGGCGGTTTGTCCTTCGCGGTAACGATCTGCGGCGCGCAACCGCAATCGTGCAACGGAGATAAACCCACGCCCCGCCGCCCGGAAGCTGCGCTTAACGCGCCCGCCCCGGCCAGCGCGGTCAGCAGTTGCCGTCGTTTCATATCCGCTCCTCGCTCGCGGCGTCCAGCGCTTTCTCGTTCACTTCAAACCCCAGCCCCGGACGATTCAAAAGCGCGAAAAAGCCTTTGTCGCCGGTTTCTTTAAGCCCCGATGTGATCCCGGCGCGCGTGGCGGCGTCGCGATCCGACGCCGGCACCGGAATCTGCTGCGCGTAAGCGTAGATCAGCGATGCATTCAGATGAATCCCGGCCATCGACCCGATGGGCCCTCCATTGTGGAAGGGCGCGATCCCGACATAATGAGTCTCCGCCAGAGCCGCGATGCGCTTGATTTTGGTCAGACTATTAAGTCCCAGGTCCGGCCGCACGATGTTCACCGACCCGCTGGCGAGCAAACTCTGGAATTCGGCTATATCGGTGATGTTCCGGCCCAGTCCAATCGGCATCACGGATTCATCCACAATCTTCGCCAGCGCGTCCTGCGTGATCACGCCCGTGGGCTCGTCGAACCAGACAGGATGCGAGCGCTCGAGCGCAACTGCCACGCTGGCGGCATCACCCGGCGTCATCGCGCCCGCGCCGTCGAGAACCCATTCGGAGGACGCGCCGGCCAGAGCCTGCATGTCCGCGAAGTGCTTTCTTACAAGATCAACCCAGGCGCGAAGCGGAATCATGGCGTCCCGCAGCGGAGCCGCCATGGTGAACGCCTGCATCCCCTGCTGTTTCGCCCGTTCCAGCGATGGTGAGGATTGCGCTGAAGCCGTCCCCTCCAGATGTGCGAGCAGCCGTGCCTTGTAACGAACCGGTCCACCCAGATACCGATAAATGGGTACGTTCTTCGCACGGCTCACCAGATCGAGCATCGCGTTGTTAACCGCGGCTTCGAGCGCGGGCGTTTTACGCAGCGCCGAGCGAACGAATTCGGACTCCGTGGCGCGCCGGCCTGCCGTAACGCCGCGCGCCGCGGCAATTTCGCCGGCAAGGGCGGCCCCGCCTTCGCCGTAGCCCGAAATTCCTCCCTGTGAGCGAAGGCGCACCACCGTGTAACGGCGGTTCGAAACCGGTTCTTTTACACGCCATGCGCGGAACTCCGCGATCTTCAGCGGGTGATCCTCCGCCGCGGGAGGAGCGAATACGGCAGACCCGGCGCCGGGAAGCCTACGCTTCGTGGTTCTCATTTGCGCTCTCCTCGAAGGCGCTAACTATCGTATCGGTATTACTGGATGCCGGCGAGCCGCTTATACGCCCGTATCGCCGTGTTCTGAAACTCCCACGCGTCCTTGCCCGATGGCGGATCGCCCACCCATTCCACCTGCCAGGCGAACCCGCGAATCAGCGGTAGCGCGACCACTCGCAGCGCGCGGCCGGCGAACTCGGGATATTGCTGCCCGGCTTCTTCCAGAGCGCGGGCGTTCAGTTCCCGATCGATTTCAGGTGGCTGCATCACCGCGCACTCCGTTGCTGCCGGTCAATCGGCATCAATTCAATGCGCCGGAAATAAATCTCCGCGCCTTCGGATTGAATCTGAATCTTACCCGCCGCGGGATGCACATCGTATCCCTTGTTCACGATAACTCCGTTGATGACGTTCGTCAGGGTGTCTCCATCGGCGATTACTTCCTGGCGGTTCCATTCGCCCACAGGCTTGTCTACATCTTTGGGGCCGTGATAGCCCAATTGGTCTTTCCAGTTCGGATCACGGCCGAACCAGTCGAAACGCCCATGATCGAGAGTATGCGGCTCGCCTTTCTCATCCCAATAGAATTCGCGCCCCAATTGCCGGACCTTTGCCGTCATCGTGGGGCGGTCCTTCCCCTCCACCATAATGAAATCGCCGGTTCCGCCTTCAATAATCTGCGATTCGATCGTTTGCAGCCAGATACCCTGATGCGCGCCGTCTTCGCCCGTGCCGTGAACCAGGATTCCACTATCCCGCGCATGACCTTCTCTCTTTCCGAGGTTCGGGCCGCCCCATTTCCATTCGGCGATCAGATGGTAATTGCCGTAAGCGACGTGGGTCGTTAATCCGCCCCATTCTTCGCCCGAGATTTTGAGCATCCCATCCCGCACTGTGAACACATGTTTGGGATCCGCGTACCTGTCGTCCTGAAGCCACGTGTACCAGCCGTCCAGGTTCTTCCGGTTGAACAGAGCGACCTTTTTGGTTGGCGTGACCACAGTCGGGGACGTCTGGGCAAACAGCGTCGAGTCCGTCTGCGCGAACACCGCCATCACGATGACGAATGCGCTGGCCATCCGCATGCGCTCAATCATACAAGCTGCCGGACGTCCGAAAAGCCTAAAAGCTCAGCTTGAGCGCGAACTGCAAAATGCGCGGTGACCCGGCGCTGGTGATCGCCCCGAAATTGCCGGCGCTTCGATTCACCACCGGATTGCCGAAGTTCGGACGATTGAAAACGTTAAAAAACTCGGCTCTGAACTGAGTAGTCAGTCCTTCCTTCACCACAAAGTTTTTCATCAAGCCGAAATCCATATTGGCAAGACCGGGACCGCGCAAAAAGTTACGCGGCGCAGTGCCGAACGTACCCAGCGCGTTCAGCGCGAACGCGTCAGTGTTGAAGTACTCCTTCACCAGTTGTCCATTGGGCCGGCTGGCGCTCAGGTAGGGATTGTCCACCAGCGCCGCATGATCGATGCCGTCGCCACTGCGCGAGTTATCCACTCCGGAGAGGATAGTGAACGGCGAGCCGCTCTGAAGCGTAAGAATGCCCGTCGATTCCCATCCGCCGATGGTGCTCCGAATCCAGGCGCTCTTCTGCTGAAGCCTCGGCAGCGCCCACACCCAGGAAGCTACGAACCGGTGCATGTGATCGAAATCGGAGAGCCCTCTGTTCGCGCTGAGGCTTGTTGGAATAATCGGCGTACCCTGTCCGGGCTCAGCATCAGTGGACCCGATATCAATGGATTTCGACCACGTATAATTCGCCTCGAACGAAACGCTCCGGGCCACGCGACGCTCGATCGCGAGCTGCAGCGAATTGTAACTGGAAGTGCCGTCGGAAGGCGCATTCAATATCTCGCCGAAATCCGCATACGGGCGGCGCTGCTGTGTATTCGCGACCGTCGCGCCAGCCATGTACCGAGCATAGTTCACATCCACGACGTAAGAGAGATGCCGCCCCTGATTGCCGATGTAACTGGCGCGCACCGCGGTGTTCGGCA
>Ga0157370_10006181_pt1 | contig 13278 bp, 10 predicted proteins | sample C35metaG_FD_113463 | JGI IMG/M metagenome (GOLD analysis project Ga0157370, IMG submission 113463) | Corn rhizosphere microbial communities from Kellogg Biological Station, Michigan, USA - C3-5 metaG | ecosystem: Host-associated > Plants > Roots > Rhizosphere > Soil | place: USA: Michigan...
ACCGAAGGTGCGCAACCCGGGATTTGCCGCGGCACCCGCTGCCCAGGGCAGCGGGATCCTGATGGTCAAGTTTTGGCATGTGCCGTTCGGCGGTTCTCGAAAGATCGGCACCGGCAAGCTGTTTTTTCGCGATATCGATAAGGCCGTGTTGCAGCAGTATTGATGGCCGGGGCGCACGCCGATGCGTGGCGCGCACGCCCGCAGCACGCCGCTACTTCACGCGCATACCCGGCTGTGCGCCGCTGTGCGGTTCGAGGATATAAAGCCCCGGTTCGGCTTTCTCGTCGGCAGCCGATGCCGCCAGGACCATCCCCTCGGAGAGCCCGAACTTCATCTTGCGCGGCGCCAGATTCGCCACCATCACGGTCAGCTTGCCGACGAGGTCCTCGGGCCGGTAGGCCGACTTGATGCCCGAGAACACGTTGCGGGTCTTCTCTTCGCCGATGTCGAGCGTCAGTTGCAGCAACTTGTCGGAGCCCTCGACGGCCTTGCATTCGACGATGCGTGCGATGCGCAAGTCGATCTTGGCGAAGTCGTCGATGGAAATGACCGAGGCCTCGGCGCTTTCGGCCGATTTCGCGGCTGCTGCCACGCTGTGGCCCTTGGCGCTTTTGGCCGCTTCGGCGGTGGTTTTCGCGGCCGAGGCCGCTTGCCGATGAGGCGGTGTGGTGTCCGTGGGTTGCAGCGACGCGCGGTTCGCCGCGATCAGCGCTTCGATCTGTGCGGGGTCGACACGCGTCATCAGATGCTTATAGGCGTTGATCGGGCGTGCCGACGAAAGGACGTTGCCTGCATCGGCCCAAGTCAACGGCTCGATACCGAGGAACGCCTCGACGTTCGCGGCCAATGCCGGCAGGACCGGCTTCAGTGCGAGCGTGAGCAGCCGGAACGCCTCGATGCTGACGCTGACCGTTTCGTGCAGCGCCGCCGCGTTGGCGGGATCTTTCGCTTGATCCCACGGTTTGGCCGTATCGACATAGGCGTTGACGGCATCGGCGAGCTCCATGGTCTGCCGGACGGCACGGCCGTACTCGCGCGCTTCGTAATGAGTGGCAATTTGCGGCAGCGCCTCGCGCAGCATGCCGAGCAGCGGGTGATGCATCGCGCTGTCCTGCACGCGGGCGTCGAATCGCTTGACGAGGAAGCCCGCCGCGCGGCTCGCGATATTGACGAACTTGCCGACGATGTCGCTGTTCACGCGAGCCAGGAAATCCTCGAGGTTCAGGTCGATGTCTTCCATCGTGGCGTTGAGCTTCGCGGCGAAGTAATAACGCAGCCATTCGGGGTTGAGCCCCGTGTCGACATAGCTCTTCGCCGTGATGAACGTACCACGCGATTTCGACATCTTCGCGCCGTCCACCGTCAGAAAGCCGTGCGCAAAGACGTTGGTCGGCGTGCGGTGGCCCGAGAACTCGAGCATCGCCGGCCAAAAGAGCGTGTGAAAGTAGAGGATGTCCTTGCCGATGAAGTGGTACTGCTCGGTCTCGGTGCCTGGGCGGATCCATGCTTCGAAGTCGAGCCCGACGCGCGCGGCCAGATTCTTGAAGCTGGCGTAATAGCCGACCGGCGCATCGAGCCAGACATAGAAGTATTTGCCGCTCGCGCCCGGAATTTCGAAACCGAAATACGGAGCGTCGCGCGAGATATCCCAATCGGCGAGCTTCGCCTCGCCCTTTTCGCCCAGCCATTCGCGCATCTTGTTCGTGGCTTCCGGCTGCGCAAGCCCGCTCACCCAGCTGCGCAGGAACGATTCGCAGCGCACGTCCGAGAGGCGGAAGAAGTAGTGCGTCGACTTGCGGCGCACGGGCGTCGCGCCCGAGACGGCCGAGTAGGGGTTGATCAGCTCCGTCGGCTGATAGGTCGAACCGCAGACTTCGCAGCTGTCGCCGTATTGATCCTTCGCGCCGCACTTCGGGCATTGACCCTTGATGAAGCGATCGGGCAGGAACATTTCCTTGACGGGATCGTAGGCCTGTTCGATCTCGCGGGCATCGATGAACCCGGCTGCCTGCAGCGAGAGAAAGATCGACTCGCACAGTTCGCGGTTCTCGTCCGAATCGGTCGAGTAGTAGTTGTCGAACGAGACCAGGAAGCTGTCGAAATCGCGCTTGTGCTCCCGCCCGACGCGCTCGATCAACGCCTTCGGCGTGATGCCTTCCTTTTCGGCACTCAGCATGACCGGCGTGCCGTGCGTGTCGTCGGCGCCGACGTAGTACACCTCGTGCCCGTGCATGCGCAGCGTGCGAACCCAGATGTCGGTCTGGATATATTCGACCAGATGGCCGAGGTGGATCTGTCCATTCGCGTAAGGCAAGGCGGATGTGACGAGAATCCGGCGACGGAGCGCGGGCGGGCTGGAGGCGATGTCGGGTGCTGTCATTGGCGTTCGAGGAGGGACCGCGCAGGGAAAACGCCGATTTTAACAGGGCGGGCGCGGCAATTCGCGGCAGCGCGCGGGGTGCGCCCCCCATGACGTTCGGCGCGAGGAGGCGGGCGGGCCCGCGGACTCGGAAGCGCCGAGGGGTCGGGATCCGTTGCGGCCCGCGCATTGGAAACGGCGGGCAAAAAAAACCGGGGCGAATATGAACCGGCCCCGGAGCAACAACGACAAGAGGAGAATGGTGACGCGGCGGCCTTCGCCATCCGCGTACCGTACGTAGAGACAGCCGATTTCCGGGCGAGTTCGAAAAATTTTTCGATTTGTTTACCGAAACATTCCGGGCGTATTCCCGGTCAGCCCGCAGGCCGCCCGGCGGGCTGCGGCCAGCTTACTGGTAGCGCGGCGCCTGGCCGTGCTGCGCGGTCGCTTTCAAATAGATTTCGACGCGGCGGTTCTGAGCGCGGCCCTGCTCGGTGCCGTTGTCGGCGACCGGGTTATTCGGACCGTACCCGGATGCCGCCAGACGGTTCGGCGCCACGCCGTGCTGACTGAGGTAGCTCGCCACGCTTTGTGCTCGGTTCTGCGAAAGCGTCTGGTTGTACTGCTGCGACCCCGTGCTGTCGGTGTAGCCACGAACTTCGGCAACGAGTTCAGGATTTTGTGCCATCTGGCTCGCGACTTCATTGAGCGTCGTGTAGAGCGCCGGGTTGATCTGATAGCTGTCGGTCGCGAACGTCACGTTGCTTGGAATGTTGACCTTGAGCGAGCCGTCGGGCTGCTCGTTGACGGTCGTGCCGGTTCCGCGCGACGCACCCGAGATCCGATTGCGAATATTGTTCCAGTTGTAGCCGGTGATGCCGCCCACCAGCCCGCCGACACCCGCGCCGATGGCCGCGCCCTTGCCGCCGCCGAAGATGGCGCCGAGGCCGGCGCCCGCGGCCGCACCGGCGCCCGTGCCATAGGCCGCGTTCGTTTGCTGCTCCGTGGCGCAGCCGGCGAGCAGTGCGCCGGCCAGCGTGAATACCGTCAAGCGGGTCATGATTTTCGAGTTCATTTTTCGAGTCCTCTCAAGAAAACGTGTCGGAACGACGCCGGCGCGGCCCGGACCGGGGCGGAAAACCGCTAAGCCTTGCCGCGCGCAGTGTCTTCCAGCCACGACGACGCAAGCCACTACAATAGCGCGTACGGGGTCCGCACGCGGCCCCGTGGCGGTCGCCGAGGGCGAAAGTGCCCGGCAGCCCGCTATTTGGCAATGGCGAGCAACACTTTCTTTCAATTTTCCTGCCTTGCGGCGTGAGTCGCCTTCGAGCCGCGTACGCTGCGGCCCGTCGGTGCGCCTCGCCGCGAGCCGTTTCGCTTCGGAGTCTTTTCGATGAGCATTGATCGGGCCTTGGTCGACGCCGCACTCGCGGCCGTGACGGATCCCAACACCGGCCGACCGTTCGCGGCAGCCAAGGGCGTGAAGTCGGTCGCCGTCGACGGTACGACCGTACGGGCGGAGATCGTCCTCGGCTATCCCGCGAAAAGCCAACTCGACGCGCTGCGTGCGTTGATCGTTGCGGCGCTGCGGCAGGTGCCCGGCGTGGAGCGAGCCGAGGTCGCGCTCTCGCAATCGATCGTCGCGCACGCCGTGCAGCGTGGAGTCAAGCTGCTTCCCAACGTGAAGAATATCGTCGCCGTGGCGTCGGGCAAGGGCGGGGTCGGCAAGAGCACGACCGCCGTCAATCTCGCGCTGGCGCTGGCAAGCGAAGGGGCGTCGGTCGGCGTGCTCGATGCCGATATCTATGGACCGTCGATCCCGATGATGCTCGGCATCGAGGGGCGGCCGGATTCGCCCGACGGGCAAACGATGAATCCGCTCGAGGGTCACGGCGTGCAGGCGAATTCGATCGGCTTTCTCGTCGAGCAGGACAATCCGATGGTCTGGCGCGGCCCGATGGTCACGTCCGCACTCGAGCAACTGCTCAGGCAAACCAATTGGCGCGAGCTCGACTACCTCGTCGTCGACATGCCGCCCGGTACGGGCGACATCCAACTGACGCTCGCGCAGCGCGTCCCGGTGACGGGAGCGGTCATCGTCACGACGCCGCAGGACATCGCCCTCATCGACGCCAAGAAGGGCCTGAAGATGTTCGAGAAGGTCGGCGTGCCGATCCTTGGCATCGTCGAGAACATGAGCATCCATGTCTGCTCGAACTGCGGCCATGCCGAGCATATCTTCGGCGCCGGCGGCGCCGAGCGCATGGCCGGCGAATACGGTGTCCAGGTGCTCGGCAGCTTGCCGCTCGACATCTCGATTCGCGAGCAGGCCGACAGCGGGCACCCGTCCGTCGTCGCCGATCCGAGCGGACGCATCGCCGAGACATACCGCGCCATTGCCCGCAAAGTGGCCATCCAGATTGCGGAGCGCGCGCGCGACATGACCGGCAAATTCCCGAGCATCGTCGTTCAGAACACCTGAGCGGGGCCTGCTTCAAGCGGCATGCGAGGCTTTCGCGCGAGGGCCTGGCATGCCCTTGCGCCGCGCCGGCCGCGCGGCGCGGTATCATGTCGCCTTCGCTTGAGTCCGGGACGGCAGCGCAGGGGCGCTGCGGCCGGCATGAGGATCGCATGAGACAACGAACCGACGGGCGGCACGCGCGTGCGTTGAGCGTCGTCGCCTGCGTCGCCCTGTTGGGCCTGGCGGGCGCGCCGCTTGCGGGCTGCACCGCGTTTTTGGGCCACCACGAAAAGCGCGCCGATGCGCAATTGCGGCCGACGGTCGGCAGCGCGGTGCAAGGTGCCGTCACGTTCATAGAACGGGCGGACGGCGTACAGGTCACATACAACCTCGCGGGCTTGCCGCCCAACACCGACCACGCGCTGCAGGTCCACGAGCGTGGCGATTGCAATGCAGTCGACGGCGCGAGCGCCGGCCCCGTCTTCGCGCCGGCCGCGTCGAGGCTGCGCGCCGGGGTGCGGCTCGAGGGCGATCTCGGCAATCTTCATGCGGACGCGAACGGCGGCGCGACCGGATTCATCGTCGCGCCCGACGTCTCGCTCGACGGCGTGCGCTCGGTCATCGGGCGTTCGGTGCTGATCTATCGCGAGCCGGTCGACCCGGCATTTCCCGATCACAGCGTCGGGCCCGCGCTCGGGTGCGGCGTGATTCACGGACAATGAGCAGGACCGAGAGACCTCGATATTTATGAGCATCAAATCCGACAAGTGGATTCGGCGAATGGCCGCCGAGCACAACATGATCGAGCCGTTCGTGGGCGATCAGGTCCGCACGGCCGAGGACGGCCGCAAGATCGTGAGCTACGGCACGTCGAGCTACGGTTACGATATCCGCTGCGCCGACGAATTCAAGATCTTCACGAACATCAACTCGACGATCGTCGACCCGAAGAACTTCGACGAGAAATCATTCGTCGATTTCAAGGGCGACGTCTGTATCATTCCGCCGAATTCGTTCGCGCTCGCGCGCACGGTCGAGTACTTCCGCATTCCGCGCAACGTCCTGACGGTCTGCCTTGGCAAGTCGACCTATGCGCGCTGCGGCATCATCGTGAACGTGACGCCGTTCGAGCCCGAATGGGAAGGCTACGTGACGCTCGAGTTCTCGAACACGACGCCGTTGCCGGCGAAGATCTATGCGAACGAGGGTGTGGCGCAGGTGCTCTTTTTCGAGAGCGACGAAGTCTGCGACGTGTCCTACGCGGACCGGGGCGGCAAGTATCAGGGCCAGCACGGCGTCACGCTGCCGAAGACCTGAATGCCGTCGGCGTGCCGCCGTCACGACACTGACGCAAAGCGCAAAGAGACTGACAGGTTTTCGAGCGACCGCTCGGCACGGAGAACATGACCCGCGCCAGCGGTCCTTGTTTTTGGAGAATCGTTCATGAAGTTCCGTTTCCCCGTCGTCATCATCGATGAGGACTTCCGTTCCGAGAACATCTCGGGTTCCGGCATTCGGGCGCTCGCCGAGGCGATCGAAGGGGAGGGCGTCGAGGTCCTCGGCCTGACGAGCTACGGGGACCTGACCTCGTTCGCGCAGCAATCGAGCCGCGCGTCGTGCTTCATTCTGTCGCTCGACGACGACGAACTGATGCTCGGCGAGACCGGTCCCGATGGCGAGCTGCCCGAGTTCGCGACGGCGATTCTCGAGTTGCGTGCGTTCGTCAACGAGGTGCGCCGGCGCAACGCGGACATTCCGATTTTCCTGTACGGCGAGACGCGCACGTCGCGCCACCTGCCGAACGACATCCTGCGCGAGCTGCACGGGTTCATCCACATGTTCGAGGACACGCCCGAGTTCGTCGCGCGCCATATCGTGCGCGAAGCGAAGGTCTATCTCGATTCGCTCTCGCCGCCGTTTTTCAAGGAACTCGTCAAGTACGCCGACGAAGGCTCGTATTCGTGGCATTGTCCGGGCCATTCGGGGGGCGTGGCCTTCCTCAAGAGCCCGCTCGGCCAGATGTTCCACCAGTTCTTCGGCGAGAACATGCTGCGCGCCGACGTCTGCAACGCCGTCGACGAACTCGGGCAACTGCTCGATCACATCGGCCCCGTCGCGGCGTCCGAGCGCAACGCGGCCCGCATCTTCAGCGCCGATCATCTGTTCTTCGTCACGAACGGTACGTCGACTTCGAACAAGATCGTCTGGCATGCGACGGTGGCGCCGGGCGACATCGTCGTCGTCGATCGCAACTGCCACAAGTCGATCCTCCATGCGATCACGATGACGGGCGCCATTCCGGTGTTCCTGACGCCGACGCGCAACAATTTCGGCATCATCGGCCCGATCCCGCTCGACGAGTTCAAGCCCGAGAACATCCGCAAGAAGATCGAGGCCAATCCGTTTGCGCGCGAAGCGCTCGAGCGCAACCCGAATCTGAAGCCGCGCATCCTGACGATCACGCAAAGCACGTACGACGGCGTCATCTACAACGTCGAAACGATCAAGTCGCTGCTCGGCGACTTCCTCGATACGCTGCATTTCGACGAAGCGTGGCTGCCGCATGCCGAATTCCATTCGTTCTATCAGGACATGCATGCGATCGGTGCCGGCCGTCCGCGCACCGGTGCGCTCGTGTTTGCAACGCATTCGACGCATAAGCTGCTCGCGGGCATTTCGCAGGCTTCGCAGATCGTCGTTCAGGATTCCGCCGACGGTGCGTTCGACCGGCATCGCTTCAACGAGGCCTACTTGATGCACACGTCGACGAGCCCGCAGTACGCGATCATCGCCTCGTGCGACGTCGCGGCGGCGATGATGGAGCCGCCGGGCGGTACGGCGCTCGTCGAGGAATCGATTGCCGAGGCGCTCGATTTCAGACGCGCGATGCGCAAGGTCGACGCCGAATACGGCGAGGATTGGTTCTTCCAGGTCTGGGGCCCGGAGGCGCTTGCCGACGAGGGCATCGGCTCGCGCGAGGACTGGATACTGCGCGCGAACGATCCGTGGCACGGCTTCGGCCCGCTTGCCGAAGGCTTCAACATGCTGGACCCGATCAAGGCGACGATCGTCACGCCTGGGCTCGACCTCGCCGGCGAGTTCGCCGAGTCGGGCATCCCGGCCGCCATCGTCACCCGGTATCTGGCCGAGCACGGCATCATCGTCGAAAAGACGGGGCTCTACTCGTTTTTCATCATGTTCACGATCGGCATCACGAAGGGCCGTTGGAACTCGATGGTGACGGAGCTTCAGCAGTTCAAGGACGACTACGACAGCAACCAGCCGCTGTGGCGCGTCCTCCCCGAGTTCGTGGCCCAGCACCCCGCTTACGAGCGCATGGGGCTGCGCGATCTGTGCCAGGCGATCCACAGCGTTTATCGCGCCAACGACATCGCCCGGCTCACGACGGAGATGTACCTGTCGAACATGGAACCCGCGATGAAGCCTTCCGATGCGTTCGCGAAGCTCGCACACCGCGAGATCGATCGCGTGCCCATCGACGAGCTGGAGGGCCGCGTGACGAGCGTGTTGTTGACGCCTTATCCGCCCGGTATCCCGCTGCTCATTCCAGGCGAGCGGTTCAATCGGACGATCGTCAACTATCTGAAGTTCGCGCGCGAGTTCAACGAGCGCTTCCCCGGTTTCTCGACCGATATTCATGGCCTCGTCGCCGAGCGGGTGGACGGGCGCATGGAATATTTCGTCGATTGCGTGCGTGTCTGATCATGAAGTGCGCTGCAAGAACGCTGCTCCCTACGAGGCTCGCGCTTGGCGCGTTGGTCCTGGTCGGCGCCTCGTTCGTCGTACCCGTCGCCGCCCATGCCGAAGCGGCCCCCGCGGATCCGATCGATACGGCGATGCGCACCTGTCTCGCGCGCGCGGACCGCTCGTCGCCTGCCGGGCAGGCGCAATGCATGGATGCCGCACGCGATTCATGGCAGGCCGCCATCGACGCCGCTTATCGGTCGCTGACGGCAGCCGCGCCCGACAAGATGCGGCGTGGCTGGGAGGAGAGCCAGCGGCGCTGGCAGACATGGCGGGACAAGGAAGTGCCGCTCGTGCATGCCGTGTTCCAGACGACGCACGGTTCGGCTTATGTCATCACCGAAGCTAACGTTTTGTTGCAGCCGGTGCGCGACCGCGCGCTGCAGCTGCGTCATGCGGCCGCGCAGTTCGACGCCACCGCGAACTCGGCAAGCGATGCCGATCCGGCTCCGCCCAAACGTCCGGCGCGTTTGCGCCCGTGCACCGTCGATGCGGCTTGCGAGCATGCGCAATTCGATCTGAACCGTTATGCACGCAAGCTGCGCGCGAAATTGGCGGCGCGCTCGCGCGTCGTTCTTTCGCATGCGCAGCGCGCCTGGCTTGCCTACTTCGAGGCGACCTCGGGGCTGGGCACGGAGGCCGAGCGCGTCGATCTGGTCGGCGCGCGCGTGGCGACGCTCAAGCGGCTGGCCGAGACGGCCGGCAACGATTAGCCGGCGCTCTCCCGCGAAGCGCCGCCCCGCCGGGCATCCCGGCCGGCTTAGTCGTGCCGAGACTGGGCTTGCAGTGCCTGGCGCGCGGCCTGCGCCGCGGCGCGGACCTGCTCGGGGGCCGTGCCGCCCGGATGATTGCGGCTCGCCACCGAGCCTTCGAGCGTGAGGTAATCGAATACGTCTTCACCGATCAGGTGTGCGACGTTGGGAAGCTCGGCGCGCATCTCATCGAGCGTCAGATCGGCGAGATCGCACTGCCGGTCCACGCATACCCGCACCGCGTGCGCGACGGCCTCGTGCGCATCGCGAAACGGCAGGCCGCGCTTGACGAGATAGTCGGCCAGATCCGTTGCCGTCGAAAAGCCTTGTAGCGCTGCGGCCCGCATTGCATCCGGCTTGACCGTGATGCCGGCCACCATTTCCGCGAAGATCCGCAGCGTATCCGCCACGGTATCGACCGTGTCGAAAAGCGGCTCCTTGTCCTCCTGGTTGTCCTTGTTGTAGGCGAGCGGCTGGCCCTTCATCAACGTGAGCAGCGCCATGAGATGGCCGTTGACCCGCCCGGTTTTGCCGCGCGCGAGTTCCGGCACATCGGGGTTTTTCTTTTGCGGCATGATCGACGAGCCCGTGCAAAAGCGATCGGCCAGATCGATGAAGCCGACTCGCGGGCTCATCCAGAGGACGAGCTCTTCGGAGAATCGCGAGACGTGCGTCATCACGAGCGCCGCGGCCGCGGTAAATTCGATGGCGAAGTCGCGGTCCGAAACGGCGTCGAGCGAATTGGCGCAGATGCCGTCGAAGCCGAGCGTTTTGGCGACGGCGTGCCGATCGATCGGATAGCTCGTGCCGGCCAGTGCGGCCGCGCCGAGCGGCAGGCGGTTCACGCGCGTGCGGCAGTCGCGCAGGCGCTCGGCGTCACGCCCGAACATCTCGACGTACGCGAGCAGGTGATGGCCGAACGTGACGGGCTGCGCGACCTGCAGGTGCGTGAAGCCCGGCATGATCGTTCCGGCGTGCTGCTCGGCCAATTCGACTAGCGCAAGACGCAAATCGCCGAGCAAGCCGCCGATGCGGTCGATTTCGCCGCGCAGCCAGAGGCGAATGTCGGTGGCGACCTGATCGTTGCGCGAGCGGCCGGTATGCAGGCGCTTGCCGGCATCGCCGATCAGCGCCGTCAAACGCGCCTCGATATTCAGATGGACGTCTTCGAGATCGAGTTGCCAGACGAATTCGCCGCGCTCGATTTCACCGCGGATCTGCGCCATGCCGCGCTCGATGGCCGCGAGGTCTTCGGCGGCGATGATTTTTTGCGCCGCGAGCATCTTCGCGTGCGCGAGCGAGCCTTCGATGTCGACGAGCGCCATGCGCTTGTCGAAGAATACTGACGACGTGTAGCGCTTGACGAGCTCGGACATCGGCTCCGAGAAGCGAGCCGACCAGGCTTCGCCTTTTTTATGCAGTGGAGACGTCATGATGATGGGCTGAGAAGTGGTCCGTCGTGAGAGCGCCGGGCGTGCGCCGAGAGTACGTCTGGCCGCGGCACGGCTCGCGCGGCGCATGCCGGGAAACGCTCGATTTTATCACCGCGCCAACGACCGGCCCGGTGCGGCCGTCGTGCGCTCGCCTACGCGGTCGCCATCAGCTTGCCCGCGCAGACCACCGGGCCGCTCGGCCCGCTTGCGCTCGTGGAGCCGCCGGGCGGCTCAACCGATACGGCGAGCCTTACGTAGGCGTTCATATCGCGCACCTTCATATGCACGACCTTGCCCGGCGGCAACATGCCGAGCGAGACTGGCGCGCCGTGCTCGGGGATTCCCCAGAGCTGCTCCGAATGGCCCGGCGGTGCCGCATCGCCGCCGCTCATGCGGTGTGCGCTCATCATCGCGCTTTTGTCGTCCCACATCACGAAGACCATCGTCTTGCTCGTCTTCACATCGGCCAGCGCCGCCACGTAGGACACGCGCTCGATCGCGTTCTCGTGGGCAACCGTGTCGCCCGCGCCGCCGCTTGCGGCGGATTGGACGGCGAGCGGCGCCGGCCGCAGAGCGATGGCAAAGCCGATTGCGGCGGCCAATGCCGCTCCGGTGGCCGCAAACGACCAACCGCGCCAGAACGCGAGACTGTCGAACCAGCGACGATGGCGCTCGCGCGCGGCCACGGTGCGAGCGAGCACCCGATTGCCAGGCGCTTCGCCGGCCGCGCGGCGTGTCGAATCGGCCCATCCGAGCGCTCGTTCGATTGCCTGCCAGGTGCCTGTCGGAGGCGCGACGGCGGGGACCAGCTCGGGCAGCGCGCCAAGGCGAGTCTGCCACGCCGCGATAGCCGTGCGAATGGCGGTATCGTGCGCGGCGAGCGCTTCCAGCCGGCGTCGCGCGCCGCCGCGCAAGACGCCGAGTGCGTACTCGCCGGCCAGGCGATCGACGAGGCCCGGGTACCGGTGCAAATTCATTGCGTGGCCCCCATGCAGGTGCGCAGTTTCTCCAGGCCACGGCGCACCCACGATTTCACGGTGCCGAGCGGCACCGCAAGCGTTTCGGCGATCTCACCGTGGCTCGCATCGCGCAGGTAAGCGAGCGCCACCGCCTGCCGCTGATGGGCGTCGAGCCGCTGCATGCAGTACGCGAGCCGCCGCGCCGACTGGCTTACGAGCGCCACGTCGACGGGGTCGCGCCCTTCATCGGAAAGGGTCTCGTCGAATGCATCGCTCCATTCCGCGAAACCGGCGAAACCGGCGCCCGCGTCCGTTCGGCCAATATGCTGCCGGCGCAGGCAATCGAGCGAACGGTTGCGCACGATCGCGCTCATCCACGTCAGCGGCGCCGCGAGGTTTTCCTGATAGTCGCCCGCGTGGCGCCAGATATTCACGAACGATTCCTGCAAGGCTTCCTCCGCCCATTCCGGCTTCACCAATATACGCAGCGCGACGCCAAACAGTTTCGCTGCCGTCAGCTCGTAGAGCGCGCGCATTGCCGCGGTATCTTCGCGGGCGACACGCGCGATCAGTGCGGCGAGCACAGAGGGCGTCGGTTCGGCGGGGGTCGAGGTGGTCATGGAGAGCAGGAGCCGTCGCGGGCGTTGCGCGCTATCTTACGCGCTTCGTTCGCGGCGAAACGGGTGCATACATCAGTCGCGAACCAACACCACAAGCAGCAAATCCTCCCGATGCGCGGGCTTGAACGTGATTTGTTCGTAGACGACGCGACCCGCATCGGGATGATCGAATTCACGCCTGCCGACTTCGCGCTCGCCGACGTCCTGCGACGCCCAAAACCGCGCGAAGTCCTCGCTTTCGGCAACGAGCCCATCGATGAGGGCCCGTGTCGGCGCGTCGTTCAGATGCCGGATCGAATCGGCGCGGAACTGGGCGACGAGGCGCCGCGCGCGCGTTTCCCAATCGACGATGAACGTGCGCGCCGCAGGCACAGTGAACGTGAAACGCAGCAAGTTGCGCTCGCGCGCCGCGTCCTGCGGCGCGCCATCGAGCCAGCCGACGAACAGCGCGGCCGCCGGCGCGTTCCACACCAGCGCATTCCATTGCCGATCGAGCACATAAGCGGGCGTATCGAGATGGCGTACCGTCGCGAGCAGTGCGGTGGGGGCGTCCGCCGCGGCCGGCGCGGGTTCCGACGGGTCGCGTTCCCCCGCCAACTCGAAAAGGTAGGCACGCTCCGCCCGCGTGAGCTGCAAGGCTGCCGCTATGCGTGCGAGCGCATCGGGGGATGCCGAGACCGACCGTCCTTGCTCGATCCAGGTGTACCAAGTGGGACTCACGCCGCACAGTTGCGCAACTTCCTCGCGCCGCAGCCCCGGTGTGCGGCGACGCGGGCCCGGTGGCAGCCCCACGGCCTGAGGAGAAAGACGCTCCCGATGGGCGCGGATGAAATCTCCGAGCGCGCGTGCGGGTGTTTCGCCGAGCGGCCCCGCATCGCCAGCGGCCGACGATGCCGGTGTCGGGATGGCGCGCGAAGCCGGCGGTCGAT
>Ga0157370_10006182_pt1 | contig 13278 bp, 13 predicted proteins | sample C35metaG_FD_113463 | JGI IMG/M metagenome (GOLD analysis project Ga0157370, IMG submission 113463) | Corn rhizosphere microbial communities from Kellogg Biological Station, Michigan, USA - C3-5 metaG | ecosystem: Host-associated > Plants > Roots > Rhizosphere > Soil | place: USA: Michigan...
CCTTCTCCGAGCGCGTCATCGTGATCGACCACGGCAGGAAGATCGCCGAAGGAAGCGCCGACGACATCCTGTCGCGGCCTGAAGTGGTCACCGCCTATCTCGGCTCGCGTCGACATTGAGCGAATGGACGAACGCACGATCGTGAGCGCAAGGATGGTCCAATGAGCAGGTTGCTCGACGTCGGCGACGTTTGCGCGGGCTACGGGCTCACGCCCGTGCTGCGCGACCTCTCGATGCACGTCGACGCAGGCGAGGTCGTCGCGGTCGTCGGTGCGAACGGTGCCGGCAAGAGCACGCTGTTGCGCGCGATCACCGGTCTGCTGCCGGTTTCGAGCGGCGAGATCACCTTCGCCGGCGAGCGCATCAGCGGGTCGTCTCCGCACGCCATCGTCGAGCGCGGCATCGCGCTGGTTCCCGAAGGCGGCCGCCTGTTTCCGTTCATGACGGTGCTCGAGAACCTCGAGCTCGGTGCCTTCAATGGGCGTTCGCGCAAGGACATGGCGGAAAACCTGGCGGAAGTGATGACGCTGTTCCCGATCCTTCGCGAGCGGCAGGGGCAGGCGGCCGGGTCGCTCTCCGGCGGTGAGCGCCAGATGTGCGCGATCGCCCGCGCGTTGATGAGCACACCGCGCATGCTCATGCTCGACGAGCCGTCGCTCGGGTTGTCGCCGGCGATGCTGGAGTGCGTGTTCGATCTCGTGCGCACGGTGGCCGCGTCGCACCGCCTGACGGTGCTCGTCGTCGAGCAGAACGTCGCCGACGCGCTGGATATGGCGGATCGCGCGTACGTGATCGAGCACGGCGTACTGGTGAAGAGCGCGCCGGGGCGCGAGCTGCTCGGCGATCCCGACATTCAGCGGGCGTACCTCGGCATTTGAGGATGAAACGACCCCCACGCTCGCTCCGCTCGCTGCCCCCTGAGGGGGCTGGCCAGTCCCTCGGGGCGGCCCTTCGGGACTGAAATGGCAATGGGCGGCCACGCGAGCTTCACGATCGGTGCCGGCGCGGGCTTCGCCGGTGACCGGATCGAGCCGGCCGTGCGGATGGCCCGGTCCGGCGAAGTCGACGCGATCGCCCTCGAATGCCTCGCCGAGCGTACGCTCGTCCATGCGCTGCGAATGCGCGAAGCCGATCCCGATGCCGGCTTCGACCCGCGCCTCGCGCGCCGGCTCCGTCCGTTGCTTCCGCATGCTGCACATTGCCGGATCGTCACCAACCTGGGTGCGGCGAATCCGCTCGCCGCTGCCCATGCGGCGCGCCGGTTGGCGCGCGACGAAGGGCAGACAAAGTTGCGCATTGCCGCGATCGTCGGCGACGACGTCGCCGCGCAAGTGGACGACGTGGAATGGGCGCAAGCGACCTGCGACGGCACGTGGCTCGGTGCGCACGCGTACCTCGGACTCGAGGCGCTGGTGGAAGCGCTCGCCGGCGGCGCCGACGTCGTCATCACCGGTCGCGTCGCCGATTCGTCGCTCGTCGCCGCTGCACCTGTTCACGCGCTCGGTTTGTCAGGCGCGGCGCTCGCGGGCGCGATGACCGCCGGGCATCTCCTCGAATGCAGCGGGCAGATCTCCGGAGGAAATCTGGCCGAGCCTGGCGTTCCGTACCTCGATGCGCAGAGCTATGCGCGTCTCGGTTATCCCGTCGCCGACGTGGCGGTGGACGGCAGCGCGACACTGCGCCTGCTCGAAGGCGATCGCGGCCGATTGAACGTCGCCGGTTGCACGTTGCAGCTTCTCTACGAGGTGCACGATCCGTCCCGGTACGTCACGCCCGATATCGTGCTGGACTTCACCGGCGTTCGGCTGGAGGCGATCAGTGAGAATCGCGTCCGCGTTTCCGACGCTCGCGGCGGCCCGCGCCCCGAACGCCTGAAGGTCATCGGCTTCCTCGCGCGCCGCGGCGTGATCGCGGATGTCGAGATCGCCTATGCCGGAACCGGTGCGCTGGCTCGCGCGCGCATCGCCGCGGAGGTCCTGCGCCTGCGTCTGCCGCGCGAGCTCGGGCTCATGGAGTTCGTCGTCGACCTCGTCGGTGTCGACTCGGTCCTCGGGCGCGCGTCGCGGCCGCTCGCATGCGAGCCGCCCGAGCTGCGCGTACACGTCTCGGCGCGATGCGCGGATGCCGAGCTCGCGCAAAGCGTCGAGGACGAGGTCTATGCGCTGACGCTGTGCGGGCCGGCGGGCGGAGGCAGCGTTCGCAGCGAGCGGCGCGCCCGCGTCGAATCGATCACCGGCTTCATTCCACGCGAGTGCGTGCCGATGCGTGTCGAGTGGGCGGATGCATGACGGGTGTCGGCGACATCGCGACAGGACGCGCCGGCGACATGACGCGTGTCGGCGACATCGCGACAGGACGCGCCGGCGACAAAGGCGACGTGCTCGACCTGACGCTCGTCGCCTACGACGACGCGGGCTATCGGATGCTCGCGCGCGAGATCACGTCGGGTCGCGCCGCGGAAGCGTTGAAGCACGTCGCGCCGAGTGAGGTCATGCGCTACGAGGTTCCCGGCCTGCGCGCACTCAAATTCGTCGCGCCGCACGCGCTTCCGGGAGGCGTGCACGCGTCGCTTCGAGCCGGTCTTCACTGGCAGAAAGCCGCCATCTCGTTGCTGCTCGACCTCGAAATCCACACCGTTGCGGACGTCGACGAACGCCGCGCATGAACCGGAGCCTCGCCATGGCAAGCAAACGCAAAGTCATCATCACCTGCGCCGTTACCGGTGCGATCCACACACCGTCGATGTCGCCGTACCTTCCGGTCACCGCCGACGAGATCGCCGAGGCAGCGCTTGGCGCCATCGACGCCGGCGCAGCGATCGTGCACCTGCACGCCCGCGATCCCGTCGACGGACGGCCGACGCAGGATCCGAGTTATTTCGAGCCGTTCCTTCGCACGATCAAGGAGCGCTCCAACGCCGTCGTCAACCTGACCACCGGTGGCGCGCCGACGATGCTGGTCGAAGAGCGTCTGCAGCCCGCGCTGCGGTTCAAGCCCGAGGTGGCGTCGCTCAACATGGGCACGATGAATTTCGGGCTCTATGAAATGCTGAAGCGCCACACCGAGTTCAAGTACGCATGGGAGCGACCCTATCTCGAGGGCAGCTGGAACAGCATCTTCCGCAACACGTACGCGGATATCGCGCACATCCTGGAGTCGTGCAGCAACAACGGCACGCGGTTCGAGATCGAGTGCTACGACATCAGCCATCTGTACAACGCCGCGCACTTCCTCGAGCGCGGCTTCGTCAAGCCACCGCTCCTCATCCAGTCCGTATTCGGCATCCGCGGCGGCATCGGTCCGCATCCGGAGGACATCCTGCACATGAAGCGCACCGCTGATCGGTTGTTCGGAAACGACTACCTGTGGTCGGTCCTCGGGGCAGGACGCAACCAGATAGCGACGGCGACGATGTCGGCGGCCATGGGCGGCAACGTGCGCGTCGGCCTCGAGGATTCGCTGTGGGACGGGCCCGGCGCGCTCGCGAAGAGCAACGCCGACCAGGTGCGTCGCGTTCGTACGGTGATCGAGGCCCTGTCGCTCGACGTCGCCACCCCCGACGACGCCCGCGAGATGCTGCAATTGAAAGGTTCGGCTAACGTCGCCTTCTGATGCGCGGCGTCATGCGGCGTTGCCGATCACGCCGCGGCGCAGCTGATCGCGCTCCATCGATTCGAACAGCGCCTTGAAGTTGCCTTCGCCGAAGCCTTCGTCGCCCTTGCGCTCGATGAACTCGAAGAATACGGGTCCGAACAGCGCCTCGGAGAAGATCTGCAGGAGCAGCCGGCGGCCGCCGCCGTCGGTGGTGCCGTCGACGAGTACGCCGCGCGCGCGCAGTTCCTCGACGTTCTCGCCGTGGCCGGGCAGGCGTTCTTCGAGCATCTCGTAATACGTCGAGGGCGGCGGCGTCATCAGCGGCACGCCGCTCGCGCGGAGCCGATCGAGCGTCTGCAGCAGGTCGTCGGTGAGGAGCGCGATGTGCTGGATGCCTTCGCCATTGAACTTCATGAGGAATTCCTCGATCTGCCCGGTCGTGCGCGACGCTTCCTCGTTCAACGGGATGCGGATCCGGCCGTCGGGCGCGGTCATCGCGCGCGACGTGAGTCCCGTGTATTCGCCCTTGATGTCGAAGTAGCGGATCTCGCGGAAGTTGAAGATTCGCGCGTAGAAACCCGCCCAGTACGCCATGCGGCCGCGGTACACGTTGTGCGTGAGGTGATCGATGATCCGCAGGCCGTAGCCGGCGGGCCGCCTGTCGACGCCGTCGATGAACTCGAAGTCGATGTCGTAGATCGACTTGCCGTCCTCGTAGCGGTCGATCAGGTAGAGCGGGGCGCCGCCGATTCCCCTGATCGCGGGCAGCCGCAGCTCCATCGGGCCGGTGGGCATGTCCATCGGCTGCGCGCCGAGTTCGAGCGCGCGCGCATACGCGCGGTGCGCGTCGCGCACGCGAAACGCCATGCCGCAGGCGGAGGGTCCGTGCTCGGCAGCGAAGTAGCCGGCGGCGCTGTGCGGTTCCCGGTTGACGATGAAGTTGATGTCGCCCTGCCGGTAGAGCACGACGTCCTTCGAGCGATGGTTCGCGACGTGCGCGAAGCCCATGCGCTCGAAGATCGGCTCGAGGACGTTCGGCGTCGGCGACGCGAATTCGACGAACTCGAAGCCGTCGAGGCCCATCGGATTGTCGAAGAGGTCGGTCACGGCGAACTCCTTGCGGCGCAGCGCCGCACGCGCGTTATGGCAGAGGGTGGCTAGCGAAGGTTCAGCATCGTACCGGGAAGCCACAACGCGATCGACGGCCAGATCATCACGATCGCGAGCCCGACGATCAGCAGCAGCACGTAGGGCAGCGATCCGACGATGATGTGACCGAGCGGCGCGTTGCTGATCGCCCGGATCGTGAAGAGGTTCATGCCGACCGGCGGGGTGATCTGCGCGAGCTCGAGGTTGATCGTGAGAAGCACGCCGTACCAGATCGAGTCGATATGCAATTGCGCCATCACCGGCAAGATCACTGGCGTCGTCACCAGGATGATCGCGACCGACTCGAGGAACATGCCGAGGATGAAGATCAGCACCATCATCGCGACCAGGAAGCCGCCGATGCCGATGTCCATGCCGACGACGAGCTGCACGATCTGCTGCGGGATGCGCATCTTGGTGACGACGTGCGCGAAGACCGACGCGCCGGCGACGATCATGAACAGCATCGCCGACGTGCGGCTCGCGTCGAGCGCCGCCTGCCAGATCTCGCGCACGCCGACGGTCCGATACACGAGGACGCCGATCAGGAGCGCCAGCACCGCACCCGCCGCCGCGGCCTCGGTGGCGGTGAAGACGCCGGCGTACATGCCGCCCAGCACGAGCACCGGCAACGTCAGCGCCCATATCGCCTTGCGGATGGCCGCCAACGCTTCCGGCAGCGACGCGCGCGGCTCGCGCTTCACGCGGTGGCCGCCGAGCGTGCTGCGGACCATGCTGAACGCGACGAAGATTCCGGCAATCATCAGTCCCGGCACGACGCCGGCCATGAAGAGGCCGCCGATCGACGTGTCGCTCACTACGCCGTAGAGCACCATCGGCCCCGACGGCGGAATGAGGATCCCGAGGGTGCCACCGGCGGCGACCAGCCCATACGCCGCCTTCGGCTCGTAGCCGAAGCGGATCATCTGCGGGATCGCGACGGAGCCGATCGTGAGCGCGGTCGCGACGCTCGAGCCGGAGATCGCGGCGAAGATCGTGCACGCGAGAATCGTCGCGATGGCGAGGCCGCCCGGCAGGTGCCGGGTCAGCGTGTAGGCGGTGCCGTAGAGGTCGTCGACGATGCGCGCGCTGATCATCACGTGCGCCATGAACGCGAAGAGCGGGATGGTGACGAGCAGGTAGCGCGAGATTTCGCCGAACATCACTTCGGTGATTGCGCCAAGCCCGCCTTGCATGAGCAACAGCAGCGCGCCGCCGAACAGCGAAAGTCCCGCGAAGATCGGCAGGCCGGTGAAGAGCAGCAGGATCAGTCCCGCGAGGATCGCGAGGATCGTCATCTGACTTCCCTCCGCGCTTCGCGCTTCGGGGCTTGTTCGCCCTCGGGGCGGCCCTTCGGGCGAATCGATCCCCCCACGCTCGCGGCTTCGCCGCTTCGCTGCCCCCCAAGGGGGCGCAGTTCGCCCTCGGGGCGGCCCGTCGGGCTCACTCCACATCCTCGAGGTGGCGCTCGTGCGGCAGCGGAAGGCCGAGCGCGATGCGCAGCAATCCTTCGATCGATGCGAGGAGCAGCAATACGCCGCCGATGGGCATCAGGAGCTGCAGCCAGAAGACCGGGACCTCGACGTTGCCCGTCGTGTTGAGGCCGAGCGACTTCGCGAACATCGCCGTCTGCAAGCCGTTGACGATCAGCACGATCGCGAATACGAGCACGGCGAGCATCGACCACGCGTCGGCGACGCGTCGCGGCGTCCCCCGCAGATTGCCGGTCAGGATGTCGACGTTGATGTGCGCGCCCTGGCGCAGCGTCGTGGCCGCAGCCAGCATCACGATGCCGACGAGCATGTAGCCGACGGTGTCGTCGACCCACGCCGGCGCGGCGTTGAAGACGTAGCGCATGACGACGCCGTACGCGACGAACGCGAGGGCGGTGAGGACGCCCGCGGCCGACAGCGCCGTCGCGACCCAGGTGACCGCGGCGACGATGCGCTCGAACGCGCGCATCAAAGCTTGCGCGCCATCTCCAGCGCTTTCGGCGCATCGGGCGCCGAGGCTTCGAACACTTTCATCACCGGCGGCTGCATCACCGACTCGAGCGCCTTCACCTGCGCAGCCGAAAGGATCGTGACTTCCATCCCCTTGTCCCGCAGCTTCGCGACTTCGGCGGGGTCGAGGCCGTCGGCCTTCGGCAGCACCGACGCCTCTGCCTTGTGCGCGGCCGTCTCGATCGCCTTCTTCGCGTCGGCGGGCAACTTGTCCCACCACGCCGGATTGACGATCAGCGTCTCGTGCACGGTGAAGAGATTGCTCGCGACGCCGTACTTCTGCACCTCATAGTAGCGGCGCGCGTACGCGGCATCGAGACTGGTGATACCGGCGTCGAGCACGCCCGACTGCAGCGCCTGGTACACCTCGGACCCCGGCATCGCGGACGGTGAGGCGCCCATCGCGACGAGACTCGCGTCGAAGAGCTTCGACAGGCCGCGAATCTTCACGCCCTTGAAATCGTCGGGCGTGATCAGCGGCTTCTTGCTCGACGTGATGACTGCGTTGTTCGCGTCGACGAGCCACGCGATGTTGCGCACGCCCTTGGCCGCCATCTTCTGATTCAGCAACACCGCGAGGTCCGACGACGGGAACTTGCTCAGCTGCTCGACGCGCGTCACGAGGTACGGGATCGTCATCACCGCCATCTCGGGAATCGTGCTCGCCCACGACAGGTCGACGATCGCCGCCGACTCGACCTCGCCGCGCGCGACGGCGGGAATGTTCTGGTTCGCCTTGAAGAGCTGCTCGGCGCCGAAGATCTGCACGTCGACCTTGCCACCCGTGGCCGACTTCACGTCGGCCGCGAACTGGTCGAGCGCCTTCGCCGTATGGTGCGTCGGCGGAAACTGGTGGCTGATCCGCATCGTGTAGTCCGCGGCGTACGCGTGGCTCGCGATGCAAAGTGCGCCCGCGAGCGCCGCCGTCGATCTCATCAAACGCATGTCTCCTCCAGCAATGGACGCGAGCGTGGCGACGCTCGCGCGGGTCAGTGATCGTTTCGCTTCGTTTGTGCGCCGAGCACTTCGTCGTTGTGCTGGCCGGCGCGCGCGAGCGGCATGCGCACCCCGGGCCGGCGGCCGTCCAGCGTCAGCGGGAGCGGCACGACCTCGGTCGGCCCCTCGTCGGTCTGCATCGTCGCGAGCCCGCCGCTTGCGCGAAGGTGCGGATCGTCGAGCAACTGGTCCGGCCGCGCGATCGGCGCGTACGGCAAGCCCGCCGCTTCGAGCTTCGCCGCGAGCTCGTCGGCGCGATGCCGCACCAATAGCTCACCGAGGCGACCGAGGAGCGTCGGGCGCGCATGCACGCGCTGCTCGTTGGTCGCGAGCGCCGGATCGTTCGCGAGCTCGGGGGCATCGAGCACGCGGCAGAGCACCTGGAATTGCTTGTCGTTGACCGCGCCGATGAAGAGCTGCTCCTCGTCGGCGAGCGTGAACACGTCGTAGACGCTCCACGGCGAGAAGCGCGCGGGAAACGGACGCGGCACTTCGCCGGTCATCGAGAACTGCTGCATATGCGACGCGACGAGGAACACGCAGTTCTCGAAGAGCGCGCTCTGCACCTCCTGCCCGCGTCCGGTGCGCTGTCTCTCGAGAAGTGCGGCCATGATGCCGATCGCACCGAACATGCCGCCCATGATGTCGTTGACCGATGCACCCGCCCGCAGCGGCCGGCCCGGGGGTCCGGTCATGTAGGCGAGGCCGGCCATCATCTGCACGACCTCGTCGAGCGCGACGCGGTGCTCGTACGGGCCGGGGAGAAACCCCTTGTGCGATGCGTAGATGAGCTTCGGGAAGCGCTGCGACAGCGCTGCATGGTCGAGGCCGAGCGAGCGCATCAGGCCCGGACGAAAGTTCTCGAGCACGACGTCGGCGTCGGCGATCAGCGCGATGACCGCGTCCCGGCCCTCGGACGTCGTGATGTCGAGCACGACGCTCCTCTTGTTGCGATTGAACGTGCGAAAGAAGCCGATGCCGAGTCCGGGAAGCTTGCGCGTGCGATCGCCACCGGGCGGCTCGATCTTGATCACATCGGCGCCGAGATCGGCGAGGATCATGCCGCAAGTCGGCCCCATGATCATGTGCGTGAGTTCGATCACGCGCACGCCGTCGAGCGGGAGACGATGATTCGATTCAGCCACGCGCGCTCCTTGCATCGCGGTAAGTCCTGGGCAATCCGGCGCGCCACAGCGTGCCGTGCAACGTTTCGCCCGAGAGCCACGCGGCGACGTCATTGCGGAGCGCGAGCAGGCGCGAGACATCGAGGCCTGTCGCGTACCCCATGCTCGCCAGCATGAACGCGAGATCCTCCGTCGTCACGTTGCCGCTCGCGCCCGGCGCATACGGACACCCGCCGATGCCGCCAAGCGAGGCATCGAACCGGCGTACGCCGACGTCGAGCGCGGCGCAGACGTTCGCGAGCGCGAGGCCGCGTGTGTCGTGGAAATGGCCCGACCAGAAGCGATCGCCGGCGATGGCGAGGGCGTCTTCGAAGAGCCTGCGAACGCTTGCAGGATCGGCATACCCGACCGTGTCCGCGAGGCTGATGCGGTCGGCGCCCGCATCGAGCAGCGCCTTCACCAGACGCAGGACTTCGCTTCGCGCCACCTCGCCCTGGATCGTGCAGCCGAAGGCGGTGCCGACGCCGCCTTCGATCAGCGTCTTCGAGCCCGCGGCGTCGCGCGCGGCGCGAATGCGCGCGACTTCGGCGACGACTTGGTCCGGCGTCTTGCGCAGGTTCGACAGGCTGTGCGCATGGCTTGCGGACAGCGGCACGATCATCAGGTCGACTTCGGATTCGATCGCGCGCTCGGCACCCTTGAGATTCGGCACCAGCACCGAGACCGTCAAGCCGGGTAGCGACTTGGCGAACGGGACGAGTTCGCCGGTATCGGCCAATTGCGGCAGGAGACGCGGCGGCACGAACGAGCCCACTTCGATCTCGCGCGTGCCGGCATCGTAGGCGCCGCGGACCCATTCGCGCTTGCGCGCGGTGGGAAGGATCGTCGCGATGCTTTGCAAGCCGTCGCGAAGGCCGACTTCGCGAACGACGACGGCGTCACGTACCGGTTGGGAAAGGACCATCGGCGGGCAGCGCAGTGGGAACGCGAACTATAACCGTTCCGGATCGTCGGACCCGACGACGCCGCGACGTTTCTCGCCCCGCATTCCGCGATGCGCCTGAGTCTCGACTAAAGCGTAAGCGCCGATATCGTGCGCGGCGTATGGTAGCCGCCGTCATGCGGTGAAGCAATCGAACGGCTCAGGCTTCCACGATGACGACGTGCGCCTGGATCTTGCCGTCGATCGGCCCGCGGCCGAAGCGCTCGGCGAGCGCGTCGGCGGCAAGGCGCATCGCCGCGTCGAGGCCGCCGGGAGCGCGCGCCTCGATCTCGTTTCGTAGCGGAGTCCCGGCGCAGTAGGCGAACGCCGGAATGTCCGCCGATGCCGCGCGGCTGCGCTCGGCAACGGTGTCGATCGCGGCCGGCGTCGTGAAGCCCGCCGACGCGAGATCGCGCACGATGGCCGAGCGGTCGTGATAACCATGCGGCGTGCGCGCCAGAAAGCGCGGCGGATCGTCGGAAAAGCGCTTCGCGAGGGACTGCGTGATGACGTCGGCGAATTCGTTGTCCTCGATGCGATCCCACACGCTGAACGCGAACGTACCTCCCGGCGCAAGCACGCGTCGCGCTTCCCGGAACGCCGCGGCTTTGTCGGGAAAGAACATCGCACCGAATTGGCAGACGACGGCGTCGAACGATCCGTCGTCGAACGGCAGCGCCATCGCATCGGCCTGCCGCCACGTGACAGGGCGCGATGCGCCGATCGACTTCGCCTCGCTCAGCATGCCGTCGTTGAGATCCGTCGCGACGAGCGAAGCGTCGGCGTCGAGCGTCGTCGCGAGGGCGCGCGTCACCACGCCGGTGCCCGCCGCCATTTCGAGGACGCGCCGCGGCTTGCCTGCGGCGACGCGCCGCGCCATGTCCTCGGCGTACGCCGCGAAGATCAGCGGCACGAGATGCGTTTCGTAGAGTCGGGGAATGGCGCCGGCAAAGAGCTTGTCGCCTTGCGTGCTCATCGTGTCGCCTCGCGTCGGAGTGGCGCGCGCATAGCGTAGCCGCTCGGCTGCGCCGCCGCAACCGGACGGAGTTGGACGCTAGAATCGCGCATCTCGACCTTCGTGGGAGTGGTTCGATGAACGTTTCGAGGATGCTTTCGTCCGTCGCCATCGCGCTCGCGCTCGCCGCCACGGCGAATGCGCAGAACGTCCAGCGCAAACCGGGCCTGTGGGAAATCCAGATGGGCGGCAGCGGCGCCGGCATGCAATCGATGCCGAACATGCAGGAGCGATTGGCGCAGATGCCGCCCGAGCAGCGCGCGCAGGCCGAGGCCTACATGAAGCAGCGCGGCATGTCGTTCGGCGCGAATACGATGACGATGCGCTACTGCCTGACGCCGCAGGACGTCAAGCAGGAGAAGGAGTCGGCGGACGCGTTTCTCAAGGGGAAAGGGAGCGAGAACTGCAAGAGCAAAGTGAGCGAGCGCAGTGCCGCCGGCTTCAAGTTCACCGCCACGTGCAAGGACGACGACGGCGACGTCCGCGAAATGGACGGCCGCATCTACGACATTTCTCCCGAGCGGTTCAACATGGAGATGACGAGTCACTCGAAAGCGCACGGCGAGCGTAAGTTCCAGCAGAAGGCGCACTGGGTCGCCGCCGACTGCGGCGTCGTGAAGTGAAAACGCATGAGCGCGCCGGGCCGCCCCAAGCGCGAACAAGCCCCAAAGCGCGAAGCGCGGAGAGTCGTCCAGTGATCGGGCGCGAAGCGACATCGTGAAGCCGCGCGAGTCCGGCGTTGCGCGCGACGTCGCGGCCGAAGGCGACGTCAACCTGTCGCCGCGACGCCGCGAATGGGAAGCGGCGCACGTGGGACCGGCGACGCGCGCGCTGCTCGACGAGGATGCGCGCTACTTCCTGCATCAATCGCTGTCGACGCCGTGCATGAACGCGCTCGCGTCGGCCGCGGGCATCTGGCTGACCGACGTCGAAGGCCGCCGCTTCATGGATTTCCACGGCAACAGCGTGCATCAGGTCGGGCACGGCCATCCGCGCGTCGTCGAAGCCGTGAAGCGCGCGCTCGACACGCTGCCGTTCTCCCCGCGCCGCTTCACCAACGACTACGCGGTGACGCTCGCGCGCCGGCTGGTCGATCGCGCGCCCGGTGACTTGTCCAAGCTGCTGCTCGCGCCCGGCGGCGCCGAGGCCATCGGCATGGCGTTGAAGCTCGCCCGGCTTTCGACCGGCCGCCACAAGACGATCTCGATGTGGGACGCGTTCCACGGCGCGTCGCTCGACGCCATATCGATCGGCGGCGAGGCGCTGTTCAGGCGCGACATGGGGCCGCTTCTGCCCGGCACCGAGCACGTGCCGCCATGCGACCCGCGCGCATGCGGCTTCGGTTGTGGCGGCCGCTGCAACGCGCGCTGCGCCGATTACGTCGATTACGTGCTCGGCAAGGAAGAGGACGTGGCCGCGGTCGTCGTCGAGACGATCCGCTCGACCGACGTGCAGGTGCCACCCCGCGCGTATTACGAGAAGCTGCGCGGCGCGTGCGACCGGCATGGCGCGCTGCTGATCCTCGACGAGATTCCGATCGGGCTCGGGCGCACCGGCACGATGTTCGCGTTCGAGCACTACGGCATCGTTCCCGACATGGTCGTGCTCGGCAAAGGCCTCGGCGGCGGCGTCTTCCCGATGGCGGCGCTGATCGCGCGCGAAGGCCTCGACGTCGCGGCGGATCGCGCGCTCGGCCATTACACGCACGAGAAGAGCTCGGTCGGCTGCGCCGCCGCGCTCGCGACGCTCGACGTGATCGACGACGAACGGTTGTGCGAGCGTGCGCAGCGTCTTGGCGAGCGTGCCCTGACGAGGCTGCGCGAAATGCAGCGGCGCCTGCCGATCGTTGGTGACGTGCGCGGCATCGGCCTCCTGCTCGGCGTCGAGCTCGTCGATCCCGCGACGCACGCGCCCGCGCGCGACGTCGCCGAGCGCGTTCTCTACGAATGCCTGTCGAGCGGCCTGTCGTTCAAGGTGGGGCAGGGGAACGTGCTCGTGCTCGCCCCGCCGCTCGTCATCGGTGACGCGGATCTCGACCGCGCGCTCGACGTCGTCGAGCACGCGATTGCCGCCTGCGGTTCGTGACGCGGCCACGCGCGCATCGGTGAAGATCGTCCGCACCGACGCCGAGCTCGAGTTGCCGCGCGTCGATGCGCGTTTGCGTGCGAATGGCGCGTCGCTCGTGCTGCTGCCGGACACGACGCCGACGGAGGAGCTTGCGCGCGAAGTGCGCGATGCCGATCTGCTGCTCATGTGCTACGCGTCGATTCCGGCGTCCGTGATCGACGGCGCCACGCGGTTGAAGGGGATCGTCAAATACGGCGTGGGCATCGACGCCATCGACATCCCGGCAGCCATTCGTCGAGGCATTCCCGTCGTGAACGTGCCCGGGTACGCCGAGGAGACGGTGGCGGA